>ERZ1106983.27-NODE-27-length-185643-cov-46.079773_pt1 | contig 185643 bp, 130 predicted proteins | sample MGYA00403693_ERZ1106983 | MGnify/ENA primary metagenome ERZ1106983 (study PRJEB35170, sample SAMEA104062420) | human gut metagenome | biome: human gut; feature: human-associated habitat; material: faeces | place: Denmark | collected 2012-07-13 ...
GCTTTCTTATTTTATTCATTATAACAGATTTTACCACCAAAAGTGACGAAGAACCTTATTTAATCTGAAAATACTCTTTCAGGTCCTTCAGTTTTCCCCGAACGCCCTGTTCATCGGTGTTACAGCTGAAACTTCCAACCTTATGACTGTTTCAGGTATCTTTCAGCCGGAATGCCGATGAACAGGGCGTTCGGGGAAAACTGAAACCTGAAAGAAGAAAGATTGACCTGAAAGCAAGTAATGTTGTGATCTGGAACAAGTAATGTTGAGAATGATTACATTGCTTGTTCTTATTCACAACAAGCAATGTAATTTCAGGCAAGTCTGATTGCAGCCTGTTCCTTTAGCGTCTATATATCGGTGACGTTGGATATATAGATACTGCGCATCCGATATATAGATGTGACGCGTCCGATATATAGATGCCACATGTCCGATATACTTATCTTTTATGCCTTGTTTTTGTATAAAATAGAGGATTATTTAATTAAAGCCCATTTAATTAGCTAACGCCAAATTATTCTTTGTGTTTTTCTTATTAGAAATGTTATTTAGCTCTTTATTATTTGTTTATATTCCGATTTATGGTATATTTGCCAATAAACGGAACCTGTTTTGTGATATTTTGCCAATAATCGGAACATAAAAGTAGTTGTTATGGAATTATATCGTAGTATAATCGAAGAATTGAAAACGTGGAAACGCAATCCAGGGAGAAAACCTCTTATTTTAAAAGGGGCTCGTCAAACTGGCAAGACATGGATTCTTGAGTATTTTGGACGAACAGAATTCAAATACACCGTCAAATTCAATTTTGATAAGGATCATTCTATCCATGAAATCTTTAAAATGACCAAAGAGCCTTCGCGGATTATCTCGCAATTGTCCTTACTGACCGATTACCCTATCTTACCGAATGAGACATTGCTCATTTTCGATGAAATTCAAGAATGTAATTCTGCCTTAAACTCATTAAAGTATTTTTACGAAGATTCACCCGAATATGTTGTAGTAGCTGCCGGTTCATTATTAGGCGTAGCTTTGACTAAAGGGGAGTCATTTCCGGTAGGCAAAGTTGATTTTCTCGATTTATATCCCCTCACATTCAAAGAGTTTCTGAAAACAGCCAATGAGAAACTATATAATTACGTGGAAGAATTGTCCGAGATATCAGCTTTACCTCAATTTATTACAGACCGCCTTAGCGAGTTGTACCAGCAGTATTTGGTAATAGGTGGCATGCCTGCTGTCATCAACAGTTTCCTTGAAAACAAAGGCATGGAAAAAGTCAAAAAGGAACAACAGGCAATACTTAACGCCTATATTTTAGATTTTTCAAAGCATGCTGAAAACAAGGATATTCCCCGTATTATCCATATATGGAATTCTATCCCAAGCCAGTTAGCCAAAGAGAACCGGAAGTTTGTTTACAAAATGGTCAAACCCGGCGCTCGTGCCCGTGATTATGAAGACGCTCTGCTTTGGTTGGAAAGCGCAGGTTTGATTTATCGGGTGTTTTGTACCACCAAGCCCTTTCTTCCTTTAAAAGCTTACGATGATTTGTCTGCATTTAAAGTTTATTTATCTGATGTCGGATTATTACGTGAATTGTCAGGTCTTCCGCCGGAAGCTATCTTTTTAGGAAATGAAACTTATACGGAATTTAAAGGTGCTGTTGCCGAAAACTACGTTTTGCAAAGTTTAGCGCCTCAATATGACATCCTTCCACGCTATTGGACTTCTATAGGAAAAGCGGAAGTCGATTTTATCATTCAATCCGATAGTGACATTATCCCTGTTGAAGTAAAAGCTCAAACCCGTTTGGGAGGTAAAAGCTTATCTGTTTATGATGCAACCTATCATCCGGTATGCAAGTTGCGCTATTCATTAAACAATCTGAAGCAAGACGGGACACTGATTAATATCCCTTTATATTTAGCGGATTGGACAAAAAAGATTGTATCTTTCATCTCATAATCATCCGCTTATTGTCCCTTGGTCTTTATCGTTACATTATTAAATGGCCATTAATTTAATGACCATTTAATAATGCAACTTTAGTCGGTAATGTTATAAATAGACTCAGCGTGCATACACAAAATAGAGATTTGCTGTACATTATTGAAATCTACATTGTTTTCTTTGATAAACCTCTTTAGTTCTTCTTTTTGTTTAGGATATAGTTTCAAAAACTGATTGAAATTCTTGAAAGGCTTTTTCTTTCCTTTTTGCTCTATCCAATAAATGTTATATCGGCTCCCGAGTATTAACTTCTCCGGATCGAAATCATAACGTTCTCCACGTCCTGCATATGTTCCTCCGTATGTTTTTACAGAAGTTGTTTCTGTAGGTTGGCCGAACGCACCTTTTGAGGCTTCTTTGCGCATATTCCCTTTGTATTGTACATACAGTACAGGATTCGTCGGCAAAATCTCGATACCATTATTCCCTTCCGTATAGAATACCCGGTTACCGAATTTTATAACCTGTATATCTTGCGGGTTACTTAATGCTTTCACCTTATTATCAACACGATCAACAAAATAAAATTTGTTTGCCAGTATGTTGTAATTCATTTTTTCGCGAAATTGCGAACCGTTCTTGAAATAGACAACCGCTTCTTGAAAATCATCAAAAAGAAAAGAAGAAGTATTCTTGTCTTGTGCATATAGCATACATACAGTGCATGCCCAATAGAATAAAAGCAAACATTTTTTCATATTTACATTATATTATAAATGAATAAACAATAATGCCCGACTCATTTATGCTGAAAACACAAATGGGCGGGCATTATATTCTTAACCAGAATGATTCAGAAACTATTATACAAAGTTACCACCCTGTTGTCTGCGTCAGTTTGAAACCTTTCTCCGCATAAGCATTGATTTCTTGCTCTCCTACAGGAGAACAATAACTCCGGTCACTGAAAGTATTACGCGGCTGAACATTAGTAGGCATATAATAACCTACCATTTCGGAGGCATTGCTCCCATCGAAAGTAATGACTGTACCGTCTTCCTTCTTGACCTGTCTCTTGCCAATATACTGTTCATCCAAGTAAGCCGGAACTTCTTTTACCATATCTACCCAAGGGCCTATCATTGTATCCGGGTACTTGTTGTTGTCCATATACTCCAATTTCTTCCAACGCTTGATGTCATGCAAACGGCAGTGCTCATAAAACAACTCCATGCGGCGTTCACGGCGGATTTCCCAAATCAATGGGGTGACATCCTTATCCCTGGCAGGATCAAAATTTTCTGTTATATCAGCTAATACCATATCGGCAGTGTTTTTCAATCCTTTAGCCTGTGCAGTAGCATCCAGCGGACGGCGTCTTAACTGATTAATAGACGCGTTGATATCTTCTTGAGTTACCCCGCCCAATTCAGCTTTAGCTTCAATCCAATTCAACAGCACTTCCGCGTAACGGATTACCGGAGCATCATTTGTATTGGTGTTAGAATCATAAATAGGATTGTTCTTGGGATTATCCATCGTCAATGCTTCACGATCGATGAATTTGGAAGCATACAGCAGTGTGACAGAATTGATATTCACATGATCAATAAATGTTGCCTCAAAACGCGGATCGCGAGTTTTTGCCAAGTTTGCTACACTCAACAACTTTGCATTCTCAAGATCAGAATGCTGATAAACTTTACCATCCTGGCAAATGAAAGACTTTGCTAGTGCAAGATTGGGGGCTGGCGCCTGGCTTTCTACACCATTAGAATAAGATGCAATATGGTGTTTAAGCATTTCGAATGTATAATGACGATACATAATAGCCTCTTTATTACCTTTCAAGTCCTGCGAACCGAACACATCACGGAATGGAGTGTCGATAGCGTATTTACCGCTATTGATTACTATTTCGGCAGCTTCCTTTGCCAACTGCAAATATTTGTTTGCCACAGTCTGGTCTCCGCCATGATACTTCTGCCATGTCCCCTCAAAAAGCATCCAGCGAGAGGCAAACGCTGCTGCAACATACCGGTTCAAAGTGTTATCGCCATCGTTGGTGCGTATATTGACCAACACTTCATTCTTTAACATATCATAAACTTTATCCATTACAAATACACGGCTGTCACGGTCTTTATACATGGCTTCCAGGTCGCTATTGGCAAATGAGGTTTCATAGTAGGGTACGTCACCAAATACAGCTACCAACCGGGAGTAAGAGAAGCATTTAAAGAAAGCTGCTACAGCATGCCAGTGATTATACGCTTCTTCCGTTACATTCCCTTTCATATTAGCTTCCAGACGTTCCATAAAAACGTTCGCTTTACGAATCCAGGTAAAATTCCAAGTCGGACCAACGTACTGGGTCTGATAGGTAGCCAAATCACCTGTATTTGAACTGCCAAGGGTACTGGGAATCGAATTGCTAAACGATGACTGCTGACCTGTAGAAGCTAAATCATCCGAAAAGGAGTAACCACGCAAAGGAGCATAATTAGTTGTCCATCCATCAGCATAGCCTACAAAATAGTTCCTATAAAACCCGTTGGCATACAGACGGGCATCCATCTCGGTTTTCCAAAAGGTGCCATCAGTCGGAGTGTTTAGTTGCGGGCGGTCCAAAATGTCATCGCAAGATGTAGTAGCTAGAACTACCGCAGAGAGTATGATTAATATATATTTTTTCATATTGATATATTTTTAGAAGTTTAACTGAATACCTACAGACATATTCTTCATGGTTGGCGTACCAACACCTGTACGGCCGGAGTTATAGTTTGTAGAGTTGAACATAGAGAAACCTGAGATTTCTTCCGCATCAATCGGCAAACCTCCCAGTTTGTCAAACGTAAAGAAATTCTCGCAGGCCACATAAATACGAGCCTTGTTAATCAGTACTTTCTTAGTCCATACGGCAGGCAGTGTATAACCTAGCGTGATATTTTTGATACGGAAATAAGACATATTGAGCAAGTATCGATCCTGTGTTTGCATGTTGAAACCAGTATTGGAACCTGCCAGATTATAAGCGGCCGGATAAAAAGCATCTGTACGATCTTCTCTCCAATAATTACCTGCAATAGCCTGCGGCATAGCACCGTCACCCGTATTAAAGCCAGGGATAGCAAGAAAACCTGCACCCCAAATATCGCGTTTACCTACACCCTGCATAAAGATAGAGAAGTCAAAGCCTTTATAGTCAGCACCCAAACGGATACCATATTCGTAACGCGGTGTAGAGTTACCAATAACTTCCAAGTCCCCCGTATCACGTTTACCGTAATTCGGATCATTTTCATCGGTTACCGTACCTACTGATCGGGAACCGCCATCAATTTTCCCATCACCATTCACATCTTTATATTTCACATCACCGGGGCCAAACTTTATTGTTCCCGTTTGGAAATAATCTTGATATACCCCATTCGGATCTTTCAGTTTGTTCATTTCTTTAGCGCCGGGAGTGTTAGCGGGCACTTCTTTACCATTCAAGGCCCAAACGGTAACTAATTTACCATCGGCATATACGAAATCGTCTTTTTGATAAAGGCGATCTGTGCGATAGCCCCATATTTCACCATATTTTTTCCCTATATACCAACTGTCAATGCTCTTTGTATCACCATAAGCAGTAATTTCAGTCTGGGCATCCGACAAAGAAACCATAGCGTTGATCCCTAATCCGTTTTCAAATCGATGATTATAGTCGATAGAAAGTTCCCAGCCTCGTGTTCTTAAAGAGCCGAAATTCCCTTTCGGAGAACCGGCACCAAAAGTCCATGTAACACCTTCACCCGGAACAATCATGTTCTTGGTGTCGCGTTGATACCAGTCGAATGTTACTCCTAATTCACCGTTAAAGAATCGCGCATCGAAACCAAAATCCAATGTGGCTATATCTTGCCAAGTGATTCTAGGATCTACTGCCGCTGGAGTTCCGGCATAAATAATCTTATTACCACTCGGATCAAGCCAACTTGCCTGTCCCTGGCTGATAGTGGGCACATACAATGAACTGGATACAGTCTGATCACCAATCATACCCCAAGAACCTCGGAGTTTCAAAGAAGAGAGGAACGTTTTGGACCAGTCCATGAATTTCTCTTCACTGAGACGCCAGCCTAAAGAGAAAGAAGGGAATGCGCGCCATTGCAGATTGCTGGGAAATTTAGAAGAACCATCATAGCGGATGTTCGCTTCCAGCAAATATTTGTCCATCAGATTGTAATTGACACGTCCGAAGAAACCGAGCTGACCATCCCAGTAGAGGTTACCGCTGGAAGTCTGCGTGCCGATGGTTTTATCCCAACTGAGGTTATTAATATCTGTAAGGTTAGTGATCTGCGACCAGTTATCTTCAGATTCCCAGTCAGTCCGGTTCATTCCAACCAATACCTTCAAATTGTTTTTTTCGTTGATCTGCCAATTATAATCAGTTGTAATATTGAGCGTATGTCTTTTAGCGTTAGTCACTTCACGACGAATATGGTCAGGATTAGCACCGTCTGCAGTATACTGCCGATAGCTCAAGCCGTATGCAGGCATAGCACCTTCAGTACCTGCTGATACCACTTCTCCCATATTATTAACGTATATTTGGTTACCGTTACCATCCAATCTCTTGACGGGAGACGTCCATGTATCAGCGGCTGTAAATTTAGTACCGTTTTTTTTCCATATCTGGTCTTCGCCTGCATAAGTATAATCGATGTCAAACTTCCAGTCCTTCGTTATTTGCAGAGTTGCGCCTACATTGAAACTCAAGTAATTATTCTCTTTGTTTGCAGTGTTCGCCTGATGAATTTCAGAAGCCGGACTGCGCATTTCATTTCCGTTCTCATCATATCCTATCGGATAAGTACTATCCCAACGATAGAGATAGAGCCATGGGTCAGCCGTTGTAGAGTTTGTCGCGTAAGCATAGCGTTTGTTACGTTTCGAATAATTAGCTCCGGCACGGGCTGTAATATACTTGTTGATTTCGGTACTTAAACGTATAGAACCGTTCCATCTGCGGAAATCATCATGTTTAGCCAATTTCATCAAACCATTTTGGTCCAAATAGCCTAAACCGACATTGAACACAGTCTTACCACTCCTGCCGCTCAACGAGATATTATGTGTTTGCGAAGGAGCCCATTCACGAATCATGTAATCATAAGGATCGAAAGTACGTATAGAGAACTTACGATTAGAAGCATCTACGTACCAGTCGCGGCCGTATACGAACGGATCATTGACTCCTAACTTACCACCCCAGGTTTTGTCCCATTCCTTAGCTCTTTCAAGACTGGTTTCATCTACATACCAGAATGCTCCATATAGAGTGCCTTTGGCACGTTTCAGCGCATCAATGCGATACTGAATACCATCAACTCTTGCCATTTCCATCTTTTTGGAAATATTTTGCCAAGAGAAATTACCGGAATAGCTTACTTCTACTTTCTCACTTTTAGCACCCTTTTTTGAAGTGATCAATACTACACCAAAAGCCGCCTTTGCACCATAAATAGAAGCAGAAGCTGCGTCTTTCAATACGGTGATAGATTCAACATCATCAGGGTTCACCATCTGAATAGAAGGAATCTCCACGTTGTCTAACAAAATCAGCGGTGTAGAGCTACCATCGATGGAGCCGATTTGTCCACGTACTTTTATAGTCGGATCCGAACCTATTTCGCCACTTGGAATAACGACAGACAACCCCGGCGTAGTGCCTTGTAACCCCCGGCCGATATCAGGAATCTGGCGTCCCTCTAAAGTCTTGCTTACATCTACCGTCGCAATTGCTCCTGTCAGGTTCTCTCTCTTTTGAGAGCCATAACCTACTACTACCACCTCTGATAGAATTTCACTATCTTCCGCCAAAACTATTTTCATAGTTCGGGTAGCTTTTACTTCTTGAGGTTGGTAACCGACATAAGAGATTTTCAATATAGCCCCTAGCCTTACATTCAATGTAAACCTTCCATTAATATCTGTAATACCACCGTTGGTAGTGCCTTTTTCGACCACGCTGGCGCCAATAATCGGTTCATCAGAAGCATCCAAGACTACACCTGTAACAGCGATAGTTTGTAGCTGCTCTTTTATATCCGGAACATTGCCTGAAACAGTTTGGGTAGCCATCACATTATCGCTGCCTAATAGCAGTGCACTGATTGCTACTGCCGTGAGGAATTTGCTATATGCCAATCCTCGTTTTTTGCGTTCTTCATTCATAAATGATTGATGATTTTGTTGTTAATTAAAATAGTTTTCTCTAAAATAATTAGGGTAAGGATAGTCTGTATAGAAATAGCTTTGACTATTTCTCCTGTCAGATAGATTTCTTCTCCATAGGCGTTCTTCTATTTTATAGGTTTAACTTATATATTATCTCTCCTTATTTATATTACAGTCCAACGGTTCCAAGAGAACTTGGTAAATATGTATTAGAAGGATAGCTTTGCTCTAAATTTATTTTTCGATGCCTACCAGGAGCAACTACGACTCAGGTACGTCTCGGGTATAGCCAGAATGATAAAGGGATAGTCTATTCCGATTCATAAAAATTGAGTCCTTATAGGAATGAACTTTCAGGAATAGAATACTTCCTCCCCTTCAGGAAGTAGCTGTGAGGGCAATTTCAGATGGCTACACCCTTTACTTCGGATGGCTACACCCTTTTGACATGATAGCTACACCCTTTATAGCAAAAGGTGTAGCCCTGCAAAAGGGCTACTTAACCCACAAGAAAACGGGTTACAATTCTTCCATATAAATTTAAGGAGATATGCAGTAGTTCACCGTGTTTTTACACTTTAACCATGTATTCCTCAGATATTCTTTTTAGTAAGTAATGCAAAGCACGAAAACCAAACGATTAAGTGAAGTTTTGGAAGTTTTTGTCTTGGTATATTAAAAAAAACTATATATTTGTATCCAATTCTAAATCTAACTGCGTATGAAACTGATTGCAGAGAGTGGTTCGACAAGAACTGAATGGGCTTTGGTTGAAGACAATCACCTGATACAACGTGTTTTTACAGAGGGACTTAATCCTTTCTTCCAAACCCGAAGAGAGATCAGCCGGAGTGTGCGTTTAGGTTTACCCGAAACTTTTTTCAAAAGAAAACTGGAGCAAGTATATTATTATGGAGCCGGTTGTACTTCTTATGAGAAAAAGAATGTATTGGGTGCCTCATTAGTAGCACAGTTCAAAACTCCGATCCAAGTAGAGAGTGACTTACTTGCCGCCGCCCGTGGTCTGTTTAAATGTGAAGCAGGAATTGCCTGCATTTTAGGCACCGGATCTAATTCTTGCTTTTACAACGGAAAGATTATTGTAAAAAATGTCAGAGCAGGCGGATATATATTGGGAGATGAAGGTAGTGGTGCTGTATTAGGCAAGCATTTTCTTTCGGATGTACTAAAGGGCTTGGCTCCCAAAGAGGTAATGGCTGATTTCTTTGAGAAATTCCGTATTAGCCCCAATGAAGTAATGGAGTCTGTTTATAATCGCCCGTTTCCTAATCGTTTTCTATCCACTATTTCTTATTTCCTGGCGGATTATACGAGTGATGATTATGTTTACGAACTAATAATCACCAATTTGCGCAACTTCTTCACAAGGAATGTATGCCAATATGATTATAAGAACTATCCAATCCGCTTTGTAGGTTCATTAGCCTATAGCTATGCCCCGATTCTAAGAGAAGTCGCCGGTGACTTTGGCATTGAGTTGGACGTGATTGAAGAAACTCCCATGAATGGACTGATTGACTTCCACTCATTAAATATTGAAGAACCTTAATATTTGTATATAAAGCATATCGTAGAAGTTGCAAACCTTCTCGAAGAGCAAATATATAAATATAAAGTTAAATAAATGCAAAGGAATGTTCTTGATATTAAATTATAATATATCTTTGCTAAGAAGAAACGAAGAAATGGCGTTTCATCACCTTTGTTAATAACGAGTTTATCTCTTAAAACAACCAACTAAATAGTAACAGTATTTAGTGTATTTTAATTTTTAACCAACAATGTATTTACCAAGTTCTCTTGGAACTTAGCTAATGTATAATTAAAATAAGAGAGATAAAATATAAGTTAAACCTAAAAATAAAAAAGAGCCTATGGAACAAGACCCCACCTGACAGCAGAAATAGCCTCAAAGCTATTCTCAATTGCCCATTCTTACTCTTTCAGAGAAGACTATTTTAGTTAACAACAAAATCATCAACTTTTTATGAATGAAGATCGCAAAAGAAAAGGATTCGCAAACAGCAAACTCCTCTCAGCAGTAACTATAAGTGTACTGTTCATAGACATTGGTAATGTGACAGCTGCCCAACAGCCTCTGGTAATTCTTTGAGTATGAGAAAATAACAACATTATTTTCAAGTTAAGTTACAAATATTCAAAGCAAGCCAATCATATATGATGATATAATTCTGGACTATTAACCATTATTGTTTATTAAATCTATGTTAATGCAAAAACTTTTAATTCTATCAGTAACCGGCCTAATGCTTATATGTGGCGGTTACATCCCTGGAATGAGTGTAAGTGCACAAAATACCACTTCGTCTAGTACACAGAACTCAAGAAGGATTTCCGGAGTAGTGACAGACACTCAAGGCGAACCGATTATCGGAGCAACTGTACTTGTAAAAGGAACAGGCATCGGTACAGCAACAGATATCGACGGCAAGTTCTCTCTGGATATTCCATCCAATGGAAAAACCTTGGTAGTATCTTTCATTGGATTCGACGCACAGGAAATTCCTGTTACAAATAATGCTACGTACAAAATACAGTTAAGCGGAACAGACTATGCTCTGGATGAGGTAGTGGTGACGGCTTTAGGTATGAAGCGTGAAAAGAAGGCGCTCGGTTATTCAGTGCAAGACGTAAAAGGGGACGCTCTTATTGAAAACCGGACTGCAAACATTGCCACATCACTGAATGGTAAGATTGCCGGTATGAATATTTCTTCAACTTCTATTCCCGGTGGTTCAAACCGTATCGTCATCCGTGGTAACAACTCTATATCGGGTAATAATATGCCGTTGGTGGTAGTGGACGGGGTTCCGTTCGACAACTCTCAAGGCGTTGACGACGTAAATACAAACTCTTGGGGTGCAGGTTATTCGGATACCGGTGACGGACTATCCATGCTGAATCCTGATGATGTTGAATCAATTTCTGTACTGAAGGGTCCTTCGGCTACAGCTCTTTACGGTTCACGCGGTGGTAACGGTGTGATTCTGGTTACAACCAAACAAGGCCAGGGTGGCAGAACCAAAGTGTCATACAATAGCAACTTTACTTTTGAAAATGTAATGATTCAACCGGAATTCCAGAATGAATACGGTCAGGGTACAGACGGAGCATTTGTGGCTACCTCGCGTAACTCCTGGGGTCCTAAAATGGGTACGGTTGTTACAGACTGGACAGGACAAACCCGTCCTTTGGAAGCAAAAAACAATGATTTTTCCGATTTCATGGACACCGGTACATCATGGACCAATTCTCTTGATATCACAAGTTCCGCCGGTAAGATGAACTACCGTGTAGGTATGTCAAACACAATGCGTAAGGGTGTTATCCCGAAGAATGAGTTGAACAAGACAAACTTCTCTATTCGCGCAGGTGGCGAAATCATCAAGAACCTGACTCTCGATGCCAAATTGAACTATACTTATCAGAAAGGTCAGGGACGTCCTGAATTCTCTGCTTCAGGTTTCAACCCGATATTCGCTCTTATTTATACTCCGCGCAGCATCAACCTGCACGAAATGAAAGATGTTTTTGATAAAGACGGAAAGATTATCGACTGGTATCCCAGTATGCTTACGGTGGTAAATAACCCGTATGCACTGACTTCTCTCAGCGGTAACAAGGACGTAACCAATCGTATCAATGGTTTCGCTTCATTGACATACGAGGTTAGCAGCTGGCTGAAAGCTATGGTTCGCTTCGGCGGTGACACTTATGGCAAGAAGACCGAAAAGTGGATACGCCATGACTTGATTTCAAGTGCAGGTTATAAGGATGGTCGTTTCTCAACCGGTCAATACAATATGGCTGAATACAATGCAGATTTCCTGGTTACAGCACAAAAGGATAAGATTGCAGACTCCAAAATCTCCGGAATGCTTTCTGTTGGTGGTAACCTGATGAACCGCCAGTACAATAGTTTCTATGCCACAGCCGAAGGTTTGAACATTCCTGAACTGTATACCATTCAGAATGGTCAATCCAAGACTACTTCGACTTCCAAATCAGAAAAAGAAGTCCAATCCCTCTATGCACTGGGACAATTGTCATGGGATAACTACCTGTTCCTCGATATAACTGTACGTAATGACTGGTCTTCCACATTACCGAAGGATAACCGTTCATTCTTCTATCCCTCATTCTCTCTGGGTTGGGTAGTGACGGATATGTTGACCAAGTTCAAAGTAGATGTTCCCAGCTGGCTTTCTTTCGCTAAAGTACGCGCATCTTATGCTGAAGCAGGAAATGACACCGATCCATATCAGCTGTTGTCTGTATTATCTACAGTTTCTAACATGGCAGGTGGTCAGATGGGCGTAGCAGAACCTTCTACGAAAGCAAACTCTAACCTTAAACCGGAGATTATCAAATCTACCGAGTTCGGTGCTGATATCCGCTTCTTTGATAACCGTTTAGGATTCGACGTTACATACTACAACAAACGTGCATACAACCAGATCATATCCATGCCTTCATCCATCACTTCGGGATATAGCGCCAAATATATCAATGCAGGACGTGTAGACAACTGGGGATGGGAACTTCAGATGAATGCCACGCCGGTTCGCACACGCGACTGGAACTGGAATCTTTGGGTGAACTTCGCCAAAAACTCTTCTGAAGTCGTAGAACTTTACGAAGGAGTGGAATCCATTACATTAGCTCGCCCGATGGGACAAAACTGTTATGTCATGGCTAAAACAGGCGAACCTTACGGGCAGATTTACACGAATGGTTTCAAATATGATGAGAAAGGAAACCGCCTTGTGGGTGATGACGGCAAATACATAGTAGATCCTACCCTCCGCGTTTCCGGTAATATGAACCCGGATTGGACAGCAGGTATCGGTTCTTCATTAAGATGGAAAAACTTCTCTTTCGGATTCCTGATTGATGTCCGCTATGGTGGCGATGTATATCTGCAATCTATGATGCGTCTGCAATCTAATGGTCAGACCAAAGAAACAGTTGCCGGACGTGAAGAATTCTATTCAACCGGTAAGGGCTTGATTTCTCAGGGTGTTAATGTAAACACAGGAGCTCCCAACACCGTTGAACAGAATCCTACCGCTTATTGGGGACAGTTCTATGGCAACATCGGAAACTACGTTTATGATGCTACCAACGTACGCCTTCGCGAACTTAATTTCTCTTGGATATTGCCGGACAAATGGTTCAACAAGACAATCATCAGTGGTATTAAAGTCAGTGCTGTAGCCAACAACGTATGCTTCCTGTACAATAACCTTCCGGGATTCGACCCTGAATGTACATACTCTACTGGCAACGGACAGGGTGTAGAAACCGCTGCTCTACCGTCTACCCGTTCATTTGGTTTCAATCTTAATGTTACATTCTAAAAATGAAGATAAAATGAATAAGTTATTTAAATCCATTATAAGCATTATTGGTCTTTCAATGGCCTTCGCGGGCTGTGTAGGCGATTTTGACGATATGAATACCGATCCCAACAACCCGACACCGGGTTCAGTAGATCCTAAGTTCCAGCTGATATTCATACAGGGACGTGGTATTCCGTATGCCAATCAGTGGCAACAGATAGACCAGTTGATGATCAGTACTTTCTGTGAATATTCGGCTAACGACGGACTCTCGGCTTCCGACTATAACATAGACGCACGCTATGTGGACAACATTTGGGAGTTGACTTACACCGTGCTTACCAATGCCAATTCATTAATCCGTGCCAATGAGAGCAACCCTGTTCACAATAACGTCGTTCAGATGGCACGTATCTGGAAAGCGTATGCTATGTTGCGTTTAACGAATTGTATGGGAGATGTACCTTACTCTGAAGCTGCCAACGACATTGATCAGCCTAAGTATGACACTCAGAAGGACATATATTATACCATATTCGAAGAATTAAAAGATGCCGTAAGTAAACTGGATGAGTCGGCAGCCAATAATGTCGGTTCTTATGACCTTATTTATGGGGGTGATGCCACCAAATGGAAGAAATTCGCCAACTCTATCCGCCTGCGCATGGCTGTCCGTATCTCCGACGTAAATGCCGCCAAGGCTAAAACAGAAGCCGCAGCTGCCATTTCAGCAGGTGTATTCAGCAGTGACGCTGATGCCGCCTTCCTGACGCAAGGAGAAGATAAATTTGCCCAGAACCCGATTTATTATCATAAAGGTTCTTCGGTGTTGCATATGTCAACGGCTTACAAACGTCTTGTAGAAGGTATCGGTGGACAAGCATGGCCTACCGCAGCCGACCGCGAAGCCAATAAGAATATCACCGAAGTTATTCTTACTGCCAAGAATGCTCCTGCAGTTGTCGATCCTCGCGCTCCGATCCACTTTGAACCCGCAGGTATCATCGAAAGCCCTGCAACTCCAAGCATGAACGGCAATTGGGACGGCACAGATCCGGGACATGTAGCTTCGGGTGTAGGTGCTGCAATGGACAATGGACAGTTTGTTAGCGACTTCTCAAAAATCGGTCCCTGGTATTATGAAACCATTGACAGAAAGTATCCTTTGTTCAAGTACAGCGAACTGTGCTTCCTGAAAGCTATTGCCATCCAACTTGGTCTTACAAGTGGAGATGCCAAAACAGAATACGAAGCTGGCGTACGCTCAAGTATGACAGAACTGGGAGTTCCGGAAAGCAAAATCGCAAATTATCTAGCTTCAACTTCTCCAAACTATTATGGAACCACAGCCAAGTATGACGATGTTACAGGAACCAACAATACACCTATGGATAAGATTCTTACCCAGAAATACATTGCTCAGTTCCAGGAATGTTCTTTTGAAACTTGGGCTGATCATCGCCAGTTCCACAAACCTACGCTTATGCCATTCGCAAACGTAAGTTCAAGTGTCTTCAACATGAATCCTTCTGATCAGGCTAATAATACTCCAAACGCTTATATCAAGCGTATCTATTATCCTTCTTCGGAATACACCGTTAACGAAGCTAACGTGAAAGAAGCCGAAAAGCGCATGGGTGGAAGCAACAGCATACAAAATAACCTATGGTGGGATGTTAACTAAAAATTGATTCTTATGAAATGCGTAGTTGAGTAATTCAGCTACGCATTTTGTTATACATATAACCTCTTATCTGAAACAATATGAAAAATATTCTTCTCTTAATTCTTATATGTTGTCTTTCTCTGTCCAATCGGGCACAAGAACAGATGAATCTTTCATCAAGAATATCCGGTAAAGCAATCAAATTACCCGGATTTGTAACCAGTCCTTATTTTGAGGAACAAGTTATCAGCTTTATCCATACTCCAGGAATCAAAGTTCATATAAATGCTCCCGCAGAAACTAAATTCGGAAAGGATAAACCCACAAAACTTGTACTGTATGCACTACCGAATGGCAACAGTACAGACTGGACCATCGGGAAAATGCCGGCAGAAGGTGATGACTGGCATTATCATATACAACACATAGGAGCTCAAACACGGTATATCAGAGCTTCTGATCCGGAATGTAACTTTATTACGGTTTACCTGGAAGCAGACACCAAAAGCTGGGGAAGTTGGAGAAAAGCTGAACCTACACGGGATCAAAAGATTAAAGAAACAGTAGAGTATATTCTTTCTCTTTTTTCCAAATATAATCCACATATCGAACTGAACAGCCACAGTGGAGGAGGCAACTTCATTTTCGGTTTTATGGATGCAGTTTCTGAAATTCCGGATTATGTGAAAAGAATCTCTTTCATTGACAGCAATTACAACTGGGATAATGAACGTTACGGAGATAAATTACAAAAATGGCTGGAAGCTTCTTCCGACAATCGCTTATTTGTAGCTTGTTATGATGATGCTAATGCTCTGCTGGACGGAAAGCCATTTGTCTCAAAGACAGGAGGGACCTGGCACAGAACCTATTTAATGCAACGATATCTGAAAAAGAAAATGAAACGTCTGTCATGGAATAAAACCGAAAATGACAGTATTATTTATTTCACGGCAGACAACCGTCGGATTCAGTTTTATTCCCGAAAGAATCCGGAGCAAAAGATTTACCATACAATACTGGTAGAGCGAAATGGCTATATCCAGTCAGTATTCTCCGGTACGAAATACGAGGGAATGGGATATCAGTTCATGGGTAGAAAGGTTTATGACATGTATCGGCAAGATTCAGGGTCCTGGTAGACAGTAAACTATATTCTTTGAACGCCTTACTACAGGACCCCGTACTATAAAATTGTTTAGTGATAAATCAGTTCCAATGGTAATTACAAGTTATATTCCTGATTAATCCTGCTGACCACTTGCAACTTTCCATCCTTCAGCAAAGAACGTGCATTAAAGAAATTCACGCCGTCCGCTCCTGCTTCGATAGATAGTTTTGCAGCTGTATATAGCTCTTCAGCCGTAATATCGGGAACAAATAAACCGGATACATACTTATTCTTATGGAAAGTTTCGCGCAAACCGTTTTCTATACTAAACGGTATCCATTCAAGGCTTTCCGAATAAAACGACTGATAATTCATCGGGCATACAATATCTATTTTCCAGGTAGGCCAGTCCTGATAAACTGTCATGCGGGCACGGGTAGGATAAGGGAAAACAGCCGCTGAAACCAGTTTGCCTTCAGAATGAGTCGCTTCTACAATCTCATTTACCAAAGAAGTGACCTCATTCAAACGGAACTGCAACCATTCCGGACTCATCCACGGAGCCTGCAAATCTAACGGGGAGTAACCGAACAGTTTCTTAAACTTTTCTATTGCTACCGGATGATAGCCAAAATCATATTCAGCACGATAGGTATCTTGCTGAATCTTAAACTTATGCTGTTGCAGGCGTCGCCCCAGTACCGCATCATTATAGCGAATAAAATCCAGATGTACAGAAGTCAGTCCTTCCAAAGCTGCATAAGAAGCCGCTTTATCTTTCATATACTGTCGGGCCTCAGGCACAGAAGGACTCAGCCATTTATAATGCTTTACATAAGGGTCATATTCATGACTGTTATAACCTATCCGGTTCACATCAAACCATTCGGGATGCGCCAACGCCGCAGAATCCCCGGGAGCATTCACAGTGAACATCCACGCATGCACTTTTGCACCCTGATAGGACTTGGCAGCCTCAATATAACGCGCCACTTCTTCCGGTGAGCCACACATATAATAATTCTTGATACCGGCCTCATCGAAAGGCTTCATCCAGAGAATCAGAGACTCCACCGTGGCACTTTTATCCACATCGTCCCAGACTCCCAAAGCAACCTTTTGTTCCTGGTTTTGAACTTTCTTTTTTTTACCGGCTGATAACGGCTGAACAGCCAAACTGAAAATGCACGCAAATGCTGCACATAAATAAGTAAATTTCATAATGATGATTTTTTTTGGTTCACAGCAAAGATAATATATCTTCTATATAAATAAGGTGAATATCTGATTATTTGCAAATTATTAATTATAATGCTAAAAATAATAAAATAAGTGTTTTTGATATTAAAATAAAATCTATCTTTGTTGCTACGAATATCCCCCTTAACAATAATACTATTATGAAGAAACTTCTGCTACTGATCTTTTTATTGTGTAGTACCTTCTGGTGTCAGGCACAAACAGACCGGATTATTTTGGGTGACGAACAAACTTCCGAGTATTTTCCCATCCTAAAGGATAAACGGATTGCCATTTTCTCTAATCATACAGGAATGATAGGGGATAAACATCTATTGGATGTTCTTTTAGAAAACAAATTCAATGTAGTTGCCATCTTCTCGCCCGAACATGGTTTCCGTGGAAATGCAGATGCAGGCGAGCACGTATCCAGCTCAGTAGACTCTAAAACAGGGGTGCCAATTCTTTCTCTTTATGAAGGGAAGGACAAAAAGCCAAGTAAGGCTTCAATGCAGAAATTTGATATTCTGATAGTAGATATACAGGACGTAGGATTACGTTTTTACACCTATTATATAACGATGTGCCGGCTAATGGATGTCTGTGCGGAATATAACAAGAAAGTTTTGTTATTAGACCGTCCTAATCCGAATGGGCATTATGTAGATGGACCGATTCTGGATATGAAATATAAATCAGGTGTGGGATGGTTGCCGATTCCTATTGTACACGGAATGACATTAGGGGAACTTGCATTAATGATTAATGGAGAAGGCTGGTTGCCTGGTTCACGCAAATGTGATCTGGCAGTGATCAAATGCAAGAATTATACACATCAGACTAAATATCAGCTGCCAATTCCCCCATCTCCTAACTTACCGAACATGAAGTCGATATATCTATATCCGGCTACATGCTTTTTTGAGGCAACTCCCGTCAGCTTGGGTAGAGGAACTTCACTCCCATTTCAGGTTTATGGACATCCCAATATGACCGGATATAGCTACAGTTTCACCCCAAGAAGTATTCCCGGAGCAAAGAATCCGCCGCAGCTGAATAAACTGTGCCATGGAGTAGACCTAAGCAATATGAGTGATGAAGAAATCTGGAAACGAGGTGTAGATTTATCTTATGTCATCGATGCATATCGTAATCTGAATCTGGATGATCATTTCTTCCGTCCATTCTTTGAATTGCTGGTAGGAAGGGATTATGTACGAAAAATGATAAAAGAAGGAAAAAGTGCCGATGAAATTAAAGCTATGTGGAAAGATGACGTTGAGAAATTCAAGGTGCAACGTAAACCATATCTGCTTTACGAAGAATAAATTCATGTACTATTATAAATCATAAATCAACCCTATGAGCCCGATATCTGTAATCATTACTATTGCCGCTTATTTCGTGATCTTGTTCACTATTTCTTATATAGCCGGCAGAAAAGCCGACAATGAAGGTTTCTTTGTTGGCAACCGTAAATCGGCCTGGTATGTTGTGGCATTTGCCATGATTGGGTCCAGCATCTCCGGAGTGACGTATGTATCAGTACCGGGTATGGTGGCTGGCAGTAGTTTCGGTTACCTGCAAATGGTATTGGGATTTGTTGCGGGACAGTTCATCATAGCATTCGTATTGACGCCACTGTTCTACCGGATGAACCTGGTATCCATCTATGAATATCTGGAAAATCGTTTTGGTATGTCTTCCTATCGGACAGGCGCATGGTTCTTCTTCATCTCTAAGATGCTGGGAGCCGCGGTACGTTTGTTCCTCGTATGCCTGACACTTCAACTGCTGGTATTCGAACCGTTTGGATTACCATTTATTTTGAATGTGGCCATTACCGTAGCATTAGTATGGCTCTATACGTTCCGGGGTGGAGTAAAATCTCTGATTTGGACAGATTCACTCAAAACATTCTGCCTGGTGGTATCCGTAGTTCTCTGCATCAGTTATATTGCTTCGGATCTCAATCTGTCGCTTAGCAGCATGATCAGTACAATAGCCGATAGTGACATGTCACGCATCTTCTTCTTTGACGATGTAAACAGTAAACAATATTTCTTCAAACAATTCTTTGCCGGGGCATTCACTATGATTGCCATGACAGGGCTGGATCAGGACATGATGCAACGTAACCTCAGCTGCAAGAACTTCAAAGATTCACAGAAAAATATGATTACGAGTGTTATATCACAGTTCTTCGTAATTCTGTTGTTCCTGATGCTTGGAGTATTGCTTTACATCTTCGCTGGTAACCAAGGCATTCAGGTAGAAAAGAGCGATGAACTCTTCCCATTGATAGCCACCGGTAACTACTTCCCTGCAATTGTAGGTATCTTGTTTATCATTGGACTTATTTCTTCGGCTTATTCCGCTGCCGGCTCAGCACTGACAGCTTTAACAACTTCCTTTACAGTGGATATCCTCGGGACAAAAGGCAGGACGGAAGAAGAAATCGTAAAGATACGCAAGCGGGTACATATCGGTATGGCTGTAATTATGGGTATCACGATATTCGTATTCAACCTATTGAATAACACAAGTGTAATCGATGCCGTATATATACTGGCAAGTTACACATACGGCCCCATTCTCGGATTATTCGCATTCGGTATATTCATGAAACAACAGGTTCGCGACAAATATATCCCATTGGTAGCCATCCTCTCCCCTATCCTTTGCTTCATCCTGCAAAAGAATTCGGAAGCCTGGTTCAATGGGTATCAGTTCAGCTACGAACTGCTGATATTCAACGCTCTGTTCACGTTTATCGGACTCTGCCTGTTGATCAGAAAAGATAAGAACTAATAATTAACTTAATACATCATCCATGAATGTAAGACTTCATTTTTTGTTCACTTTGCTCACCGCCTCCCTGATCCCCCAAACGGGAGGCGCGCAAGAGCTTCCGACGGATGTCCGCCAGGAAATCGGTAAGTTTCTGGACGCAACCGCACGGAAAGAGGTTTCCGTAGGGCGCATCCGGATTGACTCTGTCGCCATTGAAGAAAATACGTTGCAATTATTCGCTAACATGAACTGTGCATATATTCCTTTCCGGGAAGATAATGTGACAGAGATTTATCAAGGTGTGCAGGCACTGCTTCCGGCAGAGTTTTCAAAATACAACCTGCAAATCCGCACGAATAAGCGTAGCATTGAAGAATTAATCCCCCAAGCACTACGCAGCAAAAAGGACAAAAAAGCCAAAACATTCAATCCGGCCGGGACAAAACCTTTAGTAACGGCCCTTTCTACCCCCTATACCCCTACAAATGGACTAAAGAACCGTCACATTGCTTTGTGGCAGAGTCATGGCTTCTATTATGAGCCCAAACTGACACGCTGGGAATGGCAACGCGCCCGCATCTTCCAGACGGTGGAGGATTTATATACGCAAAGTTATGTACTGCCTTTCCTGGTTCCCATGTTAGAGAATGCAGGAGCTAATGTGCTGATGCCCCGTGAACGGGATAGCCAAATAGCAGAAGTTGTCGTAGACAATGACGGTTGCCTTCACTCCCGCTCCGTTTATACAGAAAAGATAGGCGATAAGAACTGGATGCAAGGTACCGGTGAAGGTTTCGCCCATCTGCGCGATCAATATATCAATTTTGAGAACCCATTCCGTGAAGGAACTTTCCGCACTGTCGAGACGGTAAAAGGTAAGAAGGAGAAAGAAAGTACTGCCGAATGGATTCCTGAACTCCCGTCAACCGGACAGTACGCCGTTTATGTATCCTATAAATCATTGCCAAACAGTACGGATGATGCCCTTTACACCGTTTATCACAAAGGAGGAGTCTCCCAATTCAAAGTGAACCAACAGATGGGTGGCGGCACTTGGATTTATCTAGGTACATTTGGTTTTGATGCCGGAAAAAGCAATGCCGGAAAAGTTGTTTTAAGCAATCGTTCTGAGAAAGCCGGACGTATCGTTACCGCTGATGCCGTAAAAATCGGAGGTGGTATGGGAAATATGGCCCGCCGTATCTCTGATGCAGGTGCCACAGAGAATATTAAAAGTTCGGATGGCAATGCTGCCATAGTGCATAAAGAAATGCCGAAGATAGATTACCCGTATGAGATAAGCGGTTATCCCCGTTTCTGCGAGGCAGCACGCTACTGGCTTCAATGGGCAGGTATTCCGGACAGTGTTTATTCCGACAGCCAAGGTAAGAATGACTATACGGATGATTACAAATGTCGTGGTATCTGGGTGAATTACCTTGCCGGTGGTTCTACGGTTAACCCGACAGAACAAGGACTGAACATCCCGGTAGATATGGCTTTCGCCTTCCATTCAGATGCAGGAACTACGCTAAACGATTCTATCATCGGAACACTGGGTATCTACTATACCAACGTTTACAATGAAGAATACGCCAACGGAGCATCCCGCTATCTGGCACACGACATGACAGACCTGATTCAGTCAAATATCGTACGGGATATCCGCAGCCTATACGAACCGGATTGGACACGCCGCGGTATGTGGAACCAATCCTACTACGAAGCACGTGTGCCCCGTGTTCCCACTATGTTACTGGAATTACTTTCTCACCAGAACTTTGCAGACATGCGTTATGGTTTAGATCCACGCTTCCGTTTTACGGTAAGCCGTGCAATCTATAAAGGTATGCTGCAATTCATTTGCTCGCAATACCACATGGACTATATCGTTCAGCCGTTGCCTGTCGACAATATGGCATTGAAAATGGTAGGCGAGAATGAAATAGAACTAACCTGGCAACCCGTAGCCGACCCACTGGAGCCAACGGCAAATGCTGAAAAATATATAGTTTATACCCGTATCGGAGATGGCGATTTCGATAATGGCGTGTTGGTAGATAAGAATACCTATCGCACCGCCCTCCCTGCCGGCATGGTATGCAGTTATAAAGTAACTGCCGTCAACAAGGGCGGAGAAAGTTTCCCGTCCGAAATACTCTCAGCAGGACGTGCGTTTAATAGTTATAAGCGATTAGCGATGAGTGATAAGCAGACAAACGCTAATCACTCAGATATCGTGCTGATAGTAAACGGCTTCGACCGCATCAGTGCTCCGGCAGATTTTGTCGCACCTGTTCCCGGAGATACTTTACTTGCCGGTTTCTTAGATGATCTGGACCACGGCGTACCTTATCTGAAAGATATCAGCTACATCGGTAAGATGAAAGAATACCGCCGTTCCATTCCATGGATGGACGACGATGCTTCCGGCTTCGGCGACAGCTATGGCAATTACGAAGATAAAGTAATCGCCGGAAACACATTCGATTATCCCGCTATTCATGGAGCCGCCATTTTGAAAGCCGGATATTCTTTCATATCTTGCAGCGATGAAAGTGTGGAAAATAAAACAATGAACCTGAACGACTATAAGTATGTAGACCTGATATTAGGTAAAGAATGTCAGACCAAAATGGGACGTGGCGGTGTAAAGCCGTTAGAGTTCAAAACATTCAGCCAACCCATGCAGGAAGCTATCACCGCATATTGCGGACAAGGCGGAAACATCTTCGTCTCGGGTGCTTATGTAGGAACCGACCTTTGGGACAATCGCCTTGCCCCGGCACAGGAGTCCGATAAGAAATTTGCAACAGAAGTCCTGAAATATAAATGGCGCGTGGGGCAGGCAGCTACAGAGGGTAAGGTGAAATGTGTAGCTTCACCGTTCCCCGCCCTTTCAGGCAACTATACATACCATAATGAACTGAATGCAGACAGTTATGTGGTAGAATCACCGGATGCCATCGAACCGGCAACAAAAGATGCATACACCGTAATGCGCTATTCGGAAAACAATCTGAGCGCCGGAGTAGCTTACAAAGGCGACTACAAAACCTGCATACTGGGCTTCCCGTTCGAAGCATTGCGCACCGCCTCTGAAAGAGAAGCGTTGATGAATGCCATCCTGACATTCTTCAGTGAAAAAACTAATTCATTCAAGCAATAATATACTAAAACCAATCATCATCTATGAAGCGAAGACTTTTAATAATGTTCCTGTTGGGCTGCCTGCTACCGTTCGCGGTACAGGCACAACATGGCACATTCCGTTTTGCGCAAATTACAGACATCCATTTCAGCCCCAACAACCCCAACCCGACGGAAGACTTACTACGTTCCGTCGCGCAAATAAATGCGATAGACAGTATCGATTTTGTTTTGGTTACGGGCGACATCACCGAAGAGGGCGACCGTACCACTATGCTGAAAGTCAAAGAGACATTGGATTTACTGAAAGCGAAGTATTACGTGATCCTCGGTAACCATGAAACCAAATGGAGCGACTCCGGTTGTACTGCCTTCGGTGAGATTTTCGGCGGCGAACGCTTTGAATTCGAGCATAAAGGCATCCTGTTTCTGGGTTTCAACTCCGGGCCGTTGATGCGTATGGCTTACGGACATGTCGTTCCGCAGGACATCCGTTGGATGACGGAAGAAATGGATAAGTTTGGAAAAGATAAACCGGTTATACTTGTCACACACTATCCGTTACTGGATGGAGATGTCGATAACTGGTATGAAGTAACAGATGCAGTGCGCCCCTATAACATTCGTTTGTTCATCGGCGGGCACTATCACCGTAACCGGGATTTGCGTTATGATGGCATTCCGGGTATTTTGATGCGCAGCAACCTGCGTGATAAAGATGGAAAACCGGGATATGGCATCTATGATATAACGAAAGATTCGATCCTCGTCTACACGCAACGCATCGGCGAACCGAAAAAGCAATGGGCCGCTTTCTCGCTGACTCAGCCCTATTATGATCGTAATGGAAAAGCAGAGAAATACCCCGACTTTTCAGTCAACACAGAATACCCGAATGTGAAAGAACAGTGGGTAGTGCAAACCGGTGCAGGTATCTATTGTTCGCCTGCAATAGAAAAAGACAAAGTGTTCGTCGGAGACGATATGGGGTACCTGACTTGCTACGCCTTGAAGAATGGAAAGAAACTATGGAATTTCCAGTCCGGTAAGCGCATTGTAGGTACTCCTGCTGCGGCAGATGGTATAGTCGTATTCGGTTCTGCCGACCGTAACATCTACGGTCTGAACAGTAAAGACGGAAAACTGCTGTGGACTGTAAAAGCAAAAGCCCCGGTACTGGGTGCGGTAACCATTGAAAATGGAATTGCCTACATTGGTGCCAGCGATTCTACTTTCCGTGCTATTGATATCCTTACAGGTAAAGTGCTCTGGGCATATACCGGTGTGAAAGGATACATTGAAACCAAACCATTGGTAACAGCCAACAAGGTGATCTTCGGTGCCTGGGACAATACCCTCTATGCATTGAATAAGGCAGACGGCAAGGAATTATGGAAGTGGACAGGCGGTTTAACGCGCATGCACTTCTCACCCGCAGCCGTATGGCCGGTAGCCGCAGAAGGCAAAGTATTTATCACCGACCCACAACGTGCCATGACGGCTATCAATATAGAAAACGGAGAAACAGTGTGGCGCACTTTCCAGTCTATGGTACGTGAAACAATTGGCCTGTCGGAAGATGGAACGCGTGTATTCAGCAAGACCATGAACGACAGTATTGTCTGCTATGCCACACAGGGAGATCACCCCCGCGAATTATGGGCAAGCAACGTCGGCTTCGGATACGAACATGCACCCTCCATGCAAGTGGAAAAAGGAGGCGTAATGTTCGGCAGTACCAAGGAAGGACTGATCTTTGCTTTGGAAGCCCAAACCGGTAAAATCTTGTGGAAACATAAGATAGGTAACTCACTGATCAGTACCGTAGTGCCGCTGAACGGACGACAGGTATTGTTCACTGCTACCAGTGGCGAAGTGGGACTGCTACGAGTTAAGAATTAAAGAATTAATAATTAAAAGCAATATAGGACATTATGAATAAAATCAATTGCTTCGTTCCTTTTTCAGGAGCTGCACAAGCGGAAAAGACAGTAAAAGGCCTGCAAGAAACCGGCTTAGTGAATAACATTTATCTGCTCGCCCTACCGGACGTTACAGAAAACCTGCCCGGATGTAGTACCCTGCACATGCAATCCATCCAGTCCAGTGCGGCCATAAGAGACATAGCCGGACATAGCGATGCAGAATATACGCTGATCTATACAAAATATACGACGCTCGAACTGGGTTTATTCGCCCTGGAGCGTATGATACACATTGCTGAAGACAGCGGTGCAGGCATGGTGTATGCTGACCGCTACCAGGTAAAGGAAGGTAAGCAAACCAATGCCCCGGTGATCGATTATCAATTCGGCTCATTGCGCGATGATTTCGACTTCGGTTCCGTGCTGTTATTCCGCACAGATGCATTCAAGGAGGCCGCTGCCCGCATGAATGAAGACAAATATAAATTCGCCGGGCTTTATGACCTTCGCCTGAAAGTAAGCCAGAACGAAAGTCTGGTACACATCAATGAGTATCTGTACAGCGAAATTGAAGACGATACCCGCAAGAGTGGTGAGAAGATATTCGATTACGTGGATCCCAGAAACCGTGACCGCCAGATTGAAATGGAACAGGCTTGTACCGAGCATCTGAAAGAAATCGGTGGCTATTTGGCACCAGAATTCAAACAAATAGAATTTTCAGCAGGCAACTTCGAATATGAAGCTTCGGTTATCATCCCCGTACGCAACCGTATCCGCACCATCCGTGATGCTATTCATTCGGTATTGAAGCAGAAGACCGACTTTAAGTTCAACCTGATTATCATCGACAACCACTCTACGGATGGGACCACAGAAGCTATTGACGAATTCAAGAACGACGAACGCCTCATCCATATCATCCCCAAACGCAATGACCTGGGTATTGGCGGTTGCTGGAACATGGGTGTGCATCATCCCAAGTGTGGTAAGTTCGCTGTACAATTGGACAGTGACGACGTGTACAGCGATGAAAATACACTGACCACTATGGTTCGTGCTTTCTATGAACAGAATTGCGCCATGGTGGTAGGTACTTATATGATGACGGACTTCAATATGAATATGATTGCTCCGGGTATTATCGACCATAAAGAATGGACACCCGAAAACGGACGCAACAATGCACTCCGCATCAATGGTTTGGGGGCTCCTCGTGCTTTCTATACACCGGTGCTGCGTGAAGTGAAAGTTCCGAATACCAGCTATGGTGAAGACTATGCACTGGGATTAAACTTCTCCCGCCAATACCAGATCGGCCGTGTGTATGACGTAGTTTACTTGTGCCGCCGCTGGGATGACAACTCGGATGCTTCACTGGATATCGTGAAAATGAATGGTCATAATCTGTATAAAGACCGCATCCGTACCTGGGAACTCCAGGCACGCGTGGCGAAGAATAAGAGAAGATAAACACTCCATGCGTTTTCCGCACTTGTACCACACAAGTGTTTCTCAGATGAAATGCTTGTGTGCTACAAATGTAACGCAAGTGTCCCTCACATGAAACGCAAGTGTTATGCAACACACTAATAAGTAACCAGTTACAGCATTCAATATGAACCAAACCATAAACAATCTGCTTACCGAGCAACTTGCCTCCTGGGAAATGGCTCGTAACAACTACGCCGCCCTTTCGGGTGTGCAAGTGAAGGAACTCGATGTAAACGGTATTCCGTATAAGGTACAGTTCAATCCTGCACGTATCGTTTCTTCGGGAGCTAAAGTAGATGCCCAGTCCATCAAGGAACGCAAATGTTTTCTCTGCCCGGCCAATTTACCGCCGGCGCAGAAAGGAATTCCGTTCGAAGGACATTATAATATCCTGGTCAATCCGTTCCCTATCTTTCCCCGCCACCTGACGATACCGGAAGTAGCACACGTGAACCAGCGCATAGCCGTCCGTTTCAAGGATATGCTGGCATTGGCACAGGCGTTGACGGATTACACAATATTCTATAATGGTCCCAAATGCGGTGCATCCGCCCCCGACCATGCTCACTTCCAGGCAGGCAACAAAGGTTTCATGCCTATTGAAAAGGACTGGCGCGAACAGGTAGCAGGCAAAGTGGCAGATTACAGTGAAGCTACCCTCTGGTACTTGAATGACGCTCCCCGTGCGACATTGGTCATCGAAGCAGTCAATAAGAAACATGCTGCCGCCCTGTTCGATATCATTTATCACTCACTGGACATCAAGCCGGGAGATGACGAACCAATGATGAATGTATTGGCATGGTACGAAGATGAGAAATGGATCGTATGCGTATTTCCACGTGAGAAGCACCGCCCAGCTTGCTATACAGCCGAAGGAGATGCCAATTTATTGAGCAGTCCGGCATCCGTAGATCTCGGCGGAGTGTTTATTACACCGGTCGAAAAAGACTTTCTCAAGATCACAGCCGAAGATATAGCCCAGATCCTGAGTGAGGTATCACTTTCTGCCGAAGACTTCCATCGGGTGCGTCAGCGTATTAAAGAGAAGATATAATTAATGATACTATTTGAGCTCTCCCCCGATAACGGGGGAGCCGGAGGGGGTGGAGTACCCTGAAAGGGGGAGGTGGTAGGTAAAATTACAAAATTCCTATTTCTCATATAATAAAGAATACTATTATCCTCCTACCACCCCACCCTAAAGGGCACCCCTCCTCCCAGGAGGAGGGGAATTTGAGATAGTAATGCAATATAACACTTAAATAAGTATGAAAGAGCCCAAAGTACACGTAGGCATATTGTTCGAGCCACAAATAGAGTTTATCCTGCTGAATCCGTACCGCATCAACGGTATGGAAATCAGTGGTAAGCAGGTTGTGACCTACAACGAAGGCAGGATACTGTGGAACGGACGCCTTTATGACGAACTTCTATTTGAACCTGTAAACGAAGCCACCGACGCTTTCGAACTGCTCGATGTCACCATCGGCATCAACTTCCACTGGGAGCGTAAAGAAGACCAGCGCTTCCTGGGTTCTCTGAAGATTATTGTGGAGAACAAGAAGCTGACAGGCATCAACGTCATTCACGTAGAAGATTACCTGACTAGTGTAATCTCCAGTGAGATGAGCGCAACGGCTTCATTAGAGCTGTTGGAGGCACATGCAGTAATTTCACGAAGCTGGCTTTTGGCTCAGATTCATAAGAACAAGGAGATTACGGAAACCCAGACTGAGTATTCCGCTTTCACCCAAACAGATGAAGAGTTAATCCGTTGGTACGACCGTGAAGACCACACCCGTTTCGACGTCTGTGCAGACGACCATTGCCAGCGTTACCAAGGCATTACCCGCGCCTCCACCGAAATCGTAAAGCAAGCCATCGCTGCCACCCGCGGACAAGTATTGACATCCGACGGTAAGATATGCGATGCCCGCTTCTCTAAATGCTGTGGCGGTGCATTCGAAGAATTCCAGTATTGCTGGGAAGATGTGAAGTATCCCTATCTCCTGAAACAACGGGATTTCCGTATCTTCAGTTCCAAATTCAATGACTTGAGTTTCGAAAACACCTTATCCGGTAGCGGATTACCAGATCTGACCGACGAGCAAGAAGCCGAGACATGGATACGTACTTCTCCACCCGCTTTCTGCAACACCACAGACAAGAAAGTCCTCTCACAGGTATTGAATAACTATGACCAGGAAACCACCGACTTCTATCGCTGGAAAGTAGTTTACACCCAGGAAGAACTTTCTGCACTGATTCTGAAACGCTCCGGCATCGATTACGGGCAAATCATTGACCTTGTTCCTATTGCCCGTGGAACTTCAGGTCGCCTCTGGAAACTGAAAATCGTAGGAACCAAGAAGACGCTCATCATTGGCAAAGAACTGGAAATACGTCGCACACTGTCCACTTCCCATCTGTACAGTTCCGCATTCGTAGTAGATAAGGAAGACGTCTCTCCCGAAGGTATCCCCGCCCGTTTCATCCTCACCGGAGCAGGCTGGGGGCACGGTGTAGGACTATGCCAGATCGGTGCTGCCGTTATGGGCGAACAAGGCTATAAGTATGACGCGATACTGCTGCACTATTACATAGGCGCAAATATCGAGAAGCTATATGAGTAAACAGAAATAAGAAAATACCATGAAACAATCTACCAAGAAAACCAGTCCGTGGGCATGGATACCTACCCTGTACTTTGCACAAGGTTTGCCCTACGTAGCCGTGATGACCATTTCCGTCATCATGTACAAGCGTTTGGGAATATCCAACACGGATATCGCTCTCTACACCGGTTGGCTCTACCTGCCATGGGTAATCAAGCCTTTCTGGAGTCCATTTGTCGACTTGATCAAGACTAAACGGTGGTGGACCGTCGTCATGCAATACATCCTTGCCTTTGCATTGGCAGGCATTGCATTTTCCATCCCCACTCCCTTTTTCTTCCAATTGACACTGGCAGTATTCTGGATAGTGGGCTTCACCTCCGCAACTCATGACATTGCGGCGGATGGATTCTATATGCACGCCCTGACGGAGCATGAACAATCGCTCTACGTGGGCATCCGAAGCACATTTTACCGTATTGCCACGGTAGCCGGACAAGGCTTGCTGGTCATCATTGCGGGATTGATTGAAACCGGAACCGGTCTCGAACCTGCCATGCTGCAAGTTCAAGCCTCACCCTCTTACACCAACACCCTGGCCTTGCCCGACTTTGAGGATACGAATATCGACACACAAAAAGAAGCCTATTTCGTATATACCTCTCCGATAGTACAAGCAGGTGTCACCGCTACCGCTGATCATGACTCGGCAGATATAAAGACACGGATTGCCGAATTGGAAAAAGCGGTCAAAGCATCCAACATAGCCAACCACTTCGTTCCGGCCGAGGAAGCCAAAGAAGGCGATGCCACCGTAAAAGCAGAGAAAAAGGAGAGCACTTTCACCGCATGGGTACGTGAAACTTTCGGCGAGAAGCGCAAAGTAGCCGAAGGTGCTGTTGATAACGTTGCCATAGTAGGCGTACGTCTGTCCAAGCAACCATCTGCCGATGAAACCAAGATATTGAATGTCACCTTCAAAGACGGTGACCAAAGTATCAAACTGGAACAGAACAGCCTTTCCACCCGGTTCGAATTCACTGCCGAGAACTGGGACAAGCCTGCTTACCTACTGTTCAGAATAGATCATAAGATTAAGAACGAGACTTCCGCTACCTTCGAAGGTGCATCCGGTAACATTCCGTTTGCCTGGTTGATAGTATTCATCGTACTGTCCGGATTCTTCTTCGCGGTGAGTATTTACCACAACTGGATATTGCCGAAACCCGCATCCGACCGTCCGTCGAAAGACGTTACCGCCCAGAATCTGATGAAGGAATTCTTCGATACTTTCAAGAGCTTCTTCACCAAACCGCAGGCAGGAGTCGCTATCCTCTTTATGTTGCTCTACCGCCTGCCGGAAGCACAGCTCGTGAAGCTAATCAATCCTTTCCTTCTGGACCCAATAGACAAAGGCGGACTGGGGCTGACTACCGGACAAGTTGGTTTCGTCTATGGTACTATCGGTATCATCGGACTGACAATTGGCGGTATCATTGGCGGTCTTGTTGCTGCACGGGGCGGATTGAAGAAGTGGTTATGGCCAATGGCATGGAGTATGTCCCTCACCTGTCTGACATTCATCTATCTGAGTTATGCACAGGATCACTCGTTGCTGACAGTCAACATCTGTATCTTCATCGAACAGTTCGGCTATGGTTTCGGCTTCACAGCTTATATGCTGTATCTGATTTATTTCTCGGAAGGCGAGCACAAAACTGCCCATTACGCCATCTGCACAGGATTCATGGCACTGGGAATGATGTTACCCGGAATGGCTGCCGGATGGTTACAGGAAACCATCGGTTACCGGCACTTCTTCGTATGGACCATTATCTGTTGCGCCGCTACCATCGGAGTATGTGCGTTCATCAAGATAGATCCGAGCTTCGGAAGGAAGAAAGAAGAGTGATAAAAAGTGATAAGCGGTAAGTGATAAGCAAGAAATCATAAATTATAAACCATGAAGAAATACATTCTCCTTTGCCTGCTCTGTGTGCTCTGTTGTGCATCGCAGGTACAAAAGATAAGAATAAAAACAGGTATCGAAGTCCTGAAAGACCAAAATTTCAAGTGTCTGGAAGGTAAACGCGTAGGTCTGATAACCAACCCCACCGGAGTGGATAATCAGATGAAATCCACCATTGACATTCTGCATGAAGCACCGAACGTAAATTTGGTTGCCCTCTTCGGTCCGGAGCACGGGGTTCGTGGCGACGTACATGCCGGCGACCACGTGACGGACATCAAAGATGCCACCACCGGATTGCCTGTATATTCTCTTTACGGCAAAACCCGCAAGGCTACGCCAGAGATGCTGAAAGACATTGACGTATTGGTCTACGATATCCAAGATATCGGTTGCCGCTCATTTACCTATATCAGTACAATGGGGCTGGCTATGGAAGCTGCGGCCGAAAACGGTAAAGAATTTATTGTATTGGATCGCCCCAATCCGGTAGGCGGACTCAAGATAGAAGGCAATCTGGTAGAAGATGATTGCATTTCTTTTGTCAGTCAGTTCAAGATTCCGTACCTTTACGGACTGACTTGCGGTGAGCTGGCATTGATGCTGAACGGAGAGAAGATGATGGCATCACAATGTAACCTGCACGTTGTGAAGATGAAAGGCTGGAAACGCAAGATGGACTATGTACAGACGGGGTTGCAATGGGTACCCTCTTCTCCGCATATTCCTCATCCGCACTCGGCTATATTCTATCCGGTAAGTGGTATTCTGGGTGAACTGGGATACATGTCCATCGGGGTAGGCTATACGATACCGTTCCAGATGTTTGCCGCACAGTGGGTAGAAGCAGAAAAACTGGCGGGAAACCTGAACGCATTGAATGTGCCGGGTGTTGTATTCCGGCCGATGTATCTGAAACCCTTCTACTCCGTAGGTAAAGGTGAATTGCTGCAAGGCGTACAGGTACACATCATGGATGTGCAGAAAGCTCCGCTGAGCGACATCCAGTTCCTGGTGATGCAGGAGATCGCAGCGCTCTATCCTGACCGTGCCGTATTTGAGCATGCCGACAAGGGACGTTTTCGTATGTTCGACATGGTAAGCGGCTCGGAAGAGATACGCAAGCGATTCTCACAACGCAACCGCTGGGAAGATGTGCGCGACTATTGGTATAAAGATGCTGAAGACTTCCGACGATTGTCTAAGAAGTACTACCTATACAAGTAGGGAACAATAAACGCTTCTTACACTGAAAAAGTCATAAAGACATATGTATGTCACCCCTCATGAGATATGTATGTCATGGGTCATGAGAAGCCCATATCATGAGAGGTGAGATACGCTTCTCATCACAGGAGAGACCGGGATGTCATTAAAACAATCCTACAGCACATTCTGACGGGGGTGCCGGTGAAAGAAGAAAAGAATGATAAGGAAAAGAAAGGCGAAAACACTATGGTAAAAAGTAGCTACACTTCGTTTTTGCAGGAAATAAGGGGACTTATTCCGCAAGATAGGATATATACCGACGAACTGCGCCGGTTGGCATGGGGAACAGATGCGGGTTTCTACCGCCTTATCCCACAAATCGTGATTCGTTCCAATAGCGAAGAGGAGATCTCCGACCTGTTAAGACTTGCCGACCGTTACGGTCTGCCAGTAACGTTTCGTGCCGCAGGAACCAGTTTGTCGGGACAAGCCATTAGTGACTCTATCCTGATAGTAGCCGGAAAACATTGGGAGAAGTACAGCATTTCTCCCGATCATGAACAGATTACCTTGCAACCGGGCATCATCGGTCAGCGGGTTAACGAGATTCTTGCCCCCTACGGACGTAAGTTTGCTCCGGACCCGGCAAGCGTGAAAAGTGCTATGGTAGGCGGCATCGTCATGAACAACGCCTCGGGTATGAATTGCGGCACACATGCCAATAGTGACAAAGTGCTTCTTTCCGCCCGCATCGTATTGGCGGACGGCACCGTGCTGGATACAGGGGATGATATTTCGCGTGCTTCCTTCGAAGCCACCCACCCCGATTTCTACAATCGCATCTGCGAACTGCGGGACCAGATATGTGCCAACGAAGAACTCGCTGCACGCATCCGCTACAAATACTCCATCAAGAACGTAACCGGATTGAATCTTCTGCCATTCGTTCGCTTCGATGACCCGTTCGATATTATTGCCCACCTGATGGTAGGCTCGGAAGGCACGCTTGCGTTCCTTTCCCAGATTACCATGCGCACAGAGTACGACTATCCGCACAAGGCAAGCGCCATGCTCTATTTTACCAATATCAAGGATGCCTGCCGGGCGGTGGTGGCGATGAAGGAGTTGACAAATCGTAATTCTTCATCCCCGTCATCCGTGCCATCTGCGGATGAAAAATTAGTAAAAGGCGCCGAACTGCTGGACTACAAAAGTCTATCTTCGGTAGAAGACCCTATCTACTTAAAGTATAAGCAGGAAGTTGCCGATGCCTCCGGCCTCACAGCCGTGCTGACCGAGACCAAAGCCCGCACCCGCGAGGAACTGGAACAGAACATCTCAGTAATCGAGGAATGTCTGAAAACTTTCAGCACCTACATCCCCGTGCACTTCACCGACCGGCCGGAAGAATATTCTAAGTATTGGGCTATCCGCTCAGGTATATTCCCCTCCGTAGGTGGTACACGCCAACCCGGCACTACCTGCCTCATCGAGGACGTAGCCTTCCACATCGAAGACCTGCCCGAAGCCACTGCCGACCTGCAACAACTCATCGCCCGCCACGGCTACGATGATGCCTGCATCTACGGTCATGCCCTGGAAGGCAACTACCATTTTATCCTGAACCAGTCCTTCAGTACCGACGCCGATGTAAAGCGCTACGAGGACCTGATGAATGACGTAAAGACTCTGGTAGTCGATAAATACGACGGTTCGCTGAAAGCAGAACATGGCACCGGACGTAACATGGCCCCCTTCGTGAAATATGAATGGGGAGAGGCAGCTTTTGAAGCCATGAAGGCAGTCAAGCAGTTGTTCGACCCGAAAGGGCTGCTCAATCCGGGAGTTATCTTCAATGATGACCCGCAATGCCACATCAAGAACTTCAAACCGTTGCCGTTGATTCCTATCGACGAAGCCAGTCCTGCCGGAAAAGTAAACAAGTGCATCGAATGTGGCTTCTGCGAAGTGAACTGCCTGTCGTGCGGCTTTACCCTTTCTTCGCGCCAGCGCATTGTACTGCAACGGGAAATATCACGTCTGAAACAAAGCGGTACAGACCCGGAACGTCTGTCTCTACTCGAAAAACAATACCGCTACCCGGGCAATCAAACTTGCGCAGGAGACGGACTGTGCTCCATGTCTTGCCCGATGAATATCAATACAGGCGACCTGACCCATATCATCCGCCAGGAAACGCTACCGAAAGGTAGCCTCGGATATAAAGCAGGAGATTTCGTAGCCAATCACTTCGCCGGTGTTAAGAGTAGTCTGCGCCCCGTTTTATCATTAGCCAATTTCGGACACTCCGTATTAGGAACCAAAGTCATGAGCAGCATTACGAAAGGGATGCACAATGTATTGGGCATACCTTTGTGGACGCCTGCCATGCCGAAGAGCTATAAAGTGACAAGCTACAAGCTACAAGCTGCAACAGATATGAGTGACGAGCTACAAGCTACGAGTACTATGCAGAATGATAGCGCAGCACTGGTAGCTTGTAGCTCTGTAGCTCGTAACTCCACAGCTGACAAAGTAGTTTATTTCCCCAGCTGCATCAACCAAACCATGGGACTCCCGAAAAAATCCCCCGTGGAGCAACCTTTGGTAAACAAGATGATCTCCCTCCTGCAAAAAGGCGGTTACGAAGTCATCTTCCCCAAGGACATAGATAAGCTCTGTTGTGGCACCATCTGGGAAAGTAAAGGTATGCTCGACATTGCCGATCGCAAAGCCGCAGAACTCGAAGCCGCCCTTTGGGAAGCCAGCGAGCAAGGCAAATACCCTGTCCTCTGCGATCAAAGCCCCTGCCTGCATCGCATGCGCGAAACCATTCAAAAGATGAAGCTCTACGAACCTGCAGAATTCATCTACACTTTCCTGCGAGACAAACTGGTCTTCACGCAGACCGACCGCCCCGTAGCAGTACACATCACCTGCTCCATGCGCAAAATGGGACTGGCAGATACAATTGTTTCCCTGGCAAAACTCTGTTCTACGCATGTCTTCGTACCCGAAGAAGTAGGCTGCTGTGGTTTTGCCGGCGACCGCGGATTCACCTATCCCGAACTGAATTCCTATGCCTTGCGCAAACTCCGTCCGCAGATAGAAGCATCCGGCATCACTATCGGCTACTCCAACAGTCGTACTTGCGAAATAGGACTGACTACCAACTCAGGTATCCCCTACGTCTCTATCGCCTATCTCGTAGACCAATGTACGAAGGGAATTGACAATTGAATAAATAACTTAACACACTTATTACAATGAACAGTCAGACCAAGACAAACAAGCGCATTCTTGCCCTCGACATCCTTCGCGGTGTCACCATTGCGGGCATGATTATGGTGAACAACCCCGGCACTTGGGGACATATATATGCCCCCTTGCGCCACGCTGAGTGGAATGGCCTCACCCCCACCGATCTCGTCTTCCCCTTCTTCATGTTCATCATGGGTATCTCTACCTATATCTCCCTGAAGAAGTACAATTTCGAGTTCAGTCATGCAGCCGCCATGAAGATATTGAAACGTACTATTATCATCTTCCTGATCGGACTTGCCATCGGCTGGTTCTCCAGATTCTGTTACTACTGGGCAGGCTCCCATGAAGGTCTCAGCTTCGGCGAACAACTCTGGGCATCCGTCTGGACTTTCGACCGCATCCGTATCCTGGGTGTCATGCAGCGCCTGGCCCTTTGCTACGGTGCTACCGCTATTATTGCGCTGACCATGAAACACCGTCACATCCCTTATCTCATTGCCACATTGCTGGTAGGCTACTTCATCCTGCTGATGTGTGGCAACGGATTTGCTTACAACGAAACCAATATCCTCTCCATAGTGGATCGTGCCATCCTCACCCCCGCACACATGTACAAGGACAACGGCATTGATCCCGAAGGTCTTTTAAGCACCATCCCATCCATTGCCCATGTATTGCTGGGCTTCTGCGTGGGTCGCATGATGCTGGACAGCAATAGAGCCGAGAGCCGCGAAGCCTTACTGAATTCTCACCTGATCAAATTATTTCTGGTTGGTGCCATCCTTACTTTTACAGGCTTCCTGCTGAGCTACGGTTGTCCTATCAACAAGAAAATCTGGTCTCCCACCTTCGTTCTCACCACTTGCGGACTAGCCTCCAGTTTCCTGGCACTGCTCATCTGGATCATCGACGTAAAAGGATACAAGAAATGGTGCACTTTCTTCGAGGCTTTCGGTGTCAACCCCCTGTTCATGTACGTTTTGGGTGGAGTACTAAGTATCCTGTTCGGCAGCATCAGCTTCCCTTGGGGCGATGGCAGCATCAGCATACACGGATTCTTATACAAGATCGTTCTTATGCCGATATTCGGTGAGACAGGCGGTTCACTGGCCTATGCACTGCTCTTTGTAGCCATCAACTGGTGCATCGGCTATCAATTGTATAAACGGAAGATATATATCAAGATATAGGAGATATAAGAGATAAAGGAGTTATAGAAGTTAAAGCCGATACTTCTGCTTATAATAAAAAGACTATCGGCTCTAACTCCCAGCGAAGCGATAACTCCTCTAACTCCTTAAAACAACAAGTAAATAATTAAACTTAAAACGATATGATATTAATAGCAGACAGTGGCTCTACAAAAACCGATTGGTGTGTTGTAGAGAAAGGTAAACTCATCCAGCAGATTTCTACGAAAGGTACCAACCCTTTCTTTCAGTCGGAAGAGGAGATCAGTAATGAAATTGCGACAGCGCTGCTGCCCCAGTTAACGACCAATGCCTTCGACGCTGTGTACTTTTATGGTGCCGGCTGTGGCTTCCCCGACAAAATTGCCATGGTACACCGTGCCATTATCCAGCATCTCCAGGTTTCGGGCGACGAAGTGGAAGTAAATACGGACATGCTTGCCGCCGCCCGCGGACTTTGTGGACACGAACCGGGCATAGCCTGCATCATGGGCACAGGTTCCAACTCGTGTTACTACGACGGCAAACACATTGGTGCCAACGTCTCTCCCCTGGGTTTCATTCTTGGCGACGAAGGTAGCGGTGCTTGCCTGGGTAAGTTGCTGGTAGGTGATATTCTGAAAAATCAGATGACTCCAGAACTGAAAGAGAAGTTCCTCAAGCAGTTCAATCTGGAACCGGCAGACATCATCGACCGTGTATACCGTAAACCATTCCCGAACCGCTTCCTGGCAAGCCTGTCTCCATTCCTCGCTCAGAATCTGGACGAGCCTTGTGTGCGCACGCTGGTGCTGAACAGTTTCAAGGCTTTCCTGAAAAGGAACGTCATGCAATACGATTATCAGCATAGCAAGGTACATTTCATCGGCTCCGTAGCATTCCATTATAAGGAGGTACTTACCGAGGCCGCACAGGAAATGGGCGTCCAAATAGGCACCATCCTCCAGAGCCCCATGGAAGGCCTGATTAGCTACCATAGCTAATCACCCCAGCCCCATAAATCATAAATTATAAATCATAAATCTCATCATCATCATGGCATTCGTAAAAATATCAGAGCAACCTTCGCTCTACAACGACTTGGAAAAGAAATCTGTCCGCGAAATATTGGAGGACATCAACACAGAAGACCAGAAAGTGGCATTGGCTGTTCAAAAAGCCATCCCACAGATTGAGAAACTGGTGACACAAATCGTTCCGCGCATGAAGCAAGGCGGACGCATCTTTTATATGGGAGCTGGCACCAGTGGTCGCCTGGGTGTGCTGGATGCATCAGAAATTCCTCCGACATTCGGTATGCCTCCTACACTCGTCATCGGACTGATAGCAGGCGGTGATACAGCTTTGCGCAACCCGGTGGAAAATGCGGAGGACGATATACGTCGCGGTTGGGAAGAGCTAGTTGAACGTAACATTACGGATAAAGATACCGTCATCGGCATTGCTGCTTCCGGCACGACTCCTTACGTTATCGGCGCCATGCAGAAAGCACGTGAGCACGGCATTCTTACAGGCTGCATCACCAGTAACCCCGACTCTCCGATGGCGGCTGAAGCAGATGTTCCCATCGAAATGATTGTAGGACCAGAATATGTAACAGGAAGCTCACGCATGAAATCGGGTACGGGACAGAAAATGATACTGAACATGATTACCACTTCTGTCATGATACAACTGGGCCGCGTGAAAGGTAATAAAATGGTGAACATGCAGCTGAGTAACCAAAAATTGGTAGACCGTGGCACCCGCATGATCGTAGAAGAACTGGGATTGGACTATGGAAAGGCAAAGGCACTGTTGCTAATGCATGGTTCAGTGAAAAAGGCAGTAGATGCTTATAGGGGGGTAACATTATGAAACTCCTCCCTTCCTTTTTCTTCATTGTATTGCTTGCCCTGCAAGCCAATGCACAATCCTTGCAACGTGTTGCCCCCGAACAAGTCGGCATGGATTCCCGTCATTTGTTGTACGCTGACGAAGCGATAGAAACCGCCATCGCCAATAAAGACATTCCCGGTGCCGTACTCGCTGTAGTACGTAACGGGAAGATGGCCTACCTCAAAGCATACGGCAACAAGCGTGTGTACCCTAACACCGAGCCTATGACTGTAAACACTATTTTCGATATGGCTTCATGCAGTAAACCCATGTCCACTGCCATCTGTACCCATATCCTGGCAGAACGTGGTAAGCTCCGTCTCCTGGATCCCGTCAGCCTCTACATACCTGAATTTAAGTCCTGGGTGAGCGAAGACGGAAAAGATAAGAAAATCATCCGCATCGCCGACCTGTTGACACATACTTCCGGTCTCCCCCCTTATGCCCCAACCAGTGAATTGGAAAAACAATATGGCTCCCCCAGCCCCGACGGAATGATAGAGTACATAGTCAACTGCCGCCGCGACTTCAAGCCGCAGACCGACTTCCAATACAGTTGCCTTAACTACATCACCCTGCAACGCATCATCGAAACCGTCAGCGGACAATCCTTACGTGACTTCGCCCGCGAAAATCTATTTGATGTATTAGGTATGGCCCATACCGACTATCTCCCCTGCAAGCGCGACAAAAACGGCAAATGGATAAACACCGCTCTCCCCCACTGGGCAGAGAAGAACTCTCAACTCTCCACTCTCCACTCTCAACTTATCGAAGTCGCTCCTACCGAGAAGCAATCCGACGGCAGCGTCCTCTGCGGACAAGTACACGATCCACTCGCCCGTGTCATGAATGGTGGTATTTCCGGCAATGCCGGCGTATTCTCTTGTGTCGAAGACATAGCTGTACTCTGCGCCGCCCTGCAAAACGGCGGAGAATGGAACGGACACCGCATCCTCAGCCCATTGGGAGTAAAAGCTATGCGTACCGTCCCCCGTGCCACTGCTACATTAGGACGCACTTTAGGATGGGATAATTTCACCGCCTACGCTTCCAATAACGGAGATTATTTTGGTCCGAATACCTACGGGCACACCGGATACACCGGTACTTCCATCATCATAGATCCGGACAACGATACTTCCGTCATCCTGCTCGTCAATGCCGTGCATCCCGAAGACGGTCACAGCATGGTTCGTCTGCGCTCTCTGATAGCCAATGTCGTTGCAGCTTCTATCTATCCCACCCCACGTATTTATACGGATCATTATTATAAGCGCTTCCTCCAATTCATGGATGAACCTGCCATTACCTCCAAAGATATCGTCATGGTGGGCAACAGCCTTACAGAAGGTGGCGGCAACTGGAACACCCGCCTCAACAAGAAAAACATCCGTAACCGTGGTATCATCGGTGACGAAGTTATGGGTATTTACGACCGTCTGCACCAGATACTTCCGGGACACCCAGAGAAATTATTCCTCCTTGCCGGTGTCAATGACATCTCACACGACCTCACTGCGGACAGCATCGTCAGTATGATACGCATGACCGTAGAGCGCATTCAGCGTGAATCTCCTGATACGAAACTCTACCTGCAAAGTCTCCTGCCTTTCGATGAGAGCTTCGGACGTTACAAAAAGCTAACCGGGAAAACCGACATGGTTCCCGAAATCAATGCACAACTGGAAGTTTTAGCTAAAGATCACAAAATTACATTCATCAACCTCTTCCCGTTATTTACAGAGAAAGGCACGAATGCGCTTCGCAAAGAATTGACCAGTGACGGCTTACACCTGAATGAAGAAGGATATAAAATTTGGGTGAAAGCGTTGAAAAAGAAGATGTAGACTCCCCTATAAACACAAGAGGCTGCCCATAAATGAGCAGCCTCTCTTTTATAAAGAGCCTCTACTTTACTGCCTCTAATTGCATATCAAATGTCAAAGTTGAATAACCAAGAATTGAACTATATCCGCTTTCTCCATATCCACATTGGTAAGGAATATACAATATCCAGCGTTCTTTCGTATGCATATATTGCAATACTGTAGTCCATCCAGAAACGACACCTGTCACACTAAAAGAAGATGGAGAATCAAAGTCCGTAGGCACCTTGGCGCCCTCGCCTTCAGAAAGCAGTACGCCGCGGTCTATTGCGCTGTAACCAACAAAATTACCATCGAATCTATCCCCCAGTATTATTGTACCATAATAGTATGTCGTAACTGACTGCGTATAAAGCGGACGCTCCCCATCGGGATTGTCTGGCGATATTTTCTTACAATAAATATACAAAGAATTCTCTGTTGTACTCTTGTAGTTATCCTTAATAGCAAATAATTCACCTACAGGAATCTTACTAAGCTTAACAGAGTCACCGTTATCACCTTCATATTTCGCCCCTTCTATAATTCTATCAGCCCGGCCACCTATGATCAGATTCAATGAATCAATATAAGCTTCATTCCGTTCTCGCCAGTTGTCATACCTACCTACTTCCTCTACTTCTTCACAAGAAGTAAATACACCTGTCAAGAGCAACAGGAAAGGTAGAAATACTAAGAGTCTTTTGTTCATTCTATTAATTTATTGTATTACTTATTGCAACCCCTTCAGCAACGAAGTGATGCTAACACGATCTGCAATGATGTTATTCAGTTCAGCAATAGCCACGCGTTCCTGTTGCATCGTATCACGATTACGCAGCGTCACGCAGTTATCTTCCAGAGTTTGGTGGTCAACAGTCACGCAGTACGGAGTACCAATGGCATCCTGACGACGATAACGTTTACCGATACTATCTTTTTCATCATATTGACAGTGGAAGTGGAACTTCAATGAGTCGATGATCTCACGAGCCTTTTCAGGCAGACCATCTTTCTTCACCAACGGCATTACAGCCAACTTCACAGGAGCAAGTGCGGCAGGCAATCTCAGTACTACACGGCTTTCTCCACTCTCCAGTTGTTCTTCGCAATAAGAAGCAGACATGATACTGAGGAACATACGGTCCACACCAATAGAAGTTTCCACAACAAACGGAGTATAACTTTCATTCGTTTCGGGATCGAAGTACTTAATATTCTTACCTGAGAACTTCTCATGCTGCGACAAGTCAAAATTCGTACGGCTATGGATACCTTCCACTTCCTTGAAGCCAAACGGCATTAAGAACTCGATATCTGTAGCTGCATTCGCATAATGAGCTAACTTATCATGATCATGATAACGATAGTGGTCATCACCGAATCCCAATGCCTTATGCCATTTCAAACGGATTTCTTTCCATTTCTTGAACCATTCCAGCTCAGTACCCGGCTTCACGAAGAACTGCATTTCCATCTGTTCGAACTCACGCATACGGAAAATGAACTGACGGGCAACAATCTCGTTACGGAATGCCTTACCAATCTGTGCAATACCGAAAGGTATCTTCATGCGACCGGTCTTCTGTACATTCAGGTAATTCACAAAGATACCCTGGGCTGTTTCAGGACGCAGGTAAATCTTCATGGCACCATCCGAAGTAGAACCCATCTCTGTAGAGAACATCAGGTTGAACTGACGAACTTCCGTCCAGTTCTTTGTACCGCTGATGGGGCAAACGATTTCTTCATCCAGAATAATCTGGCGAAGCTCGTCAAGGTTATTATCATTCAGAGCCTTTGCAAAACGTTCGTGCAATGCGTCGCGTTTAGCCTGGTGTTCCAATACGCGACCATTTGTGCTACGGAACTGCGCTTCATCAAAAGCCTCTCCGAAACGCTTGGCAGCTTTGGCAACTTCTTTATTGATTTTATCGTCGTACTTTGCAAGTTGGTCTTCAATCAGCACATCGGCACGATAACGTTTCTTGGAATCACGGTTGTCAATCAAAGGGTCATTGAATGCGTCTACGTGTCCGGAAGCCTTCCAGATGGTGGGGTGCATAAAGATAGCGGAGTCGATGCCGACAATGTTTTCGTGCAGCAACACCATGCTCTGCCACCAGTATTGTTTAATGTTGTTTTTCAGTTCCACACCCATCTGACCGTAGTCATACACTGCTCCCAATCCGTCGTAGATATCGCTGGAGGGGAATACGAAACCGTATTCCTTACAGTGTGATACGAGTTTCTTAAAAACGTCTTCTTGTGCCATTTTTTTGTTATATCTATTAATTTTAATCCTGTTCTTTATTAAAAAGCGCCACAAAGATAGGGATTTATATCATAAGTCGGGCAGGTGGGGTATTAATTTATCTTATCGTTGCACGTTGTTACACAAACTGATGCACAGGAATAACATCAATCCAACCTTCTTCCGCACGAATTTTATCCTCCTGATTAAGAGTTATGAGAATCCCCTTATCCTTTTTAAAGAAACGCATGGCTTCGCGCAATCCTCCCACTTCACGTGATTCATTTTCCCGATGCAGCTCCAGACAGACCTGAATAAGCAGTATCGGTACATTCTTCTCACATACCACAAAGTCACATTCACTATTATTCTCACTAAAATAATAAAGTTGCCGATAACGACGGCGCAACTCCCAATAAACTACATTTTCCAGCATATGCCCCGTATTTCCGGTAAAGGAAACGGTAACAGCTTGCGAAAGGGCTGTATCAATGAAATATATTTTCTGAGGATTGACATATTGTGCTTTCAATGACCATGAGAACTTAGGCATACGACTGATGAAATAAGCCTCTTCAAAATAGCTCAGGTATTCCAAAGCCGTCTTACCGGTTTTTATACCGACCATTCCTGCCAGTTTATTAGCTGAAGCAAGGTTTCCGAAATTAGCTGCCAGATAAAGCAATAATGCCTTAAGGGAAACTACATCACGAATCCCATAACGAACTGCTATATCCCGATACAAAATATCATCAAACAATGCCGTAAGTACATCCTGATTACCAGTACGTACAAACTCCGGAAAGCCACCATCCCGAAGATACTCCATAAAAGATTCAGCACAAGGTGTCAATGACCGGAAACGGAGGAACTCTTTATACGACAATGGATAAAGTTCCTTCGAGATATGTCGTCCGGTAAGCTTTGTTCCTAATTCCCTACTCAGCAAAGAAGCATTGGAACCAGTAATACAAACATTGAATCTCTGATCCAGTTTCTGTCTTACATATAATTCCCAACCTTCCACCACTTGAATTTCATCAAAATAGAGATTCCTTTTACCTGTTTCGTCTATCAAGAGGTCAAGTAATTCAAAGTCTTTGATATCAAAACGAAACAGTTTTGGGGTATCAAAATTCAAATAGAAAGCCTCGTCGATAGTTGGTCCTACATGCTGCCGCATCAACGTACTTTTTCCACAACGACGTATCCCTGAAATCACTAAAGCATGATTTGTATTATCTACAGGCAATGTCGCCAATAACTCGCGCGAAAGAGATTCATCATGCTTAAAGAACTCCTGCTGTTGATTATAAACCTCTTTGATATCAGAAAATTTCACCATACGTCTATTTATTTGTCATAGAGCAAAGGTAGCTTATTTATTGCTAATAAACAAATCCAAGTATTAGTAATATTCAAATCTTCATATTACTAATAAACAGTTTAAACTTAGTTTTTATCAGGGCAACCGCATCAAATTTTCAATATTTTCTTCAGATATTCTATATCCAATGCCACTTTTATAGCCTCTTCTTTAAACTTAATTTGTCTTTCTGCTCTGAGATGATATGCAAAGCCATTTTTCTTAGCACCGTTACCCCGTGTGGTTGGGGAGACGTCACGTTTCTTTTTACCGTCTATGACTATTTGTTTCTCCGATAGTTCAGATAAGATGGATTGTCCATACGAACGAAGGCAGTGTTCAAGTTCATCCGGACAAATACCCTTAAAAACACGTTCAAAGGTGCCTTCAAAAGGGACACCATTAGCTAAAGACAACACCGTACCCGAGACGTATCTGAGCCGTACTTGCTCCGTACGTTCTTCGGTCAGAAGTACCTCTGAGCGAAGAAACCACGGACTTGGTACGGAGCAAGTGCATTCTGGGTACTGTCCGGGTACCTTTTGCTCCTGTGATCAGCAGTGCATAGCTCAGCACATTGCGCGCATTCATTTCCGCTTTGCATTGCGCATCATAGGCTTCATCACCATCCAGATTGGGGACACCCGCCCATTCCCCATGCGTAAGGATAAGTCATATATGTGTACGAATATCCTTTTTATGAAAAGAGAGTTTATCACTGATTATCAAGACATTACAAAGTCTCAATTTCTTGTCAACAAGAAATTAGGAGTTTGTTGGCAAGAAGTTAACTTCCTGTCGACAAACTCCTAACTTCTTGTAAAAGGAGAAATAGCGGATTTTTCGGTTTCCTTACACTGCCTGATTGATAAGACGAATATGTTATATGTAACTTGTACATTACTTGATGAGAATAATCATTGCTTAATGAGCTGTATTTGCGCAGCGGGTTGTCCGACACAAGCTCCACGGGGAGGTATTCTATTTCTTCCACTGCCTGACCGGGCTCCAGCGGCAGCAGTGCGTTGAGCAGGCTCTTCACAAGATCGGGGTGTTCGCCGAAGACGCGCTTGAACGTCAGGCCGGCTTTGGGGTCTAAGTATCTCATGCGATTATGGTTCTATGGTTTAACAAGTTCTTTGTGCACAATCTTAATGCAAAAATAATGCATAGATTTGATAGTCAGCAATCTTTCCCGACAATTATTATAAACGTGGTGTTCTGTCACTGAACCTCATTATAAAATCTTTCGACCACTTATGATTGCAAATCCAGCGGAACGGGGGACAGGGAAACATTTTCTTTGTTGTACATCAAAACCTGGTTCTGAGATTTTCCCACATAATCCATCAAAAAGTCATTATATCCAGTTTTAAGAACAAATAACCTGTTTTTTCTCCCTTTTTCAAGCAACAAATATCACATATAAGTCCTAAAACCAATAAAAAGTAAATACATTTTAAATTTCGTAACGGAAAACCATTACTTTGTCCAGCTTTTTAAATTTTTTACTACTAATTTAAAGAATATTTCGTAAAAGGGGTATCTCTTATGAAATAAATACATAAGTTTGTAGAGTCAACAACAGAAAACATACGATGGAAACACCATATACGAAAAGTAGCGATAAAATCTTATTTGAGAGAGATATCCAAGATATCCTCCCAGAACGGAGAGTTCATGCAGGTAAAGAAGAGGAGACTCACGCTTCCTGCAGAATGAAAGAAATATACGAGAACATTTTATACTGCATAGAGAATAAAATGATTTACTTGGATACAACGATTAATTTAAGTAAATTCAGTCTTTTATTGTGTACTAACACGACTTATCTTTCAAAAGTAATAAACATATTCTTTAAATGTAATTTAAAAACCTTATTAAATAAGTATCGCATAGAATATGCCAAAGAACTGCTGAAGATGGAGCATTGTGACCTCAAAACCCTACCCAAAAGATGCGGTTTTGCTTCCAGAAGTTCTTTTTATGCCGCTTTCATGAAGTACGAGCATATAGCACCAATGGACTTCAGAGCACACTATATGAGCATAGAAATCAGAAAAAAAATAGATATGGAAATAGATAATTTATTAACCATTTAGTAATTAATTAATCAAATTTTTATTGTTATGAAAAAGTGGACTTACTTAGTCGCAGCCGGCATAATGCTGGGAGCGACGCCGGTATTTACCGGATGTATTGACAATGATGAGCCGGAAGGGATCACCGTATTGCGTGGCGCAAAGGCTGAACTGCTGAAGGCAAAAGCTACCGTAGAAACTGCAAAAGCGGAGCAAGTGAAGGCAAAAGCCGCTTATTTACTGGCACAAGCTGAATATCAAAAGGCTCTTGCTGCAACAGAAAACGCCAATGCAAAAATCAAAGAGGCTATCGCCAAGCAAGAAGAAGCAAAGGTTAAGTTGATTGAAACTCAAAACGAGCAGGAAAAACAAAAACTACAAGCCCAAATCGCAGAATTGGAACACCAAAAAGAGATGTGGGAAATTGAAAAAAATAGTGCTATAGCTGCTGCAGAACAAGCTGTGAAAAGCTGGGAATTAGCATATAAGCAAGCAGAAGTAGCATATGAAAAAGTGCTGTTGGAACTCGCTGCACAGAAAGCTTCACTCACAAAGCAGCAACAGCTTTTGTTGGCTGATTACGTCAATGATGTAAAGACTGCCAAAGAAGATTTAGCTGAGAAAAAGGAAGATGTCCGCTTAGCACAGCGTGCTGTGAATAAGGCTGCACAGTTGGTGGAAGAAACCGAAGCTGACAAGGAATACTGGCAATACGAATTGGCACGCACTTTGAAACTGGAAAACAAGAAGTTGGAAGGTCTTGAAGCGGCTTTAAAGGAAGCTAAAGAAGGATTAGGTGAATTCGAAAACATGAAGCCTACAGAACTTGCCGCTAAGTATGAAGCTCTGGAACAGGAACTCAATGCTCTGAAGAAGAAAATTGCAGATGAGAGCGTAAAGGCTGCTGAAGAAAGACGTGCTATTCAGGAAGGGGAATTGGCTGAATTAAACAAAAAAGCTCAGGCTATGACTAAAAGTATGCAGGCAGATGTCGAAATCCCGGCATTTACTTATCCTGAAGTGATAGGTGACGCTTTGCCTTTCGCTTGGAATAATATCAAAGATAAAGAATATGAGCCTCTGACATACACATGGATGAACCAATATTATTATAATTATAGATTAGAGGAACTGAATACGTTATTAACACAGGTTCAGCAATGGACTCGCGATGAGAACGACAATGAGTGGACACAACAACGTATTGCAGAGTGGAAGAAAGATATTGAAGATGCAAATACTGCTATCGAAGGTATGAAGAAAGACTGGAAAGAAGCAGTAGATGTTTATCATCGGACTCCGGCTGATGTAGTTATCAATATGAGTAAGATTACCGGTTACACAGAAGCTGTTGCTGCTATTAAGCCGTTTAATACAGCCGTAACGGATTATCAAAAGGCATGGAAGGCTTTCGAGGATGCACGCAAGGCTCATCAAAAAGTAACAAATGAATTTTGGAATAATAGGAATAATATCAACTATACATATAATGCGGAGTATAACAAACTGGATCCATACACAAAGGCTGAAGAGGAAAGAACAAAGCTATACGAAGCTTGGAACACTTTAAACAGTAACCCAGATGCCGAACAGGCAAAAAAAGATGAAGCTTGGAAGGCTTATACGGATTTTGACAGCAATGCTTACGTAGCAGAATTGACAAAACCTCTTGAAGAGAAGCGTGATGCTGCTCTTAAAGCAGAAGATACAAAACGTTTGGAAGCTGAAGCTGCCGTTCGTACTACTGTAGAAGCATATAAAGCCAAGAGGGATGCACTTACTGCAGAGGTAGACATTGTAACACCGTTATATGATAATTTCTATACGAACGCTTCTCGTATTGATGAGTGGACTACATATCAGACAATCTATAACCACGCAAATTTCGCAGAAGCAGCAGGACTTTACCAAGGTTCTAATGACAATAGCTACTATATTAGCGGATGGAATGATGCAGATGGTAATTATATTAATAGTGAATGGGTTTACTACCCAAATAATGTTTCCACATATGAAGTAGACGCTGATGCCGTAACAGAAATCAGCAAAGACAACATCAAAACGCTGATTCAGTACAGATCACGAGCACTGTTCGGTAATGCTTATGGCTTTGGGCAGAATGAATACGGTGACCCTGATGCACGTTTGCTTGATTTAACTTTTGAAGATGTAGAAAAGTTGATTGCTGAAAGCAGTGAAGAGCCTTTGTACGGAAATGATTATATCACTGCATGCCGTCAATTTGGTAGAATGGGTTCAGTATTTGCTTTTGAAGCTCAAGTGAAATTTGCTGAAGCATGGTTGGCTGACAAGAACAGTTCTGTTAGCAAGTTGATTAGCGCAACTGAAGAAGCTATTGAAGCCATGCAAGCCAAGTATGACGAACAAGAACTCAGCTATAAAGAACAAGGTGAAGCATTAGATAAAGAACTTCTGGCTATTAACAAAAAACTTCAAGATGCTGTTGACGCACTCAACGAACTGCGTGCTACTTCTGGCCCGATTTACGATTTGAAAGAAGCTGTTTGGCAAGCTATCAAAGACTATAGAGATGCAGGTTTCGATGAATGGAGCCAAGACCTTATCGACAGAGAAGTTACGAAGTTGAAAACTCTAATCGAGCAACTGGAAGCATCAATCGATGACCAAAATCATGCTATCGAAACAGCTCAACGCAATCTGGATGGTTACAACAATGGTAACCTCACCGCTTTGCAGACTGCAAAAGAAGCGTTGGAAGATGCAGAAGCTGCCATGGTAGCCGCACAGGAGGTTTACAACGATGCATTGGAAGCTCTGAACAAGATGATTGCAGCTATCGCTGCGGAAACTGCTGAATAATCGGCAATGCTAAATTTAAATAACAAAAAGATGATTAGAAAACTTTGCACAATCTTATTGTTAGCTGCCTTTGTTGCGCCCGCATGGGCGCAACAAACCCGCGGCGACAAAGAGGGTGTAGTGTTTGCTCCCCGCAAAGGTCAGTGGCAGGTGTCATTGGTATTAGGAAATAGTGGGCAATCGTACAATGATAACGTCAGCTACCTTTTACCCAAATACACCAACACAGAAGGCTCGATAGGACTTCCAAACGGAGGAACAGATGAATCGGGCAATCTGAACGGCTACTTGAACATCAGCGGACTCAATGACAATAGCTTAATCAACATCGCCGGTCTGCAAGCCAAATACTTCGTAAGCGACTGTTGGGATATCAACTTCTCTTTGGGCATGAACATCAGTATCACCCCAAAGAAGGACTATTTAGAGGGCGACTATGAATCTGTGCCCGACATAATTATCCCAGCTCAAAAGTATGTAAACGCGCAAGTTACCAATAACTGGTACGTATCGGTAGGTTCAAACCGCTATTTCAAAACGAGCAATCCACGCATACACCCATACATAGGAGCCGTAGCCGGTTTCCAGATGGCGCGTATCGAAACCACGGAACCCTATACAGGCAAAACGTATAGCGACGGAGAAGACGAAGACAGTGAAGAAGGACTTCCGGAACACGTCTACCTGGCAGCAGGAAAAGCCGGACAGATGTTCGGCATCAAAGGCGCTGCCGTAGCGGGACTGGAATACTGCCTTGCCAAAGGTATGATTGTCGGCCTGGAACTCCAGCCGGTAGCTTACCGCTACGACGTGATACAAATCTGCCCGAAAGGTTTCGACAAATACAGTATAGGACACCACAACATCAAGTTGTTTGATATGCCTGTGCTGAAACTCGGTTTCAGATTCTAAAATGAAGGAACAGCGTTAAGCCAAAGACTTAACGTATGTAATGCAGGGAAGGCGGTTCTGCTAACACGATTAGCCGAACCGCTTTTATTATAAAAACCAGTTATATAATGAAGAAATATATTTCACTTTTATCTCTTGTCGTCATAGCAATAGGATGGACTGCTTGTTCGGAAACTTCTAACGGTCCGGGTTGCCGCATCAAAGGATATCTTTCATTCAAGGAATATAAAAAGGTATACCTGACAGACAATTCCGAGAACCGCATCGATAGTTGTGAAGTCAAGGACGGACGCTTTTATCTTGAAGAAAAAGGCAACATCAGCGAACCGTATGTAGCCATCATACACATGACAGCAGAACAGGATTCCACCGATCAGCTCGATATGCCGGTTGCTATAGAAAATGGCACCATAAAGGTTGAACTGGGAGAATATATCAAATTATCCGGTACTCCACTGAACACCCGAATCAAAGAATTTCTTGACGCTTTGCAGCATTGTAAAGACGGAGTCGTTTCAAAAACGGACATTACACCGGAGGAAATATCTGAGATATTTTCACAATTCTACAAACAGCAGATTTTATCCAACAAAGACAATGCTGTAGGAGAGTACATCTATCGTAACTATGGCGTACATCTGAATACCGATGACAATAAACAGGTAAAAGCACAAATGGGTAACTAAAAACAGTGTACTATGAAACTCAAAATTATCATTACCACCATGGCACTGACAGCAGTTTGTCTAGGTGTCCATGCACAGGAAAAGAAAACAAATCCGAATCCGTGGTTCGTACAAGGGCAAATGGGAGCCTCCTACTCTACCGGAGACGCCGATTTCGGAAAGCTGATAGCTCCTACCGGAGCCATCGCCGTCGGCAAGTATTTCTCTCCCGTATGGGGAGCCCGACTTGCCATCAGTGGCTGGCGTGGACGTGTAGGTTCGGAAATCAGCAAACAGGCCCACGGTTTCTATTACGGCGCAGCCACCGTAGACGGATTGATGAACCTCAGCCAACTCATCAGGAAATATCCCGAACGATTGTTCGATCTCAGCGTTATAGCCGGTATAGGTTTCAACCGCACTTATAGCCACAGCGTCAGCAGTTTCATGGGACGCCTCGGCTTGCAAGGAGCTTTGCGACTGAACGATGCTCTGGACTTCAACATCGAAGCACTCGCCAACGGCGTTTCCGATCGCTGGAACGGGCGGGATGATCACTCTTTCGATACTTACTTCACCGTATCACTGGGGCTCACTTATAAATTCAGAACCGGCTATAAATGCATCACCTGCATATCCGAAGAGTATCCTGAAGTGCTCTACACCGAAGAAGAAGTGAATCAACTGGTCAATGAGCAACGGGAAGAAGTGAAAGAAACAGTAATGACGGTACAGAAACCCGACACCATAATCATTAAGGAGGATTGCCCGCCCGCTAAAGTGGTGAAAGGTATCAAAAGTCACGTTGCTTTCGGGTTAGGCAAAACGGACGTTACCCCCAATCAGGAAATGAACGTGCTTGCCATAGCCGATTACATGAAGCAATTCCCCGAATCGAAAGCTACCGTAACAGGCTTTGCCGACAACGGAACCGGTAACCGGGAAATCAACCTGCGCCTTGCCAAACAACGTGCGGAAGCAGTAGCAAAACAGCTAACAGAAAAATACGGCATCAGCCGCGACCGCCTCACCGTGTCCAGCATGCAAGATAAGGAACAGCCGTTCCAGACTAACGACTGGAATCGGGTTGTCGTTATCATCGCCGATTAACCGGTATATCGACTAACCAGTATATATAGAAAAGGACAATCATTTCATCTCAATGATTATCTTTGTTTGCTTTTCCAGAAGGGTGGTGCATATATTGGATATATATCGCAGCACCCTTTTTCATTATACTATGGAAATATACAGTCCACTTAACCTTTTCTTCTCCTCTTCCTTTTCCGGATAATTAAAAAGTCTTCATTTGCAGATTTTCCCGAGAAAATTCGTATTTTTGCGTTCGACGCCAATATGGCAACAATCAATCTTTAATTCAAGAGATATGCAAGAAGAGGAAATAAGACTGCTCATAGCCGATTTAGAATCAGACCGTATTGAAAGAACCATTTCTTTTAGAGAAGATAAATTGGGTCCGGCTGTATGCGCTTTATCCAATGACTTCCCTAATAGCAAAAAAAGCGGATACATATTGTTAGGAGTTAAAGATGATGGCAAAGTTGCAGGCATAAATATTGGAGATGAGGAACTAAAGAAAATAGGCGGCGTAAAAACAAATGGAAACGTTTTACCACAACCTTCTATAATTGTAAGTGAAGTCTTCCATATTGACGGTGGGGATGTAGTAGCCGTCGAAGTAAAACCATCATTGTATCCTCCGGTAAGATATGAAGGTAGATGCTGGATACGAGTTGGTCCACGGAGGGCCATAGCCAATGTTTCTGAAGAAAATATACTTATTGAACGGAGAGCCTCATATGCCAAAACTTTTGATTTGGTACCAACTTTGGGAGCCACTTTAGACGATATCAGCGAAGAATATTTCACCTTATCTTATCTACCACTAGCAATAGATGAAGATACTTTGCGACTTAACGGAAGGACTACTAAACAAAAAATGGCAGCTTTACGTTTCTTCGATATCAAAAATGACTGCCCGACAAATGCAGGTATAATAATGTTTGGATTAAACCCATTGTTCTTTTTACCGGGTGCATATATCCAATATATTAAGTTCAAAGGCGACCAAGTGACAGATGGAGTTGAATTTGAAAAGCAATTTTCGGGAGCGCTCATTAGCGAATTAAAAAATATCGATGATTTTATTAAAAATAATATCATCAAAGAAAAAGCTATAAGAACAGATTCCTTTCAGGAAGTACTCATAAAGAATTATTCATACTGGGCATTAAGAGAGTTGACTATGAATGCTATCATGCATCGAAATTATGATTCGAATGCTCCGATATACATTTATGAGTTTGCATCCCGAATTGAAATTATAAACTCAGGAGGGCTGTATGGAGACGTAACCCCTAACAACTTTCCTTACGCCAGCGATTATAGGAATGTAGCTATAGCCGAAGCCATGAAATTGTTAGGTTATGTAAATAGGTTTAATTATGGAGTGCAAAATGCTATCAGCGAATTAGAAAAAAACGGGAACGGTGAACCGGTATTCGATTTAGAGCTAATTACCAAATTTAAAGTAACGATTTCTATTAATAAAAAATGGGAAGTATAAAAGTTATCACATTCTTTAACAACAAAGGTGGCGTTGGAAAAACGACAACCGTCTATCATGTTGCTTGGATGCTATCAGAAATGGGCATAAAAAGTATAGCAATAGATTTGGACCCCCAATCGAACCTAACTTCTATGTTTCTTTCGGATGATAGACTGGAAACAATCTATGAATCAGAGGAACCATGCACTGTTTTAAACTCTATCAGTCCAATTATTTCCGGTGATCCATATGAACCCGTCCATATAGAACCTATTACAAGTAAATTGGGACTTATTTTAGGAGATTTGGCATTATCAACTTTTGAAGATAAGTTGAGTGATGCTTGGCTGAAATGTTTGGATGGAGATGCTTATTCTTTTCGAATTATGAGTATATTTAATACTATAATTAATGATGCCGCCCAGCGGTTTCACGCCAAATATATTTTAATAGATGTAGGTCCTAATTTGGGAGCTATCAATCGAGCGGTTTTACTAAGTTCCGACTACATGATTATTCCTGTAGCCTCTGATTTATTCTCGTTGCAAGGTATTAAGAATATAGGAGCAACTCTACACACATGGAAACGACAATGGGATAAAAGGCTGGAACAAAAACCTGCAAAAACAACATTTACGATACCAAATGGAAACATAAAACCTGCTGGTTATATTGTTATGCAATATTCGGCCAAAGAGAGTAGGCCCGTACAATCCTATTTAAGATGGGCGAACCGTATCCCTCGGATATTTAAAGAATACGTATTAAATGATAATATACCAACCAACTATACGGTAGAAAACGATCCCAATTGTATAGGGTTATTAAAGCATTATAGAAGTTTAGCCCCAATGTCAATGGAAGCGCATAAACCGATCTTTTTGCTAAAACCGGCTGATGGAGCAATTGGAGCACATTTATACGCTGTCAAGAAAAGCTATGAAGAATTCCAGCTTTTTACAGAAAACATTTTAACGCACTGCAAATAAAAGCATTACCGTATTATTCCAATAAATTATGAGCGAAGACTTTGAAGCACCAAAAGACGACTTGGAAAACGAAATCCCGGAAGGGAGCGAAGGACATTCGGATTATAAACCCGCTGACACGAAAGACGTAAAAGCAAAATACCAACTAAGCGGTATGTACCAGAATTGGTTTCTGGACTATGCTTCATACGTTATTCTGGAGCGTGCCGTGCCCCACATCAATGATGGTTTAAAGCCTGTGCAGAGACGCATCCTGCACTCCATGAGGCGTTTGGAAGATGGACGTTACAACAAAGTAGCGAACATCGTAGGACATACCATGCAGTTTCACCCGCACGGTGACGCTTCTATCGGTGATGCATTGGTACAATTGGGACAGAAGGATTTACTCGTAGACTGTCAGGGAAACTGGGGTAATATACTCACCGGTGACGGCGCTGCTGCTCCCCGTTACATTGAAGCACGCCTGTCGAAATTCGCCCTCGATGTAGTGTTCAATCCCAAAACTACCGAATGGAAACTTTCCTATGACGGACGAAACAAAGAACCGGTAACCCTGCCTGTTAAATTTCCTTTGCTGCTGGCACAAGGAGTAGAGGGTATTGCGGTAGGTCTTTCATCCAAAATACTTCCCCATAACTTCAATGAACTTTGCGATGCATCCATCCACTATCTGCATGAAGAGGAATTCAAACTGTATCCGGATTTCCAGACAGGCGGCAGCATCGACGTTTCTAAATACAATGACGGAGAACGTGGCGGTGCGGTACGCATACGCGCTAAAATTGAAAAGATTGATAATAAGACACTTGCTATCAAAGAAATTCCTTACGGGAAAACGGTAGCCAGTGTTTGCGACTCTATTGTAAAGGCAAGCGAAAAAGGCAAAATCAAGATAAAGAAGGTAGAAGACCTGACATCTGGCAACGTAGAGATATTGGTTCACCTGGCGCCTGGTGTTTCCTCGGACAAAACGATAGATGCCTTGTATGCTTTCACTGATTGCGAAGTAAGCATTTCGCCCAATTGTTGCGTCATCGACGATCAGAAACCTCACTTCCTCACCGTGAGCAATATACTGAGAAAATCAGTAGATAACACCTTATCCCTGCTGCGCCAGGAGTTGGAAATACGCAAAGACGAAATACTGGAAAGCCTGCACTTTGCCTCACTGGAAAAGATCTTCATTGAAGAACGCATTTATAAAGACAAGGAATTTGAGCAGGCCAAAAATATGGATGCTGCTTGCGAACACATCGACGAACGTCTGACACCTTATTATCCACAATTCGTACGCGAAGTAACCAAGGAAGATATCCTCAAATTGATGGAAATAAAGATGGGGCGCATCCTCAAGTTCAACTCCGACAAAGCGGAAGAACTCATTGCCCGCATGAAAGCGGACATAGAGGAAATAGACCATCACCTGGCTAATATCGTGGAATATACGGTAGACTGGTATTTGATGCTGAAAAACAAATATGGCAAGAATTTCCCGCGCCGTACAGAATTGCGCAACTTCGATACCATCGAGGCAAGCAAGGTAGTGGAAGCCAACGAAAAATTATACATCAATCGCGAAGAAGGCTTCATCGGCACAGGTCTGAAGAAAGATGAATTCCTCTCAAATTGTTCCAGCCTCGACGATGTCATTATCTTCTTCCGGGACGGACGATATCTGGTTACTCCTGTTTCCGACAAGAAATTTGTGGGCAAGAATATTCTTTATGCCAATGTATTCAAGAAAAACGATAAGCGCACCATCTACAATGTGGTTTACCGTGACGGAAAAGAGGGTACACATTATATCAAGCGTTTTGCAGTGACAAGCATTATCCGTGATCGCGAATATGATGTGACGCAAGGCACACCCGATTCACGCATCATGTACTTCACTGCCAACCCCAATGGTGAAGCGGAAGTCATCAAAGTAACCCTGAAACCCAATCCACGGGTACGACGCATTATCTTCGAAGAAGACTTTAGTGCCATCGGCATTAAGGGACGCCAGGCAAGGGGAAATATTCTAACCAAGCTTCCGGTGCACAAGATCGCCTTGAAGCAGCGTGGAGGTTCTACTCTGGGCGGACGAAAAGTTTGGTTCGACCGTGACATACTTCGCCTTAACTATGACGGACGAGGTGAATACCTGGGAGAATTCCAGAGCGACGACAGTATCTTGGTGGTGCATGATAACGGAGAGTTCTACATCACCAACTTCGATCTCAGCAACCACTATGAAGCCAATATTCGTATATTAGAGAAGTTTGACCCGAACAAGGTATGGACAGCCGTACTTTATGACGCGGATCAACAGAATTTCCCATATATCAAACGTTTCTGTATGGAAGCAACCAACCGCAAGCAGAACTATCTGGGAGAAAACAAGAACAATCGCCTGATTTTACTGACGGATGAATGCTATCCTCGCTTGGAAATCATATTCGGCGGACACGACAGTTTCCGTGAACCCATGATTATAGAGGCTGATGAATTTATCGCCGTAAAAGGTTTCAAAGCAAAAGGTAAACGTATCACTACGTTCACAATGGAAACTGTCAACGAACTGGAACCTACACGACAGCCGGAGGTTTCGCAGGACACAGAAGATCAGGAGGAAGAAGAGCCGGAAAATTTAGACCCCGATCATGGAAAGAGTGAAGATGATATCCGGGATGAAATAACGGGGCAGATGAAGCTGTTCTAAGTGATTAATGATTAGTGATTAGTGATAAGCAACTATATCAATGAAGTTATATAAGATTGGTGTAATAGTGGGATGCCTGCTTTTGGCAGGTGGAAGTATAAAAGCGCAAAGTGTTGAAGACAAGGCGCTGCAAGAGCTGAGGGCGGACTCTTCTGCAAGGACACGCTTTATAACCCGCGCCACAATGTATGGTGTCGGCTTCACGAACGTATTCGACACCTACCTGTCACCGCAGGAATACAAAGGCGTTGACTTCCGTATTTCCCGCGAAAGTATGCGCATGACGAAGTGGATGAACGGTAATGTATCTCTGCAAAGTTTCTTCCAGGCAGACTTAGGCTATACACACAACCGGGTGGACAACAACAATATGTTCTCCGGTCTGGCAAACTGGAATTACGGATTGCATTATAATTTTCCGATTACTTCTAACTTCAAATTACTTGCCGGAGGACTTATCGACTTAAATGGTGGCTTTGTCTACAATCTGCGCAATGGCAACAACCCGGCACAGGCACGCGCTTACATCAATCTGGATGCATCGGGAATGGCAATATGGGATTTAAGAATCAAGAACTATCCGATTAGCCTGCGCTATCAGGTTAACTTGCCTTTTGCAGGTATTATGTTCTCACCCAACTACGGACAGTCGTACTACGAAATATTTACGTTGGGCAACTGGAACGGGGTGATTAATTTCACTTCCCTACACAACCAGCCATCCCTGCGGCAGATGCTGACTGTTGATTTCCCGGTAGGAAGAGCCAAAATGCGTTTAGCCTATCTCTGGGATGCGCAACAGTCCAAGGTAAATGATATAAAGACGCATACCTATTCGCATGTGTTTATGGTAGGTTTCGTAAAAGAATTGTTTCTCATTCGTGACAAGAAGAAAAAATAAAGTGATAAAGCGATAACATCGTGATAAGGGGATAGAATAATGGGAATAAAAGAAATATATCATAGTAAGTTTAGATGGCTGGGAGTAGCACTCATGATACTGCCTTTGCTATCCAGCTGTATCCGGGAGGAAGAGTTCAACAATTCACCACAGGGAAACTTCGAAGCTTTGTGGAAGATCATTGACGAACAATACTGTTTCCTGGATTACAAACAAATAGACTGGGATGCCATCCACGATAAATACCAACCTCTCATTACGTCCAACATGGGTAATGACGGATTGTTCCAAGTGCTTGACAGTATGCTGGCGGAACTGAAAGACGGTCATGTGAATCTGTACAGTTCTTCAAATGTGGCCCGTTACTGGGACTGGTATCTGGATTATCCCCGAAACTTCAACGAAGGTATTATCGAACGGCAATATCTCGGAAAGACGTACCGCATCGCTGCCGGTATGAAATATAAGATTCTGGATGATAATATCGGATATATCTATTATGAATCATTCTCCAGTGGTGTCGGTAACGGCAATCTGGATGAGGTACTTTCTTACCTTGCTCCATGTAGTGGCCTGATTCTGGATGTTCGCAACAATGGTGGCGGAAATCTGACCAATTCAGAGCGTATAGCGGCCCGCTTCACTAATGAGAAAGTGTTGACGGGATATATCCAGCATAAGACCGGGAAGGGACACAGTGACTTCTCTGATCCCAAACCCATTTATTTGGAGCCCTCCAATAGCATCCGTTGGCAAAAACCAGTAATGCTTCTCATCAACCGTCACTCTTATAGCGCAACAAATGATTTCGTAAATGCGATGCGCTATTTTCCTAACGTTACTCTGGTAGGTGACAAGACCGGTGGCGGTTCGGGATTACCTTTTTCTTCAGAGCTTCCGAATGGTTGGGGCGTACGTTTCTCCGCCAGCCCCCACCTGGATGCAGACAAACAACATATCGAATTCGGCATTGATCCGGACGAGAAAGTAGATATGGATGAGGATGATACCAAAAGTGATGCCATTATAGAACGGGCACGGGAACTCTTAAAAGTAGTTCAATAAACACTTTCTATGCCAAACTATTTGCCAGAAAGAAAAAACTTTCTATCTTTGCCACCGCTTAACAAGAAAGCCACTGCGGGTGTGGCGTAATTGGCAGCCGCGCCAGACTTAGGATCTGGTGCCGAGAGGCGTGTAGGTTCGAGTCCTATCACCCGCACAGTATTTAAAATACGGTTAAAATGTAAGAAGAGAAAGCCTTTGGAATTAGTTTTCCGAAGGCTTTTTCTTTGTTTACAATTCAATGCTTCAGGAAATACAGATATTAATTCGGTGACAAATTCGGTGACATCTTTTCTTCCGGCAACTAGCTTTTCTACATATCCCGCAATGAGAGCTTCCCTAAATCAAGACTATATTTTTTCAATTCCTTTTCCGCCTCCAATAGACTTGTCACTTTCTCTTCCAGTTTGGTAATGCTATACCGAGATTCATCTCTTTTTATCTCGTAAATGGCAGCCGTCTTATCCAAATCATTCAATGTAATAAGATCGATTTCATTTTCTCCTTTTCGATTCCAGTACATACCAATATCAGTATATAAACCAGATTGCATAAATTTATCACGGAAATAGCGCTCCAGCATACTTCCTGAAAAGGCATCATAATCCCGACGGATTATATTTTCCACCAGTTTCAATGCACCGGATTCAATATACCCTTGATAACGATAAATAAAGCGAAACCAAAAAGTAAGGAAGTTATCAGCTATGCAATAGCGTACTTGTTTAGAGTTCTCCTTAGAGAAAATAGGGCGTTTCTTACTTATCAAAGAATAATATTTCTCCAACTTAGCCAAATAGCCGCCAATCTCTGCCTTTCCCAAACGATTTTCAATTTCTCCACGAGTATAGTCTCCGCCGGCTATACATTCTAAGATAGAGAAGTAAATGGAGTAATCCGGTCCAAACTCTTCAATAAGCAAATTCTTCCCTTCATTCAAAAAAGGAGAGTTGGGACGTGCCAACAAACCAATCATTTTATCCTTGGTATACGCCTTATTTGTCATAAACAGATTGACGTACCACGCTACCCCTCCTGTAAATGAATAAAGCGCCAAAAGATCATCGGGATGGTAGGATGGATTGTGATCAGCCAATATCTCCTTCAACACCTCCACCTTGAATGGTTTCAAATGTATCATCTGTCCGGCACGGGAGAAAAGAGGCTCTTTCCGATCTTCAAAAATCTGGTGCATCAGCGAATAGATAGAACCACTAACAATAAGGTTCATTCTTGAAGCCCCCTTATTCAAGTCCCACTCTCTTTGTATTTCACTGAAGATAGAGGGGTTAGTACGCTGAAAGTCTTGAAATTCATCAATAATAAGATTAAAGGGACGTTCCCGGGAGATAATAAGCAAGTGACGGAATAACTTGGCAAAAGAAACATAACCGCCAATAGGCAATCCTAACTTATTTTCAGCTTCCTCTACGAAGTCCTGGCAAAGCAAAGTTTCCGCCTTACGCGCAACAAAGAAATAAAGAGTCAGATTTCCTGCGGTACACTGTAGCGCCAATTGGGTTTTTCCAATACGCCTCCGACCGAATAGAACAGTCATTTGCGACTCTTGCAGGGAAGCTTCACGGATATTCTCTAATAATTCTTGTTCTTCTTCACGATCATAGAATTTCATAATAAACTATGCTTTTAATAAATAAATCATCATTATCGCAACAGCTATTACGGTAACATCCATTACGATAATACAAAGATATTATTTTTTGTACTTACACCCAAAAGAAATGCAGGTATCTTTCTAACCTACTTAATTCATAGCAGGCTAAAGGAATTGTGTTAAAAAACCGGGATTTGAATGACCTCGAAATCTTTTTTTCATTTGCATTGTTCTGATGCAATATATCATTCACATAAAAATTTAATGCAATGAAGAGAAACCTGAACCCTCCTATGAAGAGAGCCCTAAGGCTTAAAAATCTATTCTTGACGGTATGTTTCCTGCTGATAGGCACTGCCGCATTTTCTCAGGAACGGACCATAACCGGTGTCGTTACCGACTCATTTAAAGAACCGTTGATTGGTGTATCCATTGTGGTACAAGGCACCAATACCGGTGTAGTGACCGGACTGGATGGTGATTATTCAATCCAAGTTCCGCCAAATGCCACCCTTGACTTCTCATACGTAGGCATGGAGAAGCAAAGCATTAAAGTAGGTAACCAAAGCGTCATCAATGTACAGATGAAAGAAGACTCGCAAATGCTTGCCGAAACAGTGGTCATCGGTTACGGTAGCGCCAAAAAGCGTGACCTGACAGGATCTATCACCAACATTAAAGGTGATGAAATTGCCAACAAACCTGTTGCCAACCCACTGTCTGCCCTGCAAGGTAAAGTGGCCGGTGTACAAATCATCAACTCCGGTAAGGCAGGTGCCGACCCGGAAATCCGCGTACGCGGTACAAACTCTATCAATGGTTACAAGCCCTTGTATGTAGTGGACGGACTGTTCAATGACAACATCAACTTCCTGAACCCGCAGGATATCGAGTCAATGGAAATCCTGAAAGACCCTTCCTCACTTGCCATCTTCGGGGTGCGTGGTGCCAATGGTGTAATCATCATCACCACCAAGAAAGCCAAAGAAGGACAGACACGGGTAAACATCAACGGTTCGTTCGGCTTCAAAGCCATTACCAATAAAATTGCAATGGTAGATGCCGATGGTTTCAAACTGCTGTATAACGAACAGTTGAAAAATGAAGGCAATCCGGAATATAATTTCTCGGACTGGACAGGTAACACCAACTGGCAGGACGAAATCTTCCAGACCGGATTCATTACGAACAACAACATCAGCATTACGGGTGCTTCCGACAGGCACAGCTTCTACCTCGGCGCAGGTTATGCCTACGAACAAGGGAACATCAAGCACGAGAAGTACAGCAAAATCACACTAAACATCAGCAATGATTATAAAGTGACGGACAACTTCAAAGTAGGTTTCCAGTTTAACGGTGCACGTATGCTGCCAGCTGATTCAAAGAGTGTTGCCACTGCTCTGCGGGCGGCTCCGGTAGCAGAGGTGTATAACAAAGAATATGGATTGTATACCTCCCTCCCCGGCTTCCAGAAAGCGCAGATGAATAACCCGATGGTGGACGTTGAACTGAAGGCAAATACCACAAAGGCGGAGAACTACCGCGGTTCGGGCAACATATACGGGCAATGGGACTTCCTGCAACACTTTCAGTTCAAAGCCATGTTCTCGCTGGATTATGCATCGAACAGCACACGGACTTACACACCGATTATTAAAGTGTATGATGCCAGTGCCGAGGACGATATAGCTACATTGGGCACCGGCAAGACCGGAGTGACCCAGGCTAAAGAGACCGAGATGAAAGTGCAGAGCGACTATCTGTTGACTTATACCAACTCCTGGGGTGACCATAGTCTGACAGCCACCGCCGGTTTTACCACCTATTATAATAAACTCGAAAATCTGAATGCCGGACGCACGCAAGGCGTAGGGCTGGTCATTCCGGACAATCCGGACAAATGGTATGTAAGTATCGGCGATGCCGCCACTGCAACCAACGGTAGTACACAATGGGAACGTTCTACAGTATCTGTACTGGCACGTATTCTCTATAACTATAAAGGCAAATACCTGTTCAACGGCTCCTACCGCCGCGACGGTTCTTCCGCTTTCTCTTATACAGGAAACCAATGGCAGAATTTCTACTCCGTAGGTCTGGGTTGGTTGATGAGCGAAGAGGAATGGATGAAAGGTATCGAATGGCTGGATATGTTGAAACTGAAAGGATCATGGGGTACCCTGGGTAACCAAAACCTGGATAGAGCCTATCCGGCAGAGCCTTTGCTGAGCAATGCCTATTCCGCAGTATTCGGTACTCCGTCCGCCATTTATCCGGGCTATCAGCTTGCCTATCTGCCTAACCCGAACCTGCGTTGGGAAAAAGTAGAAGCATGGGAAGTAGGTGCCGAAGCCAACTTCTTCCGCAACCGTCTGCACTTTGAGGGTGTATATTACAAGAAGAAAACTAAGGACCTGCTGGCAGAAGTTCCCGGTATCTCAGGAACCGTGCCGGGCATTGGTAACCTGGGATCTATCGAAAACCTGGGTGTGGAACTTGCACTGAGCTGGCGCGACCAGATCGGCGACTGGAATTATAACGTCGGGGCCAACCTGACTACAATAAAGAACAAGGTATTAAGCCTTGTACAGGATGGATACTCCATCATTGCCGGAGATAAGAGCCAAAGTTATACAATGGCAGGTTATCCTATCGGCTACTTCTATGGTTACAAAGTAGAAGGTGTTTACCAGACTCAGGAAGAGATTAATAATTCACCGAAGAATACGCTTGCAACCGTCACTCCGGGTGACTTGAAGTTTAAAGATGTGAACGGTGACGGTGAAATCACCACCGCCGACCGTACCATGATTGGTGACCCGACTCCTAATGTTACTTATGGCATCACTCTCGGAGTAGGTTATAAAAACTGGGAGTTGGCAGTAGATATGATGGGACAAGGCGGTAACCAGATTTACCGTACCTGGGATAACTACAGCTGGAGCCAGTTCAACTTCATGGCACAACGCATGGACCGTTGGCATGGAGAGGGTACCAGCAATACCCAGCCGTTGCTGAACACGAAGCATACCATCAACAATATGAATTCCGAATATTATATAGAAGACGGCTCGTTCTTCCGCATCCGCAACGTATCATTGGCTTACAACTTTGATAAGGCGCTGATTTCCAAGATCGGTATGCAGGCATTGAAACTTTATGTGAATATCCAAAACCTGAAAACATGGAAGCATAACACCGGATATACGCCTGAACTGGGTGGCTCGGCCATCGCCTTCGGGGTAGACGACGGAAGTTATCCGATGCCGGCGATTTATACGTTTGGATTCAACTTAACGTTCTAAAGGAAATAAATACAACAGAGTATCCCAATTCTCCTCCTCCGGGGAATTGCTCTCCCCCGATAACGGGGGAGCCGGAGGGGGTGGAGTACCCGAAGGGGGAGGTGGTAGGTAAGCAATAATACCTATTAATCATAACAATAAGGAATTCTTTTTCACCTACCACCCCGCCCTAAAGGGCACCCCTCCTCCGGGGAGGAGGGGAATTAAGATAGTATTATAATAACCATAACAACCAAAGATTATGAAGATAAAGAAATATATCCTATCCCTGTTGATTGGTGCAACCGCCCTCTCATTCAGTGCTTGTAATGACTTCCTGGACCGCGACCCACTGGGACAGTTCACGGAAGACGACGCTCCCAACGCCCTTGTAGGCGGAAAGATGTACAATGTCTACTACTTGATGCGTGGTTATGATATCACCGCAGGTATCCCCGCTTTCATGATACACATGGTACGCAGTGAAGATTCTGAGAAAGGCAGTGATGCCGGTGACGGTGGCGAGCAGGCTGCAATGTACGATGACTTCGAGTATACTGCTTCCAACGGTCCTCTGGGCGCATACTGGAGCCAGAACTATAAAATCATCTACCAGTGCAATGAAATCCTGGACGATATAGAGAAGAGCGAAAACAAGGACGATACCGAAAATATCCGTACCAAGGGCGAAGCCCTCTTCTTCCGTGCTTACTGTTACTTCAACTTGGTGCGTGCCTTCGGTGAAGTTCCCTTGGTAACCATTAAAGTAGTCGAGGCTTCCGATGCCAATGTCCCCAAAACCACTGCTGAGAAGATATACGAACAGATTGACAAGGACCTGAGCACAGCCGAGGATTGCTTGCCACTGCGATGGAACAGTGACTACACCGGACGCGTCACCTGGGGTGCCGCACGTTCCCTGCACGCACGCACCTACATGATGCGTAACGATTGGGACAATATGTATACAGCCTCTACCGAAGTAATCAACTCCGGCATTTATAACCTGAATACTCCGGTAGATAAAGTCTTCACCGTAGAAGGTGAGAACTGTGGTGAAAGTATCTTCGAACTGCAATGTGAAGCCACCGATGCCATGAAAGAAGATGGTAGTATCGGCAGCCAATTCTGCCAGGTACAGGGTGTGCGCGGAGCAGGCGATTGGGATTTGGGATGGGGCTGGCACATGGCCACCACCCTGATGGGTAAAGCTTACGAACCGGGCGATCCGCGTAAGAATGCTACACTGCTTTACTTCCGCCACAGTAATGACGACCCCATCACACCGGAGAATACCAATACACCTTATGGCGAATCTCCCGTTTCTACCGCCATGGGCGCTTACTTCAACAAGAAAGCATACACCGACCCAGCCTTGCGCCGCAAGTATACCCGCATGGGCTTCTGGGTAAATATCCGCCTGATCCGTTACCCGGACGTGCTGTTGATGGCTGCCGAGTCTGCCAACGAAAAAGGTTTGATGGGCGAAGCAAGCGGTTATCTGGAACAAGTACGCGCACATGCCCGCGGCACACTGACCAATGTACTTCCTAAAGTAGAGTCTCTGGATCAGAGTGTATTGCGTGAAGCTATCCGTCACGAACGCCGCGTAGAGTTGGGATTAGAGCCCGACCGTTTCTATGACCTCGTACGTTGGGGTATCGCACAAGAAGTGCTTCAGGCTGCCAGAAAGAACTATCAGCCTAAAAACGCACTGCTGCCATTGCCGCAAACAGAGATAGATAAATCAAACGGTGTATTGATACAAAACCCCGATTATTAATCAATTAGGAATTAAATAGGGGATATCAGAAAGATGCCGGCAGGTGACTAAAAGTTTCTCGGTGTGAAACCATTGGTTTCATGCCTTGAAACTCTCAGTTTCACACCGAGAAACCGGCAGTTTCATCGCTTGAAACTGGTAGTTCCAACTGGGGGAACAAACAAATGCAAAGTATCTCCTTACCGGACTCTAACTTATATAAATAAAAAGATATGAAGAAAATACTCAAAAGAACAAGCCTGTTGCTGATCAGCGCTTTAATGAGCATAGCGGCGGCACAGGCTCAAAAGTCACCGCAAGACATGGATCGCTTCATCGACGCACTGATGAAGAAGATGACCGTGGAAGAGAAAATCGGACAATTGAACCTACCCGTCACGGGAGACATCACCACGGGACAGGCCAAAAGTAGCGACGTGGCACAAAAGATTGAAAAAGGATTGGTAGGCGGACTTTTCAACCTGAAAGGTGTAGACCGTATTCTTGAAGTGCAAAAGCTGGCAGTAGAGAAATCACGCCTCGGTATTCCCCTGCTGTTCGGCATGGATGTGATACATGGCTACGAAACCATCTTCCCCATTCCATTGGGATTGTCCTGCACCTGGGATATGGCGGCTATCGAGAAATCCGCCCGTATTGCAGCCATCGAAGCAAGTGCCGACGGCATTTCCTGGACATTCAGTCCGATGGTAGACATCAGTCGCGACCCACGTTGGGGACGTGTCAGTGAGGGCTCGGGAGAAGATCCGTTCCTGGGTGGAGCTATCGCACAGGCAATGGTATACGGATACCAAGGTGCCAATCTACAAGACCAATTGCACCGCAACGATGAAATCATGGCTTGCGTAAAACACTTTGCATTGTATGGAGCCGGAGAAGCCGGACGCGACTATAATACAGTAGATATGAGCCGCAACCGGATGTTCAATGAATTTATGTACCCGTATGAGGCTGCCGTAGAGGCCGGAGTGGGTAGTGTGATGGCGTCATTCAATGAAATAGACGGTATTCCCGCCACCGGAAACAAATGGCTGCTGAGTGATTTGCTGCGTGGTCAGTGGGGCTTCGAAGGGTTTGTGGTAACAGACTTCACAGGCATTTCAGAGATGATAGAGCATGGTGTCGGCGACTTGCAAACCGTCAGTGCACTCGCTCTTAATGCAGGGGTGGACATGGATATGGTAAGTGAGGGCTTCGTCGGTACACTGATGAAATCCATTAAAGAAGGAAAAGTAAGAATGGGCACGTTGAATACAGCCTGCCGCCGGATATTGGAAGCGAAATACAAGCTGGGACTGTTCGACAATCCTTATAAATACTGCGACGTGAACCGTCCGAAGCGGGATATCTTCACAAAAGAGCATCGTGACGCCGCCCGCAAGATTGCCGGCGAAAGTTTTGTTCTTCTGAAGAATGCCCCCGCCACCGCACAGCCACTCGCAGCTCATAGCTCGTCACCCGTAACTGCTTCCCCCGTGCTTCCGTTGAAGAAACAAGGTACAGTTGCCGTCATCGGCCCTCTCGGAAATACCCGCAGCAACATGCCGGGCACCTGGAGCGTAGCCGCACGCCTCAACGATTATCCTTCTTTATACGAAGGCTTGAAAGAAATGATGGCAGGCAAGGTTAACATCACCTATGCCAAAGGTAGTAACCTCATCGGCGATGCAGCTTACGAAGAACGTGCCACCATGTTCGGCCGTTCATTGAACCGCGATAATCGCACGGACCAGGAGTTACTGGACGAAGCACTGAAAGTTGCAGCCGGTGCCGACGTTATCGTAGCTGCCTTGGGAGAATCCTCTGAAATGAGCGGTGAAAGTTCAAGCCGCACCGAACTCGGCTTGCCCGATGTACAACATACCTTGTTGGAAGCCTTACTGAAAACGGGTAAACCCGTAGTACTAACCCTCTTTACCGGTCGGCCGTTGACGCTGAACTGGGAACAGGAGCATGTACCTGCCATCCTGAATGTATGGTTCGGAGGCAGTGAAGCGGCTTATGCCATTGGCGATGTTCTGTTCGGTGACGTCAATCCGAGTGGAAAACTAACCATGACTTTCCCGAAGAATGTAGGCCAGATACCTTTGTTCTACAATCATAAGAATACCGGTCGGCCACTGGCGGCAGGCAAATGGTTCGAAAAGTTCCGTTCAAACTATCTGGATGTGGATAACGAACCGCTGTATCCCTTCGGTTATGGATTGTCGTATACCACTTTCCAGTACAGTGACATTGCATTGAGCACACCGACATTGGGAAAAGATGGTTCTGTTACAGCCGTAGTCACCGTCACCAATACTGGTAAACATGACGGTGCGGAAGTAGTTCAACTCTATATCCGCGACCTCGTAGGAAGCATCACCCGCCCTGTACGCGAGTTGAAAGGTTTCAATAAAATCTTCCTTCGCGCCGGAGAAAGCAAAACGGTATCATTCACTATCACGCGTGATCTGCTTCGCTTCTATGATTACAACCTGAACTACGTAGCCGAACCGGGTGACTTTGACATCATGATCGGTGGAAACAGCCAGGCTGTGAAGACGGCGAAGTTGACACTTAAATAACTCACAGCTTATTATCCCTAACCCCTTATTAATTATGAAACAATTAACAACCTATCTTCCCCTCTTCTTCTTGCTTCTCCTCGGAGCCTGCAAGAATGCCAAGACCGGAAGTGCCGCCCAACTTACTGATGATGCCCTCATGGACACCGTTCAACGGCGAACCTTCAATTACTTCTGGGAAGGCGCGGAGCCTAACAGCGGTCTTGCCCCCGAGCGTATCCACATGGATGGTATCTACCCCGAAAAAGACCAGAACGTCATTACTTCCGGCGGTAGCGGCTTCGGCATTATGGCGATACTTTCAGGTATCGACCGCAACTACATCACTCGTGAAGAAGGTCTGGCGCGTATGGAAAAGATAGTCTCTTTCCTTGAAAAGGCCGACCGCTTCCACGGTGCCTATCCTCACTGGTGGTATGGAGACACCGGCAAGGTAAAGCCTTTCGGACAGAAAGACAACGGTGGCGACCTCGTAGAAACAGCTTTCCTTATACAAGGACTGCTTGCCGTACACCAATATTACGTCAACGGTTCTCCCCAAGAACAGGCACTTGCCAAACGCATCGATACCCTTTGGCGTGATGTCGACTGGAATTTCTATCGCCAGGGCAACCAGAATGTACTCTACTGGCATTGGAGTCCCGAATACGGTTGGGCAATGGACTTCCCCGTACATGGTTACAACGAATGTCTCATCATGTACCTGCTTGCCGCTGCCTCACCCACGCACGGCGTTCCTGCCTCCGTCTATCATGAGGGATGGGCACAGAACGGCGCCATCGTCGAACCCCATAAAGTAGAAGATATCGAACTTCATTTGCGCTATCAGGGTTGTGAAGCTGGTCCCCTCTTCTGGGCACATTATTCCTTCCTCGGATTAGATCCGACGCATCTAAAAGATGAATACTGCGCCAGCTATTTCGATGAAATGCGTAATCTGACTCTCGTGAACCGTGCTTATTGCATCCGAAATCCGAAGCACTACAAAGGTTTCGGCCCGGACTGTTGGGGACTGACTGCCAGCTACTCCGTCAACGGATACGCCGCCCACATGCCGAACGAGCGGGATGACCAGGGAGTCATCTCTCCTACAGCCGCTCTTTCGTCCATTGTCTATACCCCGGACTATTCGCTCGCTGTGATGCGCCATCTCTACGACATGGGCGATAAGCTATTCGGTCCTTATGGTTTCTACGATGCTTTCTCCGAAACAGAGAACTGGTATCCCAAACGATATCTTGCTATCGATCAGGGACCTATTGCCGTCATGATAGAGAACTATCGTACCGGTCTGTTATGGAAACTATTTATGAGCCATCCGGATGTGCAAAACGGATTGCAGAAACTGGGATTCTCAACAGATAAATAAATAAGAAAAGTCTATACGGCAAAAGTTTTTTCACCACAGATTACACGGATTCTCACAGATTATCAGTTTTGAATAATTATCTATTCACTTTTCACCTGCGTTAATCCGTGTAATCTGTGGTGACTTCCGACAACCCTACTTTTATTTTCCCACAAGATCGCTCACACCGTCCTTATTCTTTATCCATCTCATAAACAATGCATTAAATTGATTTGAGTAGTAAATGAGTAGTTCCCGATTTGTTAAAAATCAGGGATATGTATTGGTGGTGAATATCTTTTTTGCAGTTCGCACATCGAAATTTCTACATTTGCGATGAAGTTTAATTCGAGCACTGCGCAGAGCTAAGAAGAAAACAAAAAGAGTTATCCACCTAAAAAAATTTAATGCGATGAAGAGTAAAACACATCTTCTGAAAAAAGCCTTATGGCTAAAGAATCTATTCTTGACGGCGTGCCTCATATTGGTAGCAATGCCCGTACTCTCCCAGACAAGAACAGTAACAGGTACCGTAACCGACACATCGGGTGACGCACTGATTGGTGTATCCATCCTCGTGCAAGGTACCAGCAACGGTGTAGTTACCGATTTAGACGGTAAATATACATTAACGAACGTTCCGGAAAACGGAACACTCACTTTTAGTTATATAGGTATGTTACCGCAAGATATAAAAGTGAACGGACGTTCGGCTATCAATGTGACATTGAAAGAGGATTCACAGCAGTTGGAAGAAATTATCGTAATCGGTTATGGTGCTGCAAAGGCCAAAGACCTGACGGCTCCCATTACCGTAGTTAAAGGTGAGGCCCTGACTGCCGTACCTTCTACCACCCCTATGGCAGCCCTCCAAGGAAAAGTTCCCGGTGTCAATATCGTAAATAATGGTGCTCCGGGTGAAGGTCCTACCGTACAGATCCGTGGTATCGGTTCATTCTCCAACAGTAAGCCGTTGTTCGTTGTAGATGGTATGTTCTACGACAACATCAACTTCCTGAACAACGCGGATATTCAGGAAATGTCTATCCTGAAAGATGCTTCGGCTGCCGCTATCTATGGTGTACGCGCTGCAAACGGTGTAGTTCTCATCACCACCAAAAAAGGTTCGCGTAACCAGAAAGCAAAGATCACTTATGACGGTTATGTAGGTATCCAGAAAGCATCCAATGTGCTCGAACTCTGTAATGCACACGAATATGCAACTATGCTTCTCGAAGGTAACTTCGACTCCTATAAGACCCACTTCATACAGTCCATTGACAAATACGGCGGTAGTCATGATGACCCCGACTTCCACAATTGGACCTTTGGAGCAGACAACGATTGGTACGATCTACTTCTGCGCACTGCCGCTATCACAAACCACAGTTTAAACATTAACGGTGGTTCCGAAAAAGCGGTGTATGCTGTCGGCGTAAGCTATTTGTATCAAGACGGTGTTATGGATGTTGACAACAACTACAAACGTCTGAACTTCCGTGGTTCTGTCGATTATGATGCTACGAACTGGCTGAAAGTCGGTTTCAACGGTGTGTTCAGTAACTCCACGCAGCAAGTGCCTAACAATCAGGCATGGCAGAAAGCGTTCAACTGTCCTCCTATCGTAGCTCTTTATGATGACAAGTACAATGAAAAGTCTTTCCCTGACAAATTTGGTTCTCCGGATGCAATCGGTTATACATCAACAAACTTCCTTAATCCGATTGCAACTGCCAAGTATTTCGATTCAAGCAAAGAAAACTATCAGGTATTGAGCAACTTCTACGCTCAGATTGATTTTATTCCCAGCAAATTGAATTTCAAGACGAACTATTCCTATAGTTTCCTCTCTACCCAAGGTCGTGAGTTTACTCCGAAATACTACGTAAGCAGCTGGCAACAATCAGCCACCACTCAGCTTACAAAGAACGAAAACAAGTATTACAACTATATCTGGGATAATACCCTGACTTATAATGACCAATGGGGCAAACACAGATTCGGCGCCATGGCAGGCTACTCCATGCGTCAGGAACAATGGCGTATGTTCGAAGGTAAAGCAAGCAACGTTCCCGATGGAGCAGACGAATACTGGTACATCAAGAACGGTGACGCAGCAGGTGCTACCGTAAAAGACGACGGTTACTGCTATAGAGGTGTTTCTTACTTCGCCCGTCTGAACTACAACTATGATGACAAATATCTGTTGATGTTCACAATGCGTGCCGATGGTTCCAGCAAATATCAGGAACATTGGGGTTACTTCCCTTCAGTAGGTGCAGCCTGGGTTCTGTCCGAAGAATCATTCTTGAAAGACCAGAAATGGATTGACTTCCTGAAACTGCGTGCAAGCTGGGGTAAGCTGGGTAACGACCAAGTAGCAGCAAGCGACGGTTTCGCTTCTATCGCGACCGGTAACGCTGCATCCGGTGTATTTGGTAATTCTACCATTGCAGGTTATCAGAACAGTACATACTTCAGTTGGTTGAAGTGGGAAGTTGTTGAAGAATGGAATGCAGGTATAAACTTTATTACCCTCAACAACCGTCTGAATATCGACGTTGACTATTATCACCGTATGACTAATAATGCTGTGATCGCTCCGCTACTCCCATTCAGCACCACCACCCTTGCCGGAAACTATGGTAAGATTCTCAACTCCGGTATCGATGTAAGTGCCAACTGGAACGATAAAATCGGTAGAGACTTCTCATACAATATCGGTGTAAACATCTCTACTTTGAGAAACCGCGTGAAAGACCTGAACGGTAACAGTATCATCAGAGGCGGTAAGACCGTTAATATTGTAGGTAAAGAAATGAACTCATTCTACGGCTTCAAAATGATAGGCGTTTATCAGACAGAGGAAGAAATTGCCGCCGATCCTATTGCAGTGGCCAACGGTTGTGTACCGGGTGACTTAAAGTATGCCGACCTCGATGGAAACAATGTCCTTGACGGAAACGACCGTACTACATTAGGTTCTTATATTCCTAATTTTACTTACGGTATCAACCTCGGTCTTAACTACAAGAACCTCGACTTCCAGCTGACTACCTACGGACAGGCCGGTGCCCAGATGTTCAACCGCAAACGTGCTCTTCGTTATTCTACCCAGAACTATAATTTCGACCGCGCCCAATACAAAAACCGCTGGACAGGACCAGGCTCCACAAACTCTGACCCATCGGCTGCCGCACTGCTAAGCCTCTGGAATGTAAGCGACCAGAAGTACAGTTCTTACTTTGTAGAAAGCGCCGACTACTTCCGTATTCAAAACGTTACGCTCGGCTACACATTCCGCAACCTCAAATTGGGCAACTACACCATGCCGGGCTTGCGTCTCAGCCTGACCGCCGACCGTCCGTTCACCACCTTCAAGGCCAACGCATTCACTCCCGAATTGTCCGACAGCCAAGGGTGGGATACAGAAGTATATCCTTTGACATCAACTTATACATTAGGTTTGAGAATCGATTTCTAAGAAATAACCCACTAATAATTTAGAACTAATGAAAGCATTAATAAAACCTTTTATATTTATAGTGTCCGCCTTGATGGTGTTATCATTCGCATCCTGCAATGATTTTCTGGATAAAGAGCCCGAAGGTAAGGTTCCGGAAGAGAAGGTGGATTATACCAATATCAGCAATATGTACCAACCGGTATCAGGCGTGTATGCAAAGATTCGTACCAGTGGTTTGCACTGGGTGATCTGGGAAATTACTACCATTCGCGACCAGGACGTATTCAGTGGTCAGTGGAATGACAGCGAATACTATAAGCTAAGCGAATACAAGTATAATGATTCTTTCTGGGGCTTCAACGAACTGTGGATGCAATATTACAATATAATCAAAACTGCCAATGCAGCTATTGAATCGTTAGACCTGTATGCTGAGAATATCACCAACGATAGCGATATGAAAAACTATAAGGCATATCGTGGTGAAGTGATGTTTATGCGTGCTTATGCCTACTATCGTCTGGTGCAGGCATTTGGTCCGGTTACTATCCTCCGCGACAATAATCAGGTTGATTTGAGCCGCTCCACTGCCAATGCGGTAAACAAATATGCATTGGAAGATTTGCAGTACGGCATTGATAATATGCCGCGTATCCGTCCGAACCAAAGTGAACACAAGGGAGCCGTTACAGCGTTCTCTGCCGAGATGCTGGCTGCCAAGTTTCATCTGAACATGGGTAACTATGCAGAGGTAGAAGAGCTGACAAACGATATTATTGAGCATGGTAATTTCTCACTCTACCCCGACTTCTACCAGTTATGGAAGATTCCCGGAAAGCTCTGTGACGAGTCTATGTTCGAATGTCAGATGACTGACTTCGGTAATGGTTCCGGTGATCTGATTGACGGTGACCAGTGGTTTGTTTGTCAAGGGCCCAACAATGCCGGCAGTGACATCAGTGGTTGGGGAGACTGCGGCATCCTGAAATCTTTCCGCGACTGGGCTTACGAACGCGGAGAAACGATACGTGCCACCACTTCCTTCCTGCTGGCAGGAGAAACAACACCGGACGGTGACTACATACAGCCACAAGTAGATGAGAAAAAGACCGATTGTTGGAATGGTAAAGCGTATACCCCGCTGAACCAATTAACACCGGGACGTACGAAATACGGTACAAACAATAATGCACGTATTTTCCGCTATGCTGATGTTCTCTTGATGAATGCCGAGGCGAAAATCAAAAATGGCAAGAATGGTGACGCTCCATTCAATGAAGTAAGAAGACGTGCCAAGATGCCGGAACTTACCAATGTAACTTTCCAACAAGTTATCGACGAACGCCGTATGGAGTTGGTGTGCGAATGGGGCGAACGTTATAACGACCTTGTACGCACCGGTCTGGCAAAAACAGAATTGAAAGGCTGGTCTGAAGATAAGGCACTTTTGCCGCTTCCTTTCAACCAGTATACTCAGATTCCTGATTTGCTGAAAGAACCGAAGGATGAGTAACCTTATGAATTAATTTAGTTTTCGCAAGTTAATGATAACAACATACAGATTGCACCGGATTATCATTAACTTGCGAAACTTAAATAAATGCCCAAACAAAACATATCATGAAGAAAGTTTTCAGAAAAACAAGCTTGTTACTGGCTACTGCCCTGATGGGTGTTACCGGTATGCAGGCACAAAAAGCTCCGCAGGACATGGATCGCTTCATCGACGCGCTGATGAAGAAGATGACTGTAGAAGAGAAAATCGGTCAGCTAAACCTGCCCGTTTCCGGTGAAATCGTTACCGGACAAGCACAGAACAGCGATGTAGCCAAAAAGATTGAGCAAGGATGGGTAGGCGGACTTCTCAACCTGAAAGGAGTAGAGAAAATCCGCGATGTACAGAAACTTGCCATAGAGAAATCACGCCTGGGTATCCCCCTGATATTCGGTATGGATGTGGTGCATGGCTACGAAACAATCTTCCCTATTCCATTGGGGCTCTCTTGCTCATGGGATATGGACGCTATCAGAAAGTCCGCCCGCATTGCTGCTACCGAAGCCAGTGCCGATGGCATCTCATGGACATTCAGCCCGATGGTAGATATCAGCCGTGATCCGCGCTGGGGACGTGTCAGCGAGGGTAACGGTGAAGACCCGTTCCTGGGAGGCGCCATCGCTAAAGCAATGGTGTCGGGATATCAGGGAGTGGACCTCAACAATCAGTTGAAACGAAACGATGAGATCATGGCATGCGTAAAGCACTTCGCTCTGTACGGAGCCGGAGAAGCCGGACGCGATTACAACACTGTGGATATGAGCCGCAACCGCATGTTCAACGAATACCTATACCCTTACCAGGCTGCTGTAGAGGCTGGTGTAGGTAGCGTTATGGCTTCTTTCAATGAAATAGACGGCGTGCCCGCCACAGCCAACAAATGGTTGATGACCGATGTACTGCGTAAACAATGGGGATTCGACGGTTTTGTAGTGACGGACTTCACTGGAATTTCTGAAATGGTTGCGCATGGTATCGGTGACTTACAGACAGTTTCGGCACGTGCGCTCAACGCAGGCGTAGATATGGATATGGTGAGCGAAGGCTTCATTGGTACCATTAAAAAGTCTATAGCCGAAGGAAAGATTGACATGGAAACACTGGACAAGGCTTGTCGCCGTATCCTTGAGGCCAAGTATAAGCTGGGATTGTTTGACAACCCTTACAAATATTGTGACCTGAAGCGCCCGGAACGAGATATCTTCACCAAAGAACACCGTGATGTTGCCCGCAAGATTGCGAGTGAAAGCTTTGTACTTTTAAAGAATCAACCGGCAAAAACCGGTCAGGCTCCTGTATTGCCATTGGCAAAGAAAGGTACGGTTGCCGTTATAGGTCCATTGGCAAATACCCGTAGCAACATGCCGGGAACATGGAGTGTAGCTGCACGCCTCAACGATTACCCTTCTGTATATGAAGGGTTGAAAGAAATGATGGCAGGTAAGGTGAACATCACTTATGCCAAGGGCAGCAACCTCAGTAGTGACGCCGCTTACGAAGAACGCGCCACCATGTTCGGACGTTCGCTGAACCGTGACAACCGCACAGACAAGGAAATGCTGGAAGAAGCGTTGAAGGTAGCGGCAAACGCAGATGTCATCGTTGCCGCTTTAGGTGAATCTTCTGAAATGAGCGGAGAAAGTTCAAGCCGGACAGATCTGAATATTCCCGATGTACAACGCACATTACTGGAAGCATTGTTGAAGACCGGAAAACCGGTTGTATTGACCCTCTTCACTGGCCGTCCATTGACACTGACCTGGGAACAGGAAAATGTACCTGCTATCCTGAATGTATGGTTCGGCGGAAGCGAAGCTGCCTATGCTATCGGCGATGTACTGTTCGGTGATGTAAATCCAAGTGGCAAACTGACCATGACATTCCCGAAGAATGTAGGGCAGATCCCTTTGTTCTATAATCATAAAAACACCGGCCGCCCTTTGAAAGAAGGTAAATGGTTTGAGAAGTTCCGCAGTAACTATCTGGATGTTGACAATGATCCACTGTATCCGTTCGGTTACGGTTTGTCATACACCACATTCCAATACGGGGACATTACTTTGAGCGCTCCTGCAATGGACCAGGACGGTTCTGTAACCGCTGTAGTTACAGTGACCAATACCGGTAAGCGGGATGGTGCGGAAGTGGTACAACTGTATATCCGCGACTTGGTGGGAAGCATTACCCGCCCGGTGAAAGAGTTGAAAGGCTTCGAAAAAATCTTCCTCAAAGCAGGTGAGAGTAAGACGGTCTCTTTCAAAATCACCCCGGAATTGTTGCACTTCTACGACTATGATCTCAACTATGTAGCCGAACCGGGAGACTTTGATGTAATGATCGGCGGTAACAGCCAGCATGTAAAAACAGCCCGTTTGAGCTTAAAGTGATAATTCAGAATAAAAACAAAGGAAACATGAAACACATAGCTTTACTGACCTGCGTGTGTGGCCTGATGCTTCTCGGCAGTTGCAAAAAACAGTCTGCACAGAATGAACAGCCACTGGAGGTGATGACTTTTAATGTTCGCCTGGATGCTCCTTCGGACAGTGCCAATAACTGGAAATATCGCAAAGATAACGTCTGCCAAATGATTACCTACTATCAGCCCGACCTGCTGGGTATGCAGGAAGTACGTCACAATCAAATGGAAGACCTGAAACAAGGTCTTCCCCAATACACCGCTTTAGGCGTAGGACGTGACGATGGCAAGGAAGCAGGCGAATACTGCCCGATATTCTTCAACAGCCACCGGTTCACATTGGTGGAATACGGTAATTTCTCTCTTAGTGAACAGCCCGAAACCATCGGCATCAAAGGCTGGGACGCCTCCTACAACCGTATTACTACCTGGGCCATACTGCAAGAAAAGAGTAACGGGAAGAAGTTGGTATTCTTCAACACCCATTTGGACAACAACGGAGAGATAGCGCGTAAAGAAGGCGTACAACTCATTCTGAACAAGATTAAAGAGATTGCCCCGCACATGCCAGCCATCATCACCGGCGACTTCAATTGTACTCCCGACGAGACACCTCTGCAGACTCTTGAAAAAGGAGGAATGGAAAATGCGTCAAAGGTGGCAGCCATTACGTACGGTCCATCCTGGTCTTTCCATGATTTCGGTCGACTGCCGCTGGAAGAACGTGTCTTGCTGGATTATGTGTTCGTGAGCGGCGGCATGAAAACGAACCGTTATCGTGTCATCCAGGATAGGCCGGAGAATGGCTTCCTTTCTGATCACGATCCCGTACTTGTTGATGTAATCCTTCAATAGAAATAGGTATGAAGACACAATATAGCTTATTATTGCTCCTGTTGTTGCTGGGCTTTACACAATGTAAAAGCCCGGCAGCAAAACCAGACCGGATAAGCGACGAAGCCCTGATGGACACCCTGCAACGCCGTACCTTCAATTACTTTTGGGAAGGAGCCGAACCTAATAGCGGACTGGCATGCGAACGTATCCATATAGATGGCATCTATCCCGAAGATGACCAGAATGTAGTGACCACCGGTGGCAGTGGCTTCGGAATCATGGCTGTGTTGGCAGGCATCGACCGCGGTTACGTCACCCGTGAAGAAGGGCTGGCACGCATGGAGCGCATCGTCTCTTTTCTTGAAACAGCCGACCGTTTCCACGGTGCCTACCCGCACTGGTGGTTCGGAGATACCGGACAGGTAAAACCTTTCGGACAGAAAGATAACGGCGGTGACCTCGTGGAAACCGCTTTCCTGATGCAGGGTCTGCTTGCCGTACACCAATATTACATCAACGGCTCCCCCGCAGAACAAGCCCTTGCCGGGCGCATCGACACACTGTGGCGTGAAGTTGACTGGAATTTCTATCGCCGGAACGATCAGAATGTACTCTATTGGCACTGGAGTCCCGAATACGGCTGGGAAATGAATTTCCCCGTACACGGTTACAATGAGTGTCTCATCATGTACATTCTTGCTGCTGCCTCCCCCACGCACAGCATTCCCGCAACTGTCTATCATGAAGGTTGGGCAGAAAAAGGCGCCATTGTCGATCCCCACAAGGTAGAAGATATCGAACTTCACCTGCGCTATCAAGGTTGTGAAGCCGGTCCCCTCTTTTGGGCACACTATTCTTTCCTCGGACTGGACCCGACAAATTTATCTGATAAGTATTGTCCCGGTTATTTCAATGAAATGCGCAATCTTACTCTGATCAACCGCGCCTATTGCATCCGCAACCCGAAGCAGTGGAAAGGTTTTGGTCCTGATTGTTGGGGACTGACCGCCAGTTACTCTGTCAACGGCTACTCTGCCCATGCTCCGAACGAGTCGGCAGATCACGGAGTCATCTCTCCCACTGCCGCTCTTTCTTCCATTGTATATACTCCGGAATACTCACTGGAAGTGATGCGCTATCTCTATGGAATGGGAGACAAGGTATTGGGACCTTATGGCTTCTATGACGCTTTCAGCGAAACGGAAGATTGGTATCCTAAACGCTATCTTGCCATCGACCAAGGACCTATCGCTGTAATGATAGAAAATTACCGTACCGGCCTGCTGTGGAAACTATTCATGAGCCATCCCGATGTGCAAACCGGACTGAAGAAGCTGGGGTTTAAATAAGCTCACCACAGAGTGACACAGAGTTTCGCCGAGTTTCATTTTTTGTTTTTTATAGATTGAACTCTGTGAGACTCTGTGTCACTCTGTGGTGAATAAAGAAAATCCCCTATATTTTTACTCTAACCTTAAATTAATTATCTTTGTCCCAAGAATAACAATAAGGTCATGACCTTTTCTAACCTTTATTCAACCTATTATGGACATCCGAAAAAACATTATCATAACCTGTGTGTCCCTTTTTGTATGTGCCACCATACTCGCCAACCAGAAGCCTTATGTCACCAACCTCTCACGTGACAAATACCACGCTGCCAACAAGAATTGGTCTATCGGGCAAGATGAGAAAGGTATCATGTACTTCGGTAACAGCATCGGCCTGCTGGCATCCGACGGCATGGAATGGAAACTCTTTCAAACACCTGATGCCAGCCTCGTACGTGCCATAGCCGTAGAATCCCACCACACCATTTACAGTGGGGGCTCCGAAGACTTGGGACGCTGGGATCGAGACCAATCAGGAGAACTGAAATACACTTCACTGAAAGGATTAATCAATGGAGATAACCCACTCGACAACCAAAGTTTCTGGCGTATCTGGATAGAAGGCGACAAAGTGTATTTCCAGTCTTTCAGTCATATCTACGTATACGATCACCATACCATCACTCCCGTTGATGGGCCAAACGCCTTTTTACTTCTTCTGAAGGTACGTAATGAATACTGGGTACAAGAAATGTATGGTGCACTTTATCAGTTGCACAACGGCATACTCAACAAAATCCCCGGGAGCGAATTCCTGAACGGCACCACTACCCGTGTCATCCTACCCTACGATACCGACCGTTATCTGGTAGGCACTTCCACCGGTGCAATCTATATCTACGATCAAAAGAACTTTATCCCTTGGAACCTCTCCCTCTCGCGGCAATTGAGAGGGCAGGAACTGAACTGCGCTATCTATTCCGCCAAGCGGAACACCTATTATCTGGGTACACAGCTCAGTGGCATATATGAAGTAGATACCCATGGAAATATCCTCAATCACTTCTCCACTGCTAACATTCTTCAGAATAACACCGTTCTATCCCTTTACGAAGATAATCAAAATAACATCTGGGTAGCCCTTGACCGTGGGCTCGCTTACATCCGGTATACCGATGGTTTAAGTTACTACCGTTCCACAGACGGTGGCTTCGGCGGCATATACGATGCTACTATCTGGCACGACAATCTGCTCATCGGAACGAATCAGGGAATTTACTACACCCGCCATGACAAGCTCAATGATCTGGATATGTTTTCTTCCCTCAAATTGATAGAGGGCACTCAGGGGCAGGTATGGTCCTTCCGTAAAATAGACGGACGGTTGTTTTGCGCACATACTAACGGACTGCTGGAAATTCTTCCCGATCTCCATATCCGTCACCCGTATCGCATCAATACAGGAGTCTTCCGCACCCTGGAGGCAACCATCAATGGAAAACAAATACAGATTATCATTACCTATGATGAACTCCTGATATTAAACAGAACTACCGGAGAGCTAAACTCCATGCGCCAGATCGCCGACCCGATATATAATGCCGAAGTAGATCATTTGGGAAATATCTGGTTGGAAACCAGCAGTCGCGGCGTCTACAAATGCCGTCTGAATGACGAACAGAGCGCTTTCCGATACTATACGTATTACGGCAATGAGAAGGACAGCTCACTCCCTGCCCGCCTGCAATTATTCAAATCGGGCGGACGCATCCTATTCTTAGGCAATGATCAATTTTATATCTATGATGAGGTCAACGACAACTTGCAGCTTGAGCAGCATCTGAACCGGTGCTTCGAAACGATACACGATCTGAAACGTATCGTTCCCATCGACAGTGAAGAAAGCTGGGCCATCACCGGCTCATCTGTCTACCGTTTCTTCTATGACGGATACATTGCCCGCATCCGCGAAGCATATAAGGTAGAAGCTGACAATCTTTCACTCATCACGGCTTATGAGAATATTTCCGTTCTCAACGACTCCCTCTCACTCATTTGCCTGGATGCAGGTTTTATCCTCCATGACTCTCATCGCAGCAAACGGCAAACCGTGGAACTTTCCGCCCCTAACCTGGAATTTATTCATGCCGGAAAAGAACAGAATGCAGGTTTCATTGACCTCAACAAAACTATTCATATCCCCTATAAAGACAATACGGTAACTGTCGGCTTCTCTGTCAATGCCGCCTTTGCCGGAAACCTTTTCGTTCAATACCAACTGGAAGAAATGGACAGTACCTGGAGTGCCCCGAAGCGACTGAACAGCATTTCCTACGCCCGCTTGCCGCAAGGCAAATACACACTTCGCCTGCGTACCACGGACGGCTTAAACAATTACTCACCAGACACTCTTCTGGAATTCGACGTACTCCCTCCCTGGTACAATACTGTCTGGTGGTATCTTACCTGCTGCTTACTCATTATCGCCACTCTGTTCGGCACCTTCTACCTGATGAAACGACGTCTGCAAACCAAGCACTTGCGTAGAATGAAATCTCAGGAAGCTACACGCCTGCGTTTGATGAACGAGCAACTGCAAAATGAAATCGAGGAAAAAGATGCCGAGATCTTTACCCAGACCTCTTTCATCATCCACAAGAACGAACTTATCCTGAAACTGAAAGAGATGGTAGATGAGATTTGTTCCCGTAATACACAGAAAGCCTTATTACCTCTTTATCAGAAAATAAATACGTTGCTTGCCAATAACCTCGATACGGAAGATGACTGGAAAATGTTCCTTATCAAGTTCGAACAGAAGCACCGCAACTTCTTCAAACGGTTGAAAGAGGCGCATCCGCAGCTGACCAACAATGACTTGCGTCTCTGTGCCTGCCTCAAGCTGAATATGGAGACTAAGGATATTGCCTCATTAATGAACCTTTCGGTCCGTGCAGTAGAAAATAACCGGTACCGATTGCGAAAGAAGCTCGATCTGAAACCTACACAGAACCTGAATGAGTACTTTTTGAATATAGATTAATAAAAACGAAGTCTATTTCTCTAATTATGTAACACCATGAAAAGTATCTGTAACATCCTACTAACCGGTTAAAAAAAACATCGTCTATCTTTGCCAACAGATGTAAACCTCTTAAAAGATAGAAACATGAAAAACTGGAAAACACGTTTATGGGTACTGATTGTTCTGCTGAACATGGGTATGGGCATTTCCACATTTGCACAGAAAATCCCCTTAGTCTACACTGTGGAAAATACGGGAATAAAGAATCCTGCACCCGTGTTGCCGGGTATCAACGAACTGCCGGTAGTAAAAACACTGACTGATCCCTTCCAATGGTCCGATGGCAGTGGCCGTTCAACCAACTTCAAGGACTGGAGCCGACGGCGTGCAGAGATAGCCCGCGAAATAGAACACTACGAAATCGGCGAGAAACCCATAGTGTCGAAAAAAGACATTACAGCGGATATCGTGGATGATACCCTTAGAGTAAATGTAACAGTGAACGGACAAACGCTCACCCTGAAAGCAAAAATTACCTATCCGGCAGGTAAAAGCCCTTTCCCAGCCATCATTGGAATAGGCAGAGGCACGGGTAGTCTTCCTCCCACCATCTTCACGAGCCGCAATATAGCACAAATCGCATTCAACTTCACACAAGTCATGTCGCATACACAAAAGCGCGGCAACGAGCCTATCAACAAACTTTATCCTGACCGTACAGACATGGGAGCCTATTGCGCCTGGTCCTGGGGAGTGAGCCGTATCATTGACGGATTGGAAATCGCAGGTAAAAAGAGCAAGATAGATACCAAACGACTGGCCATATCCGGTTGTTCCTTCGCCGGGAAAATGGCTCTTTTTGCCGGAGCATTCGATGAGCGTATTGCACTGACCATTGCTCAGGAACCGGGTGGTGGCGGTGCGGCAGCATGGCGTGTTTCGGAAACGCTGGGTGAAGTGGAAACTTTGGGAAGAACCAGTCATGCCTGGTTTAAAGAAAGTATGTTCCAGTATAAAGAAGATAATGTATCGAAATTGCCGTATGACCACCACGAACTGTGTGCCATGGTAGCACCGCGTGCGCTGCTGGTACTCGGAAACCCGGACTATGTATGGCTGGCTGATGAATCGGGTTATGTCTCCTGCCGTGCTGCCCGTAAAGTATGGGAAACCTTCGGCATTGCCGACAGAATGGGCTTCTCCATCGTAGGCGGACATGGGCACTGCCAGCTGCCCGAAAGCCAGTATCCTGAAGTAGAAGCGTTTGTCGACAAGTTCCTGCTTGGAAAGAAAGATGCGAATACAGAAGTAACCATTGCGCCACTTTACGAAAAGGTGGACTATGAGCGCTGGTTATTCCACTAAAACTCTTTATCTTTGGGGGTATAACACTTACTAATACCCCCAAAGAATCATGAAAAGAATTTTATTGGCTATCTATGTGATAGCGCTGTCTCTCCTTTCCTACGGACAAGGCAGCAACGAACGAGCCTTCACTTTCGCATGGCTCAGTGATGTACATCTCAATTCTTTCGCCTATGCCGAAGACGACCTGCGACAATCCATTGAAGACATCAATGCCAATCCTGACGTTGCCTTCACCATCCTCAGCGGCGATGTCACTGAATTCGGTGACACCAAGGAATTTTATCTGCTGCAAGACATTCTGAAGAACTTCCGGAAACCTTATTTTCTCATCCCCGGCAACCATGATGTAAACTGGAGCGAAAACGGATGCACTATGTTCGACAAGATTTTCCAAGCCTCCCATTTCTGTTACGACTGGCAGGGAGTACGTTTCATCGGCTGTGGCGCCGGACCAAGTCTGCGTATGGGACCACCTCACATTCCCCGCGAAGAAATTCTGTGGCTCGATTCTATCGTTCGCGCCACTCCGGCAGAACAACCCATTATTTTCATCAATCACTTCCCTATCGATCAGGGTCTGAGTAACTGGTACGAAGTTGTCGACATCCTTAAAACGCGCAATATCCAGGCAATACTCGGCGGACACCTACACGTGAACCGTGCTTATGATGCCGAAGGTATTCCCGCCGTAATCGGCCGTTCGTCCCTGCGCAGGAAAGATCCGATAGGCGGATATAACCTGGTCACACTTCGCGGCAATACATTAGAGTTCCATGAACGCATCATCAAAACAAAAACCCGCCCTGTATGGAATACGATTCATCTGGCACCTTTGCAGGAGAAAAAGGATACCACTTACTATCGTCCGGATTTCGCCATCAATGCTACTTATCCTTCGGTACGCGAAACCTGGAAATTGAAGGATGTGACCGATATCGCTTCGCAGGGAAGCATAGACGGTAACCTGTACGTTTACACCAATACAGCCGGTGTTGTCCGTGCCCTTAATGCCAAGAACGGCAAAACCCAGTGGACCTATACCACCGGAAACAAGATATTTTCAGCCCCATTTATCACCCCAAAACTTGTCATAGTCTCTTCCTGTGATGGTTCCATCTATGCCCTTGACAGGAAGCAGGGCACAGTGCGATGGAAATACAATACTAATTACCCCATTGTAGCGTGCCCTGTCGTAACCGAAGGTACAGTCTACATCGGCAGCAGCAACGGTAAATTCTACTCTTTAAAGCTGACGGACGGAACACTGAACTGGACTTGTAATGGTCTGAAAGGCTACATCGAATCACGCCCGGCTGTGGATAAGGAGCGTGTATATATAGGCACCTGGGGAGCGATGTTCTATGCCATCGACCGCAGGAGTGGGGAGAAAATCTGGGAGTTCGACACCAAACGAGGCAGATATTTCTCACCGGGTGCCTGCTGGCCGGTAGTACTGCCGTATACGCGGCAAGGAAAGCCGAATGAACAAGTCATAGTTCTCAGCTCCGACTATTTCGTCCGCTCATTCCATCCCAGGACGGGAGAAATCTTTTGGGCTTCCGATGAAGCGAAAGGACGCGAGTCCCTCGGCTTCTCACCGGATGGAAAAACAATGTATGTGAAAGGAATCAAGAACAACATCACCGCTGCGGATATATCTCACGGCACCTATACCAGTCTTTGGAATACATCAATGCCCTACGAAAGCAACTTCATCCCCACCCGTATGGAAACAACCGAACAATTGGTGTTCATTCCTACTGAATTTGGTGTTCTCCATGCCGTGCGGACAGACGGAAGCGGCATTGCCTGGTCACACAAAATCTCCCATTCGGCTATAACTTCACTAAAGAATGCAGGAAAAGGGAAAATCATTGTCATGACAATGGATGGTACGGTGACTTGTCTGGAATATCCCTTATAGAAAACAGTCATCCGCAGACGTCACGAATAACGCAGATTTCTTCAATCGTAAATCTGCATTATCCGCGCCATCTGCGGATGAAAAATAATTCAGGAAAGTACGGGCAGATTATTCTCCGCCACCGCCACCTTCACCACCGCTACTCTTCACATCATCATTGCTGATGGTACGCGCGGCTTTCTTCACACTGGCTTTCAACTCACCGATGCGATAGCTAACACTTACACCAAAACGCTGACGAGTATATTTATTCCAACTATCCTGTATAAAGCCTACACCTTCTATACTTGAAGTCGGATGCTGATATTTCTTAAAGAAATTGCTAGCAAATGCTGACAAGGTCAGACGCTTCTTCAAGAATGATTTGTTTACACTCAATCCGTAGTCAAAGAAACTGCTCCCCTTTCCCTGCAACATGATCCAAGGCGTCTGACCATAAATATTCAGACTAATACGCCAATCGTGAGGCAAAGACTGCTGAGCGCCACCATAAGCAAACAAATTCCAACCGTCATTCTTCAATCCATTGGCGCCTTCCAAATAAGTATAGTTACCATAAAGGTTTGCATAGATACGTGTATTGGAGGTAGCATTCCAGTTGATATAACCACTTAGGCTGGCATTCCTGCTCTTACCTATATTCTGATAAGTAGAATAAAGCACTTCTTTACCAGTAGGATTTTGCAGACCAAAAATTTCTGTATCCTTCACCTGTTCTGTTACCCGTTCAATACTATTATTGGTAAAGCTATAGCGGGCTGAAAGATTGATATTAAACTTCTGCGTGAAGTTACTGTAACTCAAGTTAAATGAATGACTCTTCTCACTATCCAAATGAGAGTTACCCTGGCTTATATTTGTAGGATTACTATCGTCCAGATAAGGATTCAAATACCAGATCCCCGGACGGTAAATACGCATATTATAACCAAAACGAAGATTAGACATATCTGTCAGCTTATAGCCAATACTTGCAGAAGGAACTAAATCATCAAAGTTCTTATCAAAGTTATCTCCCTTACCCAACAGATATTTCACCTCCTGCTTCGTATGCTCATAACGCACACCAAGTCTTCCGGATATCTTCTTCACTTTCAGTCCATATCCAAGGTATGCAGCCAAAATGTCATTCTGGTGTTTATAATGCGAACTGTGATCATTGTCAAACTCATAATCAGCTTGAGTTGCTGACGCTTGTTCATAACGATCATCTTCCGAAGAATTATCACGGAGAATATATTTCGCACCGGCTTCAAGAGTATGTATCTTGCCGATAGGCGTCGTATAATCAGCCTGGAAAGTATGTTCAGTAGTATTCTGGGATCCATCATTATGCTGATTTTTCATACGTTTCATAAAATCCTGCCAATCCGGAGCTACATCCTCCATATCATAATCATAAGTGGAGTATGAATCCGAACTTTCCGGTCTGGTATTGATTTTATAAGAGAAGGTCAACATACGATCTTTTACATGAAACATACGTTGGTAGTCAATGCCACCATCAATAGAATACCAGGAACTTTTGCTTCTATTGTTCGATACATATTGATACAGATCATCACCGGTACCGGGCATCGTTGCAAAAGTATTACTCAGTCCATTGCTGTTATTTCCACCACCCCAAAGTCCGAACGACATGGTTATCAAACGCAAAGTATCAATTTCATAACTGGCTTCCATGCTGCCGGACTGGAAATTACCATGCCCTTTACTATCGCCACTATAATCTAAATCTGAAGAACCGTCGGTTATGTCGCCTACTGTACGACGAGTACCACCAGAATAGCTACGCGGACGATCGTTATAATTATAATTATAACGAGCACTTACCGTCAACTTACCACTCTTAATTGTACCGAACAGGCCGCCACCAGCCCCCATGTTACTAACGTTTCCACTAAATGTAGCCGTATACCCTTCCAGTCCGCTACCTACAGTGACAATATTCAGGATTCCCCCTACACCTTCAGCATCATATTTAGGACCGGGATTAGTAATAACCTCGATATGTTTGATGGAATTGGCGGGCATACTTTTCAGTACTTCCGTCGGATTATTACTCATCATATTGTTAGGTTTACCATTCACATACACCTTAAAGCTGCTACTACCGTTCACCTTAATATTATCTTCGCCATCTACAGTAACCAAAGGCACTTTACGAAGCATTTCCAATACAGAGTTTGACTTTGAATCAGGATCATCCTGTACATTATATTCTATCTTGTCAATATCAGCTTTCACCAGTGGTTTTTGAGCTACCACCTCTACTTGTCCAAGCTCATTGGACGCATCTGTAATATACAGCGTACCGAAATCAACAATTTTCTCTCCTGCTTTCACGCTGAAATCCTTCACAATGGTATTTCTACCGATAGAAGAAATCGTCATCACGAAATCACCCGTCCCCGGAACCTTTTCCTGAAACTTACCTTTCATGTCTGTTACCAGCATTTTCAATGCATGGGCAGGCGCTTCTTTTTTTACGATTTTGATTGTGGCATAAGGTTCTCCCTCTTGAGTCAAAGAATCCAGTAAGACTCCTTTAATCTGAAATGGAGGTGCCGCATTCTGTGCCGCTACCAATGAGGATATTACCAACATTATAAGCAGCAAAGGGCATTTAATTTTCATTTCTGTTTTAGTTTGTTTGATGAATATTAGTTGACTGTTTTTGTATTAGACGTACATTGTTGCCTTTTTGTCACACGAGTGCGGCAAAAATAGCCTCTTTTTCTTTACCTACGAGATTTTCGGAGTTAAAAAAGCACAAAGAAAAGGGATTAGAGAGAATATTTGTAAGCGTTCTTGCGGAATTTATAGCAAATAGAAAAAAAGTAGCAGGCAGACATTCACTGCAATCACACCACCAAACCCACGCAGTACCCACCGGCGCAACGGACTCTTCCCACCGGCAAAGAACAACGCATAGCACATATTCACGGCAATATTGCTCACGATAGCCTGCATACAACAAGCTGTCACCACCACAACGGCAACACCCGAACCTTGCAGCAGGTTCAGAATAAATGGAGTGATATCACTCAACCCGGCAATGAACGACAAGACATTCAATCCACCCGTACCGGTATAAATCAAAGTATAATGTGTCACAATGGTGAATATCACAAACAGAACGGCAAAAATCAGTGCAACTTTAAATTCCAACGGGTTACTGCTATCTTCTTCTTCAGCTTCTTCGCCCGTCACCGGAATCGGCTTACGCTTCCGATGCAGATACCAGGCCACTCCCGCCGTAACGAAGGACATTATAAGGAGGTATGGATAAATTTCCGCAAGAATCGCCTTACTGAATATACCTATTAGTATAAGGAAACGAAGAAACATCATACTCACTGCCAACAACATTGCTGCGGCATATTCCGGCGCCTCCTGTGCAGGTGCCTTGCGACTCTTACGTGCCAGAACAGAAATAGTTGCCGTACTGCTATACAAACCACCTATAATACCAGATACCAGAATGCCGGACTCATGAAATACATATCGCCTCAGCAGATAAGACAAATAAGAGATACCGGATACAACTACCGTAGCCAACCAAACGGTATAAGGGGTCAAATTAATGTCGGGTATCAGATTTTCATTCGGCAACATCGGTAAGATAATGCCACTGATAGCAAGGAACTTGGCGAGAGTAATCATCTCGTCATTCTTCATGCGCTGTGCAAGTTCTGTAAAAGTATGCTTCAATTCGGTAAAGAGCAATACCGTCACAACCACCATCACGTAAAACCAGGAGGGTTGTGTGGCCACAATAGGAGCAATACAATAAGTGATGAGTGCGATAATAATGGTAGTAACCCCGAATACATGGAACTGAGATTGTTTAACGTAATAGTTCAATCCCAGCAGCAGTCCCAATATAGCGCCACCGCCCATAAACAAGCGGTAATCCACCGGATCAAGAATATAAAGCAGATACCCCAAAATACCTATAAAAGTGAATGTGCGGTCCGTACCGAACAACGTTGTCTCCCCTTCGCGCTTCAAACTGATTTTCCGCTGTGAAAGCCCTATTAATAAAGAAAACAAAGTCACCAATACAAAGGTCACCAGTTCTCTAGGCAGGTATTCATAAAGTTTCTCCATTTCGTCCTCTGAATATACATGATTAGCAACCATTTGCAAGGAGTTAACTTCCTGTCAACAAGAAGTTAAGAGTTTGTCAACAAGAAGTTAACTTCTTGTTGACAGGGTATTAAGGTCTTACCAAACGGTGTATGGATGCTTCATCAGTTGCGAGTTATAGTAACGGACGTCGTCTGTTACTTCCCGCCCTATGAAATCCGGTTTTTCAAAAGCCTCGTCTTCCGAAGTCAATTCCACTTCAGCAACTACCAAACCTTCATTTTCACCGTAGAACTCATCCACCTCAAACGTATGCCGTCCGCTGCGCACCAGATAACGAGTTTTATCAATAACACCCGGTTCACAAAGTTTCATCAGTTCCTCCGCTTCATTCAATGGAATCTCTTTTTCCCACTCATATCGGCTGAGTCCCGAGGCATCGGAAGCACCTTTTATCGTAAGATATCCCTTTCCGTTACGGATGCGCACCCGCACAGTCCGGCCTCTTGCACTACTGATATAACCTTGTACAATACGGCTTTGTTCATACGCCCTCGATTTGTACTCCCCCGTCACGAGGAATTTCCGTTCTATTTCTTGCGACATCTATCAGTTATTTCCCTAAGAACGAGTATCCTATCAGCATCACCAGCACCAGTATCAATGCAGATACACCAATAATCAACAACACTTTCTTAGCTTGTTCTTCTTCCTTACGGCTATGCATAACCTTTTTCTTACTCTTTCCCATAATGTGTTCTTAGTATTAAAGTTCAACTGATAACAAAGTAACATGAAATTCGGGAAGATTCCAAAAGAAAAGAGGAAATTTATTTGTAACAAGCTAATATCTGAACCATACCCGAACCGTATCTGAGCCGTACATTCTTCGGTCAGAAGTAGCTCTGAACGAAGAATGTACGGAGCAAGTGCCTCTCGGGTACGAAACAAAATAAGTTCACTTTTTGCAAGAACTCATCATTAGCACAATTTTAAAATTAAGCGAGGGTGAAATTCCATTTCCAGAAGTTTCTGTTGATAGGTATCAGCTGCGAACCACGCAGTAGACAATATCTCACCCACTGCTCCACTTTCTGTAACTACAGCAACCATCCACTTCCCTTCTATCAATTTACCGGAATAAGGGGCAATAATATGTTTCCGTTCCAAAGAGTCATTTCCGGAAACAGTCAGACATTCATTTTTAAGCAATACTTCCTGTTTTTCTCCTTTGTTAGAAACGAACCCTTGCTCAAAGCCAATCCTCCACCCCGTAGCTAAAGGATGATGTCCTAAAGCCAATATAGAACTATTTCCCATATTTACCAGTGCATCCTCTATTCCATAGAGTTGTAGCAATTCACGTATACTTTCCAATGCATATCCTTTCAAAAAGCCAGAAAGATTGATGTTGATTCCCGAGTGTTGAAAAAAAAGAGTATGAGCTTCGGAAGACAACTGAATACCTGAAATTGTACTCGGCGTATAATTCTCTGAATGAACAGTGATATCAAAGAAACCATCGGTACGAGTATGACAATCCATACAAAAAGCCAGCATATCATAGAGCTCACAGCTGACAGGCTGTGGCCTTAGGGCAGCAACCCGATTTAATCGTGCCAGTTCGCTGTCAGCATCATAACAATTGCCCAGCTTTTCTATATAGCTTAACCGCTCATAAATCGCATCAACTACGAGCAAAAGCTCTTTTTTAGTTTGCTTACCACACAGTATAATATCAGTACGTGTATGCATTGATGGAAACCAAGCATAAAGCATTCCACCATAACTTGGTGAAGATTTATAAAAACTCCTAGTAACATCAAACATTTCCTGCCTATCCCTTTACTGATTCCATATTATATTAAACAACATGACAAGACAAATCATAAAATATCAGATCTAATTTGTCATTTAGTTATAAGTAAAACTAACTAAATTTCTTATTCCAGAATGGGGTGCAATAGATACTTCATATTGATGTGTTGAAACTCCCCATCGATTTGATTTCATATCCCATCGAAGTAGTTTTTCTTTCGTCAAGCGGAATTCAACACGCTTTGTTTCACCGCTTTTTAAGAATATACGCTTGTAGCCTACTAATTTCTGTTTCAACCCATGTTTTTCCCAATCGGGAGAAGATAAGTAGCACTGGACAATCTCTTCACCATCACGTTCTCCTGTATTGGTTATTTCTGTTGTTACAATAATCGGCTCTCCATCCTTGATCTTGTTCTTTTTCATTTTAGGAGTTCCATACAAATAATCAGTATAGCTTAACCCATAACCAAACGGGAATAATATATCTCCCTTAAAATACTGGTAGCTACGTCCATTCTTTACATTGTAGTCATCAATAGGAGGTAACTGTGTTTCGTCAGTAAAAAAAGTGACGGCGGTTTTTCCAGAAGGATTAACTCTGCCTAGCAATAAGTCGCAAATGGCTTGTGATTCACCTTGTCCACCAATCCAAACATTCAGTAAAGCTTTGGGTAACTTGACAATTTTATCTAACGCCAGAACAGATCCACTACCCAACAATAAAATAGTATTGGGGTTAGCTGTAGTTACTTGCTTAATCAATTCTATTTGAGCATCACCTAGATTCAAATTTTTGCGGTCTCGCCCTTCAGATGAATTATCATCACGTATGAACAGCACGACAACATCTGAACGTGAAGCCAATTTAGCTGGTGTATCTTCATCTTCACTGAAAGGAGGAGTCCAAGTTAATCGTACAGGCGATTTCACATTCACACCTTCACATTCTATCTTAATATTATATTCCTTGCTCTGCTCCAAAAGAATTTCGAAGGAAGCCTGAACTTTTTGGCTGTTCGATTTCTGGGCAACTTTCTTTCCATTAATATACATTCGTGTATTTCCTGAAGCCATCAAGCTAAGAATATATCTTCCTGATTGCGGTACTTTAAGTTGCGATGTCCACCGGGCAGACAACTGTTTATAAGGACGTAATTGTGTATCAGTAATAGGTGTAAAATCCAGCATCAAGTCCTGACGGGATAGTATTACATCACCTTGTAACTTATCCGATTCATAGTATTCTCCAGAGAAACCTAATATACCGTCATAAGCCTGGTCATCAGAGCGCTTGAGATAATTGTATGGTATAAGTTCTTCTTTACTACGCTCTTTTATCCATGATAACTGAGCATATTTACCAACTTCTCTGGTCAGGCAGTCAAATAAGGTAACATTATTTTCCGGCGTGCCACTATAATCTCCATAATAGACAGTCTTGAAAGCTTCTCCTATTAATCCTATCTTTATAGTTTTATCTTTCAATTCCAAAGGTAGTATTCCTTCATTTTTTAAGAGTACCATGCTTTTCTGCGCAGCCTCAAGTGCCAGTGCCTGATGTGCTTCACTCTCTACTACCGAATAGGGAACAGCCGTATATGGATTACCACGCGAAGTCCCTTCATCAAGGCCTAGACGCGCACGCAAGTTCAATACCCGCCTTACTGCACAATTAAGATCTTCCTCGTTAATCATTCCTTGCTGATATGCCAAATATAATCCTTTTCGATATTCATCACGAAGAGACATATCGCAGCCCGCCTTTAAAGCCATAGCTGCACCATTTTCTAATGATGGAACGTATTTGTGATGTGTGTAAAGTTTATCAATAGCAGAACCGTCAGAGATAACGACTCCGTCAAATCCCCACTCATTTCTTAACACATCATTCAATAAGAAAGAGTTGGCACAACAAGGGATTCCATTCAACGCATTGTACGCTCCCATAATGGAGGTAACCCGCCCTTGAGTAACGGCAGCTTGAAATGCAGGAAAATAATATTCGCGTAATGACATTTCATCGACCTCCGCAGAACCTCCTAACCGTCTGTCTTCTTCATTATTAGCTACAAAATGCTTGGCTGTTGCAACCGTCTTCAGATAATAAGGATCATCTCCTTGCATTCCTTTGATAAAAGCAACTCCCATGTCGGAAGTAAGCAAGGGATCTTCACTGAAACATTCTGAAGTACGCCCCCAACGAGGATCCCGTGCTATGTTGAGTGTAGGCGAGAAGAAAGTGAGTCCGAAATGACGATCGGAAAAGCCATTCTGTTCCACCTCTCGTTGATGTTTAGCACGTGCTTCATCTGAAATGGCATCAGCTATACGTTTTATCAAGTCTGAGTCCCAAGTTGCTCCCATGGCAATCGGCTTAGGAAAAACAGTCGCTTTTCCTGCACGAGCCACTCCATGTAGACACTCACTCCACCAATCATACTTTACCAATCCCTGTTTCTGCACACCGGGAAATTTAGCACATAATAAATCTATCTTTTCATTGATGCTTAGTTGCAGTACAACATTCTCCACTTTGTTATTTTTCTGCGCATATCCTTGTTGCACAATTGAGAAAGTGATCAGCAAAATAAATAATGTTTTTATTTTCATCGTTCGTTTTAAATAATATGGATAATTTTATTTAGAAACAAAAATTACATTATATGTTTTAACCATACCTTTATAGTTAAACTTCACAATACCTTTTCCTAAAACAGTATTAGGCTGGATTACCTGTACCTTCATATCTGGATTGTTCGACAATGCTGATATAATTGGAGTCTTAGTCCTGCCAGGCTGAAGTTCCACTATAGTTTCATACTGATCATAGCCTAAAATACCATTGGAATTAGTAGCCCTTACCGGTAATTCAGGTAACTCGATAGCTTTTCCATCAACGTAAATCGTCACCGAAGGAATAGTAGGACGAGTAATGGTTTTGTCCTTCGAGCTAAAGCCAAGCCCTATAAAATCAAAAAGTTCTTTCTTCTCATCTCCATCAGCAACTAAGTAAATGGCATGCTTTTTATTGAGTTTGTCAACTGTTTCCGACACATCCACAGTGAACTCAGATATAGCTTGTACTGAATTCGCAGGAATAATTATTTCACCAATTTTCTTTCCTTTCCATGCTTTATTGTCCCAAGGTCCATCTAACCAAATGTTGATCTTGAATGACTTAGGTGTCTTAGGTCTGAGAAACAGGCTTAATGATGTTTGATTGCCCCGTTTGGTTCCCTCAAAAGATTTCACGCCGTTTTTATCTCGATCAAGTCCACCAAAACCAAAATATTTATAGCCAATAATCTGACCATTCTTTACATTGGCAATAGACATGTGATTATCCCATATATCCCATGAATCCTGCATAGTATTTACATCTGAAAGATAACACGCATATCCGGCAGAATAATATTGGTAAGGATCGAGTCCATAGATGTGAAATCCTTCTGAAGTTACCTCAGCACCTGTATATTCCTCTCCGTTAGAACTTCTCGCAGTCCATTCATGGTCTTTACGATAAGGATCATAGGCTCTTATAACCACTTTTCCCCCTTTCGCAACCGGCTTTTCGTCATATTCTATTTTAATTGGAGCAACCATGGACTGACGTGCGAAACCACCTCCACGCGGAGGCCGGTGATAAAACACATACCACTGGTCGTTGATTTGCTCAATACTACCATGTGTATTGTGTCCGGAATTCGTTGTCTGAAGCGCTGTTCCGTCTTGATTAAGCTCCGGTGCACGCGAATCTACCAGAACGCCTCCACTTTTCCACGGTCCCAAAGGGGTATCACCAAAAGCATAGCGCAACGAAGAATTAGTACTGCTTAATCCATAATCAGGACCCGAATATCCGCTATATATCCACACATACTTGTTCCCTACTTTCCGTATGGAAGAGGCCTCAAAAAAGTTAAATGATTTAAGGTCCTCGCCCGGATAAATATAAGGAAACTGTGTACCTTCGGCATCTTTAAGTACACCATAGCTATGACTGGCAGGTATAAAAGACTTAATAATCTGCTTTCCCGGCTTTAATGAGTACATTGTCTGTTGATCTAACTCAGCGGCAGACGATTTTTGAAATCCCCAGAACCCATAAGCTCGAAATCCTATTTCATAGTCAGGATCAGTAGGTTCTGTGATACTCTCTACATAGACAGATGGGTCAAAGCCCATAATGCTTCCTGGTAGTGTACTTTTGCCATCGACACTGAGGTTTATTGCGGTAAAAGGACCATCCGGTCGATTTCCTTTAGCCACCATTGCTTCTCTTTTTCGTCCGCGACTATGAGGGTATAGATAGTATTCTTTTGTTCCGTCTTTTTTCTTTATTTCAACCAAATCCGGAGCAAACATCACATCCCACTGCCCGTCTACGGCATAAGTAAATATGGGTCCTTCGTCACGCCAATCAGACAAGTCTTCTACCGGAGCTGACCAAGCCCTTATGTCTAATCCACAATAGCTATTACCTCTGACGTCATGAGAACCTATGATATAAATACGATATTTACCCGGATTATCCGGATCCTCAAAAACACGAGGTTCACCATCCGGCACATGTTCCCATAAAGGTAAATAGGGATTTCCCTGTGTACGAAACGAACGTTTCGGAGAACCTGGTGCGATTTCTTCAGACTTGCCAAAGACTTCGGGTACAACTATAAGAAGAAGGGCTATTGCAAATGCCAGCCACTTCCCATTGTTTCTCAATTTTAGAATATTCATATTTAGTCAACTACTTTTTCCATCATTCGAGATTCGCTCCATAAAAATATAATGCTCCATAACTCCAGTTGGCTCCTTTAATACCTGGAAAGTTAGGTCTATCCATAGTCAGTATGACAAAACGGTAGGGGAATCCTTCGGGAAGGGGGACAAGACTAGCCCATACACGTTTAGCAGGTTTTGGCCAATGCGGCTGAAGGTCGAGATTCAAGTCACCAAGGTAATTCAGATCGGGATAGGAATGGCAACGAAGATTGCCTAGACCTCCCATGAAAGCATAATATTTTCCTCCAATCTTTTGCATTGAAGTACCTGTAGAATTCATTTTTATAGGTGTTGCAACAGGAGTAAATTTACCATTCCAACTGTCGCTCTCAAAAGTACCCGATACGATAGAGTTATTGGCAAATACACTAGTCAACAGTCGCCATTTTTTAGCATTGGAGTCAAAGAATATGCAGGGATCTTCATTATGTCCATTTACATGTGTCGTCTCTATGCGCTGCGCCTTCATTACCGAGAATCCGCGACGAGGGTCCCGCTTCGATGTTGCTGTAACCAGCCCTGTGCCCGAACGTCCATCCCTGTTCTTTGTCCCACCAAAATCGCAGGCATAAGCCCGCCATTCCTTGGCTTCCCGGTCATAAAAGAGATGTGACGCGTAATCGTTGCGGAGCAATCCATCACCGTGGTCAAACACGATCATTCCTTCAAACTTAACGTCGAATACCGAAGGGTCTACACTCAGTACTCCCTGTGCCGATTGAAAGATATCAACGCCACGGCAGCTGAAAGTGAACCAAAGACGATTGTCATCCATATATGGACTCAAATCCTCATAGGAAATGAGCCTGATATCAGCTTGACCTATACCCGTAGAAAGATAGGAACGGGCTCCAGAGATCAATGTACTTCCCTTAAGGTTGGAGATTACATTGAATGTGGATTCCCTCGCATCCTTTACCGAACGAAAATCTATCACACTGCTGAAATTCGTCTTTACAGATACGTATCCCAGAAATGTAGTATGGCCTTGTTTTTCCACAAAAGCTGCGAGAGAATGACCGTATAGCTGCGCCCTAAGCTTGAAATCGTTTTCGGGTAAGGTGTCGGTATACTTCTCCTCACGCTCCACTTCTCCATTCTTATAAACCCTGAGATAAACTCCCTTCTCTGATGAAGAACTCCGTACAAAAAGCTGGACACGGTCTTTCAAGCCCAAACGGGCCAATTCAAACCCTACTTCGGTGGACTTATCTCCATCGTGATTGATGGAGTGAATATCTATTTCATAAGTAGCAAATGGATTAACGGCACCAACATAGAAACTGGCATCACCACTGCCACACTTCTCGTTCAGTAACAATCGTCCATCCACGATTGTGCCATTGAATGTAGAATCACATTCCTGACTACCCGATTGAGAAGGTAGAAAGGCCGGATGCATAGATGGGAAAGACACTATCTCCGCCGGAACAAACTCAGAGAGAGGAATATTGTTGGAGAATATGAAACGCCTCACCGCCAAACGATGAAACTTAAGGTCAAGCGGATTGACCGTATTAAAATCGGCAGTTTGAGCATAGATATCACTGATACCGAGTAATAAGCAAAGAGCTAAAAATATTCTTTTAATCATGATTGATAGGTGTGAATTTGAAATTACTAAAACGAGCTTTACCATTGCCACAGACAAATATACCCGGCAGCATACTCATGAATCCACCAAGGGTATTATTGTTGAATCCGGATATTTCCATACCCCAATCATCTTTCAACCATGTTTTACCGTCCAGACTATATGTGCCGGATACCACGTGATGGTCATTCTTCAAGCGGAGCCAAATCCGGGAAGTTTCTTTGTGCGAGCCTCTTCCTGAAGTGCTTCCACGGCGGTAGGAATAACGAGCTTTCGAACTGGCACCTGTTCCTACCATATACTGATTGTTATACCACAATACTAATCCAGCTTTGGCATCCCCTTCAAACTCTATCTCAACCTCAAGCTCATAGGCATGGCATCCACCGACAAATAGCAACGGAGAAGAGTTATGAGGTGTGTCTCCTTTGCCTTGAATCGTTATGGCATTGGCATCAACAGAATATCTGTTCGGAGAATATTCTCTGTAAAAACGCCACTCTTTCCCGATACGGAATTCACTTAAGTGCTGGAGCATGCCGATCTGCCCCTGTGAGGCTATGGGCTTCTTTATTGGTTTATCGCATGTAACTCCTTTCTTTAGACGAAGCCAGCCGTCATTTGTCCATTCAAGCGGTTCGATAAGAGTCTGGCGTCCAAGATTTAGATAACCATTCTCGTATGCATGATACACGATGTACCAATTACCATCAGGTGTATCAATTAATGAACCATGACCTTTGTTCCACCATTTTTCATCATTGCCAGATGTGTGGACTACCGGATTGTATGGAGAATTCTCCCAAGGACCGTTGATAGACTTAGAACGAGCTAATACAGCCATGTGAGCGGTGGGAGGTCCAAGTGTACCACCTTCGGCACACATCAGATAATAATACCCATTGATATATCTCACCTTTGGAGCTTCCAGACCAAACCCGGTGGTAATCCATTCTTTGGGAAAGCGCCAACCGTCATAGACCTTTTCCACATCACCTTTGGTTGAAAGCCCGTCATCAGCAAGTCTCACCCTATGCCCTCCACTCAAGAAAAGCCACCGCGTACCATCTTCACCTACGGCGTGCCCCGGATCAATATGTTTTACATTCAAATTAATAGGTTCGCTCCACGGACCGTAAGGGGAATCAGCCCAAACAACATAATTGCCTCCCTTTGGCGCACCAGCCACAGTGAAGTAAATGTAATACTTGTCACCATGCTTCAATATGTCAGGCGCCCAAACCGAGCCTAAATACTCTTTCAGAACAAAGCTGACAGGTTCCCAATTTACCTGGTCTTTGGAGTGAAGAACCGTCAGACCGGGCATATAATCGAATGAAGAATGTGTCATGTAGTAGTCCGAGCCGTCACGCATAATTGAGGGATCGGCATAATCACCCTGAAGAATAGGATTAAGATAGTATCCATCACGCTTTTGGGCAAAGCTTTCTCCACTGGTCGATATAAATACCATGAAAAGTAGTACTGATAATATAACTATAAAATTCTTTGTCATACAATATTTATATTTTAGATTAATAATATGCTTTTGATTGATTTCTTTTTTGTAAGTATCATAGGCTTTTATCTTTAAAGTTAACATATATCGATAATCAAAAGCATTTAGATGGCTTTCCCATATAGCTATAATGACTATTATCCGGATTAACTACGATTTTTTCGAGTACTAATTCTGGGTCCACCATATATATTTTTATAGTATGCATGCCTGCTTTCCGACTTTCCATTGTTTCATCCACCCAACGTAATCCATCAAAAGTATCTGAACGTCTTTTCTTGCCATACGCAGCTAATGCGAAGTTTTTATTAATAGGAGGCAATGGCTTCAGGAACTTGGAACGAGCTATATTTTGAGGGGTATATTCACGAAACTCATTGTGCATCCCCTTACGCATATCCACGACATGAGGCATCTCATCATCCACCGCTATTGCCATTCGCAATCCACGAGCCGGATTAATGTCTTGTGTAGGAAGAATACCAAGTGCTACCGTTAAATCACCATCTTCCGGCAGATAGATATCATATTCCAAACACGGAGCATCAGTAATTTTCGCACTGGGAGCGGTAACAGGTTCAATGAGCATGCAACCTTCCTCGCGACCAAGATCCGGTGCAAATTTCCATTGAGCATTTTTTCCCGCACTAATACGATTGTATTGATAAGCAGGAATAGAAAATTCTCCAGCCCCACCAAAATAGTGGCCTTTCACCGAAGGAATAGCATATTTTTTTGCATTTATTTTAATAATCGCCCGATCGTTTCCTGCCGAAACAGTCACCTCGCCTTGGTGACTTCCTTGTGAAAGTTGATTCCAGTCCACGGTGACATTCAAGCGCATTTCTTTGTCTACATATCCCTCACTCTGATTAATCTTAATCCATGGTTTATTGGCAACCGCCCTAAATTCGAAACGTCCTCTACCTTTGTTGTAGACATCTATGTAATAACTATTATTTTCAAGCACTTCAAAAGTTGGCAAGGTGAGTACTGAACCAGCATCAGGCCAAGAAAGTTCACTTCCTTCAACTGCCACTCCCATGGTAGGGGTAGAGAGAGGAGTAATAGCTTCAAATGGAGGAAGTTGATTTACTTTAGGGATAGGCCAGCTAACATAGCCGATATGGTTATCGCTCATCATATTGCACCATTTACCCTTGGACATGCATTGGTTATAATAATCACTGAGTTTCTTGTCAAGTTCAAACAATACGCCGGCTCTATCTGTAAAGTCATTAGCCGATATACGACCTTGCTTGGCATAAATATTGTTCTTTCCTGCAGCAATGTACATTTCAGCAACTCCAGCCGATGCTTTGGTAGGATAAAGTACTAACTGATAATAAGCGTCTTTAGCTTCAGGAGATATCTTATGTTCCAAAATTTCAGCTTTATTCACAACATCATGCCACAACTGAAGCATGCGATCAGACTCATGATAATTGACATGGCTGAAAACCATCGGGTGCTGTACTTCTGCTTTACGCATTAAATTATATTTTGAATATTTGGAAACAATATCAGCTATTTCTACCGCATGCTCCTCTCCAAAAATCTGCTTTGCCCATTCTACTGTATAGTTACTGACATCCCGTGCAGAAATTGCGTCCGGATTCCAAGCATAACGCATAATAAAATCTATTGGAAGTTCTTTAGGTTTTAAATCACCTACATTAATGATCCAAATCTGATCTATCCCTGTTTGATAAGCCAGATTAAGTTGCTCCCGTAATTTGGGAATAGTTGTAGTATTTACCCATCTGTCACTGGCAGGTCCTCCATTCATATCAATGTGATAGTACAATCCCAAGCCACCTTTACGTTTTTTCTCCTTTGTCGGTCCCGTACGCCGGATTTGTCCCCAGTTATTGTCGCAAAATAATAATGTTACATCATCTGGTACTGTCAAGCCAGCATCATAATAACGCTGAACTTCGGTAAAGATGGCCCAAAGTTGAGGTATCTCAGAAGGATTCCGTCCATAAACCTCCGATATAATTTTTCGTTGTCCCTTAATAACATCTTTGAGTGTACCTATATTTTCTTCGTCATTACCTTTTCCCATAGGAGAATCACCGTCGCCACGCATACCTATAGTAATGATGTTATCAAAATATTTGTTCCGTTCCAGCCCTTCTTTGAAGAATTCATTTATATTTTCTTTATTATTGATATAGTCCCAAGGGCCTATCTCCTTACGACGTTTGGTATACTCCTTATGAGCACGCATCATAGGTTCATGATGTGAAGTTCCCATTACAATGCCATACTCGTCTGCCAGAACCGGATTCATCGGATCGTCCTCATTGAAAGCTGCATTCCACATAGCTGGCCATAAATAATTAGCTTTTAAGCGCAGTAACAGTTCAAACATATGAGTATACATTTTACTGTTAAAGCCTCCAAATTTACGATGAGTCCAGTCTCCAAATGAAGGCCATTCGTCATTAATAAAAATTCCACGATATTTAACTTTGGGGGACTCCTGAAGGTACGTTCCGTTTTTAACAAAAAGTTCTTTACTGGTTTTTACCGGGACGTCAGCCCACCAATACCAAGGTGATACTCCAATCTTTTCCGAGATATCATAAATTCCAAAAATAGTGGCTCTTTTATCACTACCAACAATAACCAAATTATCTTCTACCGTTTGAATAATAAACGATTCCCATTTATTCAAAATAGGTGATACATCTATTTTTTTCTCCGCTATCAATTTATCAATTATCGCACTTTTCCCGATTGTTCCGATAAGGATTGATTTTGGGTTAAAATTTGATTCTTCAACAACTGAAGCAGAAACAGTTGTAACCTTTTTTATGTCATCACCCAAATCTTTAGCGGCTCGAATGACACCTTTCCAGTCAGATGGGTCTACATATATTTTGGCAGCTTTTCCGTTTTCCACAATACTAAACGTTTCTTTTGAACCGGATTTAAGGATATATTGTGGAAGAAAATCATATCCGTTTTTCTGGCTTACATTTGAAAAAACAGAAGTATCTATTAACAGTAAAGCTATAATTAAATAGCATATTTTTATTTTTGACATCATGATTTATTTTTAATGATTATACATCAAGAAAAGGCTACTTTGCGCCTGTTACAATAGATTCAATATGTGTTATATCAATAACTTGTTCTGGATTGAAGTCTGAAGAATCCATATACTTCAGTAAACTGTAATACATTTGCCGACCTTCAGGATAGTCTTGCAGGTTTTGTAAATCCATGCTACAAATAAGTAAACGTCCTTTCCCTACTTTCGCTTCTAAAAGCACACCTAATTTCCTATTAAGCGTGACATTGTCGATTACATGAACAATGGGGCGATAATCGATCGGAAGAGTTTTCAGGTCAATAGGACGCCCGTATTTCAACAACCGCCACCATTGCCAGTTGCTATGGAACTCTGTAGGGAAATGAGCTAATGCAGGATGCTTTGGATCACAAAGGATTCCTAAAGTGCCAGGAGGATTGTACTTGTTAAACATGGCATAGCACCAAAAGTCAGTTTGGAAGGCACCGTCAATACTAGTAGGAAGTACTTCTTTTGTAGGTAGTAACAACACTTTATCACCGTTATCAAGAGCAGATTTGGCTTCCTGATTTAATGATGTAAATACTCTAACAGATGATGCTGGATTTAGTTCCAGGTCTGTAGGATATACCCATAGAGGATAGGAATTTTTGTATTCTGTTCCTGGAATGGATAGTGTAATTTCAAGCTTTTGAGGAACTTGTACTGATGAAATATCAACTGTTATATTTCCCAAATCAGTAATCTCTCCTTGGTGTATTTCTACCAAAGGGAGTACTCCTTTTGCTATATCTTTGCCTTCAGCATCTTTCATTACCCATTTTGCCGCTTTATTAATATTGACAGGCCCATAATTTGCAACCTGCGCTTTGGTTACAAAAGTTTGGTTGGTAGTCCATGTAAAGCTATTGTGACGGAGCAAAGGTACAACGTCATTACAAAACTCCCGCCATTTCTCAGGTGTAACAAGGCCTTTGGAATCGAGGAAAGCATCGAGTATGCCCACTAAAGCAGTGCCTTGTCCTGGGAAGTCCTGGAGATCAAGAAGTTGGAAACCACCAAACCCACGTGTACGAATGGCACTTTCGATATCTTCACGATAACAAATAACTGCCAAAGCCCCAGAAGCACGGAAAAAACTGTCAGCCAAATCAAGCATTCCGGCATCCTTCAATCGTTTGCGATAAGTTTCAAAATTATAAGCACGGGTAACTCCAGTAAATTTCTCAATTTCACGGTAGTCCGGATACATTTGATATTGTCCGTTTTCGTGGCTAACAACAGGCACTGGAACTTCTGCAATTCCGGTACTATAGTCATAATCTGTTCCTTTAAGTATATTATTCACATGTCCCTCTTTGTGACTGGGGTATGAAGAACGTACTTCTTTTCCTCTTGTACCGTTAAAGACTCCTGATCCATATAAACCACCGGTTAAGGTAGTGGTCCAGAAATCATCAGTAGGCGTGAGCCTTGGCTTGGTCAGAAAATTATTTGCACCTCCGGTAAATAGGTGCCGAGGATCATATTTACGGAAATTTCCAATAATTTTAGCAATCTCATCTCGGTCTCCTGAAAGTTCGTTACCTATTTCGAACATAACAAAAGACGCATGGTTCCCAAATTCGTCAAACAAACGATATCCTTCTTTTATGAGGTATTCTGTTGTGTTGTCGTACACATCCCTTTTTTGTTCAACATCTCCCTCTACAGCTTTAGGACGCCTACCTACACCTCCCCAATGAGGGAGTTCGGGCAACAAATACATGCCCATTATATCACAAGCTTCAAATGCCGCTTGTGGAGGACACCAACTATGGCAACGGATATGATTGATCCCGTATGATTTGATAATAGTAAGTATTCTAATCCATTCTGTTACATCCATCGGAGGATATCCGGCATGGGGAAATACGGCACCATCGTGTTTCCCTCGCAAAAAAGTACGTTGTCCGTTAATGGCAAAACTGGTCCCAATGGTATGAAACTTACGCATGCCAAAATTGACATCTTTTCTTCCGGTTATCTTAGTTTTTTTACTTTTCCCTTCAAAATTGACTGCCAAGCGATACAAAGTTGGATTAAATTCACTCCATAGCTGCACAGCATCTCCCATAGGTAAAGTAAACTCAAACATATTATTAATCCCGTTTCCTTCGATGTTGCACACAAGAGGATTTACCGTATGTACATGGGAACTGTTCCAACTCTGTGCAGATAAGGTTACCTTACCTGAAAAGGTTGTATTATCACTATTTCCGAATATGATATTTACTCTGGCACTCTTCTTGTCTATATCCGGATATACTTTAACTTGTTCTATCCAAATTTTGTCGGTAGCACTTATTTGGATATCGCCCAAAATGCCATTCCAGTTGGTTTGTGTGCCATCGTTTACCTGATGATTTCCTCCAATAGGAGGATTCTCTTCCTTTCCATTGTGCACTCTTACCGTAATGGTGTGCTTTCCCGGAATAGCAGCTGATGTAAGTTCAAAGCGTTGCATGGTAATAAGCGAGTTATCTTCCCCAACAAATTCACCATCAAACCATACTTTTGTTACTTTAGTGCGTTCCATCGAAAGCACAAGTCTCTTTCCTTCGAAATGCTTTGGTATTTCAACTTCAGTCTGATACCATGCAGCTCCTCGATAAGCATGTATGCGTGTGAAACGCCCTAATTCTGGTGGTTCGGGATTTCCTTTCGCTTGTTCATCAGTAGTGCCCGGTAATATAATGGTGTCATCAAAAGGCAATGTTTTATACCATCTTTGATTGATACCAACATTTTGAGGGTCGAAACGAAAGTTCCATTCACCAGAAAGCAAGAGGACATTCTCTTTCTTTGTTTGGGCTGTTGCCGAAATTGCGACTAATACAGTAATGAGTAAGTATACTAAATTACGCACCATTTATTTATTTTTTAATGATTGGCTTTGAAGATCAACTACATATTCTTTATCAACTCCTTCTACTACAATGTGCACCGATATCTTGCCCATTTTTTTGGTAGATTGTACAATGGCCAACATATTACCAAAATAAGTTTTCTGTGTGTTACCTGTAAACGATTCGCGACGCAGGTCACCATTGTCCATTCCTAAAAACTTTCCTTCTCCTTTTACTGTAACGGTTACTTTCCGATCATCAGTTTGTACGCGATTTCCGTCTTTATCAAGCAGATGAATGGCAATATGGGAAAGATCCTGTCCATCAGCTTTCAACTCTGTTCGATCGGCAGTAACAATGGCAGCGTCTGTTTCTCCGGAAGTTATCAACCTGTAGCTTGCCACTTCTGTTTCTCCATTATACCCTTTAGCTTCCAATTTACCTGGATTATAGGGTAAATACCATACGATAGTATTGTTGGTAAAATTGGCTGTTTTATGTCTTCCCATGGAATTGCCATTAAGGAAAAGTTCAACACTCTCGCAATTGGTCGTTGTTCTTATTTCCATTACCATTCCACGATATTTGTCTGGGAAATTCCAATGTGATGCTATTGGAGGCCACTGCCAGAGGTCCCTGCCATGATCAATATCCAATGCTTGATCTAATACAGCAATATGTACCATAGGTTTCGGATTCCACATGGCACGATGGTATGCGGCACGAGGTTTTTCGAACATACATACATCAAATAGTCCGTTGGGCCAGCCTTTACTGGGCCAGCCGGCTTCACCAAGATAATCAACACCTGGCCAGATAAAGCCACCGGCAACAAAATCGTTACCGGCAACAATCTGCCATGGATTCAAAGGAGTATAACTACGAAGTCTGCCTTCTTCACCACGGTAATAAGGTAATTCTTCGGAAACAAGGCAGATGCGTTCGGGAAGTTTCTTTTTGTCGGACAACATACGTGCCTCAAGATAATTATATCCAATAACATCAGGTACACTGGCGAATTCCTCCCGATGATTGTTTTGGGCAGCCAAGGTTACAAGACGTGAAGGTTCCAGCTTATGAACAAAATCTCGTAACATTGTAGCCCGTTCTATTCCCTCGTTGTCTTTTCTACTGGCTTCGCCCACTTCGTTACCGATACTCCATAATATAATACTGGGGTGGTTACGATCACGCAATATCATATTTGCCATGTCTTTCTGCCACCATTCATCAAAATGTTGCTTGTAGTATCCACCTTTCCATTTGTCGAAAGCTTCATCTATTACAAGGAATCCCATGCGGTCGCACATGTCCAGAAACTCAGCGGAAGGTTGGTTGTGAGAGCAACGAATGGCATTGCAGCCATATTCTTTTAAGATTTCCAGGCGGCGTTCGTATGAACGATCCGGTACGGCAACTCCTAAACATCCGGCATCTTGATGCAGACAGACTCCTTTTAGCTTATGGTGCTTGCCATTAAGAAAAAAACCTTTGTCTTTATCAAAATGGATTGTGCGAATCCCTATAGGAGTGGCATACACATCGGTAACACGGTTGTTCACTTTCACCGTAGTCTCCATAGTGTACATAACAGGATTTTCCAGTGTCCAGAGTCGGGGCGATGCTACAGGTACAATTTGTTCCACATCAGCTGTGTTTCCAGCTTTTATCAATAAATGCCCTTTCTTACCGCGAGCTACTTCTTTCCCGGAGTCGTCAATCAACCGTTGTGTAACGGTTATGGCTTGTTCCTTATCAGACTGGTTGGATACGGTGGTGACAATTTTTACATCAGCATGATCCTCAGTTGCCTCTGGCGTCGTAATATACGTTCCGTAAGTAGCTACATGCACAGGATTTGCAGCTGTAAGCCAAACGTGCCGATAAATACCGGCTCCAGCATACCAGCGTGGACGCCCTCCGGTAGTATTGACTCTAACTGCTATGACGTTTTCTTTCCCTGTATGGAGATAAGGTGTAAGATCATATTCTATGCTACAAAAGCCATAAGGTCTATGACCGAGGTGTTTTCCGTTTATATAAACATCGCTTTGCTGGAAGATTCCATCAAAGAGAATGGAAACAGTTCTTCCTTTATAGGATTGAGGCACGAAGAAAGTTTTGCGATACCACCCAATACCTTCGGGCAGATATGCAGCTGAACCTATGCCTTTTCTGTCAAACTTTTGTTTTATATTCCAATCATGAGGTAATTGCACTTGTTCCCAGTTAGCATCGCTATAATCAATGGCAGCATATCCTGGATGATCAGTTAGAGAGAATTTCCAGTCGAAATCAAAATTTAACTTTATTCGGCTAGATGCATATCCATAGCATGCACATAGATTCAAGAATACCACAACAAGAATAACTTTTATCACATTCATTATATTATTGATTTATTGGTTAATATTGAATAGTGCAAAAGTAGCTTCCTGTTCATTTATTCATTATCAATTTTAGATAAATGAGTCTTTATTTTAGATATATATGGCCGTTATTTATCAAACATATCGCTAGGCGCCTTGCCAAAATGCTTTTTAAATACAGTACCAAAATAAGTAGCACTGGAAAATCCACAAGCTTCACTAATCTCAGTTATTGAGTATTTACCCGTTCTTAGCAATTCCATGCCGTGGTTAATACGCATGGTTCTAATGAAATCAACAGGTGACTGTCCGGTAAGTGATTTCAACTTTTTATAAAGCAAGGATGTGCTTACAAACATTTCTTTGGCAAAATCATCTTTACCAAATTCACTATTATCCATATTTTTCTGTACAACCTCAATTGCCCTTTTTACAAATTGATCATTCTGTTCATTAGTCAGTATGGGTTCATAGCTTTCAATGGCTTTCCCCGAAAACTTCAGAATCCTATTTTTAACAACCTCACGATTTCTCACAATAGATAAGATACGTTGTTCTAATAGCTTCATATCGAAAGGCTTGGTTATATAATCATCCGCTCCCAATCCTAACCCTTCTAACTCATGTGTTTTTTCAGAGAGAGATGTCAACAAGATGATGGGGATATGAGAGGTTGTGAAAGTAGATTTCATCAAGCGGCAGAATTCGAAACCATCCATAACGGGCATCATAATATCCGATATCACTAAGTCTGGTGCTCCTTTTTCAATCATCTCCCACGCCTCTTTTCCGTTAGAGGCAGTAGAGATTATATACTGTTTCTGGAAAGCATGTTTCATAAATCCTTGAAGGTCGGAGTTGTCTTCAACTAACATAAGGTGCCATTTCTTCTTCTGTTGATCCTGTGTTTCTGCGTTGGGATCTTCCACTACAATTGTTGGTGTAGCAAGTGTTTCTTGTGCCTCAGTTGGTGTCTCATCAGCAATAATGCAATCTGATTGATCTACTATTTTATAAGGTACCACAATTTTAAAGAGTGATCCTACATGTTCCTTACTTTCAATGGAGATTTGCCCCTGATGCATTGAAACATAATTTTTTGTTAATAACAACCCTATACCTGAGCCAACCATTCTGGAATTGACGGCATTGTCACCCCTATAGAATTCGCGAAATAGCTTCTTCTGAGCATTTTCCGATATTCCCAAGCCATAATCTTTCACACATAAAATCCATTCTTTTTCCATGCAGTTCAACCGTACTTCTACTTTCCCACCACTTAATGAATATTTGATTGCATTGGAAAGAAGATTGTCCACCACCTTTTCCATCTTTATTTCATCGATTGCAGTTGAGTATGATTCTTGATCTGTGGAAAAGACTAATTCTATCTGATTCTTCCTGGCAGACGTTTCAAACATCATTATTCGTAAGCGTACCAATTTCACAATATCGGTCATGGTAAGAAATAACTGCCCCTTTCCAATATCTACTTTTTGTATATCCAGCAATTGGGTAGCAACAAATGTTAATCTGTCCGATTGCTCCGTAGCAAGGTTTAGATAGTAATGTCCACTCTCGGATAGATTTCTTTCTTTATTCAATTCCTCGATTGGTGCATTTATTAAGGTAAGAGAAGTACGTATATCATGTGCCATATTGGTAAAGAAGCGTATTTTGTCTTCTGCATGGATCTGCTTCAGATGTTTGATGTAGAAATTTATTAGCACTAAGACGATTAAAACTATTCCAACAATTGTAATAAGCAGAAACCACCATGTACGCCAAAAAGGAGGTACAATATGGATATGAATAAAACGTTCGTCTATAATCTGTGTAAACGAGTTGTCATACATCCTCACTTTAAATGTAAACTGTCCATCCGGGAGATTGGTATACGTTACAGTTCGAAGACTGGTCGGAATACTCCAATCCAAATCAATTCCTTCCATTTTCCAGGAGAATTTACATCGGGAGACTGATATACCGATCGGAAGCAGTTCAAGCGAAAAAACATTTTGGTCATAGTTTAGTTTAATACTATCCAGTTCATCTATAGGTTCTGTCATCATTTCAGGAATCTCACGAATTGAACGCCCGGAAATATTAATATCTTGAAAGTATATCTTACCTTTAAGTTTGGTATTGAAAAAGGTAGTCGGGTCAAATATAATAGCTCCATTATTGGTCCCCCATACAAATTCGCCACTTTTCAGTCCACAACGAGCCGATGTATTATAAGAAAGTTTGGAAAATGAAAATATCGAGGGGTAGGTATATACTGAGTTATCAGCTATATTATACTTGCATAGACCGTTTTCTGTACCTAAAATCAAATTACCGTTCGAGTAAATAATACTATTAATATAATTGGAAAGGATTCCTGATTTAGTAGTATATTGCTTTATTTCATTGGTTTCAATATTATACTTCAATAATCCGTCTCCCGCTGTTGCAATCCAAATTTCATTATTCAAAATAGCACAATCCAGAACAATATATCCGTCCAGCATTTTTTTAACCTTTCCGCTATTTTTATCAAACAATAGCAATCCATGACTACATGTACCTAATACTTTACCTGATGTTAATTCATGGAAAGAATTAACTGGTAGTTTAGGATAACTCTGGAATCGTTTTTCTTTGGTTAGGTAACACAATACATTGCTTTCTATTCCTCCTATCCAGATATCTCCCTGGCCATCCTTAAAAATATCAAAGATAAATTTACAAGGAGATCCAGAAGAAGTTTCTTCCGGATTGAAATGATTCATTTGCCTACCTGTTTTTCCATTAAGAATATATATCCCGGACGAGTAAGTTCCAGCCCAGATATTTCCATCATTATCCTCACACAATGATAAAAAAGCTTGTGCATCATCAAGCTTATTATGCAGGAAGGTATCCCATTTATTATTCTCCCTGTCCCATCGACTTATTCCGTTGTTGGTTGCAAACCATATATTACCGTTCCTGTCTTCAATTACCCTATTAACATTGTTATTAACCAATGAATTCAGTTGATTTATCTGATGAGTAATATGATGTAAAACAATTGGTTTCTGTTCAAAGAATGACAGTCCTCCGCTATAAGTTGATATCCATACTCGGTTATTTTCATCACATAAGATGTCATACACTCCATCTCCCTGGAGGGATGAAGGATTATCTATGTTTTCCTTATAAACATTCAAGACAGCATCGCCTTCCCTGTTTAATTCCCAGACACCTTTACCATCAATTCCAACCAAATAAGTCGAATCTGTATTTGCCTCAAGTGCTAATATAGGTTGTCTGGGGAAGTTTGGTATAGCTATTTTATGTTGCTTTTTCGTTTCGAGGTCAATAAAATGTAAACCGCTAGAGAAAGTTCCTATCCATAAACGATTGTTTTTTTTATCATATAAGAGTGAAGATATATTCATGTCCATTCCGGCTTTGCTATTATTATAAATAACGCATGTTTTTTTAGTTTTAATATTTATCTGTTTTATCTCGGCGTCTGTAGTATAAATAAGAGACTCATTATCAGAAAACAGAATATTCCGTACCTGATTTCCTGTTTCTACAGCAATAGCCAAAGTATCGTTTTTTAATTTGTACAATCCTTGAGTACATGCTATCCATAAGCAACCATTATCAGAAGCTATTATTTTATGGACATTCAAATATTTATCGTCAATATATTCTCGCAAACTTGTGAATAGAGTAAATTGATCATGCAATTTATCATAGCGAAACAATTGTCCATTATTGGTATAAGCATACAAGCCTGAATAGGAATATGTTAAATTGACTGAGATAATATCTGTTGCTATATATGGAAGTTGGTATATCCGGCAATCTCCCTCTGTAACTCGTAAAATTCCCATTTTGGATGCCCCCCAGATGAACCCCTTATCATCTTTACTGATCGAAGTGATTTTTCTCATAGAAATTCCATACATAGAATTAATATTATAAAATTTCGTATCCGTCGAGGCGAATAAATTTAAGGTTAAAATTAAGCTGAAGAATAAAATAAGTTTGTTTTTCATTGTATTAAAACCATAATTAAAAAATCTATTAATTAAGAAGCACTACTTGATAGCATATGCTACAAATATATAGAAATATGATTAAAAGAAAGATGCCTATTCTGTTTTTTAACTCATTAAATTATTTACTTTTTTTATTCTATAAATTAATATCTATTTTTTTATTATTTATATCTAAAATTTATAGTGGGTAACAGTTAATCCTGTTTAAGCCTTGGCATTTCTCGAAATATTTATCTAATACTTAGGATAATGTACTCAAAAGCAAGAAAACAAATAATAAATAGGAGGTAATTTTGTTCTCAACAGTTTTTCAATAGAGTAACGCAACTCAGTTGCTGGATTTGGGTCAAAAATGGTTGTTTTCAGAAACATTTAAATCATCCTTCCAGATAATTCCACTTATCTGGAAGTGATGGTTTGAAAAATAAAATTTGAACCTATTTTAATGCCTTTGATAATCCTGCTGATTGATAAGATACAATGAAATATAAAGTTCAGTCAATATTATTCATATCTCATTTAGATAGTACTTTTTGATTATCTGTCTTTGAAAGAAAGTTTATTATTAAAAAGACACATGCTATATAGTGAGATAATTGATAAAGTAAGGCTGACAACAAAGAAATATATTTAAATATGAAATTACAAATTATTAATATTCCAACAATGAAAAAACTAGTAAACAATCTAGTATTTGCTATTATAGCAGCTACTTTATTTTATGCATGTTCTGCAAAACCTTCTTATAGTGACAAAGTGACTCCCCTTAAAAAGGCTTTAGCAAATAAATTTCTTATTGGAACAGCATTAAATTCAAAACAGATCACCGGTAAGGATTCAACTGGAATGCATGTGATAACTGAACATTTTAATGCAATTGTAGCAGAAAACTGCATGAAATGTGAAGAAATTCATCCGGAAGAGAATCGGTATGATTTTACATTATCCGACGCATTTGTCGATTTTGGAACATCACTCGACATGGCAATTACAGGACATACACTCATTTGGCATTCACAATTACCCAAATGGTTCTGTCATGATGAAAAAGGTAATCTAGTATCTGCTGAGATTTTAAAAAAACGTATGAAAGAGCATATACATACTGTAGTCGGTCGCTATAAAGGTCGGATAGTAGGTTGGGATGTAGTTAATGAAGCTATAAATGATGATGGTACATGGCGTAATTCTCCTTTTTATCAGATATTAGGAGAAGATTTTATCTATCTGGCATTTCAATATGCGCATGAAGCAGATCCTGATGCTCAACTGTATTATAATGATTATAATGAATGGCATCCAGGTAAACGGAAGACGATAATAAAAATGATAAAGTCACTGAAAGAAAGAGGCTTGCGCATTGATGCTATAGGTATGCAAGGACATATAGGTATGGACTACCCTTCAATCGAGGAGTATCAGGCGGCTATCAATGACTATGTTTCAGCCGGAGTGAAAGTGATGGTTACAGAATTGGATTTATCAGCTCTCCCTTCTGTGCGTCATAATGTGGGCGCCAATGTTTCAGATGTCGAGACATACAGAAAGGAAGTAAATCCATATATCGAGGGACTGCCCGCTAAGATTTCTAAAGAATGGAATGCTCGCATGTCGGATTTCTTTGATTTGTTTTTACAAAACAGTGATAAAATTTTACGCGTTACTCTTTGGGGAGTTGCAGATGGTGATTCATGGAAAAATGATTTTCCGATGCGTGGACGTACAGATTATCCATTACTTTTTGATCGTAGTCATCAAGCAAAGCCTGTGGTTACCTCAATAATAAGTGCAGCGGCAAATAGTAACTAACTATTTTTATAGTATTAGAATTGCAACATGAATAAAGTTGTGAAATCCTTGTTTTGGGGAGAGGTTACTTATTTTCCTACATAGCAAAATATCAACAATAGCCTAAATATACATCATATCCAAAATCGAATATCAAATATCTAAATTTTAGATCAGAACCTTAACCGTAAGTTTACATTTGCACTTGTTCAACAAATTAGGCTTAAGTCCGATTGAATAAAAGAACACTAGCCTATTTTGAAGAAGTATATTAATAACTTTTAAATTTAACGCTTATGAAAACAATTTTCAATGACAGTTAACCTGAGTTTTCCGATTAAATTCAATGAAAGGAAAAATAGTATTAATTTCAATTAATAATAAATGGAAAATGCAGTAAACAAAATTAAAAAGAATCTATTTCTCGTTCTATGCATGCTGTTTTATAGTATAATTATAACAGCTCAAAATGGAACGATTGTAAGAGGGGTCGTTTTAGATGAGAACGATGAACCGGTAATAGGAGCAAACATTTCTATAAAGGGAAATAAATCAATAGGTACAATAGCAGATATAGATGGAAACTTTCAACTAAAAATTCCCAATACCGATGCGGTTCTTATTGTCTCATTTATAGGTATGACCCCGCAAGAAGTAAAGGTCGGAAAACAACCTATCCGTGTGATATTGAAATCAGATAATGTACAATTAGACGAAGTTGTTGTTATTGGTTACGGTACTCAGAAGAAAGAAAGTGTAGTTGGTGCTATCACACAAACTAACGCAAAGACGCTCGAACGTAGTGGTGGAGTTTCCAGCCTTGGACAAGCATTGACAGGTAATTTACCAGGGGTTATCACATACACATCTTCCGGTATGCCTGGAGATGAAGACCCGAAAATTATCATCCGTGCACAAAGCTCCTGGAATAACAGTGACCCGTTGATTTTGGTCGACGGAGTTGAACGTGAAATGAGCTCTGTGGATATTGCTTCCGTAGAGAGTGTTTCTGTATTGAAAGACGCGTCAGCAACTGCTGTTTATGGAGTTAAGGGAGCTAACGGCGTTATCCTGATTACTACCAAACGCGGAAAAGAGGGGAAAGCAAATATCCAAATCCGGGCCAATGCTACTCTAAAAGCTGTTTCCAAACTACCGGAAAAATATGACGCATACGATTCGCATATAATCAAAAACAAGACGATTGAAAGAGAATTATTGCTCAATCCATCGGGCTGGGGTAATTACAAGCCAATGGCTATTATTGATAAATATCGTAATCCAGCTAATGCAGAAGAATGGGACCGATACCCCAATGTAGACTGGGTAGATGAATTGTTTAATTCAACAGCTATGTCATACAACACCAGTGTTAATGTTTCTGGTGGGACCAAACTTGTTAAATATTTTGCAGCAGTCGATTTTACGCACGAAGGTGACTTGTTTAAAAAGCAAGAAAATCATAGAGGGTATACCGCTGGCTACGGTTTTAACCGTATCAATGTACGTAGTAATTTGGACTTCGATCTGACTAAAACAACACGCTTTTCAGCTAACCTATTTGGCTCCAATGGTGCACGACGTGCTCCTCGCGGTGGTATTGACGGGGATGGACAATATTGGAAATCGGCATACCGCACGGCTCCAGATGCCTTGCGTCCAATCTATTCCAATGGCCTTTACGGATATTATGCCATAAGTGATTATGATGTACCGAATTCCGTTCGTCTGCTCGCGTTATCCGGTTCGGAAACCAAGACTACCACGAAAATCAATACCGACTTTAGTCTCAATCAGAATTTAGATATGATAACTAAAGGACTGAGTGTAAAGGCTTCTTTTACCATGGATAATACATTTGTGGAAAAAGAGCGTGGTATTAACGACCCAAGTTCATCTCAACAAATGTGGGTCAACCCTGATTCCGGAGAAATTGTATATAAAGAGCCTATAAACAACGGGACACAATTAGATTTTGCAGAATGGCTGAACTGGAGCGGTGAAGCTGGGAATGTGGATAAAGGCCAAACTTATCGTAAGCTATATTATTCGGGCCAGATAAATTATGCACGTAAATTCGGACTTCACGATGTTACCGCTATGGGGCTTTTCAGTCGCGAACAATGGGCCAAAGGTGGCGAATTCTACCACTATAGAGAAGATTGGGTATTTAGGCTTACTTACAACTATGCCTCCAGATACTTCTTGGATGCCAACGGTGCATACAACGGATCGGAAAAATTCGGGCCTAAGAATCGTTTTGCTTTCTTTCCCTCTTTTGCAGCAGGGTGGATGCTGAGCGAAGAATCGTTCATGCAAAAAGTGAAATTCTTAGATATGTTAAAATTACGTGCGTCATGGGGTAGAATTGGCGATGACAATGTAGGCGGACGCTGGTTATATGATGACCAATGGGGATTTCAGGAAAGCAATACATGGATGGGGGCTCCTACTGTTTCAAAGACTCCTTATTCATACTATCGTATTGCTTCTTTAGGGAACGAAAATCTATCGTGGGAAACCGTAGAAAAAAGAAATTTAGGAGTGGAGTATTCATTCTTAAATGGACTTATTGCTGGATCTGCTGATATTTTTAACGATGAACGTACTGATATCCTAGTGGCTGGTGGTTCGCGAGCCGTTCCGTCCTATTTCGGAACAACTCCTCCTATGGCAAACATTGGTAAAGTAAAAAGCAACGGATACGAATTGGAATTAAGACTTAATTATGTTTTTAGAAACAATATGCGACTTTGGTTGAATACCAATATGACCCATGCCGTAAGCGAAGTTGTTTTCCGCGACGATCCGGAACTAACGCCAGCACACCGAAAAGCCGCCGGTTTTGCCATTGGACAGACTAAGACGCATCTTGACAACGGCTTCTTGACAACTTGGGACGATATATATGGAAGTACTGAAAGAGAATCCAATAATAAAAACAAACTACCCGGTGATTATAGTATTATTGATTTTAATGGTGATGGAGTAATTAATACCGATGATCAGGTAGCTTACGGCTATACCGGAACGCCACAAAATACATATAATGCTTCGCTCGGTTTTGAATGGAAAGGATTAAGCGCGTTTGTACAATTTTATGGTGTAAATAATGTCTCAAGAGATATCACTTTCCCGACTTTCGACAAACAGACGAATGTGGTGTTTAAAGAAAAGCAGATATGGAGCAAAGATAATGGTGGTGAAATTCCGATGCCTCGTTGGGCCACTAAAATAGATGAAAGCGGTACTCGTTATTGGTATGACGGCTCTTACCTGCGGTTGAAAAAAGCGGAAGTGGCTTATACTTTTACCGGACCTAAGGTTCAAAAAATAGGACTAAAAACAGTAAAACTGTACTTGAACGGAGACAACATTTTTTTGTGGACAAATATGCCTGATGACCGTGAATCTAATTTTAGCGGTGGCGGCGGTTTTGGAGCCTACCCGACTGTAAGACGTTTCAATATTGGCATTGATATAACTTTATAAATAACTAATATGAATATATATATATACAAAACAACACTTCTTGTACTGTGGTTATTTGGAATGGTCTTGGCAACGTCCTGTACGGATTATTTAGACAAGGCCCCTCTTGCCGAAATCAATCCAGATGATGCTTATAAAAATTTCCGCAATTTTCAGGGCTTTACCGAAGAATTGTATGGTTGCATTCCGGTTGTAACTGCAAATGCCAGTCATAACAGCTGGGACTGGGGTGAAGATGTTCAGTGGGTACCCAACGATACCCGTTCTTTTTCTTATTGTGTAGATCAGGGCGATTATTGGAAATGGGTAGGAGTCGGTGATAACTATGGTTGGTTAAGAACTGGAGGTAAGCCTGCATCTGGAGACCCCAAAGATGGGAAAGGAGCTCTTTGGGGATTGTCATGGTATGGGATTCGTAAAGCTAACATCGGACTTGCCAACCTGGATAAATTGACTCAAGCTACTACAGAAGAAAGAAACCTCATAGAAGGTCAGTTGTATTTTTTCAGGGGGTGGTTTCACTTTATGTTAATGCAATTTTGGGGTGGCTTACCTTACGTTGACGAAGTATTACCTTCTGATGAGGTGCTGAAAAGAGCGCGTTTAACTTATAGAGAAACTGCAGATAAAGCATCTGAAGACTTTAGAAAAGCAGCAGCTCTCCTACCACTAGATTGGGACGAAACAACAGTGGGCAAACAGACTGTTGGGAAAAACAATATCCGTATCAACAAGATTATGGCCTTGGCTTATTTAGGCAAGAACGAACTTTGGGCAGGAAGCCCTTTGATGAGCGGAGATGTAAATGCTCAGACAACAGCGTATAATGCAGAGTCTTGTCAAAGGGCGGCAGATGCTTTCGCAGAAGTATTGGATCTTTGCGATAAAACCAAGCGTTATGAATTAGCCGACTTTGCAAATTATACAGATATTTTCTATACATACCAGCAAAACGGGAAAATTCCCGGATTAAAAGAAGCCATTTTTTATGAGAATTTAGCTGATGCCAGCGGTAGCCGTTATCGTTGGAACCAAGTGAATGATTATGTATCAAAAACCCTAATCCAATCAGGTGTAAAACATTACCCAACAGCTAATTACGTAGACTATTATGGCACAAAATCCGGTTATCCAATTACTGATCCTGAATCAGGTTGGAGCAAAGAATATCCGTGGAAAGACAGAGATCCTCGTTTTTATACAGACATACGCTATGATGGAGTTAAAATGGCAGTCAATACTGACGGATCGTTTAAAGAAGACCAGCAATATGCCAGCTTGTATACCAATGGGCTCTACCGTACAACCGGTGGCATGGAAGGTATCCGCTCGGGCTATATGATGTGTAAATTCATGCATCCGATGACCAATGAAAAAGATGGCACAAAAGGGGTAAATGCCGTATTGACATTTATGCGTCTGGCTGATGTGTATCTAATGTATGCCGAAGCGGCACTCATGGGGTACGGATCACCATCTGGTAAAGGCAAGGTCAACGGAGCAGATTATAAGTTATCAGCGTTGGATGCGATAAATGTGATTCGTAATCGCGCCGGTGTAGCTGAAGTGCCTACTAAATTTCATACACAAACAGACCTGCTAAATGAACTTCGTAGGGAACGTGCTGTGGAGCTCGCCTTTGAAGGGCACCGTTTTACGGATTTACGCCGTTGGCTATTGTTGGACAAAGCTCCTTATAATGTAAAATTGAGTGTCGAATTTGACAGAGCGAACGATATTCCATCTCAAGATTTGTATAAAGATCCTAAGAATGGACGAGTAGTTAACTGGAGATACGAAGTGATGAAAGAACGTAATCTATCTCAAAAACATTATTGGCTTCCGTTCCGCAGGGAGGATGTAAACATGTATAAAGAATTTAAACAAAACCCCGGTTGGTAACAACGTTAACTTAAATAAAAAAAATGAATGGAAAATTTATAAATATCAGCTATATTTTCATAGCTGTGCTCTTACTGTTTACCTCAACAAAGACGCACGGTCAGGAAAAAGAAGACAGCATTGTACATGTGGCTTTCGGAACTGTGGCGAGCGAAGATTTGCTTGGAACTGTTTCAACAGTCAATGTAAAGGAACTGTTAAAAAAAGACTACCATACCAATATCTTAGAAAGTACTGTAGGATCAGTCGGAGGTATGACTACTAACGGAAACATCTGGGGGCAAGGGCCAATGGTTCTGGTAGATGGTATTCCGCGCAGTCAATATGATCTAAGACCTTCTGAAGTAGAATCTATTACCGTATTAAAGGGAGCAAATGCGGCAGTGCTATATGGTAGCCGTGGAGCAAAAGGTGTGATTCTCATTACAACAAAAAGAGGAGAGATAAAACCGTTGACAATTGATGTTCGCGCCAATACGGGAATGTATGTTCCCAAATCGTATCCTACCTACTTGAATGCGGCTGAATATATGACGCTTTATAACGAAGCTTGTCGTAACGATGGATTAGCAGAACGATATGATGCATCAACTATCTACAACACAGCCGCAGGTACCAATCCATATAAATATCCCAATATTGATTTCTTTACATCTGACTATCTAAAAAAAGCATATAATAAGACGGATGTGACAGCTGAGATATCGGGAGGTAATGAGCGGGCCCGTTATTACACTAACTTTGGTGTATCATACAATAACAGTTTGATGAATTTCGGTGAACAAAAGAAGAACAAAGACCTGAATTATAATATTCGGGCAAATGTAGACATGAATCTCACAAATTGGTTAAAGGCTTCTACCAATGCACTGGTTGTCATCAAGGACAATTATACGGGAAGAGGAGATTTCTGGGGAGCTTCGTCTACCCTTCGTCCAAATTGGTTCGCTCCTCTTATACCAATAGACATGTTGGATCCAAACAACAATAAACTACAGAGTTATGTGGAAAATAGTAATCACCTGATTGATGGAAAATATCTGCTTGGTGGAACATCAGCTAATCTCACAAATGCATTTTCGGATATGTTAGCCGCTGGATATATTAAAAATAAAAACCGTGCTTTCCAATTCGATGTAAATGTTACCGCTGACTTGGGTATGCTACTGAAGGGGCTTTCTTTCAAAACGTTATTTGGAGTTGATTATACTGATTTTTATTCTGAAGCTTACAAAGTGGATTATGCCGTTTATGAGCCGCGCTGGTCTAATATGAATGGTAAAGATGTGATTTACGACCTTGTAAAATACAATGAAGATAAAGTGTCAACCAGTGAATTTGTTGGTAGTACATCATATTCACAGACCATGACTTTCAGTGCTCAGTTCGATTATAGACATACATTTAATCGGTCGCATAATGTCTCGGCTATACTTCTGGGCTGGGGCTATCAGACGCAAAAATCAAATGACTCCGACCATGAAGGCAGTGACTATCATCGAGAAAGTAATGTAAACCTCGGTTTGCAGGCCAGCTACAACTATGATCGCAAATATTATCTGGACTTTTCGGGGGCTGTGGTACATTCTGCAAAACTTCCGGAAGGTAACCGAGCTGCCTTTTCCCCAACGATTAGTGCAGGTTGGAGAATTAGTAACGAAAGTTTTTTTAAAGAAAAGGTTCCGTTTGTCAACAACTTGAAACTTACGACCTCATATGGAAAACTGAATCAGGATATCGATATTGACGGATATTACCTCTATCAGGGATATTTCCAAACAGCAAACTGGTATACATGGCGCGATGGAGCTAGTGGGGGCAGTACTGTGAAGTCAGTAAGAGGAACGAATATGGGATTAGGATTTATTCAGCGAGAAGAATTTCGTATAGGTCTGGAAGCCGGCTTATTCAATAATGCCATTGTTTTAGACATGAATTATTTCAGACAGGACACCAAAGGCTTACTCACGACAGGTCAAAATACAGTCTACCCATCCTATTTTAACGCTGGAAGATTTAATCTGTTATCTTATACTAATTTTGAGAATGACAGACGTACTGGCCTAGATTTCAGTCTAAAACTTAATAAAAAGATTGGAGAACTGTATGCATCATTTGGTTTTTCAGGCATGCTTTTTTCAACGAAAGCACTTCGCAGGGACGAAATGCGCGAATATGCATACCAAAACCGGGCAGGTCGTCCGATAGATTCGAGCTGGGGGTTGATTTGTGAAGGTTTCTTTGAGAATGATGCGGATATAGCCAACCATGCCACACAAACTTATGGTGCGGTAAAACCCGGTGATCTGAAATATAAAGATGTAAATGAAGATGGTCTTATAGACTCGAAAGATGAGGTTTACTTAGGACATAACAATTGGTCGACACCTCCATTTAGCTATGGGGTGAATTTGACACTGAAATGGAAGAATTTTACATTCTTTGCTTTGGGTTCGGGAGTATCTGGCGCTATCGGATATAAAAACAGCTCTTACTACTGGATAAAAGGTAGTAGCAAATACTCCGATGTGGTATGGGGACGCTGGACGAAAGAAACGGCAGCTACAGCTACATTCCCACGATTAACAACAACCGATGGTAGTAATAATTACCGCCAATCAACTTTCTGGCAGTACAAAAATAATCGCTTTGATTTGACGAAAGTACAGCTCACTTATGATTTACCAGAAAAATTGTTTGATAAGATATTTCTCAATGACATGAGTGTATATATAAGTGGCGAAAACCTCCTTGTATTGTCTAAAGAGCGTAAAATGATGGAAAGAAGCGTGGGAAGTACTCCACAGAACCGTTTCTTTAATATTGGATTTGCAACTTCCTTCTAACTAAGTTAACTGAATATGAAAATAAAGAAAAATATATTATTTATACTGATAAGCTTCCTTATGCTGTACGGTTGCGACGATTTGTTTAAACCGGCAAAGGAAAATTTGGGTGATTTTGATCAATTTTTCACTAATCCTGATTTTGCACAGAAATTACTAGTCAATGCTTACGGGGATATTCCCGGATATTATAACGATACGGACTATGCCACGGACGATGCAGTAACCAACCAAAAATCCAACAGCTATTTGAAAATAGCGACTGGAGCTTGGACATCTAGCAATAATCCTGTTAATGTATGGACCAACCTCTATGGCTCAATTCAGAACATTAACCTGTTTTTGGAAAACATTGATCAGACTACCATGGCAGAAGATCCTGAAGCATCGGATTTATTTATCATACGAATGAAAGGCGAGGCTTATGGTTTGCGTGCCGTAATGATGTATTACCTTCTGAGAAATCATGGAGGGTACACAGAAGATGGGCAGCTCATGGGTGTACCAATCTTCTTGGAATTTCAAGATAGTGAATATAATTTCAACCAACCCCGCGCCACTTTTGAAGCTTGTATGCAACAAATTTATGCCGACTTGGACGAAGCTGAAAAATACTTACCTCTGGAATATAATAATATCAGTTCTGCTGATGAAATTCCCGAGAAATACCGTTCTGTTGTAACAAGAGCCGAAGTATATAACCGTGTAATGGGAGAATATGCCCGCCAACTTTTCAATGGTCTTATAGCCCGATCTTTTCGTGTAAGAGCATCTCTTTTAGCTGCTAGTCCTGCTTTTCAGCATAGCACTAATACCACAACCTGGACCGATGTGGCAAATAATGCGGCAAAGGTGCTCGATTATAACGGAGGAATAAATTTAGATGAGAAAGGACACTATTATTATACTGATAAGGATGCAATCAATGCATTGGCTAATGGCTCAAATCCAAAAGAAATTATTTGGAGAGCAAACATCAGTAAAGATAATTCCTCAGCAGAAGAGAATCATTTTCCACCTTCGTTATTCGGTAACGGTCGTATGAACCCTACTCAGAACCTGGTAGATGCATTCCCTATGGCAAATGGCTATCCAATTTCAGATATAAATTCGGGGTACGATCCGGAAAATCCATATTTAGGAAGAGACCCACGTTTATCGCTTTATATCATATATAATGGAAGTACAGGTATAGGCGTGTCAAGTTCAACCATTTTTACGGATATTCAGAAAGGTACAGATGATGGATTGAACGTAAAGGAAGAAAAGTCTACGCGTACAGGATATTATATGAAAAAGCGTCTACGCATGGATGTTAACTGTAACCCTAGCTCCAAAGCAGGTCAACATCATTATGACCCGCGTATCCGCTATACCGAAATATATCTGGCTTATGCTGAAGCAGCCAACGAAGCGTGGGGTCCTGAAGGAAAAGGTGACCATAGTTACTCAGCGTATGATGTGATAAAAGCCATACGCAAAAGAGCGGGCATAGGTGCTGATAGCCATGATCCTTATTTGGAATCATGCAAAGACAATAAAGATAAAATGCGTGATTTAATCCGTAATGAGCGTCGCTTGGAATTATGTTTCGAAAGTTTCCGATTTTGGGATTTGCGACGTTGGAAAAGCAATTTGAATGAGACCGTTCGTGGGATCGCAATCAATGGAAACTCTCAAGAAATAATAGATGTGGAGGAACGTCTATATCAAGATTATATGTATTATGCTCCCATTCCTTATTCTGAAGTATTGAAATACAACAACTTGATTCAAAACAAAGGATGGTAAATAAAAAAATAATTTGTATGAAATTAAATAAACTATATTTAGGATTAATATTTCTGTCTACTGTGCTGATATCCTGTGAAAATCAAGATAACGATTTTCCTGACTTTGATTATCAAACTGTTTATTTTGCCAGCCAGTATCCCGACAGAACTTTGCAACTTGGTAATGATAACTTTTTTGATTTGACTCTTGATAATCAGCATAAAGTATTGATTAAGGCTACCATGGGAGGAGTCCGTGCAAATAAAAAAAATCGAATTATAGATTTCGAGATTGCTAATTCGCTTTGCGACAATCTATACTTTGTCGATAAAAATCGTCCGGTTATTCCTATGCCAGCAAATTATTACGAGTTGGCATCTAATCAGATAATTATTCCAAGCGGGAGCGAATCAGGTGGAGTAGAAGTAAAACTGACAGAAGCTTTTTTTGCTGACCCTCAATCGCTGACAACTAATTATGTAATTCCATTGCTGATGACCGAAGTACATGGGGCAGATTCTATTCTAAGAGGATTACCCGCCAATACTGATCCTGCATTCATTCCAGATCGTTGTATTGGGAGTGATTGGATTATTGCCCCGAAAGATTATGTTCTTTATGGAATAAAATATGTCAATCCATGGCATGGAGTTTATTTGCGAAGGGGAGTAGATAAGATTTCCAGAAACGATGGTACTGTTGAAACAAATATTCGCCATAAACAATATGTTGAGTACGATGAAGAAGTAAATATTTACACCAACTCACTTAATCAGGCGCGCTTACCACTGTCTGTTAAAGATAATGTTGGAAAAGACATTCCATACAATTTAATCTTAAATTTCAAAAATTACACCAAAGATGATCAAAAACATGAATGTACAATAACTACAGATTCGGATGATTTTAGTATTACTGGTGTAGGAAAGTTTGAAACGAAAGGAGAAAAAAACAGCATTGGAGGAGAAGATCGCGATGCTCTTTATATAGAATATACAGTTGATTTTAAAAAGCTGAACTGCAAATACGAGGTGATGGACACTCTTGTAGTTCGTGACAGAGGATTGACGCCCGAGTACTTTACCGTTGAAAGACACTAACGTTTTAAACCAGATTTATCATGAAACAACAAATAAATAAATTGTTATTGTTTTTTGCAGCTTCTACCATAATGGCATCATGTGTGGACGAGTATTCGTCAGATTTTTCTACAGAAAGGCCAACAGATGTAGCTTTGGAACAATATTTAAATGAGTTCGATATATTAAAGAACTATGTTGATAAAAACTCTAATCCCAGTTTTATGTTGGGAACTGGTATTTCGGCCGCTGCTCTACCGCTAAAAGAAAAGGAATATAGTCTAACAATCAGTAATTTTGAAGAAATAACATTTTTTGATGCAATACATCACAACTTGGTGGTAACAGAAGACGGAACTCTGAATTTGAGTACAGTGAGTGGATTGATTGAAACAGCCGAACAATCCAATCTGTCAATTTATGGACACACCTTGATTTGGCACGCTAACCAAAGTGATTTTTTAGACCGAAGCATAGCACCGACCGTAATTCCTGAAGCTGTGATTCCGCCTAATGTTCAAGAAGGTACAGCCGACCTCCTCGATTTTGAAAATGACCCTTTAGGCAAGGAATATCCTATGACAACAGGGACAACAGGAAAATCAAAGGTAGTAGATGACGCTCCAGAAAGATTAGGAAACAAAGTTTTACAAATTGGTTCTAGAGAAGAACCCGCTAACCAATCATTGCCTATTTTTACTGTTAAATTACCTGAAGGAATCACTGTAGGGCATTGTGTGGAATTAATTTTTGACGCTTATTGTGTTGATGGTATTGGACAGTTTGGATCAGGTGCGAGGATTAGTATCAATGGGAAACAAGGTGCACACGGCACTAACTTCTCATCTGTAAAAAACAAATGGGGCGAAATTGTAATACCTATATCATTAATAACAACATTGACGGCTGAAGACAAAGCCCTGAATGAGTTTACACTTGAATTCGGTAACAGAACCGGTGGAGCCTTCTTTTATTTTGATAATATCAGAATGAAATACGCAACTGCTGAAACCGGAAGTCTTGACATTGATTTTGAATCAAATAATCTCGGAGACACCTATCCTATGACGAAAGGTGATGTTGCCACGGTTGTATCAGATCCTGTCAATTCAGATAATAAAGTTCTGAGTATTGGTAGTTCTGAAACCTTAGCAAATCAATCAGAGCCTATCTTTACATTTAAAATGCCTGAAGGTAAGACTTTAGGAGATTGTAAAAACTTAGTTTTAGACATATATGTTGTTAATAACAACGGTATGTTTGGACAAGGCTTACGAATGAAAATAAATGATAAGGAAGGAACTGTCAGCACCAACTTTAGTGGTTTAGGTGCTAAAAACAATGCTTGGGGTAAAGATTTATCTGTAAATTTATCTATGGTACCATTAACAGAAGAAGATAAAAAACTAACAGAATTTACACTTTCATTTGGTAATAGAACAGGAACGGGACATTATTTATATGACAATATCAGATTGGAATGGGAGTCTGGTGATACAGAACCCACCATTATACCTGAGCAAATCATTTGGAAGACTGAAGAAGAGGTTAAGGGAATTCTTACCGATGCTATGGAGTCATGGATTTCGGGTGTAATGCAAGCAAGCAACGGTTATGTGAAAACATGGGAGATTATCAACGAACCAATGGATGATACAGTTCCTACTGAATTAAAACGTGATCCCAATCCACCAACCGATCCTAAGAACTGGATAGCTGATCAAAACTTTTACTGGCAGGATTATCTTGGCAAGGATTATGCTCGATTAGCAGTTAAATTTGCCCGTCAATATGGAGGTGAGGATTTAAAACTATTTGTTAATGACTATGATTTGGAAATAGCTGGAAACAGTAAATGTAAAGGTCTAATTGAAATGATTAAATATTGGGAATCTGATGGCATAACTAAAATTGATGGTATCGGCGTCCAGATGCACTTGAAATATTCAATGAATACGACAAAGCAGGCTGAGAACAGAACGAACATCGAACAAATGTTTTCATTACTGGCGGCCACTAATAAGCTTATTCGCATTTCTCAATTGGATATAAGTGTGACCGACGAAAATGGTAAAGTAATAAATCCAGCAAGCATGACCTACGAACAGGAAATGGCTGTCTCTGATTTTTATAATTTCGTTATCAGGAAGTATTTCGAAACAATACCGGCAGAAAACCATCATGGCATTACTTTATGGACACCTGTGAGTTCCTCTACACAAATTGGTTTGTGGGATACCGGTTACAACCGAAAGATTACTTACACAGGATTTGTTGAGGGATTAACCAATAAATAAGAATATACGTAATGATTGGGTGTCCAAATTCTCTAATACTAATACAAATGAATACCCAATCGATACATAAATGGATATTTTTCAACAAACAGATAGTATTCGTAAAACAGTACAGTTAAAGATGCTGTCTCAAAATGAGACAGCATCTTATTCAAATTATTTATATCTAACTATGATAGTATATCAATAGTCAATCTTGTTTAAATATTAGTGTATCTTGAAACCACCATTTAGGATAACACACTCAAAAGACAAGGAAGTAGATAACAAATGAGAGTTTATTTCATTTTCAATATTTTTTAATAGAACAATAAAACTCTGTTATTAAATTTAGGCCAAAAAGATCATTTTCAAAACATTTAAATCGTCCTACAAGTAATGGATGCCAACTGCTCGGATGGCAACGATGAAATTCTAATTAATAAAAATCAAAAACAATCATGAAAAAAAATAGTCTTTACAAAAAAACGACTTCGGAAGACTCCGATAAGACTCGGAAAACAGCAAAACAACTGCTTCTATTTTTGTGCCTAACTTTTATGGGATTGTCTGCTTTTGGAAGTACTTATTATGTGTCTCCCTATGGAACTGATAACACAATATCTGGAACCTCTATTGCTCCGTTTAAGACAATAAGCTATGCTGCTAATAGAGTGTCTGCCGGAGATATTATTCTGGTTAGAGCTGGAACTTATGCGGAAACAGCAGATATTCGACCTGCCAGCGGAACTGCTACTAATATGATAGTTTTTAAACCAGATGCCGGAGCAGAGGGAAAAGTGATAATTTCCACCGGACGTTTTAACCTTGACCAGAGACATTATATCTGGATCGAAGGATTTTGTTTTGAGGGTTACACCTTAACTGACGAGGTTATCAATCTCAATAAAGGAACAGGAAACGTCGTGCTGAACAATACATTTAAGAACATAACCGCTTCGGGATTTATACGGATAAGAGATTCGGCAGATAATATAATTCGTAATAACCATTTCGAAAATTTAGACGGACAGATGATAAAAATTGAAGCACGTTCATACCGCAATTTAGTAACTGAAAATTCATTTATCAGCAGTAAAGGCATTGCTATAGGTTGTCAGGAAACCTATGCTGAACGTGGTACTCAAATGGATGGCGATAATGTTTTTGCTTTCAATTATTTTTTCGAAATTGACGGAAACCCGTTTTGGTTCGACCGAAACGGTAGTGGAAACGTGTTATTGAGAAATGAAGCATACGATTCTCAGAGTCTATTCTTTAACGAATCACGATGTGTACGCAACTGGGCGTATGAAAATATTGGAGTCGGAGCAGGAGGAAGTGGATTTGAATCTGCAAATTACAATACAGGTCACACGGAGGATGCCCGCTATATAAATAATGTTTTATACAACTGCAATAGAGGTTTCTTTATTGACAAATCGTGGCATGATGAAGTAAGAAACAATATTATCTATAAAACAGACAATAACAATGTGTGCATACGATTCACGACCACGGCTCTAAGTCAGGGACCACATATCTTCAAGAACAACCTTTGGTTTCAAGAAGAAAAAGTAAATACTTTTAACTATTTGGGTACAGATGTAAATCATGATATTTTTGCCGCAGGAGTAGGTGAAACCGATGGACTTACCGTCAACCCTCAGTTTACAGATGTAGGATCTTACGATTTTACACTGAGCCCCGGCAGCCCAGCCAAAGGAGCTGGAGATAACGGAAAAGACCTGGGTGCTTATCCTATTTATCCCAAAACGACGGTAGGATATGTTAGTCGGCAGTCTATAACAGGAAATATAGTGGTCAGTTTCGGATCGGCAATTTCTCCATCAGGCTCGGTCGGTCTCTCTGCTAAAAGAGGGCAAAATCACACCCTGACACTCAGATTGAATAAAGCTGCAGCCCAAACGGTGAAAGTGGACTTGATACCTATTGCCGGTGATACCGAGGAAGGAGTAGATTTTGAATTTGTTGGTGGTCGCACGGTTAGTTTTGTAGCAGGACAAATCAAAAAAGATATTCAGATAAACTTTAAGGGAAAAGCAGAATATGAACAATTAATCGCTTTTCGCCTAGCAAATGCTGTAAACGCCGATATTGGTGCAAGTAACTTGCACATAGTGAGAGTAGGTAGAACAGTTTATGCAGGTGACGACCAATTGTTAACATTGGAAAACGATTCTGAAACCAAGGCAGTACAGCTTGACGGCACAGTGTACGGAGTTCCGGAAAGTGCTTGTGAATGGTATAATGAGTCTAATGAACGACTTGCAACGGGGTTGTCGGCTACGGTAAATCTTCCTAAGGGCACCCACAAAATAACATTGAAAGCAACTACTGCAGAGGGTAGTTTTTCGGATTATTTGAATGTGACTGTAGTTAAAGATGCAAATATTTGGTTAGAACTAGAGAATGGAATTGTTGGTTCAGACTGGGATATTCGATCGGATGCCAATGCGTCAGGAGGAAAATATGTTAGCCGAAAAGCAGGAATTGAATCACCGAGTTCTGCCTCAAGCCGCCCCGAAGGGCATATTGTTTATACGATTAACGTTAAGGAAAAAGGGTTTTACAGGTTACATGCACGTGTGAGATCTGAAGAGGTAAATAGAGGAACAGGCGTCTCATTCTACTCCAACTTTGATGGTGCTGATTTTAAAGATTGGAGCGTGGGCACTACGGATGGATGGGAATGGAAAGAACTAAGCAATGCTTATCTGTTGAGTACCGGCACGCACACATTTACAATAGCCTATCGCAATGGCTTTTTGGATAAGATATTGATTACTAATAGCGGTACAGTGCCTGTAGGGGTAGGTGGTGAAGCAACCAACCGTGGTGCCATACTTGGTAATCTTACTGTGTCCAAAGGAAAACTTACCCCAGCTTTTAATCCTGACATTACAAATTATACAGTGTCAGTTGAAAATAATATAACCGATATACTGCTCAAAGCTACCCCTAATAATGGTACTATTATCAGTGGTGACGGCTTCAAACAGTTGGTTTTAGGTTCCAACATATTTGATATAGATGTCACATCTGAAGGCATAACCCGTACATATACCGTTACGGTAGCAAGATTGAGTAAACTTCCTAACAATATAATTATTGATTTTGAAGATAAGGAACTGGGTGATTATTATCCGATTACCAAAAATAATACGGAGCGTAATTCCATTACCAATACGCCCAACAGTACAGCTGTTGTTCGACTAGATCCGGGAGGTAGTGGTTCAAAAGTATTGAATGTTGGTCAACCCCGCATATCAAACAATGATACGGAAGGTCGTATGGCCCGTCAAGCAAATTTCTTCATACCAGATATACAATTACCCAACGGAATAAAAGTAAAAGACCTGACAACCGTCAGCTTCGACTTATACATGTCCAATTCGACTGGTCGCACACAACTCATGCGGATAGGACTGAACGAATTAGGCAGCAATAAGATGACAGAAGTAACCAATGTTGGAAGTTGTGTACCCGATGCCCGTTATCTTCATGCGGAAGACCCCTACACCCATGCTGATAGAGGCGAAAATTTATGGGGAAGAAATGGTATAAAAGCCTCACTGGTATCCCCTGTTTCTCACTTGACACAGGCCGAAAGAGAATCCTCCAACTTTACGCTCGTGATAGGTTCTCAAACAGGAACAGGCAATTATTTCATTGATAATATTGTCATTGAATTTAATGATCCCAATACCTACAGCAATGATGCTACACTTTGCGACCTTAAGCTATCCGAAGGAACGTTAATTCCCGTTTTCAGCCCCACCGTAACCGACTATACTGCCACCGTTTTCGGGAAAGAAAACATTACGTTGGATGCTTTGGCTAACGATACCAAAGCAATCGTCAGCGGAGATGGTCTGAAGCAACTCAAAGAAGGGGAAAACATATTTTATGTCAATGTCTTCGCAGAAGATGGAACGCAGCAAACCTACACGGTAACAGTAAACCCTACTACCGTGGACATATCGACACCGTCTAATAATATTCTGCATGTTTTTCCCAATCCCGTAAAAGACTTCCTTACAATAAAGTTCGCTACCTCTCATACGCAGGTATCGCTTTATGATAGTTTTGGAAGACGATTATTGCATTTTACGCCCCATGAGAGTGCAATTAGCATTGACATGAGTAAATACCCCTCAGGTTTTTACTATTTGCAAGTATCCGATGGCATACAAGTGACCGGAAAAAAAATAATAAAGAGATAGAATTGACAGTTTACGGATTCTATTATTCAACATTTGAACTCTCCCGGAAAGAAGCAATTCTATTTTAGAATAGCCTTAAAACATATTCATTTATTGTACCCCTTTTAATTAATAGAAAATTATGTATTCGTAATTAATAAGTGAACCAAAATGTATTTATGCTAATTCTACTGACGAAAGGCTAGGCCTTAATGCAAGAGACTCTAGCCTTTCTGGAGAAATTATCCGCATTATTTTATCTATTTTCGATAGTAGCATATCTAAAAACAAGAGTTTATTTCATTATAGACCTATAATTTTGTCCCCATAAAAAGCATCAATAATCAGTAACTAAAATATTAACTCAAACAACAACGTATGATCACTCCATTACTTTTATTTTCACTACCGAGCGGATCGGAGATTTTCATTATAGCATTAATTGTCCTTTTATTATTTGGCGGCAAAAAAATCCCAGAATTAATGAAAGGTGTGGGCAAAGGTATAAAAAGCTTTAAAGAAGGAGTAAATGAAGCTAAACAAGAAATTAATAGCGCGAAAGAAGATTTGGACAGAAATTAAGGAGAATCATTATATATGAGATACTAGGATTGTAATTACATTCAAACCTTTGATATTTATAGAAAATGAAAAGAAGAGATTTTTTAAAAAATATAGGAGTAGCGGGATTAGCAACCTTTTTAGCATCCAGCCCGTGGATATCTGCACTTTCAGAATCCGAACATACTCAAAAAGAGAAAATACGTTTAGCTATTATTGGAGCAGGGTCCCGTGCAAGACATCTGTCCCGCTTCCTCACTCAGAATCCCAAGGTAGAGATTGCCGTACTATGCGACATATACCAGCCTTCTATTGATTCTACACTTAAATTGGTACCTGGTGCAAAAGTTTGTATGGATTATCGGAAAGTACTGGATGATAAATCCATCGATGCCGTAGTGATAGCCACTCCACTCAATTCACATTACCCCATTGCAATGGATGCTTTCGATGCCGGAAAACATGTCTTCTGTGAAAAAACAATTGGATTCACTTTAGAAGAATGCTTCAATATGTATCAGAAACATCGACAAACCGGACTGATCTTTTTCACCGGACAGCAACGACTCTTTGATCCTCGCTATCTGAAAGCTATGGAAATGATCCATTCCGGCACTTTTGGAGAAATAAACGCTATTCGTACATTCTGGAATCGTAATGGTGATTGGCGTCGACATGTTCCTTCTCCTGAATTAGAACGTCAGATTAACTGGAGGCTCTACCGCGAATATTCAAAAGGAATAATGACCGAATTAGCATGTCACCAACTTCAAGTGGGAAGCTGGGCTTTACGTAAAATTCCCGAAAGTGTAATGGGACATGGCGCAATAACCTATTGGAAAGATGGAAGAGAAGTTTATGATAACATTAGTTGTATCTATACTTTTGACGACGGGAAAATGATGACATTTGACTCTGTCATCTCTAATAAATTTTATGGGTTAGAAGAACAAATCATGGGGCACTTAGGTACAGTAGAGCCCGAAAAAGGGAAATATTTCTTTGAAAATATTCCACCCGCTCCTGCATTTTTGAACATGATAAATGATGTGGAGAATCAACTGTTCGATTCCCTCCCATTTGCAGGTACCAGTTGGGCTCCGGAAACAGCAAATGAAAACAAAGGCGAGTACATTTTAGGTGAAAGGCCCAAGGGAGATGGAACTGACCTATTATTGGATGCTTTTGTCGAAGCAGTAATTACTCGCAAACAACCTCAAAACATTGCAGAGGAAGGTTATTACGCAAGCGCTTTGTGCTTATTAGGCGATCAGGCTTTACAGGAAAAAAGGCTGTTAACCTTTCCAGATGAATTCAAAATTAATTATCTTAATCATCGTATAATAAAATGAAAGATACAATCATTACTGCCAAACGAAAAAAGACAGAATTGATAATGCTGCTTTTTTGTTTCTTATTGGCTAACGCAGGTAATCTATATGCAATAATAACTTATCACACATCCTTTATAGAACTACTTACTTCATTAGGTTATGTGTGTGTTGCAACCATCGTATTATATGCGATCTGGGCCTTTATACGCTTATGCTTTTGGAGTGTGAAGTTCTTGATAAAGAAACGTTCCAACTAAATATTATATGACTTTACAATACTAACTAAAAAGATAACAATATGGTTTCACGTAGAAGTTTTTTAAAGACTATGGCACTTACCTCTGCCGGATTGGCTGTAGGAGCAGGCGAAATGTTGAATGCTAAAAGCTACAGACAAGTATTAGGCTCAAACAAGAAAGTAAATATTGCTTTTGTCGGAATTGGGCATCGGGGCGAACAAGTCATTCAGGATTTTGCAAAAACAGAAATGATCAATGTAGTTGCTTTATGTGATGTTGATCTGGGAGCACGCCACACACAGAAAGCACTGGGTATGTTTCCTAAAGCCAAACAATTTAAAGATTTTCGACAAATGTTTGACAAAGCAGGGAAAGAGTTTGACGCAGTGGTGATATGCACTCCCGATCATTCACACTTTCCCATTTCCATGCTAGCCATAGCAAACAATAAACATGTGTATGTTGAAAAACCCATGGCCCGTACTTTTCATGAAGCAGAATTAATGATGCAGGCTGCTAGAAAGCACCCCAATATCGTTACACAAGTAGGAAATCAGGGACATTCGGAAGCAAATTATTTTCAATTCAAGACCTGGGTAGAAGCTGGTATTATAAAAGATGTGACAGCTGTAACGGCACACATGAATAACTCACGTAGATGGCACAAATGGGATACCAATATCTATAAATTGCCAGAACAAGAAGCCATTCCTAACGGATTGGACTGGATGACATGGCTATCAGCCGTACCTTATCATGAATACAACAAAAAATACCATCACGGAGAATGGCGTTGCTGGTATGACTTCGGTATGGGAGCTCTCGGAGATTGGGGAGCTCATATTCTGGATACCGTACACGAGTTTCTCGAATTAGGCCTACCGTATGAAGTAACAATGTTGAAGGAGAATGGACACAATGATTACTTCTTCCCCTATTCATCTACTATCCTATTCCGATTCCCACAACGTAAAGGTATGCCACCTGTTGATATTACATGGTACGATGGTTTGGACAATCTACCTCCTATTCCTGCCGGATATGGAGTATCAGGGCTAGATCCTAACATTCCTCCCACTAATCAAGGAGATACGCCACAATCAAAACTCAATCCTGGCAAAATAATCTACACCAAAGACCTTACTTTCAAAGGGGGAACTCATGGAAGTACACTTTCTATTATTCCAGAAGAAAGGGCTAAAGCAATGGCATCGAGTCTGCCGGAGATACCCAAGAGTCCATCTAATCATTTTGAGAACTTTCTGTTGGCATGTAACGGGGTTGAGAAAACGCGCTCACCTTTCGAAATACATGGTACATTGAGCCAAGTATTCTCATTAGGTGTTATAGCCCAACGTATGAATACGCAATTATTTTTTGACCCGCGTACGAAACAGATTACGAATAATGAATTTGCAAATGCGATGCTGGCAGGAATGCCTCCTCGTAAAGAATGGGAAGAATTTTATAAACTCTAAATACATTATTACTTAACTTATATCATGAGAAAATATATCATTTATGCATTTGTTATGTGCACAGTCACAACAGCTTGCGTACAGAACAAAACTGAGCAGACAAAACAGGTTACCGAAATCAATCTGGAACCGGAAATCAGTACAACTCCTAACACATTATCAACCCAAGAAATAGACGAAGGGTGGAAACTGCTATGGGATGGTAAAACGACAGAAGGCTGGAGAGGTGCCCGTCTTTCTGAGTTTCCTAATAATGGGTGGACAATAGAAGACGGTTTATTGAAGGTACAAAAAAGTGACGGAGGAGAGTCCACTAATGGTGGCGATATTGTTACTACACGCAAATACAGGAATTTTATCCTTAAAGTGGATTTCAAAATTACAGAGGGTGCTAATAGCGGCATTAAGTATTTTGTTAATCCCGATCTTAATAAAGGGGAAGGTTCGGCGATCGGTTGTGAGTATCAGATATTGGATGATGAGAAACATCCGGATGCTAAATTGGGTACCAACGGCAATCGTACCATAGGTTCTTTATATGATCTGATCCCTGCTCTGCAGAATAAACCTTTTAAGAAAAATGAATTTAATACTGCAATGATTGTAGCTGAAAATTATAAAGTACAACACTGGATGAATGGTGTAAAAATAGTTGAATATACACGTAATAACCAAATGTGGAATGCTTTAGTCAGCTATAGTAAATATAAAGACTGGCCCAATTTTGGCAATGCTGAGGAGGGTAATATACTTCTTCAGGACCATGGAGATGAGGTTTGGTTTAAGAATATAAAAATCAAAGAATTAAAATAATTATTTATCATATACCCATTTAAAATGAAAAAGATACTATCAATAGTTAGTTGCTTAATTTTATGTACCACAATAGCTTCAGCCCAAGTCTCCATAAATACTTTGAGTAAGAAAGAAGAAAAACAAGGTTGGCAACTCCTCTTTAATGGTAAAAATCTGGATGGCTGGACTTCTGTAGGTAAAACAACTGGTCCTGAAAAAGGTTGGACAATAGAAGACGGTATACTAACTGTCAATAAAGGTGGTCCTCAACATGGTCGAGATATTATCACTCAAAAAGAATTCAGTGAATTTGACCTCTACTTTGAATTTCGTCTTACTAAAGCCGCTAACAGTGGTCTAAAATACCTCTTTAGAAAATACGAGCAAGGTGGTTGGTTAGGCAATGAATACCAAGTCTTGGACGATGACTTCCATCCTGATGCCAAAGCCGGAAGAGATGGGAATCGTAAAACAGCAGCATTGTACGATATCTTACCTACCGGAAAAAAAGAGATGAAGGCTACAGGAGAATGGAATAGTGCCCGGATCGTGGTAAAAGGTTCGAAAGTAACTCATTACCTCAATGGAAAAAAGGTGGTAACATATGACCGCAATAGCCAGACTTATAGAGATGCTGTGGGACTAAGCAAATTTAAAGATGCAAAACCTTTATTCGGCACTGTAGAAAAGGGGCATATTCTGCTTCAAGATCATCAAGATGAGGTATCGTTCAGGAATATAAAAATCAGAGACTTGTCGAAATGATTCTTGGTCAGCATCAACCTTTATTTTGTATAAAATAGAAAAGAAAACTATAGGATTCAAGTATACTTGAATCCTATTTTCAAATATAGCCCAAAGTTAATCCTCTTGTCCAGCAAACTCCATCAGATACGCCTTAATGAAACCATCTATCTTACCATCCATCACTCCATTGACATCCGAAGTCTGGAAGTTAGTACGGTGGTCTTTTACACGGCGATCATCGAATACATAGCTTCGTATCTGCGAACCCCATTCGATCTTCTTCTTCCCGGCTTCCACCTTGGCTTGTTCGGCCATGCGGTGCTGAAGTTCCTTATCATACAGAATGGAACGTAACTGGCGCATTGCATTCTCGCGATTCTTGGGTTGGTCGCGAGTTTCCGTATTTTCAATCAGGATTTCTTCTTCCTCGCCCGTATACGGGTCCTTGAACTGATAACGCAGACGAACTCCGGATTCTACCTTGTTCACATTCTGACCACCGGCACCACTGGAACGGAAAGTATCCCATGAGATATTGGCAACATTGATGTTCACCTCAATAGTATCATCAACCAGCGGAGTTACAAAAACAGAAGCAAAAGAAGTCATACGCTTGCCTTGCGCATTGTAAGGAGATACACGCACCAGACGATGTACACCGTTCTCGCCTTTCAGATATCCATAAGCATAATCACCTGAAATCTCAATAGTGCAGGTTTTAATACCGGCTTCATCACCTTCCTGCAAGTTAGAAATGACAGCCTTGTAGCCATTGGTTTCGGCATAACGCAAATACATACGCATCAGCATACTTGCCCAGTCCTGGCTTTCCGTGCCACCCGCACCGGAGTTGATTTTCAACACACAGTCCATCTGGTCAGCTTCATCACGAAGCATATTTTTCAGTTCAAGCTCATCAATGGCAACGGAAGCTTTGGCATAAGCTTCATCTATCTCTTCCTCGGTTACAAGTTCGTCCTTATAGAAGTCAAAAGCCAATTGCAATTCATCCGATAATGTCTTTATTTCATTATAACCGGCTATCCACTGTTGCAAACCTTTCACTTTCTTCATTTGTGCCTCAGCCGTCTTCTGGTCATCCCAAAAGCCCGGAGCCTGCGTGCGCAACTGTTCTTCTTCTACCTGGATCTTCTTTCCTTCGATGTCCAGATAGCGGTAGAGTGCCTCGGTGCGCTCTTTAATGCTTTTCAGTTGTTCTATGGTAATCATAAGTTCTATTTACGATTAAAATTAGTCTCTAATTATGAAAATACTTTCATTTTGAGTGCAAAGGTATGAAAAAAACGCATATTTTTGCAGTTATCAATCTAATAAGTCAGCTTATGAACAAACTATTCCGACAAATTGGTTTAACGTTTATCCTACTGGTAGCGATAAGCTTAGGAAGTTGTACTTCGAAGTACAGCTACGAAACAGTACCCAATGATCCGCTGAAAGCGCGTATCTACACTCTGGACAACGGTTTGAAAGTCTACATGACTGTAAACAAGGAAACTCCGCGCATACAAACGTACATTGCAGTACGTGTAGGTGGTAAAAACGACCCCGCAGAAACGACCGGATTGGCTCACTATTTCGAGCACCTGATGTTTAAAGGTACCACAAACTTCGGTACTCAGAACTATGAGATTGAAAAGCCTTTGCTGGACCAGATCGAAGAACAATTCGAAGTTTATCGCAAGACAACAGACAGCCTTGAACGTAAAGCTATTTATGCAAAAATTGACAGCATCTCCTACGAGGCTTCCAAATATGCCATCCCCAACGAATATGACAAACTCATGGCTGCCATCGGTGCCAACGGAACAAATGCCTACACCAGTTTCGACGTTACTTGCTACACGGAAGATATCCCCAGCAATCAGATTGACAACTGGGCAAAAATTCAGGCAGAACGTTTTGAGAATTGCGTGATCCGCGGTTTCCATACTGAGTTGGAAACGGTTTACGAAGAAAAGAATATGTCGCTAACCCGCGATCCGCGCAAAGTTTACGAAGCAGTACTTTCTTCTCTTTTCCCACACCATCCGTATGGAACACAAACCGTACTTGGTACTCAGGAAGACCTGAAGAATCCTTCAATCACCAACATCAAAGAATATTATAAGAAATGGTATGTGCCCAACAACATGGCTATCTGTCTTTCCGGTGATTTTGATCCCGATCAGATGATTGCAACCATTGACAAATATTTTGGTGGTTTGAAACCAAATACTGATCTGCCGAAACTGGATCTGCCGAAAGAAACCCCGATTACAGCACCTGTTGTACGTGAAGTAATCGGCCCGGATGCCGAAAGCGTTGCCCTTGCATGGCGCTTCCCCGGAGCGGCCGACAAAGATGTGGAAACATTACAAGTGGTTTCCCAGATACTTTATAACGGACAAGCCGGCCTGTTCGACCTTGACCTTACACAACAACAGAAGACGTTAAGTTCTTATTGCTATCCTCTGACCATGAGCGATTACAGTGCACTGTTGATGCAGGGACGCCCTAAACAAGGACAGACTCTGGACGAAGTAAAAGACCTCATGCTGGGTGAACTGAAGAAACTCCGCGACGGCGACTTCGACGAAAAGATGCTGGAAGCCAATATCAACAACTTCAAACTGTATCAGATGCAGCAGTTGGAAAACAATGATGCGCGTGCCGACATGTTTGTACAGTCATTCGTAAACGGTAGTGACTGGGCAGACGAAGTTACCGCCCTCAACCGTATGTCCAAACTGACCAAGAATGATATCGTAGCCTTTGCCAATAAATATCTGAAAGATGATAACTATGCCGTTATCTACAAAAGACAAGGTAAAGACCCGAATGAAAAGAAGATGCCGAAACCCGAAATCACTCCTATTGTGATGAATCGCGACACCGCCAGTACCTTCCTAAAAGAAATACAGGCAAGCGTAGTGACTCCTATCGAACCGGTATTCCTGGACTATTCCAAAGATCTTACCCAACTGAAAGCAAAATCGGATATTCCTGTACTCTACAAACAGAATACAACGAATGATATTTTCCAGTTGATTTACCTCTTTGATATGGGTAACAACAATGACAAGGCACTCGGTACCGCTGCCCAATATCTGGAATACCTCGGTACTGCCGACATGACTCCGGAAGAGGTTAAGAGCGAATTCTATCGTCTTGCGTGCTCATTCTTTGTATCTCCGGGTAGCAAACGTACTTATGTTGTACTCTCCGGCCTCAACGAAAATATGCCTGCTGCCATGGCTCTCTTCGAAAAACTGTTGGCAAATGCCCAGGTAAATAAAGAGGCTTATGCAAATATGGCTAACGATATTCTGAAATCCCGCAAAGACGCTAAGCTGAATCAGATGCAAAACTTCTCGCGCCTGGTGTCTTATGCTACTTATGGTCCGAAATCTCCGGCAACCAATCTGCTGACCGAAGCTGAACTGATCTCTATGGATCCGCAACAGCTTGTGGACCGTATCAAACAGCTGAGCAGCTTCAAGCACCGTATTCTTTACTATGGGCCAAGCAATCAGGATGACCTGCTTGCCATCATTAATAAAGAGCATCAGGCACCGGAGGCTTTGAAAGAAATTCCTGAAGGAAATAACTTTGAAGCACTATTGACACCCGAAACGAAGATTTTCATTGCTCCGTATGATGCTAAACAAATCTATATGTCGCAAATCTCCAACAAAGGAGAGAAATTTGATCCTGCTGCTGAATCCGGTCGTCAACTATACAACGAATACTTCGGTGGCGGCATGAATTCCATCGTATTCCAGGAAATGCGCGAAAGCCGCGGTTTGGCTTACTCGGCATGGGCCGGTATGTTGAAGCCAAGCTATTTGACAGATCCTTATATGCTACGCACACAGATTGCTACGCAGAATGACAAGATGATAGACGCCATCAATACATTCAATGACATCATCAACAATATGCCTGAATCGGAAGCTGCCTTCAAACTGGCCAAAGACGGCATGATTGCCCGTATGCGTACCGACCGCACCATCAAGATGGATGTTATCTGGGATTATATCAGCGCTCAATATCTGGGACAGAATGTAGATAGTCGTATCAAGCTGTATAATGATGTGCAGAACATGACGTTACAGGATGTTATCGACTACCAGAATAAATGGATCAAGGGACGCACCTATACATATTGTATCCTTGGTGACAAAAAAGAGCTGGATATAAATGCTTTGAAAAAAGTAGGTCCGGTAATTGAACTGAAACAGGAAGATATCTTCGGATATTAATATATCTGAGCAGTAAAACAGGGAAGGGTTGCATTGTCATGTAACCCTTTCTTTTTTTATAATTTCTACCGGTTCTATTTATAAATACTCTTTATTACACAAAAAGTCCACCCTCCCCGCACTGTGATTACGTACATTTGCCCCGTATTCTAATTTGTATCACATATCTAAAAGAGTATAAGACAGACCATGAAACGTTTATTCATCTTTATTATGGGAGTAATGATGGCTGTGGTAGCCACGTCCCGCACGTTCGACATGAAACAATTGGGGGCTGATGCCAAAGGCATCAAGCCATGTACGAAACTGATTAACCAGACTATTGAAAAAGCAGCTTCAGAAGGAGGTGGAACCATCTATTTCCCTGCCGGGACTTATCTGACTGCTACTATCCACATGAAAAGTAATATTACATTGCATCTGGAATCAGGTGCCATTGTGCGCTTCTCAGACAGGTTCGAGGATTATCTGCCTTTTGTAACCGCACGTTGGGAAGGAACCGTTATGCAAACCTTATCCCCACTGATTTACGCTCATTCGGCAGATAATCTGACCATTACCGGACGCGGAACGCTGGATGGGAACGGACTGAAATGGTGGTTATGGGAATTTGAGACACGTAAGGTGATAAAGGAGAACGGTGGCAAGCTACCTTCTCTGGATAAGTTACAGCAAATGTGGGTGGATGCCAATAAGGACCTGGAAATATCCGATTACTATAAGCCTTCTCTGGAACGTAAAATGTTCCGTCCGCCTTTTATTCAGTTCTACGAATGTACGAATATCCTTATTGAAAATGTGAAGATCATCAACTCTCCTTTCTGGACTGTCAATCCGGCCTTCTGTGATAACGTTACAATACATGGAGTAACCATCAATAACCCGTCAAGCAATCCTAAAGGGCCGAATACGGACGGTATCAATCCGAGTTCCTGCCGGAATGTACGTATCTCCGACTGTTTTATCAGTGTTGGAGACGATTGTATTACCATCAAGTCCGGACGTGATGCCGACGGGCGTAAATATGGGAAAGCATGCGAAAACATCACAATCACCAATTGTATCATGCTTTCCGGTCACGGTGGAGTGGTCATCGGCAGCGAAATGTCGGGCGGTGTAAAAAGGATAGCTATATCCAATTGTGTGTTTGATGGAACGAATGCCGGTATCCGGTTAAAAGCATCCCGCGGACGCGGTGGTGTAGTAGAAGATATACGGGTAGACAATATCGTAATGAAGAATATACAAGGAGATGCCTTTATTTTCGATTTATTTTATGACCGTTTATCGAAAGTGGAACCGGTAAGCGAACGTACTCCTATTTTCCGGAATATCCATTTAAGTAATGTTACGGGAAATGATATCAAGCGGATAGGCTATATAAAAGGTATTGAGGAAATGCCTATATCGGAACTGTCTTTCTCCAACATGAACATAGTAGCCGGAAAAGGATTTCAAGCAGAAACAGCCACCGATATCCGTTTTAACAACGTAAGTTTCACCGTAGAAGAAGGACCTTCACTCAACATCCGACAATGCAAGGATATATTCCTGAATGACGTGCGGACAAAACAACCGATAGCCGGTCAGCCGGTGGTGGATTTAGAAGCAATAGAAAACCTGTCAATCATTCATTGTGATTCTACACAAATTGTCAGGAAATAACAGAAGAAAAACAAATAGACCACTCAAAAAAATCTATAATATGGCACACCGTTTCTTAAAACTCTCATTAGTCTGTATGGCAATCATAGCAAATACAGACTTAAAAGCCCAGCAAGCGCCGGTCTTATGGTACGACAGCCCGGCTGAATATTGGGAAGAAGCTCTCCCTTTAGGTAATGGAAGATTGGGAGCAATGGTATATGGAAATCCGGTAAATGAAGAAATCCAATTGAACGAAGAAACGATTTCTGCCGGTGCTCCTTACAAGAACTACAATCCGGAAACTAAAAACTATCTGTCTGAAATAAGACAGTTGATCTTTGAAGGAAAATATCCTGAAGCCCAGACATTGGCGGGTGAGAGGCTTCTCTCGAAGAATGGTTTTGGCATGCCTTATCAAACAGCAGGCAGTTTACGGTTAAGGTTTCAGGATCAGGAAGGTTATACAAACTTCCGCCGGGAACTGGATTTGGAAAAAGCCGTCGCATCAACCACTTATACAGTGGATGGCGTCGACTACAAACGTGAAGTATTCACTTCATTTGCAGATCAATTAGTCATCATCCGGCTGACCGCTTCACAACCGGGGAAACTGACATTCACCACTGCTCTAACATGTCCGCAAGATGTCAATGTCACAACTTCCGGCAAAGACGCCATGACTATGGAGGGAGTGACTAAAGGAAATGAGTTTGTAGAAGGGGCAGTCCGCTTCCGTACAGATTTAAAGCTCAACGTACAGGGAGGGAAAACCTCTGCAAATGATTCTACCCTGATAGTAACTCGTGCAAACAGCGCCACAATTTACTTGGCGATATCCACCAATTTCATCAATTACAAAGACATATCCGGCGATCCTGTCAAACGCAACAAAGTATACTTAAAGAATGCTGGGAAGAATTATACCAAAGCACTTCAGGCTCATATAAGTGAATATCAGAAATATTATAGTCGCGTATCGTTGGATTTAGGCCGTACCGCCCAAGCTGACAAACCAACCGATATACGTGTCAAAGAGTTTGCCACAGCCAATGATCCTCACCTGGTAGCCCTATACTTCCAGTTTGGACGTTATCTTCTAATCTCCAGTTCACAGCCGGGAGGGCAGCCGGCCAATCTGCAAGGCATTTGGAATCAGAAGCTAAATCCGGCATGGAAATGCCGTTATACTACGAATATCAACGCCGAAATGAACTACTGGCCGGCTGAAGTAACTAATCTACCCGAAATGCACGAACCTTTCCTGCAAATGATAAAGGAACTCTATGAGAATGGTCAGGAAGCTGCTCGCGAAATGTACGGTTGCCGTGGATGGATGTTGCATCATAACACCGATCTGTGGCGCATGAACGGGGCGGTAGACAAAGCATATTGCGGTCCCTGGCCCACTTGCAACGCTTGGTTATGCCATCATTTATGGGATCGTTATCTGTATTCGGGAGATAAAGATTTTCTGGCCCAGGCATACCCGATCATGAAAAGTGCTTCCGAATTCTTTGTCGATTTCCTTGTCAAAGACCCCAACACAGGTTACATGGTAGTCACCCCAAGTAATTCACCAGAGAATTCACCTCCACAATGGAGAACAAAAGCCAATCTCTTTGCAGGCATCACCATGGACAATCAGCTAGTATTTGATCTATTCACAAATACAGAAAGAGCCGCACGGCTATTAGAGAAGGATGAGCTATTCTGCGATACGATCCTCTCACTCAGAAAACAATTGCCTCCTATGCAAGTAGGGCAATACGGACAATTGCAGGAGTGGTTTGAGGACTGGGATAACCCCAAAGATCATCATCGCCACATTTCTCACTTATGGGGATTCTTTCCGGGATTCCAGATATCTCCATACTCCTCACCCGTACTCTTTGAGGCTGCACGCAACACCCTAATCCAACGTGGTGATCCTTCTACCGGTTGGTCTATGGGATGGAAGGTTTGTTTCTGGGCAAGATGTTTGGATGGGAATCATGCATTCAAACTTATCACTGACCAACTCAATCTGGTCTCCCCCGAAGTCCAGAAAGGACAAGGAGGAGGCACCTATCCTAATCTTTTCGATGCACATCCTCCTTTCCAAATAGACGGAAACTTCGGTTGTACAGCCGGTATTGCCGAGATGTTAATGCAAAGCCATGATGAAGCCATACACTTGCTACCTGCTTTGCCAGATGTATGGAAGGACGGTGAGATAAAGGGACTTCGGGCACGCGGAGGCTTTGAAATCATTTCATTGAAGTGGAAAAACGGGCAGATAGAATCTGCCGTGATCAAATCGACTCTCGGAGGCAATCTTCATCTACGTGTGCATCAGGAGTTGGCTATGGATGGAAAAAGTTTATCTGCTACTGACAACGGTAATGCCAATCCTTTCTTTGCCAAGCAACCCATAAGCCGCCCCTTGATTAGTGAAAAAGCTCCTTTGAAAGGTATTGAGCTGAAGAAATCATACGTTTATGAAGTCGCTACCCAAGCAGGAGAAACTTATACTTTTACGAATGTCCGGTAACAGGTAACCGGACGTTCTTTGTCAAGAGCATATTTACAGAAGATTAACGGACGGGAGGCATAGACCTCCCGTTTTACTTTCGGAACAGACCGTCTGTTTGCCTCAAACACATGATCAGTATGCCTCAAACGCATCGTCTGTTTACCTCAGATGTATCGTCCGTTCCGCTGGGGTGAATCAGTGAAACGCCACACCTCAGCAAGTGAAACGGCTGGGCTTAAAGCGGTTGAAGTGTGGCATTTAGGTTATTGAAGTGTAGCATTTAAGCTGCTAAGCTGTGGCATTTGGGAAGTAAACATGTGGCATTTCAAATGACAAGCCATAGGGATAAAAAAAGAACGGAGAAGCATTGCTTCTCCGTTCGTGCTAATTTAAAATTGAATCTTAAATAGATTTACGAATACAAATATACGACATCAGAAAGGCGATGTCAAGTATATTGGGATTTTTTTCACTTTCCAACAATTATTTTATAGCAATCGTTGTTCGCTGCAAATCTTCTTCTTTAGAGCTTCCTCCCACCATAATATCATAATTACCCGGACAAACTCTTACTGTATTGGATTGATCGTCCCACCACTCCAATTCTTTATCTTTCAGATCAAACTCCACATTGACGGTCTTTCCTGCCGGAATAGATACACGCTTGAAAGCACGCAAGGTTTTGATGGGTCCTTCTGCATCTCCTTGTTTTCTAAGATAAACCTGCACCACTTCTTCTCCGTTACGCTTGCCCGTATTTGTAACAGGTACAGTAAGTTTCAAAGACTGTCCGGCTGTAAGTTCATTCTTGTCAAGTACGGTTTTACCATAGCCAAAGGTGGTATAACTAAGACCGTAACCGAATGGGAACAAAGGCACATCCTGCATATATCTGTAAGTTCTTCCGGTCATGTTATAATCTTCAAAGTCAGGCAACTGAGACACATTGCGGTAGAAAGTAACCGGTAATTTCCCCGCCGGATTATAATCACCGAACAATACCTCGGCAACAGCCTTACCACCTTGCTGACCGGGATACCATGCCTGCAAGATAGCTTCGCACTTCTGAGTCTCAGGTTCCAAACCGATAGGCGATCCTGAACAGTTAACCAGAATAATCTTCTTACCTGCACGATGCAGAGCATCAATCAGTTCACGCTGAACGGCAGGTAACTCAATATCCGTACGATCTCCTTTCTTGAAACCGGGAAGATTTACTCCCATCTCCTCTCCTTCAAGGCTGGGAGATATACCGCTCGCAAAAATAACGATATCTGCATCCTTCACACGTTCAACAGATTTCCTTATATCCACATCTTTCTTAAATCCAAGATCAAAGTTCAACTGTGCATCACTTCTCAGATACTCAAAATCAAGTTCCAGATCATACGATTTACCAGCCTGTACCTTCATCGCATGAGTAGATTTCCTTGCACCATGCTTGTTTGAGAAACTTTTCACTTCTTCTCCGTTCACACGAAGTCTTCCGCTCCCATAGCAATAAACCTCAAGAACAATTTCTCCTGATTCTTTAGGAATAAATGCACTGTTATAGGTTGCGGAGAAATCCGTCAAATTCACTCCCGGAGCAAACACTGTAGCCCCCGAAGTACAAAAGCGGAAAGGAGTGGTGACTTGTGTTGTGGTCACCGGTTCGCCTTCACGCTTCAGGTTATTCCAGTAACGAGCCGTGAACCCGGGACCTTTGTCTGACTTACACTGGCTGAATGCACTCTGAATCAGAGTTCTTTCCACCCATGGGCAGCCTTGCTCATAGATCAGTTTATCATCAGTGCCAAGCAAATTCCGCACTCCATCAAGAATAGTGACGGTGTGCGCCGGCATTCCGTTATAATTTCCCCATTGCATCACTGAGTCATTCGCATTCGGCCCCATAACGGCTACCGTCAGTCCGCCACGTTTCAACGGCAGAAAGTTATCCTTATTCATCAACAATGTCATGGATTCACGGGCCATATTCAATGCCAGAGAGTCATGAGCAGCAGAAGCTACTACGGAGAAAGGTATCTTGGTCCAGGATACTTTTTCCGGTTCATCCATTTCCCCCAATGCAAAACGGGCTTTCATCAGTCGCTTGACAGACGTGTCTACGGTCTCTTCTGAAATTAATCCTTTTTTCACGCTCTCTATCAAAGCCTTATAACTGGAACCACACTCCAAATCTGTTCCACTGATCACCGCCGCGGCAGAGGCTGACTCTGCATCGGGATGGGTGTGATGACCACGGTCGTTGTAGAAGTCAGCTATTGCACCGCAATCAGATACTACTATACCGTTGAATCCCCATTCTCCACGCAATATCTGCATCAGCAGGCGATCACTTCCACAGCAGGGATCACCTTCAAAACGGTTGTAAGCGCACATCACTTCTTCCACTTTTCCTTCTTTCACCAATGCTTCGAAGGGTGGCAGATAAGTTTCATACAAATCACGTGGCTTTATATTCTCCGCATTAAAAGAGTGACGATTCCACTCCGGTCCCGAATGTACGGCAAAATGCTTGGCGCAGGCATGCAGTTTATCATATTTTCCATCGGCAGGTCCTTGCAAACCTTTTACCACCATCACGCCCATCCGACTTGTCAGATAAGGGTCTTCACCATAGGTCTCAATACCCCTGCCCCAGCGCGGATCACGGTAGATATTCACTGTGGGAGTCCACATGGTCAAACCCTGATAGCGTTCACGGCTATCCTGAGATGCGTAGTAGGTATTCTTCGCACGTGCCTCATCCGACACGGCATTGAACACTTCGTACACCATTTCCGGGTTAAAGGACGCTGCCATACCTATCGGCTGGGGAAAAACCGTAGCCAAGCCTGCCCGGGCAACGCCATGCAACGCCTCATTCCACCAGTTATACGGTTTAATACCCAATCGTTCCACAGAACGGGAACCATCCATCATAAGATGCGCCTTCTCTTCCAGCGTAAGTTCCTTCACCAGAAGTTCCGCCCGCCTTTCAGGAGATAAAGAAGCATCCTTGTAGGATGGCTCTCCGCAACTTGCCAAAGCAAGGAGAGGCAGTAAGTAAAAAAGTTTTTCTTTCATCATTTCTATTCTATATTTTTACAAAAATAATATATCAAAGGAATAGTACGACAAAAACTGCAAGATTTTAAATCCGATGGAAATGAAATCCTGCAGTTTTCTCAAAGCTCTATACTAAATACCTATTATTGCTGTGGCAGTCCATAGCCATTTGTCACTTTTCCTTTGGATTGACTGATTGTTTCATAAGGAATAGGCCAGTAATAACACGGAACACTCTCTTCCGATGTAATGCCCGGAAGAATATTGCTCAGATATATATCAATATTGGCAGCAAGAGTGCTTCCCCACTCTGTCTTCACATATCCTTCCGCTTCTAATTCTGCCGCAGTCTCACTATCCGGAGCAATATATTCAAATAACCCTTTGATAGCGGTATTATGGTTGGTTCCATTTACAGACAATCCTAACTGAGCAAAATCCAATACACCACGCCATCCCGGGAAAAGTACAGGATCATTTTCATCCGTACAGTCATAAGTCAGTTTGGCACCTGCAACCTGCTTTGTCCAGATGTAAGCGGGTAAGATGTTGCCATTCTCAAATTCATGATAACCTTTAGTCTTCAGATTTTCAGCAAGGGTTGACATCTCATTACGTACTTCCATTGCTTTTTGTGAGAATTTACCACTCCGAACCAGATCGTAACTGGTATGCCCTTCACCGAAAAGTTCAAACTTACGTTCCATCAGAATAGCTTCTTTCAGTGCTTCACCGGACAAACCGGAAATATTATGCAAATCATCTCCAAAAGCTCTTTCACGAATCTGATTAACCAAGCCTATAGCTTCAGTATCTGCATCCAATCCTGCTTTCACTTCCGCTAACATCAAGATGACATCAGCTACACGCATAATCGGTATATTGAAACCCGCGCCCATCTGAGGACCGACAAAGTAAGGATTTTGGCGGCAAATATCCCATTTATTCAAGCAAATACCTCCATCAACCTTAGCACCCGCCTTAAAAGTAAATGCCAACTCATTGCCTTTACCATCCAGCCCGGTAACCACTGCACTGACATCGCGACGTTTATCAGCGTTATCATAACCACCATAATAGAAACTCGGCACCATACGTATACCGGCAAATACCTTATTCGGGGCAGTATTGTTACCACCGTTAGAGCCACGACCAAAATCATAGCAATACATACGGCTTGTAGCTTGATTCTGTACACAGCCTATTTCAAAGATAGCTTCAGGACTCATCAGAAGATCCATTCCGTATTGAAAATGGCGTTGGAAAGGATTGTTCGCATAGCTACGCTCATCCGTAGTAACCAGTTTGGTAGTTCCTGCATTGGTTGAAAGAGCTTTCTGTAAATAGTCTTCAGCTATAGTGTAATAGTTCTTGTAATCGGAACGACGGGCATAAGCGCATTTACGTTTAGCATCCGTGCTGAGAGTTTCGAACTGTACACTTCCATAAAGTTCAGGCATATCAGTACGGATTGTTTGATAGCCTCCGGCATAAAGAGCCATTTTGCCAATCAATCCATCAACAAATGTCCGCGTAATACGCTCACCGTTCAAACCGCCTTCACCTACTTTATACATATACGGTTCCGCTGCTTTCAATTTTTCAATCAATGCATCATAAATATCAAAACGTGAAGCCAGCCCGTAATCATCTACATAATTATTCTCATAGCCATACGGTACATCACCACAATGTTTAATCAAGTCAAAGTAACATAATGCACGTAATGCTTCGGCTTCACCTTTCAGATGTGTCCAGTCAGAAGTCCTGCCTGCTGCGATATCATCCTGATAAGCTGTTTTGGCAGCAATCAGGTCAGCGGTCTTTCCGGCATAGGAAATCACATTGTACAGAGCATTGAAGCTACCTTTCATGTGATCACAAGGAATCTGTTCGGGAACCAGCTTTGCATTGATATTATTGGAAGTATTATTCTCGGGGAAATATTCGATATCCGAACGGTAATGGTCGTTCCAATCGTATGCCCCATTACACGATTCACGATAAAGTGCATAAGCTCTTGACAAAGTCTTCAGAGTTTCTGCGGGACTGGAAGTTACAAACTCGTCATCTGTATTAGAAGGAGAAGAAGTTTCCAGAAAGTCACTGCACTGTGCAAACAAGACGCAACAGGCTGACGCAAATGCCATTTTTATATACTTATTCATAATTTCATCTTTTATTTAAATGGTTAGAAGCTAAGATTTACACCCAGTACGAAGGAACGGGCACGCGGATAAGTACCCCAGTCCATACCTAATTGAGGATAGGTCTTTGTAGAAGTAGATGTACTTACCTCAGCATCAATTCCGGAATATCCTGTAATTGTAAAGACATTATAGATACTTCCGTAAACACGCAGATTACTGATACCCGCCTTCTGAAGCATACTCTTCGGTAAAGTATACCCCAAAGTCAGTGTATTCAAACGCAGATAAGAGCCGTCTTCAATACCCAATGTAGACACATAGCCATTCTCACTGTATGCCAGTGGTAACTTAGCATTCGCATTGGCAGCATTCAGCTGTTCAGGAGTGGTCAATGCAACCAATTCGCCATTCACTACATCATAGATTTTATAGCAGTCCTTTACTATAGAGAGCTTATTCTCGTAAACGGCACCTTCTTTATAACCATAAAGTGCTGCCAACTTATTTACATTATAAATTTCATTACCATAGCTCCAGTTAAAATACAAACCTAAATCAAAGTTCTTATAAGTAGCATTAATATTAAAACCACCGGTATGGACAGGTGTCATATCGCCGATAACGTCCACGTCATCATCATTGATAATACCGTCATCGTTCAGGTCTTTGAACTTTGCCATACCCGGGTAAGCCAACTGTCCTGCAGGGCGTTCGTTCATACCATTGTGTAAATGATAGTTAGGGAATACAGCAGAAGAAACATCCGCAACTCCTTCTTTTAGAGTATACACCCCATTTGCATAAGTGAAATCGTCGGTAGTATAGAAGCCATCAGCAGTCAAGCCACGTACCAAACCTACAGGGCGCCCTTCTTTCAAGACATAATCTGATTTCGGGAAAGTAGATGAAGTAGCCCATTCCGTACCATAAAGTCCAGTGACATTATCAGCCAGTTTGTCCACTTTACCGCGATTGAAGTTAATATTAAAACCAGCCGTTACATTCCAGTCCCTCGTTTTCACGAGTACACCCTGAAGAGCAATTTCAATACCTTTGTTGCTGGTCTGGCCTACATTGGCGTAGGTTGAAGTGAAACCTGTGATACCCGGAATAGCTGTCTTCATCAACAAGTCCTTGGTGGTATTCCAATAGGCATCAATCGTACCTGTCAAGCGGCTATTAAAGAAACCGAAATCAACACCGATGTTACGGGTAATCGTAGTTTCCCACTTCAGATCCTTGTTCGCCATATCTGCACCAAGTGAATAAGAAGGCAAGAAGGCGCCATTCACGGCTCCCTGGTATCTCTTGTCACTGGTAGCCTCCCAATTCTGTGACCACAAACTGGAATTTATACCATCGTTACCTACCTCACCATAGGAAACACGAAGTTTAAGGTTATCCAGCCAGTCCACATCGTTCAGGAATGCTTCTTCAGACATACGCCATCCCAAAGCGGCAGCCGGAAAATATCCCCAACGGTTACTGGGAGCAAATTTAGATGAACCATCCGCACGGAACGTAACCGTCAGCAGATAGCGTTCCATAAGGTTATAATTCAAACGACCAAAGAAAGAAAGGATACGGCTCGGCGTAGAAACACTTGAAGAGAAATCCCCCACTCCCTTAGTACTATCGTATTGATTGATCATGGCAAATGCATTCTCTTTCGTAAAGTTTGCAGGGAAATAAGTTCCTGAGGCTTTCAGCCCGTCACCGCCCGAATCGGAAACTTCATGACCGGCCAGTATATTCAAACGATGTATCTTACCTAAAGTAAAGTCATAGCTCAAAGTATTTGTCCAACGGAGTCCCCAGCTATTCTTTTTCTCCAGATTCGCGTTACCTGCATATAGGACCTCACCGGTATTATCATCCAGATAGTTATTTATGATGGCTCCCGTCCATTCCTTATTCTGATTCCAAGTCTGGCTGAGAGACAGGTCAGTATGATAGGTTAATCCTTTCACAATTCCCCAGTTCAGCGAAAGAATACCACGCAATGACTGCTGAGCATTCGGTGCATACTTATCATTGATACGGTTTACCGGATTATATCTGTCCCACTGACTCTGTTTGGCATAGTTCTCAATCATACCTTCATTCATTGCGGATAGATCACCCAAAATATCTTCTGTTGCAATTGGACGGAAGCGATAAGAAGACGACAGGATAGACCCGCTACCATTCGTAACACCTTCATCACCCATCTTTTTAATATTGGTATAACGGGTATCAAGACTCAAATCAAGATTCTTGGCAATCTTTTGGTTCACTTTCAACGAAACATTGGCACGTCTGTAGTAAGAAGCGAGTTTCATACCATCTTCATCCATGTAGTTAACACCAAACAGTACTTTGGTCTTTTCAGTACCACCCGTAACAGAAAGGTCATGATTATGGGAAAAAGAATCTCCATAAATCTTTTTCTGGATATTATCCGTCTTTACATTACGATAGCTTTCTATACCACCGGGATTGGTAGTCGTATAACGTCCTATTCCATACAGTTTCTCCAATGGTTCCATATAGCTGTTACCACCAACCGAAGCCGCACTTGCCCAGCTATATGCCAGGTAGTCATAAGGATTGAGCGCATCCATATACTTAGTCGGTGTATTGAACTTCGCATAACCATTGTAGCTGACAACAACACGTCCTTCTTTAGCCCCCTTTGTGGTAACAAGAATTACACCATTAGCACCACGGGCACCATAAATAGCCGTTGATGAGGCATCTTTCAAAACGTCAATCGACTCAATCTGATCGCCCGGAATATCACTCAACGAACCACTGACTCCATCAATCAGCACCAACGGATCATTGCTCTGTGAGATAGAACCGCCACCACGTACACGAATAGAAACAGCGGCATCGGGACGTCCATCCTGCGTTGTTACATTTACACCAGCCAGCTTACCCTGCAAAGCCTGAGCTGCATTGGCAACAGGCATAGCTGCAATTTGCTCACCCGAAACAGAGGCTACCGATCCGGTAAGATCCTTACGTTTTACCGTCTGATAACCGATTACTACAACTTCATCCAGAATCTCAGCATCTTCAGCCAATGTCACATGAACCGGCTGCCCTGCAACAATAGATACTGTTTGCGTCTGCATTCCGATAAAACTTATTTCCAATTGTTTGGCTGTACCTGGCACGGCAAGGGAGAATTTACCATCCAAGTCTGTAATTGTACCGATAGAAGCGTCGCTTACTACTCTGATATTAGCACCAATAACAGGATCACCTCTGCTATCGAGCACAACACCTGAAACAGTACGACTCTGTGCAAGAGAGATAAGGCAGATCATACTCATCAAGAGAGTAGCAGCTGTCCTTTGAACAAGTCTTTCAAAATTCATAAGTAATGTGTTTTTAATAGTTAATGATTAAAATGATTCACTCCGCAAAAGTAGCCAACCTGTGTCATAGCAACGGAATAAAATCAGGTAACAAGAGTGTACTTTTTCAAAATGGGACAAAAAGGAGGTGGACTATTCGGGCGAAATATCGTTTTTTTCGGTCAAACAAATCCTATACTTTTCATTTATTCCCTTTTTTCTATACATTTGTTCTGCACTATTCAAAACAGTACTATGAGACGACTGATTATCTACTTCTTATACTTAATGATACCGATGTTTTCATCGGCGCAGCCCATCTGCCAGATTACTGATTTTACAGCAGAGAACGGACTACCCCAAGATATCGCATCAGCAGTTTTACAAGATCAGAAAGGCTTTATCTGGATCTGTACCCGTAACGGACTCAATAAGTTCGACGGATATACATTCAAGAACTACAAATCCGCGCCACATAAAGAATATACACTATCCAACAATCGGATAACCTTTATTTCAGAAACCGCATATGGCGATATCTGGTGCCAGACGTATGACAGCAAGGCTTATATATTCGACACGCATCTTGAAATCTTCTATGATGTTCTGCAAACAGTAGATAAAGATATATAAACCGCAAAACAAATTGAACACTCAAAACAAAACATTTTGTTTCCGATTCACATGAATTAACACAAAACAAAATGTAAATTTAGGGCACAAAATAGCTACTGAAAAAAATAAATCTTTCAGTAATACATTAATAGTATTTCGATAATAGCTTTAAATAATACTCATTCTTTTCAATTGATTATCCAAAGTCTTAGCATTACATTTCAACTTTCTGCATATAGACGCTTTACTACATCCTTGGCTTAACATAGAACGAATCAATTTTTCTTTATCATCAAGCTTATATTTTACATTCTTTCCACCTTTCTTCCTTCCAAGGCGCTGTCCAGCCGCTTTTCTACGCGCCAATGCTTCTTTTGTCCTCATAGATATAAGATTGCGTTCAACTTCGGCCATCAATCCAAACGCAAATGCAAGCATCTGAGAAGAAATACTATTATCCAGTTCGTATCTCTCTTTCACAGTATATAGGTTATATTTCTTTTGAACACACTGGTTTAGTACGGTAAGGACCTCTAGCAGGCTTCTTCCAAGACGGCTTACCTCTGTCAATATAAGAATATCTCCACTTTTCATCTTTTTGAGAAGAGAACCAAGTTTACGATTTTTAGTAGAAACCGTTCCCGAAATCACTTCCGAAACCCAAGTGTTAACCTTTAAACCTTTTTCTTTGGCAAATCTATCGATTTCAAATCTTTGATTTTCTACGTCCTGTTTAGACGTGCTAACTCTGATGTATGCGTAAACCATTTTTGCGTGTAAAGATACCTATGTTTTTTGTTATCCTTTTATCGTCCCTTAAAAGTACAAAGATATGGAAAAAATACTAATGAATGACTTAGATAAAGTAAATGATATTGCTTATCTTTGCGGAGTGGATGCGAGCGGCAATCCTGTATTGATCAGTAAGGTTAGTTTGGGAAGCGTTGTAGCGCCTTCAGTCACCGCTACCAAAGGCGAAGTTTGGATTGTTTATTTAGACAGTAATAAAAATAAGATTCTTGTACCTTGGGAACAGTGGACTACATCAAGAACCGACGCTGTAGGTGTGGCAATCATGTCAGGAGGCAGACGCTTGCTGATTGCACCTCACGAATCTTCACTTTATTGGAGCTCCGTTGCCGGTTCCGGTGGAGCAGTAACAACAACGGTGAAGACAACAGCAGACGTTGATTATGCGGGCCAAAGCAATACTAGCAAGATTGTTGCTTCAGCTGCATTCGCTGGAGATGGAGAAGGGTATGCACCGGGATATTGCGCAGCGTATAGCAATGGAGGCGTGACTGCCGGTTCGTGGTGGTTACCATCATTAGGAGAGTTAGGGATGATCTACGAAAAGTATGACGCCATAAATGCTGCATTGAAAAAAATCAGCGGAGCTACGCAGTTGTCAAGAGTTACCTACTGGAGCTCTACCGAGAACTCGGCTACGAGCGCGTGGCCTCTGGGTTTCAGTAACGGCAGTCGCTGGTACGCTACTAAGGCGGCGTACGAGCTTCGGGTTAGGCCGGTTACAGCATTCTAACTCTTTAACCCTTTAACTCTTTATCTCTTAAGGTTTAAAGGGTAATTAAAAAGATTGTAAAATATAAAAGGACAACATGTTAGCATCGGAGTTAAAGGTTTATCGTGACACATATCAACTGGTTAACACAATCGTGGATTATCAATCGAAATTTCCACGGCTTTACAAATATACCATTGGACAGAAAATGGTAAACGTGGCTCTTGAACTCTTTGAGTACATACAACTTGCAAACATGTTTAAGGATAACCGTTCAAGGCACTTGAACGGTTTCGTTGTAAAATTTGAGCTCTTAAAGGTGCTCATCCGCCTTTCAGCGGAAAGAAAGTTAATCACTCTTGGTCAACAAGCGAACATCGCCGGAATGACGAGCAGCATCGGTAAACAAATCACAGCATGGAAGAGTGCCACACAGGTACAATTACCTGTTGGGCAGCGAGAATCGCATTCATCAAGGATGATGTGAGAGAGCTATTTCTTTTATTGAATGGTCTATGCACTCCCATTGAGTTAAGACTAAGTAAGTCATAGAAACAACCGAGAACTCGGCTACGAACGCGTGGAATCTGAATTTCAGTAACGGCAATCGCTGGAACAATACTAAGGCGACGAACAAGAATCGGGTTAGGCCGGTTACAGCATTATTTAAAAGAAAAAAAAGAAAAGTGGTAGAATTAGAAGGATTATTTGAAGCTTATTACGACTGTCGTAAAGATAAACGTGACTCTATTAATTCCCTTAGCTTTGAAGTGGGCTATGAAGAAGGCCTTGTCGATCTGTGCAATGAAATCAATAGCCGCACATATAAGCCGTCTCGTTCTATCGCGTTTATCGTTGATCATCCCGTCTACCGGGAGGTGTTCGCTGCTGACTTTAGAGATCGAATTATACACCATTATATCGCATTGCGTATAGAACCGCTGCTTGAAGCACAGTTTACAAATCGCACTTTTAATTGCCGTAAAGGAAAAGGAACTTTGTATGGCGTGAAAAGGCTGCATGAGGATATACGGATGTGTAGCGATGGTTATACAAAGGATTGCTATATATTGAAAATGGATATTAAAAGCTTCTTCATGTCCATATCAAAAAAGCTACTAAACAAGCGTATGGATGAGTTTATACGCGAAAACTATAACGGTCCGGATAAAGAAGACCTGCGTTATCTGTCATCCATTACCATCCTGCATAATCCGGAAGAAAACTGCATACGTAAATCTCCGGAGGCAAAATGGCGTTTTCTTCCTCCAGGGAAAAGCCTGTTTTTGCAAGATAAGGACCTTGGTTTAGCTATAGGCAATCTTACATCACAGCTTTATGCTAACTTTTATCTAGACTCATTCGATCATTATCTGGAAGATACGTTAGGTTTTGTATTTCACGGAAGATACGTGGATGATTTCTATATAGTGGATGAAAATAAAGACAAGCTCATTGCTGCTATCTCTCCTATACGAAAATACCTGGAAGCTAAATGTAGGCTTACTTTACATCCAAACAAAGTGTATCTCCAACATTACTCAAAGGGCGTCAAATTTACAGGCGCAGTGGTAAAAAGAGATCGGATATACATTTCCAATAGAACGGTGGCTAATTTCCGAAACTTAACGTACAGACTGAACCATACGGAAATAAATGATTTTGAGAAGGTAAGAAAATGTACGGATGGCATGAATTCGTATCTGGGACTAATGAAACACACTTTGAGTTATGCCATTCGCAGAAAGAATCTAAGTAATATAGACAAGAAATATTTTAAGTATTTCTATATTTCCGGCCATTTTGAGAAAATCACAATAAAAAGAAAATATACAGATAAGACTAACGCTATAAATCGGGTTAAGAAAGGAGGATTGAATGGATACGACTAAAAGCGAGATATACCTTGATGATATCGACATGAAAGTGATTAACTTGTTAAAAGAACACTCTAAGATGTTGTTTATTGAACCACAGGGCAATAGGTATAAGATAAAGATAGAATGGAATGAGCAGGCGGAGTAATTTGCCTGCTCATTCCTACCATTAGACCGCTGTTACATCAATATATGTTGCCGCATCAACTTCATCCTGATTGGCAACTGATAAAGGTATACTATCCGAAGAAACCCAAAGCGAGTTCAGTATTTTCACGTATATAGCCGGTGTAGATTGGATGCGTTCTAAGATAATTTTAAAAGCCCCAGTATCATTATTAGTCCACAGCTTAAATCGTGGAGAGGTCGGAGTACTAGCTCCGCCAATACGACTAAGAGTTATTGTTGGTGCAGCATAAACACCCAAGTTTCTGTTGATTGACATATAGAAAAGCGTCATTGGACCACCACCGAAAGTTGATAAAGATATTAATAAGGATGTGGAACATATAACATCATCTCTGTTCAGTTCATAAACAACTCTTGAAACTGTGGTTTGTATCCTTCTTTCCATCCTAACCTCATTGGCGGGTTTTAATCCATTCTTCTCAGTTGTAGCCGCCGGGATATTGGTTATCAGTTCGTTTACTACACTTTCGTCATTTAGATATATTTTCTCCATAATCTGTCATTTTTAAGGGACGATTGTTTTACTACAGATTCATCCCGGTTAAACATTTTGTTTTATTCTCTTTCTGTTAATTTTTTATTCCACCCCATAATGTTTGGTTGTCACTCCATTTTTTGAGAAATAAATCCCATTAATAGGATTTATGAGGCATTCCCACATATTATCAGACCCTCTTGTTGCTTGCGACATCAAACTAATAGAGCTATCAGATATTGATGATGAGCTTATTAATTCATCGTCTAAATATCTGTTTAGCTTTATCCTCGGTAGGTAATTTATTTTTCCATTCCAAACTTCTGTGACAAATGAGATATTTCCAACCTCATTATCATCCTGGTTGTACATCTTTATACTTTTACTATTAGGATCAATTTCTATACGGGTACCATTGATAGAAGTCAAAAGCTTACCTATAATCTCGACATTGCCATCTTCATCGATCTTAAAAGAACCATTCGGAGATTGTATATTCTTAAAAATACCTCCATTCACCTTGACGGTATTACCTTCAAACAAACCCGTAGCAAAATCCAGAAGAAGATTGGGAGTGAAGGTTCCCGCATTAAACTCCTCATAATTCGATGTCGGATTGCCGTCAGCATCAACCCCCTGCTGCGAAAACATATAGTCTCCTAAAAAAACAGCACTCGCCAATTTAGCAAAGTTGGCCATCAAGATTTCCACAAAAATAGCCTTATAATCTTCAACAAGCACCCAAGTAGCGTTCGATCCATTTACGGCAACATCCTTCTGCGGAGAATTGATATTTGAGGGCATAGCCTGTCCTACCCATGACGTATTTTTATTCATTATATAATACTTTCCATCCAACACGTAAGGAGTTACGGTATCTGTGCATATATAGGTAGTCCATAAATTATACTCTCCGGCCGGATATGGGATACGCCCACTCTTTCCTGGATCACCCTTCTGGACATACTTTACACTTCTTGTTACAGTTGCTATCGGCATACTATTATGTTTTTAAATTTATGACACAGTTTCAATATACACACCTACGTCCGTACCAGCCTGTTCACACATCGCATAGGTCACAGTAAAGTTTGCCTGGTTAGTAGCCTGCCCTAGAACAAGCCCTACACTATCAATGGCGGTAAAGTTAAAGTTCATCTCCATCGCTTTAGTTGTCGACCCCCTCTTTACAACCATAGGAGCATACACCACCGTATCACTCTCTTCTGTAATCGTTTCGTCCGCCGGGGTTGGATTTGGAATAATTTCATAAGGGTCTGAAGCATCCATGACGCCTTGTATATCCGTACCTATCTCTGTTCCTCCCTGAGATACTACGCATTTAAAGTTGGAATAACTGTCAACCATGTCACCGGTAACGGTAAGTGTCTGCGCTGTCTGTCCGGATATAAGACTCCAAGCGGTGCCCACCAACTTATACCATTTATAAGTAAGGCTTGATGTGACCGCTACGCCCGCCTGATAAGTCATTGCTTTGAGTATACAGCTACCGCCTTTTTCGGTGATGGTATAATATTTGTTATCCCCAGCAGCAATAGTCACAAAGTAAGGAGAACCGGTAGCCCGACGAATAGGAATGTTGTACACAGCCTCTACTTTGTCGGTGACATTGCCATATACGACTGTCGCTTCCGCCTTAATGCTACAAGGGGCTGCACCGGCCGCCACAACCAGATTTTTCAAGATTTTCAATCCCCAATAATCCTGTGTTCCTGCAACGTATGGAAGCTTGCGAAAATGCCCCGTCTCACCGTTAAACACATTCGTGGAAACGTTATTGGTAAATGTTAGTTTCACGTCATTAAAATACCAGTCACAAGCAATGGGTACCGAAACACCCTCCGCCACACGGGATGAAGTCGCAATAAATACCAGCTGCGGTTGTGTCTGGGAAAAATCAGGCGATATCGCACCGATTGCGCCCACGGACCCTTCAAATTCCTGGTAAAGGTCTCCGCTTGGAGACTGGATAATAGTCGTGTAAGTTCCCGCCTTGGGCGAAAATCTTACAGTGGCTTGCTTGGTTGCTACACTCATACTTCACCCTCCTTATTTATTTCCGAATTTTCCTCTTCAGCCGGAAGTTTCTCCGAAGAAGATAGAAATCTTTCAGGCGTAGTAACCTTTACCGGATGGTCAGTACCATCCACTTCTTCTTTTGCAGCGTTGGGGGTCAACACGGCTCCGCCACAATAAGCCGCGCGGGAAAAAATATCATCGCCGGGAAAACGCAGTACGTCAGCCTGCCACAATAGATAATTTCCGTCTGCCGTCTTATTACGGATACTTGTCAATCCCATTGACGCAGCCACCTTCTCTGTTACTTTGATGTAATTAGCCATATTCTTAAGATTAAATTGTTATTTTGCTATTATCACTTTATCAGCGCTCGCCAATATTGCCTTCCCTTCGCTGGTTGCCAATATTTTATAATTGCCCCTGTCTGTCATATCCACACCTAATAATCCGCTTGTAACGTTGCTGGCAGAAAGAGAGGGGGATTCGCCGGTTCCGATAACTGTACTATCCTTGTACCAGGTTGCCTTCAGTTCCTGCATGGCATTGTTTATAACACCCTTTGCCCCCGTTACCACCACTTTGGGATTTACGGACGCCGTGCCCGGAGCAATACGGTTCGGTATGTTGGTTATATCGTAATCATAATCCGGGAGGCGCCGTACAATAGTAGTAGTAGCTGTGGGGTCCGCATCTGTCGGCGATGCAGCCGGAGAGCCATCAGGGGAAAATGTCGCCTTGCAGATGTAAGTCTCCTTTTCTCCGATTGCCTCTCGATCAATGACAAGCACGTTATCATTCACGCTTACCACGTCAAGATCGAACTCGTCAGAACCGGCAAGGGTCAGGTTGCCATTTTCACGACGTTTGTACCAGAAGAATTTTCTTTTTGCAGATACACCGGTAAAATCAGTTTCACCCGCCATCAGAGTAGCTACTATGGTTTGCTGTACAGGGTCCTCCCAAGGGTTGTATAAATGTGTCGATTCACTATCAAGCGTCAATAACGGATTAGCGTCGGTAGCATTGATACATTTTATTAATTTAGATTGCCGGTAAACAATGATCTGATTTGTACGCGTATCCAGGTATTCCGCATAAAAATCCAACGTTATAGGATGTAGGAGTGCGGCGTTCTTTTTAACCTTGATCTGGCCTTTATTGACGCCTTCCTGAGTAATCTCATAACTGGCATTAGTCGTTTCAATCAGAGTCCTGTTGCCATCTATGATTTCATACCATTTAAGATTGGTAAGAGAGGAATTTATATTAAACCCCTTAATAATACCATCCTTGTCAACAACATCACATTGAGGCAGCAACACCAGCGGAGTCAGGGTATAGTCCGCCTCAAAAATTCCGGTCACCGCATCATATGTTTGTAATGATGATACGGAACCAACCTCATTAATCGCCATATGTACGCTAAGAGGTTTGTAGTTTACTTCTATTTTCTTTGTCTTCATATCACAACTTCTATTTCATCAGGGTATACATTCTTACCATCACGCAGCAGAACGGCAGCCTTAAATTTACAGGAACCGACCTGTACAAAGTTCGCTCCAAGATCGTCACGCCTAAGCACCAGCACTTTTCCCGTATCGGCATGCTTCACTGCCCAAGCGTTATCTTCCGTGACATTGCCACTATCCCGCGTCCACTCCACATCAGCATCAAGTATATATTCCGTAACATCCCGGTTATATAGCATTCCGGTTATAGTGAGTGTATCCAGATCATCAACAAGATTGCCGTTCTCATCCATCTTATCCAAGTCTATCCTCCAATCATTGGCAGAAGATATGTCAATAGAGAAGTTTGGATTTCCCTCTTTCATAGCCCATCCTGTCGAACCGAATCGGGGCTCATCAAGCGTGCCGTTAATCAGGCATTGCCAGCGACACCCGTAATGCCACACGGTATCCGCAGATGTAGAAGACACAGAATAGGGATTATCAGAAGCTGCAACCTCGGCACTCCAGTCTCCGCGATCCACAAGGGAAAGAACAGGAATTCCCGGATATTGAATCTGTAGGCGCTCCTGAAAGGCTATACCCCTGCAATAGACATAGCTATGCCGGTAATTTATAGGCAGATTATCAAACAATGACAACTGTTTCAGTCTGCCGATGATAATGGCATAGTTATTTTCTTCCAATATTGGCTTTGTCACGCCATCAAGCATGCAGATACATTTTTCGCGGGTGGAAAGATACCAGTATGCCTGACGATCTTCATTGACCGGATTACCGCGACGCGTTATTATCATCAATGGTTCCGGCGGGTAATTCTTTCCACCCGGAACCTCGCTGTCCGGATACAAAACGGCAGTAATCGCATTGGCGGAAGTATCCACATGCAGGACGCGAAGCCAGGATGTGTAATATACTCCGGAACCTGAAGCAAGATCGTTGACTATGCCATAAATAATATCATTTTCAGCCAAGGCTGTAAAATCGTTATCCCAACGCTTACGGAGCGGCAAACGGTAGGTACCATCTTCCAATAGTTCGACACTCTCAATCGTGCCAGATTCGGAAAACGAATAATCACTTTCTATGGCAGAAAGACGATTAAAGATAAGTTCTAAAACGGTCAGCGATGAGCGCAACTCCATGCGGTCTGCTTGTATTAATCCATCTTTAGCAATTATTCCACTACCTGCAATCAGTGAGTCAATAATATCCTCACCTATTTTTAATCCTGCAAAAACCCTTGCATCTCCATTTACTACGATATCCTGCAAAAAGGTGATAATCCCATAAGCCACATCATCGCTTAATCTGCTCAATGCATTTTTAGCGATTTCTCTAAGAGCTCTACGGGATGAAAAAGCTGTATATTCGCTCGGTGCTTCCGCATCTCCTGTTTTTAACAGACGCACCATTTGCGCAACCTCCTGCGCAATGACATACTGCATATTATTGATTGAACTGTCCACCGTTGACTTCCAAGAGGTATTTACGGCATTGGTGCATTCAATAGTCGCCTCGCTCAGATTATTCAATTTACGCACCACGCGTGTAATACGGCTATCCCGATATCCTTCTTCAAAGTACAAGGTACTGTTCAACCGAACACGCTGTCCAAGCAGCAGTGGCACATTATTAGCATCCACATAGATATAGTCCGTTTCACCGGTGTATATGGATACATCCTTGCTATATTCTTCCAAAAAATCATCTACAGCCTGCTTGTATTGTTCTTCCGCAACCGGATAATAACTATCCGGCATACGGATATCTGTCAGTACATAGGTATCACCAACTTGCGGTATCAGATTTCCGCCGGGAATCTGAGTATCCTCATCAGGATATGTGTTTATAATTTCGAATTCCTTCTCATCGTTATGCCAGACACATTCAAACGTTCTCCCGGACAGGTCTCCTGAATCGAACGTCATACTAATCTCCTTTCCGGGAATCATATAATCATCCGGATTGAAAGGAAGGTCCGCATCACTGACGTAATATACGGTAAAATCTCCCGTCTCCTCATTTGTTTTTTCTTCGGAACGTGTAGACGATATGGTACCGGTTCGATGGGGAAAGATATTTGCAAATGCGGATTCTTCCCGGTGCTCTTTAAGCCCAAGGTTGGTATTCAGGTCGATATATTTTGCCCGTGAAGGAAGCTGTAACGTTGAATATCCGTATACAGAAGGATCAATATTCTTACTGCTACCTACGGGGATTAAACGCGTGAACCATTTGATGGCGTTTGTATTTTCTTCCTGGGAAAGACCGGATTTCAAGCCTTTTCCATAGCCCAGTTCCACTTTCTCACCACGCTCACATTTGGAGATATTCAGATATTCACCGTCCATCCACCATTCCGTTTCAAAAACTTTTGCAATCTCTGATGCAGCATCCCAGCAATATACACCATTAAAGTTAATGTTTTGCCGGTCCGCGGTTATGGCTTCACCTACACGCCATAATACCCCATCAGTATTGCGGTTCATGTTATCCACCAGTTTTTGGAGGAATTCCAGCGGAGTCCCGTCGTAGGCGAATACAGACTCCAGGTCGTCATCACTCTGGTTCAGACGGCAGAAAAGGATATCCTCCATATCATGCTCTCGGCCGTAGAAACTGATGTTATATGTATACTTTTGAGTATTCGATTGTTTCGGACGGTACTCTTTCTTGACGGAGAATTTACGATCATCAACAAGTATATAATCACCTACCGAAAGAATAAAGAATTCCCATGTAGAAAAAGTAACGCTCACCACATGCTCAACACCTACCTCTTCCGTCCATTCGGAATTGGAGTTAGGGCTTACGATCTTCTTTACCTCTCCGGTTTTATTATATATTGTCAGTTCCATTGAAAAAGTTTTTAAACTGTTTTAAATTCCACCTTAAAACTCTGGTTTGGGTTCTCTGAAAGTAACTGAGAATCCGGCTACTTGTTGTCCCGTATCCCGCAGCAAGGTAAACTGGCTGTACTTCGCATATTTCTTCAAATACACCTTGTAAGTCTTGCCTATTTCCGGCACACGAAGTTTCAACCATCCAGACCTTAACAACGTTAATACATTGTTATATCGTTCATACCATGAAGCTCTAGTGTTTGCCACAATGGCCATTTTAAGAGTGATATCCCTTGCCTTGTATTTGGGTATCAGTTCATCCGGGAGCTCTTCTCCATTATGCTCACGATATTCTACCGCTGTATATTCTTTCATTTCCGGAGGAAGCATCAAGGCGTCATAATTAGCATGGTCGTCCTGATTCTCTTCCCACAGGAAACAGCCGTATGTGGCCATATCCGTATCATTGACAAATAATAATCCGCTTTCCACCACCATATTTTACTCTTTTAACTTAACACCCCTATTTTTCATCTCCGATATATTATCAGATATATCCGATAGATGTCTCAGATAATAAGAATTCTCTGCCATAATCGCTATTGAATCCGCCATCATTTCCAGGTTATCTGACAGACTGTTATCAATGGAGATAACATGGTCCAGCATTGCGTTTCCGATACCTTCCAGCTTTCCTGCCGTTTCCTCAGTAATGGAGGTCACCATTCCGGCACGCCCCGTTTGATTATAGTTCTCATCGCTGGACCATCCAAAAAGAGCCTTCAAATCATCCCTTTCCTTAAGGGCATCCTCCACTATCTTATTCCACCTGTTCTGAAGGTCTTTATACGCATCCTCATTAATATCTCCGCCACGGCTGTATTCAACAAAACTTTCATACCAGTTTTCAAGCTGTCCTGCAAACTTATCAGCAACCATATCGGTAAGTATCTTGCGCTGCATATACTGTTCAAAGTTGTCGGCAAAATCCTCCGCATCACTGCTCATATCCATGAGCGTATCCAGAAAGTTATTCCGAATACTGTCAAAGGAAACTTGCGTAAGCTGTTCTTTCACCTGTTGCTGGATATCTTCCAACTTTTCGGAACCTTCAATGATACTATTCAGATAATCACGCACGTCGTCGTCCAGTTTCGCCCAGAAGGTCGGGGCTTCTCCCTTTAATTTCTCCAGCTGTTCCACTGACAGGTCAAAAAGTCCGGTCATACGACCTTCACCGATCTGGAATTCATCGAATGCACTGCCAAGCGCAGCACGCGCTTCGTTCCATTCGGTCGTACCCATTCTCTTACGTTGGCGTTTACCAATGGAACTGGACCACATGCTGGCTCCGGAATTCAAACGCTCACGCCCGAGTATGCGGTAAGACTCTATACTTTTATTCAGCAGTTCTTCCGCCTCACGGCCTGCCTTATCCGCTTCAGCTCCATAGCTCATATCGATATATTCCCTTTTCTTATCGATGAGTTCGCTCCATATCTCATTCAGCTTGCCATACTCCTCAACCATATCATTGTAATCCGAGTAGTCTGCACCTTTGAACAGCTTATCCGCTCCGATCCAGCTCCACGGGTTCCAATCCGCGCTCATAATACCACTTACCATGCTTCCGATGCTGGAGAATATATTGCCAACGAATTTATCAATGCCGACTTCTCCGATGGAATCAAGGATGGCGAATATTGCGCCTATGAGTCCTCCAATCTTCTGGCCACTTTCCGTGAAGACATCGGCAAGGTCTCCAACAATACCTCCCAATGTGGAAAGACTCATTTCTGATGTTGACCCCAGCTGCCTGATGGCATTCCCCAACAGTGTGAGATTAGATATCGTCCGGTTGGTAGCATTCTCCACTACGCTTTTAGAACCGATCATCTCGCTTTCCGCCTTATTCTTTTTTTCACGCGCTGCCTCTATGGCCGATTCATCTCCGGATTGCAGAGCTTTATTCAATTCCTCCTGTGCTTCAGCGACCTTTCTCACTTTGCTTTCATAGTCGGACAGGGCTTCTCCAAGACCTCCGAAGAAACCGTCTTTGTCTACCAGTGCTGTATTTATATTATTCAAGGCTTCCTCGACAACTTTTATGGTCTCCGGGGAGGCGCTTTTCCTAAATTCCGGAGAGTTCTTAAAGGCTATAAGCTGTTTTTTAACCCCCTGCAACTGCTTGCGTGTAACAGCCTCCAGATTGCCGAATACCATCTCCCAGTTAATTTCCTTCTTCAAGTTTTGAAAATCAAATTCAGACAAGGCCTGTCCCATTTGCTTTTCAAGGATTTTCTTTTTATTTGGGTCTTGCTCCTCGGCGATTTTCATAGCATATTCCTGAGCGATGGCAAGACGTTTCTGCTGAGAGGTGCCGAACAGCTTGTTGTATTCGTTCCATGCTTTGGCACTATTGGTAAGAAACTCATTTTGAATTTCCGTATATTCCTTGATGTAAAGCTGATAGGCGGCAAGACGGCTTTGTTCAGCAGTGCTTTTGACCGCCTGATCTTCTGCCGGAGACACCTTAGTTCCAGCCTTCCTGGCTTTCTCAATCCGGGCAAGCTGGTCACGTTCCTCTTTGTCAATTTCGGCAATAGAGTCTTTGTATTCCTTACTTGCCTGAGCCATGCGTTTTTCACGACCATCACGCATTATCGCTATCAACGTTTCCTCCAGCTTCTTCTGAGCACGTATGCGAGCGTCGGCAAGTTCATTCTGGTAATCAAGAGTTGTTTTTCCGGATGTTTTATGATCTTTCGTGTCATACACTTTCAATGCTTCTTGCGATTCCTTTAATTGCTTTACAGCATCTTGATAATTCTTAACAATGTCTTTATCTATCCCAAGAGAAAACAAATCCTTTTCTTCCTTTGAAGCTTCATCCAATGTCTTTTTTACATCTGACTTGATTTTTTTCAATACACCTTCCGCGCGTTCCTGCTGCTGCTTCCAATAATCATACGTTTCTTCTTCTGGTTGAGGAAAAAGGTCAAGAGTATTAATATGGTTTGAGATGGCCTCTATATTCTTATCGTAATTTGATATATTTTCAACGATTCCATCATAAATCGCCTGCTGCTTCTCTAGTTCAGAGTTAGCCTCACTCAATTCATCATTAGCCTTTGATAATGCGCTAGAAGAGCCATATAATCCCTGTCTTCTAGCCTGTTGAGCCGCCTCTTTGTCTAGTTGAGCCTGCTCTACGCGTCTTTGCGCTTTCATCAATGTTGCCAACTGAACCTTTCGTTTAGTATCTTCTCCCTCTCTACGCACGGACAGTTCAGCAATTTTATCAGCATAACTTCTTGCTACAGCATTAGCATATATCTCTTTGCTGAGAGATTTATATGCTGATTCTAGTTTTCCCAAGTTTATATTTTCCCCATCCAACACATTGGCATATTGAGGATATTTTTTTAACCATTCATTGGCGGCAGCTGTGCGTTCCTTGGCAGAAACAGCAGTGTTTTTTAATTTATTGTAGAGTATATCCAGTTGCACTTGTTCATCCTTAGTATCCTTAGCAGCGTTTTTTCTTGCCAACGCCATTTCCTGTTCTGCGGACAATAGATCAAGAGTAGCATCTTTGGCTTTAAATAAACCTTTTGCCCATTCTCCGATTTCTTTACCATATACCACTGTAATGGTGATAGCAGCCGCCATCGCGGTTTGCCAGGAAAATAAGGATGAAAGCAATTGTTTCCATACGGGAGTCGCCTTTTGTCCGGCAGCGATCAAACGCTCGTACTCTTTTCTTGCGGAGGCCACCGCATCAGTAAACATCGGTATATTATTACTGATAGCCAGAAAGAAGATTTGCGGTCCCATAGCCAGAGCAGGAAGTTCCCTGGCAATCTGTTGCAAACTCATCTTAACATTATTCAGCTTAGGAGCGGGATCGTCTGCCACTAAGGGTGTAGAACTGGTCTGTTTCTTTTGCTTCTCATATTGTTCCAGTTGCTCCTTCAATTTGTTAATAACTCCTGTAAGCGCTTGTACGTCCGCCAAGTCCTTGTCGCTGACAATTCCCGTCTTTCCGGATTCTTTGGTTATCTGTCCATTCAATGCCTTCAGCTCAGCCTCCAGCCGTGCAATGGCCACCTCTATATATTTGGACAGGCCATCCATATTGCCTTCAACGGAACGCATTCCAGTTAAGGTCTTGTCATCCAGCATTATTTCCAGTCTTACAGGCTCCATAACTACAACCCTAATTTTGTTTGATAATATTCAGTCGTAAAATTCCCGGACCTGTCTTTCAACCCCTTGGCCCGTTCTTCCTTTTCCTCTTCAGCGGAAACATATCGGGACACATCCATATTCATGACAAGCAACTCCGCATAACTGAGCTTCCAAAGAATATAGTGCTTTGACAGCCCGAAGCGTTCCATACTTTGTGCAATGATACCGAGAATGCTATGTGGAGGTTCCTGGTGCCCCTTTAACTCATTCCCTGATTTTGGCTTCCGATTGGGTTTAGAATGCTTTCCACTTTTGACGCCAATGGAATAATACTGCAAAAAGACTTTATATCAATACCTTTAAGCAGATGGATCATCGCCTCCGTAAGCATGGCCGGATGAACGCGCCATCTGAGATACCATGCCACCGGCTTTACAAAGAGAATTCCCGAAATATACCCCGTGCATATTGAAAGGGCTACCATTTCACTAACCGCCTTTCCATTTTCCGCGATGAATTTCATACGCTCATCATAACTCATATCCTCAACCATTTGAGGAGTGACACCTATCTTCAGATAGCGTAAAGCGATCCGCAGGAGACATCCTCCCGGCGGGCGGCGCATCACTAGGCGAGAGCCGCCCTTTCTTCCGAAAAGACGTTTGGGAATGACAGGGATACGTATTCCTATGTCGAGCAGCATTTCAGCCGCCTGGCGTTTCTCTTCCGTTCCCATTATTCACTCTCCGGCAATTCACTTGAAGGCGGGACCTGTCCCGGCGCAAACACCTTATACGGACTCTTGCCTGTGCCGGCATCCTGCATTTCAAGCTCACACTCGATACCAAGCACGTTGGTAAAGTTGATGCCGTTACTGAAATTGCATGTCAGCGTACCATTGTAGATGCGGATGGTATGTCCGGACGTACATTCAATGTCGAATATGCCGGATACCTCCTTGTCTTCGGTAGGTGGTGTGTAATTCCCGCTTTCGTCAACTTCTCCACCCATTACCTGTTTCATGTTTTCACCCGTCAGTTCAATCAGGGTAAGCGTCCAAAGCTTGGTTCCGGGTGAAGACTTCAACACCTTGAACGGCGCGCTGCGTTTTTGTGCCGCCCAAATACGTGTCTTGGTTGGGGCGTCACCGCCGGGTTGCAACCCGTCCTCTGAGATCAACCCCAGATTCACTCCATTGTATTTCAGATTGGTTACGCCATAAATGGCGCCATCATTTGTTACAGCCATATCATTTACTTTTAATTTTTTCTTAACTTATTCTTGAACCATCGGAGGAATAAGAAAAGCACAATAGCCAGAATCATACCTCCTGCGATTTTTATCTTTATCCGTTGCCAGAATGACAGTTTCTCCTCCCGCTTCTTTTCTTCTTGCGCCACATTGGAGCTTTGCCTTTCCGACGATTTCCTTGTTATTACTTTTTTCTGCAAGTCTTCTGTTTCAGCAGCAATGCTGAGACCTCCCTTGCCGTCCGACTCCACCTTCAGACCGATGCCGTTCTCTTTCACGCTAATACCAAACCCTTGAGGAAGTTTACCTATCATCAGGAGGTGGTCTTGAGGCAGTGGCAGGTTCATCCGCGTCATCGGGACCGACTCGTAGGTTGTTACCTCGGTTTCGGTCCTGGAAAGAGAGTCCGAGCGGACGATTGTTCGGCTCTCCCTGCCCGCTGCGCATCCATACAACAGCAGGACAACACTCAGCATACTTACATTGATAACATTTGCGAAGCGCCTGCTCCAAATTGATAATTTTCTCATTGACCTTTCTGATTTGTTCCGATAATGCAAGAGTAGTCTGAGACAGGTCATCATACAACTGCTTGTATGTGCCTTCACTTTCTTTGACCGCCCGGACTTTATAGACCTTGCGGTCCTTGTACCAGCCTATCGCCATAGCCAGACATCCCGTAGGAGCCAGCCAATCCTGCAATATTGTTAATATAGAATTCCAGTCCATGCGTATGTACATTACATAATTATAAGAGGTTCCATCCGGACTCAACGTCCGCCATAACAGCAAGCTTGCCATTTTCCACCAGTGAGATCGCGGATGCGAAAGCGCACATTGTCGCCATATCATCCACATCGGGCACATAGCTTTCCGGTACTTGCATCTCCCGACATACGCGCGTGATGTAACCGGATGTGTTGTTTTCCGATGGTGGCGCCCATCTTTGAATAAAATCGGCAATGGTCCGGCAATGGTATAACCTGCGATAATTCTGCAACAACTTTATCAAAGCCCGGTAACCATACGCCATATTTTTAAACTGGCAGAACGACTTGTCCTGTGATGGCCGAACCTCTCCCTGCCACAAGGTGGCAGAGAGACGTATATTGCCGGGATTGTTATTTCTCAGCCCCCGTGATACAGCCATAGTTATTCATCCTTTTCGGTATTCGCAGACACAGTAGCCGCCTCCGTTTCTGAACCGGACTCGGAAGGCAGAACAATCTCTTTCACGTCACCCTGAAACCATGTCTTGCCATCGTAATAGAGGGATACGGTCTTACCCGCCGGAACGTCAACCGCCTGGACGGTCGCCTTATATGCGGCCGCTTTATTGTGTACGGTCAGACACGCGCCGGGCAATACATCGGTAGCTACGATGTTATATGTAGTAGCGGCGGTAGGAGTCAGTTCAACCACATCGTTTTGCGTTACCATCGTAATTGTGGTACCTGCTACCGTGATTGCATTGCCTTCACGCACATCAAGCATCACGACTTCTTCTCCGAATGCCGTATTGGTGTCCGCAGTCATCAGCATCTTGAAGAAGTAGCGCTCACCTGCATTGGTCAACTTGTCGATCTGCACGACATTAAAGTCATTTTGCAAGTTAACCGCCCCCCAAAGATTGGACTTGTCCGTTGGTGTGGCCACCGTTCCGATTATCAATCCGTCCGGCCATGAAGCTACCGTCTTGATGGTAGTTCCCTTAAAGCGCAGGGAGTTGGTATCCGTCCAGTTGGCTCCCTTGGCATAACGGAGGGTCAGTTCATCATCATAACGGTCAGCGTCATTCACGGACATGATATACACAAAGGAGGGATTGTTTCTCAACACCTGCGGAGTAGCCTTACGAACACGCATCAGGCGAGTAACCATTGAATCTTCAGCGGAAGATTTGACGCGGATCACTTCAGGGTCTTCGAAGATACGCATCAGGATACCATTGAACAGATGGTCATCATCCGTATCGTCGTCCACATAAATACCGTTTACAAAGTGGTCGCCCAATTCAAAATCCACCTGGTCAGCCAATGCGGAAAGCATGGTATTCTGAACCTCGGGAGGTAACTCGCGGAATACCAACTCACCCTTCGGCTGGAAAGGACGCCACACTTGTTCGAATGAGCGCGGGTTGAATGTGGTGAAAGCCATGAAGTCAACCGGCTTCAGCTCTTTCTCTGAATAATCGAAATCGCCCTTTGAGTCTTTATCTTCCGGCTGTTCGACACGCTTACGAAGCATCCGGCCGACTTTCATACGGGGAATGGAATACTTCTTCTCAACGTTGGGAACAATGTTAATAAGCCCCTTCTGGACCAGCTCGTTGCCGGTAGAGGCCTTGGTGAGTATCTTGGCAAGTACCTCACCGTCGTAATTGGTGTTTTTAATATTAATCATACAGTCTTTTTTTTAATCGTAACCGTTGTTTTTCTTGATTCTTTCCCAGTTCTCCTTCCATACGTCCTTGTGATCCAAAGGCTGATCGATCACATTGCTAATACGTTTCTTCGCAGGAAGGGAAGCCACAAGAGCTTTGCCCTGCTCATAGTCCTTTTCAAGCATGGCTTCATAGGCAGGGCGTTGAGCCGGAGCAAAACGTTCTTCTTTCTCCGCCTTATCCAGGAATTCCTTCATTTCCTGTTTCCGGGCGTCCGCCTCCTTTTGTTTATACCCCTGAATCTCCTGTTTCAGTGTCTGGTTCTCGGTGGCAAGGTTGTCGTACTTTCCGGCCTTGTCTTCCAGCGTGCCGATAATCCGTATCATATCGGCTTCGCTCGCGCAGTTGGCGAACGCTGTTCTTGTCTTTAATTTTTCAAACATAATCGTTTCGGGATTTGAGTTAGTATTCAGCCGGTTGTTGAAGATGGCATAGATATCTTCGTTGCTGCTTTCTTCGGGAACCGGTTCTTCCGTATCGTAAATGCCGTCAATAAAACCAAGGGCCAACGCCTCTCTTGCCGTCAGCCAATGGTCCTTGCCGTCAAAGTAGGTATCCTTTATTTCCTGTTTATTCTTTCCTATGCGGGCGGCATACATATCCGCCAGAGTGTCTTCCAGGTCTTCAACCTCTTTAGCCGTATCCAGAAGGTCCTGCTTATTGCCGTAGCATCCGCCATAGATATTATGTAGCATCAGACGCGCATAACGGCTCATCTGTACAGGTTTACCGCAAAGGGCTATCACACTTGCCATGCTCGCAGCGACACCATCCACATAGATACGTATGTCCGCATCACTATTACGTATCGCGTTAAAAATAGCAATACCCGCATAGACGCTACCACCTAAAGAATTTATACGCACATCTATACTCTTATACTGTGCGGCATAACCGTACAGTTCCGCTGCAATATCGACGTCGTTAATCATGCCGCCTATATCTCCATAAAGGAGGATACATGCCGTATCAGGTGATGGAATGATATTAAAAAATGTCTTTTTCATCGCTTTCGCTGTTTTTTGCTGCAAAGATGAACACTTTTTTTACCACCTGCAACCCTCATTACACATGATACCTTTTTATCGTTGCATGATACGCTGTTAAAACCTTATCATAAATACAACCTATTGTATATCATTTATTTATATGCGAATTTTGCAGGTAAATAAGATGAAGCTATGGCAGATTTAAAGACAGAAGAAAAGAAAGCGCTCGCTAAAGAATTATTCCTAAAATGTGACCTTACTTTGGAAGAGATTGCCGGAAGAGTGGGAGTAACCCGGCAAACCATCGCCAGATGGTCATACGCAGGCGCATGGAATGAACTGAAAGCAAGCCTGTCCATCACGCGGGAACAACAGATTGCATACATGTACAGGCAGATATCCGAGATAAATGAGAAGATATTATCACGCGACCCCGGAGAAAGGTATGCCACTGCATCTGAAGCTGACACCTTGAACAAACTGGCGGCATCCGTCAAGAAGATGGAGATCGATATCGGAATATCAGACATCATCAGTGTCGGAATGAGGTTTATCAACTGGCTGCGCACTGCCGATCTGGACAAGGCCAAAGAATATACTGTATTGTGGGACCTTTTCATTAAAGACCAGATAGCCAAATGAGATTAACACCCGATGAAAGACAATCTTATGCCGCATGGGAAGAGTTCAGGTTGAACATGGAAAGGGCCACTCCTGCGGAAACGGGCATGACGGAAGCTGATAAAAAGAAAAAGCTGAAGCATCTGGAAGCCAATCCTATAGAGTGGATCATATACTTTTTCCCGGAATTCGCAAAATATGAATTTGCTGATTTTCATATCCGTGCGATTAAAAGATGCACCACGCATATGGAGTGGATGGAAGTACTGTCCTGGGCACGAAGTCTTGCAAAGAGTACCGTAGTCATGTTCATCGTGCTTTATCTGGTACTGACCGGAAAGAAAAGAAATGTCATCATGGCCAGCGCTACCGTGGATGCCGCCAAAAGATTACTGGCACCCTACAAGAAACAACTGGAAACAAATGCGCGGCTGAAGGCATATTACGGCAATCAGGTAACACTTGGAAAATGGAGCGAGGAAGAGTTTATTTTAAAAAACGGAGCCTCATTCCGCGCCATCGGTGCAGGAAGCGCGCCGCGCGGATCGCGCAATGATATGGACCGTCCCGACGTACACTTGCTGGATGACTTTGACACGGATGAGATATGCCGTAATCCGGACAGGCTGGACGCACAATGGAAATGGTGGGAAGAAGCACTTTATGGTACACGTGATATCGCAGTCAAATTGCTGGTTATCTTCTGCGGAAACATCATAGCAAAGGACTGTTGCATTGTACGCGCCGGAAAAATAGCCAATTCCTGGGATATCGTAAATGTGCGCGATGCCAACGGTATCTCCACATGGCCGCAGAAGAATACCGAGGAAATGATCGATGCCGCACTTTCAAAAACCAGTACTGCCGCCGTGCAGAAAGAGTATTACAATAATCCGGTATCGGAAGGAAAGATATTCAAGAACCTGATCCGGGGAAAAGTGCCTCCGTTACGGAAATTTAAGTTCCTGGTCATTTACGGGGACCCGTCACCGGGGGAAAGCAAGAAAAAACAGGCTAGTTTCAAGGCGGTGTGGCTGATGGGAAAGTTGCAGGGCAAACTGTACATCATTAAGGGAAGGCTGTTCCGGGGAAGCAATGAGGAATTCATAGAAGCATTTTTCGACCTCCATGATTTTGTCGGAGGAAAAACAAATGTCTATTCCTATGTTGAAAACAACAAGCTTCAGGACCCATTTTTTAAACAGGTCTTAAAAAGGCATTTAAACCGCCTGAAAAAAAGGATGGGAGTCCAGCTGAGCATAATCCCCGATGAGGATAAGAAAACCGATAAGGCGACACGTATCGAAGCCAACCTCGAACCGTTAGACCGGGAAGGAGAACTTGTATTCAATGAAGAAATGGAGGACAGCCTGGACATGAAGGAGCTGCTTGACCAGTTTAAGCTCTTCGATATGACACTTTCTTATCCGGCGGACGGACCGGACTGCATAGAGGGGGGCAACAGGATCATTGACAACAAAACCGCATCAATGGAGAAAACGTACACTCAATCCCGCGCAAGTTTGCGCATGTATAACAAATATAGGAGGTGATTATGTCGGAATTTATAGAGATGAAAGATTATGACGCAACCATCCATCAGGAAATACTGAACGCCGTGACGCGTGAGGATGACGCCATAGTAGAGGTATGCGAAGACCAGGCTATCGCGGAAATGCGGGGATATCTTGAGTCGCGATACGACTGCGATAAGATATTCGCCGCGAGAGGTAATGAACGCAATGCGCTCATACTGATGTTCGCCAAGGATATCACCATATACCATGTGATGTGCGTCCATAACCCGCAAAAATTTGCAGAGATACGGAAAGACCGGTACGAAAGGGCCATTGAATGGCTAAAGGGCGTCAGCCGGCTGGAAATAAGCATTGCAGACGTGCCTCTGCTTGATAAAGACACCCTGAAAGAGAAAATGCCTTTTCAGATGAGAAGCAATCCAAAACGAGTCACACATTATTGATATGGGAAGAAAAAAGAATAAAGGACGGATCACCGTCAGCGGAAATATGCCGCTTCCCGGACGCAAGGAACCCGGAACGGTCATCATCACTCAGCCCAAAAGGTTCTTCTTGGACATGAGCGCATATATGATGGCGGTCAAAGGAGCGGAGAATGTAGATTTCACACAGCGTGTAAAGCTTTACGACATGTATGCCGATATCCTGTCGGACGGTCATCTGTCAAGTGTCATAGAGAAAAGAAAGGCTGCGCTTCAATGCTCGCAGATCGAGTTTAGGAGAAACGGCAAACCGGATGAAAAGATAAACACCGTCCTTCAATCCCCTTGGTTCTTCGATTTCATCGGAGATGTAATGGATGCCAATTTCTGGGGTTTCAGCCTCTTCCAATTTTATCTGGACGATAAAGGATGGATGAATTACGAGCTTATCCCGAGAAAGAACTATGATCCGGTACGAAGACTTCTTCTGCACCGCGAATCACAAATAACAGGCACCAGTATCGATGAATTCCGGGATACGCTTTTTGTCGGAAAGCCCCGTTCACTGGGCAAGCTCATGGACATTGCACCTTATGTCATATACAAGAGAAACGACATGGCGGACTGGGCGCAATTCTGCGAAGTGTTCGGAATGCCTATCCGTGAATATACTTATGATGCGGGAGACGACGAAGCACGCAACCTGACAGTCAAAGATATGGAGGAACAAGGTGGAATGGCGGCATTCCTGCATCCCAAAGGAAGTGAGCTGAAGCTGATTGAAAGTGCCGGAAAAAACGGCAGTTCGGACTTGTATAAGACTTTGTATGACACATGCAACGATGAAATCAGTAAGATCGTACTGGGAAATACCCTTACCACGCAAGCGTCCGAGCAGGGAACACAGGCCTTAGGAACCGTACAGGAAAAAGGAGAAAAACGCATCAACCAGGCAGACCGCATATCCATTCTGAATATTCTCAACTATGACATGACGGATATATTCAACAACTTTGGGTATAACACCTCGGGTGGTGAATTCTACTATGTTGAACCCAAGGAACTTACCGCCACACAGCAAATGGACATTATTACAAAAATGAAGAACCTGGACGTACCGGTAGGGGATGATACCGTCTATGAGATATCCGGCATTCCGAAGCCTGACAATTATGAACAGCTCAAACGGGAAAAGAAAGCTGTGGCAATGCAGATACAGAAACCATCTGAAGAACCGCCGCGCATTACACGGAAAGAGAAAGAGGAAGAGGAGAAAAAGGGATGGCTGAAAAACTTTTGGGATTTTTTCGTCAAAGCCCCGGAAAAAGGGGCTTTAGAATGGTAATGAACGGACTGTATGGAAACATATGTCCCTGCTGTCATTCGCTCAGAAACGCTGCGGCTGAAGGCATAGAGATATCTCCGGAGGTGATCGCAAAAGTGTTGCGTGACATCTTTGAGAAGAAGTTCAGCGTAAAAGAGGATATAGATGAAGAGCTATATCTGGCAACGCTCAATATATTCAACCGGGCATCGGATGAAGGGTTTGGCAGGATTGAAACGAATAGCCCCGAACATGATTTTCTGGAGCAGATACGAAGCAACAATGAAGTATTTTCCGCTTTCCGGACACATCGGATGCAGAATGACATAGCATCACAGCTGCTCGACCAGGACGGAAAATTGAAGCCCTTCCGTAAATTTCAGGAAGATGTACAGGCTATCATAGGAGAATATAACACTAATTGGCTCCAGACGGAATATGATACGGCGGTGATACGCGCACACCAAGCAGCGGATTGGAAGAAATTCGAACGGGACAGCGATATCATGCCTAACCTTCGGTGGATGCCTACAACCAGCGTGGAGGTGGATGAGGTACATAGGCAATATTGGAGTATCAGACTTACATTGCCGATCAATGACAGCTTCTGGCGCCGCCATCGGCCGGGAGACCGGTGGAATTGCAAGTGTAGCCTGGAACAGACGGATGAAGACGTAACTCCAGCGGACGGCATACCCATAACGGATGAAAAGCCGGCCCCGGGATTAGACAATAATCCGGGAGAAGATGGTAAACTGTTCAGCAAGACGCATCCTTATATCGCCAACGCGTATGAAGGAGCAGAAAAGGCTGTGGAGGAATTTCTTAAAAGACAAAGGAGATAGCATGGATATAAAGGAAGCGATAAGGATGTTGGAAGCCAAACGAAGGCTGATAGAAAAGACATGCAAGGATACCATACCTCGCAAAATTGGTGTAAAGGCTGTAAACCTGACCAATCAGAATTTCAGGGAAGGAGGGTTTAATGACGGAGGGCTAAAACCCTGGAAGAGGACAAAGCGGCAGGATGACAGCTTTTACGGCAAAAAGGCCGCTTCCAAATACGGACCGTTACTCTCCGCCAGAAACCATCTGTCAAGAAGCAACGAATACGAAGTGCAGGTGGACGGGACTAAAGTCAAAGTAATTCTGAGCAATCCGGTGAGCTATGCCGCCATACATAACAAAGGCGGAATAGTGGAAAGCAATCCAAGGGTGACGCCAAAGATGAGAAAGTATTTCTGGGCAAGATACTACCACCTGGCGGGAATTAAAAAGAAAACGGGAAAGAAGGCCCGTAAACAGAAAGAAGAAAATCTTCCGGAAGAAGCCCTGAAATACAAGCGACTGGCGTTGACCAGGAAATCCACACTGAAAGTAAAGGCGAAGATTCCACAGCGGCAGTTTATCGGACAGAGCAAAGAATTGGATGAAATAGTGAGAACAACGGTAATAAATGAACTTGAAAAAATTTGGAAAAAATGACAGAGACATTATTCGGCGACATTCAAAGTCGCATTGCAGAAAAGATAGACTGGCTCAACGGCCAGGTGGATGAAGATTACGGCCAGCTTGAAATGCTATACCGGGAAGATGCCGATTCGGAAACATATCCGCTGACATTCCCGCTGGTGCTTATCGATGCGTCCACATGTACATGGACAACCTTGGGAGGGGTAGGAGCAAGCATTCAGAGCGGTATATGCAAAGTGATCGTGAAACTGGCAATAGACTGCTATGACGACACACATTATACCAGCGGAACCGCAGGAAAGGCGCAGGAACGCATACAAAAGAGTACGCAGGTAAACAAGCTATTGCAGATGTTCCGTCCGGAAGGAGCGACAGGTCCGCTTCTGAGAACTTCCAGCAGAAACTATACGATGCCTAGAGGGATTAAAGTATATGAACATACTTACGAATGCAAGGTGAAAGAACAACTAATCCTTGAAGAGGGATAACTGGCGGTCGGAATGGACCCGGCGAGATCGGGGGGCAGGTTTAATCTCCATATTGTCAAGCATCCCTATATTGGCATGGATAATTGCACGTATGCGGTCTACACTAAGGAAAAACTCCTCCTCGGAAAGAATGCGGTAGGTGTCATCAAAACGGCGCCGGCGGACTTCCGTCCAATAATAATAACGACGCAATAGCGCCTCGTTACGCAACTTGATAAGATTTGAACTACGACCTTTTACCATACCCTGAGAACTAACTGAATGCAAATATACTAAAGATTTAATACTTATGCAAAAAGGAGGGTGATTAAATGAAAAACCCTCAACGCTTTCATTTTTAACTGCCACGTAAAAAACGAAACGACACACCGGTCTGACGTTGAGGATTGATTCTTAACGCAGATCGGTGCGTTTATGTTCACGCATCGGTAATAATTAACTATTAAGCCGGATAATTATGTATAAAAGTGAGGTTTTCGGAAAATTACTAAGACTGGTGGCAGAGGAGACGGAGGTTTCGGAAGAAAGCATCCTGGGTACCGAAAAGGACATGGAGACTACGGACGCACGATATGTCCTGGTAGTCTTGCTTGCAGAAGCGGGATTATACCCGACACAAACAGCCATATTGCTAAACCGGACACCACGGGGAGTACACCATCTGCTTAGCAGGAATATTACATCCCCAATGGTCCGAATCTATTTGGAACGAGTAAGGAAGAGGCTCGGAAGTGAAGTCTCGCAGACATCGCGATAAGTGAGTACGTTTGCGCCACGGTTAATGTTGATCGTGAAACAAAGTTTTTCTATATGGAAAGTAATTATCTTACTTCTGGAGATCTCGCGATGTGGGACACCGCACGTGATGGACGTGGAAATTATGGTTGTGGCTGTGGTTATGGGTATCACGGTCGCGGTATGGCCGCTACAGGCATAGGCTTGGGCGCCGGACTTGGAGGCGCTGCACTGATTGGCGCGCTGGTTATCGGATGGGGCGTAAACCAGGCCTCCAAAGCTCGCATGAGAGCCGCCGAAAACGCAGCTGCCGGCAATGCACGCGCAATCGATATTCTTGCAGCACGCGCCATCCAGGATGACGCCCGCAGCAACAGCATCAATCTGGACGTGACACAGACCTTGCGCAACCTGACCGGAGCTACGGCACAGGGAGGCTCCGCAAGTGCGCTTGCTACCGCAGAAGCTCTTGCACTGCTCAACAACGGAGGTGGCAATGGATTAAACTCCGCCATCGGTGGTTGCAATTACTTGCGCGTAGCCCGCGTTTCCGGTTCACGCCTGTGCGGATGTGACACCTGCGGTAACGGTGAGTAATCATTTGAAAGCGGCATACCGGAAAAACAGCCGGATATGCTGCTTTCCTTATGTGAAAAGCTATGTTCGGAAAAAGTAAAATAAATCTCGGAATGATCAACCCATCCTCTAAGATAGCATTGAAGATCAGCTGCCTGCAAGCTTGCGGAAATGACGTGGACAAGGCTGAGAAACTGTACAAGTTCGTTGCTGAGGATATTGCCTCACTTCCGGACTTTGACGTCCAACCACCCACAACCATGCAAAGAGCTACGCAGAGTGTTAATTCAATGTTCGGTTGGGTAAAGGAAAACAGGGAAGACTTGTTGCAGGCATGGGACTTTATACAGGGAATGAGGGGCAATGCGTCACGTGTCGCCGCAGCCATGCCGCCGGTTGATGTTCCGCCCATACCATCACCGCAATGATGAAACCATACAAAGTGACAATCTATGTGTATGCTGATGATGAGCAACAGGTGAAAGACCTTGAAAAAGCCGCTTACGAATTTGTCAACGACAAGTATCGCAGTGGAATACTCGTTACGGCTAGCAAACTAGCGCATGCACTTGTCAACTATAAGAATAACTTTTTTGTCAACAAATTCTTAAAATAAACAATATGGCTAACGAACAGACCAGACAACCGCGCAACATCTTTGAGATGATCAACCAGAATGTGGTGGACTTGTCAAATGACGTGGTTGCAATCTACGAAAAAGTGGATGCAATCTACAAGGTATTGTATCCGGAAATATCTGAGCCTGACACTCCCGGCGCAGAAGAAAACAAGTAATAGGGGGTATTAAAACATTTATATTATGAGCTGTAATTGTAACAGAATCCATCCGGCAGTAATTACTCCGGTTTTGGCTGCCGGATCGGTAGCCTCGCCCTACTTTGTAGAGGTCAACATCACACAGAGATTGTGTTTTCCAACTTGTGCGGAGAATGCTCCGGTGTTCGATCCGAAGTTTTCCATGAAAGCGCTCGCAAACGTTGGAACAAGTCAGTATGTGGCAACTATCCACGTGGAAGGCATTATCTCTTACGTACCTTGCAATGGCGGATGCTGCTGTACGAAGCAACAGCCCCTGTCGCAGGATTTCACTATTCCGATTTTTTCGGCAACTACACCTACGTCAGTTACTGTAACGGCGGGTAATACCTCCAACATCGTAGCCGTATCCGGATGCCAGCAATGCGGAAGAACATTCGTAAGTGAAACCCCGTTGACGCTCACCGTGGCATGATGCATGTAGTGACAGCACTGGCGGCAATGGCGGCGGCAACACTGGCACAGCACCTCGGACTGACAGAAGCCATCGGGAAAGTTGTTTCACAAATTGCTAAATGCCCGAAATGTTGCTCCTTTTGGACCGCGCTTACGGCTCTGTGGATGGAAGATTGCAGCCTGCCATTAGCCGTCGGATTGTCACTACTCGTCGCTTACCTTTCCTTTTATTGGGGATTGGTACTCATTGTTTTACAAAAATGGTATAACAGGTTATGGGAAAAGATAAAGTAAACAAAGGCAAGGATGAAAAGAAGGAGCAACCCCAAAAAGCGGCCAACTTTACACCGGTGATAACGAAAAACGTATATAAACCGCTGCCACATTTTGGTGGCTGCAAAAATTGTTGATTATGAAGCAATATAGCGAGATGTTGGAAGAAGCCAAAAATGCAGGGCTTACCAATGAAAAAATTATGTGGAAAAGCATTGCCGGCGTCAGTGAGATGCTGCAATTGGTTAAACGGGACCATCCTGAAATGTATTGGGAATTTATGCGTGAGCAACACGGTATACTTTATGGAAACCATTACAATGAATCGTTCGCCATACATGATGTGTCCATGATCCGATATACCGACCGGATGGGAAAGAAGTGTGAAGGGCCTTACTGGACGCTTGAGCAGATAGAATCGGCAACCAAAGGTATGGCATATCCCGCAGGAACAACCAAATGGGACAAATACGTCGCATTTAACGGATTTTATGCAGATACCTGCACGGTATTGGAGGAAGAGCAAATCATCAAGGCAGCTCACAAATTTTACTTCATGGATGAAGATGCACCACAAGGAAAGATTTGGCTGTACATGGAAGCAATGTACGATGCGAAATAAAAGAATAACACATCAGGATATGGAAGAGATTCTCCATAAAATAATACCCTTGGCCATTTTGACAAGGGTATTATTGTTATTTACATAGTCAATACAATTATTTATGCCATTTCACAGATAGTTCTAATTCACTTCTGTCTAATATCCCAAAAGGATAACCGTAAGATCATTCACCCATCTTTTGCATAGTTTGCCATGTTGGCAAAAGAGCAGAAAGTAATTCACATACCCTGAATCGATAATCCTCAGGAGGTGTAAAGTTAGGGTTCTCATTACCAATAAACCATATCAAGGCTCTTACAAGATTACTCCAGGCTTCAACAGGATTACCACATGCATGTATTTTAATGGTAAAACTATCCTTATCAAAAACCACATAATTAAGCTCTTCCATAATAAACCTCCTTACTTAATTAATTCCATTCCTTAAAGTCTAATACTCCCTGCTGATTATCAACATCAATCTTATATTGATACATCGCATGCTTGTTCTGATTAAGCTGGTTTTTCAGTTCTATGTAACGACAAAGTCTCGTGCTCATGCGCCAAGAACCGCCAGTCCAAATGTATTCGTAAGGATAATGCGCTTTATAGGAATAGAAGGCATTGGGAGACAATCTATAAGTCTTACAGAAATCTTCCAGGGAAACAAATTGCCTATTTTCAAATTGGGTGGTTTCAGCGATGAACTTACGACCTTCCATTAAATCGACCAAGAGAGTATCGACAGCAATAGCTAAATATTCATCCAGCCATTGGGCAAAACGGACTGCGATACGACGGTCGTATACCCATGTACCTTGCATTTGAGGACTACCACCTTGCCTAACTTCCACTAAATCAGCCGTTAGGATTTTCTTCATAACGGGAATAGCTTGTAGATAACATTGAGCTTCTTTTGTCTTCAGCCAATCCTTAGGCAATTTGCCATAAGGTTTTGCCATTGCTGTAAGGTTTACTGCGAGACGCCCGTCTCTTACTTCCACCGGAAAAGTGGTTTTTCCTACCGTAATAACCTGTAATTCGGTAGATTTTTCTTTTTCTTGTTTCATAAATGTAGAATTTTAGCATGTGGATAGTTAAAAAGAACGGCACCCACTTCCCGCTGCTAAAGTTTCTACACGAGACTTGCATAGACCATTACAATCTATGCACGGGGTTGAATGCCGCCATACTATGATGGTTCACATAAGGACTAAAAAAAGTCCACATGCAACGCATTGGACGGATGACTCCGTCTCGTGTATTTAAAAACTTTAGCGCCGCAAATATGCAAATTCTTTTTTTAATATCCAACACGCTTGCTGTGATAATTTTTAATTCACTCTAAAAGTAAGGAGGTTTATTATGAATTAAACTTTGTTCCCGGATAGGCGATCAAACCACTCCGGGAGAAATATTTGAAAGACAATAACAGGAAATCAATCTACTTCCTTTCGGGTTTTGAATTTGTTTATAGTAGTCCTTTTGTTAAACAACACCATGACAATTAGTGCTAAAGCGACTTTCAATAATTGCTTTTTTCCAATAACTATGATATTATTAAGATTTAACCCATCATCAGTCATGATGCTATACCAATTCTTATAAGGTGGTAATACCTTATAAATATATATTCTTTCAACTATCTTTTTCATGTCTTCTTGATTTTATTTTTTTACAAAATCTATCTTATATTCTAATATCTCTGCAATTTTAGCAAGAGTATCAATTCCTATACTATATTTCCCAAGCTCTATGCGCGCAATATGTCCGGAGCCAATTCCGGTTAATTCGGAAAGTTTAGCTTGGGAAATACCTTTCTCTTTTCGCAATTCAGCTATACGCTGGCCTATACGTTCTCTTTCATTCATAATTACTTAGATTTGAATTATTCTATATTGCTAATTTTGGCTCAGAAAGAACCTCATTTAATCTCTTTATTCCTGCATTGTAGTATTCTTTGTCTATTTCGAAGCCGATATATTTCCGGTTGGTATTGACACAGGCAATCGCTGTGGAACAACTGCCGATAAATGGGTCTAAAACAACATCGTCTGACTGTGTGGTTAATGCCAACAATCTTTCAATCAGACGAACAGGCTTCTGCGTCGGATGAATTGCGCTGTAATGGTCACGAACTATCTTAATAATTGATTTCTCATTCATTCCACATTCCATTGATGATATAACGTTACACGACCTATCTCCGATTTTCATGTCTCCATGCAGTCCTTGCTTGTTTGCTTTTTCATCTTTATACAAATCTGTTCTTATTATTGACCTTTCTGTACATCCATCACTCATGGCTCTGACTACCGCAGCGCATCTATCCTCATTTTTAAAACCAGGCTGAGCCGATACGTTATATCCACTAACCCTATCAAGATCATAAGATGCAACATTGTTAATTAAGAAATCTTCAACTGCCTTCAACGATTTAGGATTATGTAATATAGCTTTCATTCTTCTTAGGTCCTGTAATACTGAGGCCACATCACCACATTTTGCTTCTATGTATGGAACCTTAACCCTATTAATGCGACCCTTACCCAAACTGCTAATACTTATAGTTTCGTGCACTCTTAATAAAGCCAATAAAGGAGATGTTATATATGATTTATCCCAAATGACTTCCTCTTTAAAGGAGAAACCCAATTGGGAAAGTATGACATTCCACCTATAAAACGAAGTACCACGCCCAAATAGTACTACAAATCCATCAGGTTGAAGCACCCGTTTAAATTCTTTAAACAGCTCACGTTCATTAAATTCACGTTCCAGTTTCTGCCCTTTCAAGTATAGATATGGAGGATCGGTAATGATACAATCTACACTTGCATCAGGAATACGTTTAATTCCTTCCTGACAATCCTCATTGTATATTCTATTAATATCCATATTTAGTTCATTTCTAAATTGTCATTATTATACCAAATTTTCAACAACGTTTATTTCAATAATCTGAAT
>ERZ1106983.37-NODE-37-length-167840-cov-6.102232_pt1 | contig 167840 bp, 138 predicted proteins | sample MGYA00403693_ERZ1106983 | MGnify/ENA primary metagenome ERZ1106983 (study PRJEB35170, sample SAMEA104062420) | human gut metagenome | biome: human gut; feature: human-associated habitat; material: faeces | place: Denmark | collected 2012-07-13 ...
ATGTCCAGCGAACAGAAACATAATATTTCGTTTATACCGTTTTTCTTTTTCATTACATATAAAATTCTGACTTGTGAGAGGACGCTTATATCTGCCCTTCATACCCTAAGAAAGCACCACAAAATCTGCTGCTCCACGGTAAGTCAAACTCCGGTTTAATTCTTCTTGCCAAGAGTGACAGAGATTGTCTGCTCCTCATACTGTCCATTGGATGATCTTTCAATCACCACATCCACCGTAGTACCTGCTGCATAATACTGCATATTGGAAGAAAGTTCCTCCATGGAAGTGACATCTTTTCCATCAAATTTTGTGATAATATCGCCTTTCTGGATACCAGCCTGCTCTGCGGCAGCTCCTTCCATGACCTGTGCGACATAAACACCGGTTGGCATATTATATGTTTTTGCAACATCGCTTGTGACATCCACACCTACGATACCGAGATATGCACTGTTGGATTCATCTACTTTTTCTTTTGTGATAAGTTCTTCAATAATTGGTTTTGCTGTATCCATTGGGATTGCATATCCAATACCTTCAACAGAAGTGTCTGAATATTTTACAGAGTTAATTCCGATCACTTCCCCTGCTGTGTTTAATAATGCACCACCACTGTTACCAGGGTTAATTGCTGCATCTGTCTGGATCAGTTCTGCCGTATAATTGGTGCTGCTGGAAGAATCTGAAACAGAAACTTCACGGTTTAATGCACTGATCACACCGGTTGTTACAGACTGTCCGTAACCAAGGGCATTACCGATTGCGATACAGGATTCACCCACTTTTAATGTATCAGAAGAACCAAGTGTTGCAACCTTGATTGCACTCATAGTATCATCTTTAATACTGCTCAGGGCAACTTTTACAACAGCAAGATCTGTAGAAGGATCTGTACCTTTAATCTCTGCACTGACCGTATCATCATTTGCAAAAGTTACAGTAAGGCTGTTTGCTCCCTCGACAACGTGATTATTGGTTGCCACATAAAGATACTCCTTATCCTGACTTACAATAATACCTGAACCACAGCTTGTGCTCTCATAAGTCTTGGATTGTCCCCAGAAACTCTGATACTCTGTCTGACTTACATTTGTAATTGCTACGATAGAAGGCATTACTTCATCGACAATATCTGAAACATCTGTTGCTACATAGGAAGATGAGATTGCTGTCGGCTGCACGGTAGAATCATCTCCGGTAGTCAAGGAAGCCTGTACATTACCTGCATTGGTTGTTCCAAGAACTTTTCCGGATGCATAATTAACGCCTGTCATGACACCGCCTGCAACCAGTCCAAATACAAGTGCAAGCGCTGCACATTTTGCAAGCTGTTTTCCAAATCCACCCGGTTTTCTTTCTTTCTTTTTCTTCTCCGGTTTTGGATTGCTGCCATATGCATAACTCTGATAACTGGTATTGCTTCCATATGTTCCATAGTTACCGTTCTGGTTTCCATAGCCTGTACTCTGCTGATTGTTCTGGGTGGTTCCGTATCCAGTGTTCTGCTGGTTGCTCTTTGTATTTTCGTATCCAGCGCTCTGCTGATTATTCTGGGTACTACCATATCCATAACTCTGATTGTTGCTCTGGGTGCTTCCATATCCAGTGCTCTGATTGTTGCTTTGAGCATTTCCATATCCTGTGCTCTGGCTGTTATTCTGTGTCGTTCCATAGCCGAAGCCATGACTGTTGCTCTGACTTCCATAAATAGAACTCTGTGTGGAGCCATATCCTCCTGCCTGGGATCCTGTACTGTCGTTCTGTGCATTGTTCTGATTTCCGTTATTCTGCTGATGATTATATGAGTAGAAAGAATCAGAAGACTGATTACTGCTATTATTATTGCTATTATTGTTATTATAGTTGCTATTGCTGTTAGTGTTGTTATTGTTACTATTGTTGTAATAATTGTTATCCATAACAATTTGCCCCTTTCTGTGCAGCTTCTTATTATCTGCTGCCTTTATCTTTATGACCTTAGTCTAGCGTCAAATTGTGTTCGAATTGTGATAAAAATATCAAGAAAAAATGTTTTTTAAAAATAAAAACTTCCTATCTCTCAAATTTTTCTAAAACCGGAGAAACAGGAAGTTTGGATTTTCATTTGTAAATGAATGTTACAGTTTTAATAACATGATGGAATACTGTGACAGAAAATTTATAACCCCAAGAGCTGCAGTTCCTGCAATAAATAAATTTTTCTTTTTCTCACTATCCATGTGCATTACAATCCACAAAATAATAAATAAATACATGAGATCCGTCAGATAATAAACACGGGCACCCGATGCATAAATCGTTGGTGAAAAATATAACACTGCCTCACTGGCAATTCCCCCAAGAAAAACCATGCTGATAAAAACAGAATGTCCTGTCACTTTCCACAATAAAACCAGAGTAAAAAGAACTGCTGCTATCCACCAGAAAAAGGCAATCCGATTCTGTGTGGTCATCGTCTGCCATGTCGGCAGTTCAGTGAGGCACTGCTCGATATCAATATATCCAATGCCCATCTCCGAAAAAAATGAAATGCCAGCATAAGGAAGAAGTGCCACCACACTAAAAACGACTGCTAAAGACTGATAAACTTTTGCTTTTTTTGACTTTACTAGTAAAAGGAACCCTGCTGCCCAGATTGCAATAAAAAATGCCTTTCCCTCATTTGCAAAGGAAGATAACATCCACTGAATGGTCATAAATAAATGATTTCCTACAGACAACTCTTTGTACCCAGGCATCCAGGTTGTAATTTCTGATGCTACACGCATCTCATTTCCAGGTGCCATAAAAAGAATTACAAATGCAACAAATGTAATGGCTGTCTGAATCCATATCACCGCCGGTATTCTTTTTTTCTGTATCAAAAGACTTAAAATTGACAGTCCTTCAAATGCGATTAAAACTGCTCCCATCTGCTCAATCGACATCGCTGCAATGACACTGCATGGAATAGCATAGATCAATTGCCTGTTCGAAAACGCCCCTGTATCAAACACAAGATCCGCAAGAGGCATCATCGCCCAAACTCCTGCTGTGAATGTCCAGGTATAAAATATGGAACCATTCACCCAGACCGCAGAATATCCCAATGTCATGACACTCATCAACAGATATCCACTCGCAAGTAAAACCGGATACCGGATGCTTTTCCAGATATTGCGCCACACGTTTAATTCTCCTGAATTGTGTTGCTCTGTGCCAACATCCACACGCTCCTGATACTCATTCAGTAACGCAATATATCCCGTATAGCCAGCCGCCTTGCATCCCAATCTTAAAATTCCGATTGGAAGCAGCACCATCATAACCGCATCTGCGGCTCTCCAGAATCCAAGTCCGAGATTAAATGTGATATATACAATTGCTTCCGCGGCCATCCGCCCTACCCATGTCTGATAGCGCCAGGATAAGTACTCGAAAAATCCCATGGTGGTAGAATAATGGTAAAAATAGGTGTCATCGCCGTCGGAATAACCCATCTGATTTAAAATCACAAAAATAGCGATTGCCATGAACGCCCAAAATATCCATACTATTTTTTTTTGATTTGTCTTGCTCTTTTCTTTGTCTGCACTCATATCTATAATATTTATAAATCCCTTAATGTCTTTTTTCTCTTCTAAAAAATCCAGCAAAATTTCTTGAATTGCCAAAGTTCGTTTTTTACCAATTACGGTCTATGCTTATATCCTTGTCATCTAAAATCACCGACTCAATAATATACTTTGGTCTTTTTTTTGTTTCCAGATATGTTTTACCGATATACTCACCGATGATACCGATCGCAAATATCTGCAGACCGCCAAGCACCCAGATAGATACCATAATACTTGCCCAGCCGGGAACGACGTTTCCGTTAAAATAATCCACAAAAGACTTGATCAGCATTCCCAGACTGATCAGACAGATCAGCAGACCACCTATTGTGATCATTCGAATCGGTTTTACAGAAAGTGAAGTGATTCCTTCAAACGCAAATGTGATCATCTTTCCGAGCGGATACTTACTCTCCCCGGCAAAACGTTCTCCCCTCTCATACTCCACAGTAGTGCTCTGAAAACCGATCATTGGTACGATCCCGCGCAAAAACAGATTCACTTCATCAAAATTCAACAAATTTTCAGTCGCACGCCTGCTGAGCAGTCGATAATCTGCATGGTCATACACAATGTCAGCCCCAAGGAAACTCATCAGCTTATAAAAAAGATGCGCTGTTCCCCGCTTAAAACAGGTATCTTTTTTTCTGGAGGAACGCACTCCATAAACTACATCATTTCCTTCATAATAAGCATCGATCATACGGTCAACCGCATTAATATCATCCTGCAGATCTGCATCCATCGTAACGATCATATCTGCATACTTTACTGCCGTAGCCATACCCGCTAAAAGAGCATTCTGATGTCCCCTGTTTCTTGAAAGATTCACTCCGGCAAACACAGAGTTTTCCTCACATAATCCCTTTATCATACTCCATGTCTGATCTTTCGAACCATCGTTTACAAACATGATACGGCTGTTATCCGCTATTTTATTTTTCAAGACCAGAGACTGCAGCTTTTCTAATAATCTTTTTGATGTCTCCGGCAGAACTTCCTGCTCGTTATAACAAGGTATCACAATATATAATGTCTTACTCATGAACATCCTCTCTCATATCCCAGTATCCCGGATTCATCGTGTACTTTAAAATCTGTTTTCTGCTGAGCTTCTCATAATGCCTGCCCATCCAGAAACCTGCATACTTTCCAACACACTGCATACCAAAATGAAAAATAAGCCATGGCTTTCTTATTTTAAAAAGATATGCAATCGTACTCTTCACAAGCTTCATGCCCTCGGCTTCTGAACTCACCTGCTCGAAAATCTCCGAATGCTGTTTCTGTGAAACTGCAAGATCAAAATTCCTGTGAAACTGCTGTCTCATCGTATAATTGTGCGAATGTACTACTTTTGCATCTGCAGCATACGCAACACCATATCCATGTTCGATGGCATTTGCAGCAAAAAACATATCCTCATTAAAAATAACCGGTGACTCAAATCCACCCAACGCTTCAAATAAATCCCTGCGATATGCCGCACAGACGTCCGAGCAGAAAAACGTTTTGATTCCAAGTGTTGGAATATCCGCCTTTGTCTTAACACGGCTTTGTTCTGGATAATTAAACTGTCTCGTATACTGCTCGACAATATGGCAGTCATTTTTTGGAAGCTGTCTTGCGTAAGCTACTGCTACCAAACAATCGCCTTTTGCGCTTTTTTCAGTGCCTTCCACTTCCATTGCATTCTGCTGTACCCGCGCAGACACCTGATCTTCCTTTAAAAGCAATGACTCCACTAATTTTTCTACCAGAAACTCATCCGCCGGAACTGCATCCTGCGTCATAAAAACCATCACATCCGCATCCGAATGTTCTGCTCCAAACTGCCTTGTCCCACCATGGTCAAAATCTTTCTTCGCAATATGAAATACCTCATACTCACACGGAAGTTCTTTCAATACCTGTTCAATCGGATAAGCAGCTGTTGCCTGTTTCCAGAGTTCCTCTTCCGTATTTAAAATAATTACCCTATGAACGACAAAGGTCTGCCCCTGCAATTTGTGCAGGAGCAGACATAATGTTTCATCCGGTTTATAAGTTGGAATGATAATATCTACTGTCATTTATCTGTATCCACTTCCCTCATTCATACCTGTGTCATTGATAATCTTCTTACTGTTTGCAAGAACGGTATCCGATGGTGTGTATTCCTCATCACCGAACAGGAACTGGTGTAATTCGATTACGTTTGATTCCAATGTACAAGGTACAACCACACTTCCTTTGGATCCGAGAGTTGTTGATCCATGGTTAAACGGAAATCCTGATGTCTCGCCAAGTTTGTAATTAAATACCTGTGCTGCTAATGCAACTAAATCTGCATTCGAAAAGCTTGTCTGAATATCCCCAAATACAGCATCGATCAGCTTATTAATCGTAACAAGATCAGATTTCTGTGCCTTTGCAACCATTGCCGCAAGAACCGTTCTCTGACGTTCTGCACGCTTATAATCATCGCCTGCAGTATAACGGATTCGTGCATAAGAACATGCCTGTACACCATCCAATGTCACGTTTATTCCACCACCGGAAAGATACTTGGAATTCTTCTTGGTAAGTTTATTGATCTCATCCATATATCCCTGCATAAGAACTGCTTCTTCATCTGTGACTTCATCCAGTGTAATACCACCGAGCAGATCCACACACTCAACAACGGCATTAAAATCTACCGTCACATAATCTGTTATGGACAGATCAAGGTTCTTATTCAACATATTAATGGCCGCCTCCGGACCACCTTTTGCATAAGCGGCATTACATTTCTTAAAGCTTCCATCTCCTGTATCCAGATAAGAATCTCGGAATACAGAACATAATTTGACTTCTTTAGTATCATTATTGATATTGGCGATCATAATGACATCGCTGCGTCCCTTTGACAAATTACCGTTAGAGCGGTTGTCCAGACCAAATAAGGCAATGGTAGTATAACTCTTCATAATCTCCTTGGATTCTTCTGAAATACCTTCATTCACCTCGATGTTTTCAAGTGGAACTTCCTGACGTTCGATTTTTCCCAATTTACTGATTAAAAACAATGCAATAGCTAAAATTAAAACAACTAATATCTCAACGACCAGTAATATGATCTTTCTTTGTCTTTTTTTCCTTCTTATTGCTTCTTTCTGTTTCTTTGTTAAAGCTTTATGATTTTTTTGTCGATTGTGATTTGGTTCACTACTCATTAATTATTTTCTCCTAATACGCATTTTTATTGATAAATCCCTTGAAAACTGTAAGGAATAAAATTTTAATATCCAATCCTAATGTCCAGTTTTCAATATAATATAAATCATGTTCAATCCTCTTTCGAATGGAAGTATCTCCACGATATCCATTCACCTGTGCCCAGCCGGTCATTCCCGGACGCACCTGATGCTTGATCATATATCTTGGAATTTCTTCCCGGAACTTCTCCACATACTGCGGCCGCTCCGGTCTTGGTCCTACAAGACTCATATCTCCTTTTAACACATTAAAAAGCTGTGGGAACTCATCCAGGCTTGTTTTACGCAAAAAACCTCCTACTTTTGTTACACGCGGATCATTTTTCTGCGTCCAGCCTTTTTTCTCCTCTTCCTCTGTCTGCACATACATTGTTCGGAACTTATACATCATAAATTTTTCATTATGAAGTCCAACCCGTTCCTGTTTAAATATCAACGGACCGGAAGATGTTATTTTCACGAGAATCGCAGAAAGCAACATGACTGGTGAAAAAATCACAATACATATTATGGATCCTACGATATCCATCAGTCTTTTTATCATTGCATTAAACGTATTCGACAACGGAACATATCGTATATTGATAACAGGCAGACCTAACAAATCTTCCGTATATGGTCTCGTCGGTATAATATTGCCATAATCCGGAATAAACTTGGTATGCACTCCTGACTTTTCACACTGTGATACTATTTTCTCTAATTTGTAGTATTCTTCCAACCCAAGCGTGATTGCAATCTCGTCCAATTTATTTTCCGGCAAAATGAAAGTCAGATTCTCAATACTTCCTATTACTTTCACACCTTTATAAACTGTTCCGCGTGCAATATTATCATCCAGAATTCCGCGTATATTATAACCCCATTGAGGATTCTGCTTGATCCGGTCTATATACTGTTCTGCTGCCTTAGAATATCCCACAAGCAGGATATGTTTCTGATTATATCCCCTTCTTCTTATGCTACGTAAAAAACCGCGGACTACAAGTCTTTCTACTTCTTCAAGTACAATGTTAAATATATAAAAATATGCAAACATGGAACGCGAGAAGTTCTTTGCCTCTTCTGTATAAGACAATACAAGGAAAAATCCTGCAAACACAATTAAAATTCCAACTGTATTTGCCATAATAATATTGGATAATTCAAGCCGCCTGCCCTGTACTCTCTTCGGCGTATATAAATTAAACGCATAATATAACAGCAAATAAAGTGGAACAATAAAAATCAGAGCTTTCATATAGAATTCAAATGAAAGAACTCCAACATGATCGTTTGTAAAAATCCCTGAAAGTTTTAACCACCAGGCAAGTGCATAAGAAACAATGACAACCAATCCATCCAAAACAACATGCAATCTATTAAAATGCTGCTGATTATCTTTTATCATAATGCCATCCTTTTCTTAGCTATCATAATTTCAATGATACAATAATTTACCCGAAATCACAACTCTATTTTCTTAAAACGAGCGCTCCAAAATCTTAATTATTTCTTTATTTTCACAGACATCTCCTGTTTCAAACCGGGATAATGTCCTTTTACCTATATTATGCGCACTAAATTGCACCACAATTCCAATTGTATTTTAAAATAGTTAGAAAGATTTTTTATACGAAATTTCACTTTCCAACATTTTTTGCAATCGTAAATCCCCTCTAAAATCCCCTTGCAGTAGTCTTCTCCAAATCCCTTTCTGACAAAAAAAAGTGTTTTGATGAACATACCTATAAAAATAAATGGGACATTTAAAGCCAACTGTAAAACAGGCATATTTTTATAAATCACAAAAATAGTATTTCTTGCTGCTAAAAATACCTTTTTCTTATTGTATCGTGTACCCGTTGTCGCACTTCCGACATGGTAAACCTTCGCCTCCGGAATATACCAATTTTCAAATCCTGCAATTCTTGCCCGATAACCTAAATCCACATCCTCCAGATAAGCAAAATGCTTTTCATCCAATCCTCCGATCTTTCGCATTATATCCATGCGATATATTGCTGCTCCGGCACAGCACGAAAACACCCGCTTTGACGTTTCATAATCTTTACATGGTCTGCCTTTTCCTCTGGCAACGGCCCATCCCATAGCAGTATATAAATCCCCTGCATTATCCAATATTTCATGATTTTTATAATCTATCATCTGGGCTCCACATGAAAAAATATGGTCTGACTTTTTTATCCCCCTTAACAACCACTCCACAAAATACTTATCTGTCTCTGTATCGTTATTAAGCAGAATAACATATGGCGTTCTTGTCTTTTGCACTGCCAGATTTACAGCACCGCAAAAGCCCAGATTTTCATTCAAAGCAATCCATTCCACATCTAAAACATCGGACTTAATATCTGTACTTCCATCCGTGGAACCATTATCAACCACTAATACCTTAAAGTCTTTATACGATTGATTTTCTAATGTCCTGAAACAATTTTCCAGTAAGCTTTTTCCATTATAATTTGGGATTATGATTGTCACTTCCTGCATGATTATTTTCTAATTCCTTTTTATTTTTCCTTTGTTATGTATGTACATCCATGCCGCAGAATATTCCTGACGTTCTTTTTCAGACCAGGATACATATGTGGCAAAGTCTACTTTTGCCAAAGTCATATCCTGCACACCACACTTATAGCATTCTACATTTTTACGCCGCGAAACCATGCGCATCCAGCCACAGTCCGGACATATATATACCCTCATCATAAGCACTTGTCCTCTTTTTCAACTTTAGAATAATTCCATTATATCACAACAAAAAAGAGCTTCCTACTTATTTTGTACGACAAATCCTGACACTATTTGCACATACATATTTTATTATACATATTTTTTCATGATTTAAAAATCATTTTTACTTCTGGTTCATACATAATTCTGTATCCCATTTCTTTTGCTTTCTGACAAACTATATACGAAAATTCCGGAGTTCTGATTTGTTGTTCATAATCCTCAATCTGTTCCAACACTTCTTTTTTTACTAACATACATTTTTCAGAAACCCTGTCACAATCCATTTGTATATTAGCTCTATGCATATAACCTCCATATCCTTCTCGTAAGCCAGAAAATACATTTTCACCACATGCAGCACCTGTCCAATCACCTTTTTCAAAAAATGCAGCCTCATAAATGCGATGATGTCTGTCGTAAATCTTTCCTCCTACAACTCCAATTTTTTTGCGGCTGCAATCTGCATATAAAATCTGCTTCCAGTCTGCATTTAATGGTTTCAAAGATTGATCTGCAAACAAAACGTAATCTTCTGTCTTATTTTCGGTGTTTATCCCATATTCTATTCTGTAAAAGCCAAAATAAGGGGTGACAACCACCTTGCCATTTTCTCCCATCCGCTGTAAATGCGATTCTATCGCACATTTTCCAGCATCAATTGCATAATCCTTGCTTCCAGCACCTGCTGCTGTAGACCGCTCATGTACTCTCCAGTGATATAAAACCTTTGGAATATGAATCACATTATCTGCAAGTTCTGTACATCTTAGGATAAAATCATAGTCCTGAGCCCCATCATACTCTTTGTTTATCCCGCCCACCTGGTCCAGCAGTTCTCTGCTGACCATCAAAAAATGTGTTATATAATTATTTGAATTCAAAAGATCCTGATTAAAATCCGGTTTGAAATGAGGTTCGAAAAAAGCCGTTCTATTCTCATTGACCTTATCCTCATCCGAATAAAACATATTTGCCTCTTTCCCTGTTTTCTTCGCACATTTTGCTGCCAATGCCATCTCATATAATGCATCTGGTGTAATTATATCATCATGATCTAAAAAGGCAATGTAATCTCCCTCCGCCATTGCTAACGCCTGATTCGTATTTTCTGCTATTCCATAATTTTGAGATAACTTTTTATAGCAAATACGTGATTTTTTTCCTGTTAATTTTTCATCCATTTTCTGGTATTCTTTTACAATATTTTCAATTTGATTTTCCTCTCCATCCTGTGTTGCATCTGCAAAACATAATTGCCAGTTTTCATAGGAAGATTCTAAAACTGACTCGATTAATTCTCTCAAAAAAATCGCAGGTGTATGGTACAGAGGTGTCACAATACTGATCTTTTCTTTCTTATTCCAATGACTAACCTCCATCCTCTGTTTCTCTAACTGTTCCAGAGAAGCTTTCGTTTCCAAATAAAAACTCTGATACTCAGAATCCTTTTCTCTCTTTTTTTCTATAATTCTAATTATCAAAGTGCGCAGCCCAAATCTTCTGATATAACGGATTCCATAAACTATTGCAGATGTCTTTATTTTCATAATCTGTATTCCTCACATTTTCTATAAGCGTCAGAACTTTCCCATACTAATTCATTATAACAAAAAAATCCAAGGAAAACACTATTTATCCTGTGCTTTCCCTGGACTAATTGTATCTGAGAAATTTCTTATTCTACTACAAGATCTCCCCATGCATCATCCGGAACTAATGCAATGTATGTTTTACCAATATTAATCTTAATTTCATTGCCGGATGCATCATAATATTTTGTGTTATCTGTCAATCCGCCTTTTGACCATGTAATCTCTTCTGCTTTACCATTTGTAATATAATAACCTGTTCCCTTATTATTCTCGATTTTATAGTACATGTAACCGTTTGGATCATATACACCGTCACCCCAGCTGTGTAATTCAAATGGTGTACACTGTAAAATCACATTTTTAAAACTCAATTGAGCATTGCCATTCTGTGGATCCACATGCTCTTTCTTGTACTCAAAGTACTTATACACTTTCTCCGACTCGTCATATGTCAAATAAGAGCCATTATGAGGAAATGGAATATCTACTGTAACTGCAGATGTTCCATCCGCAATATCAGTGTCTTCTTTGGCGAATTTAAAGTGATTTTCTGTATAATATTTATTATACTCTTTGCTTGCACCTGTGCTTGCAAATTTTTTGTCCAGATCACCTGAAACAATGTACTCTGTATATTCTCTGGATTTTCCATTATTGACACGGGAAAATCCGCCATTAAAATCATCCACACTTGGAAGTGCAATATATTCGTCAATATAGAATGGTCCACCATCATGACATAATACAGCATTCCATTCTGCTGCCAGAATGCAGTTTGTTACCCTTGCGCTGCGAATACTTCCAAACTGCTCTAATGTCTCCCAATCTTTCACTAAAGCCATGAATCTTGTAATACGGCCATTCTCAGTACTGTTCATCATCTCATAAACAACATCTGCCTGTGTCAGACCATAGTGCGGTAATGCAATTGATTCATTATCTACCATAACAGCAATCGGTCTTTGATTTGCAAGTGACTCATCAATTAATTCTCCTGTCAGCTCATTACGGACTTTACCATCCGGAAGATCTTCTTCCTCCTCATTGTCTACAACATCCCCAACGACTGCCTCTTCGCTGGATTCTTCATAAATCGGTTCTGTGATATTAGCATCTGCCTCTTTCTTACCACATCCTACCGAAGTTACTGCAAGCGTCAGCATCATTCCTAGTAAAAGTGCTCTTTTCTTCAATTGTAAATACCTCTCATATCTTAATATTTTTCATAACTACCCTATATATAGTTAATCTGATAATATTGTAGCACATGATTTATGAATGGAAAAGCTACTTAAGAATATATTAAAAATTATCTTTTTTTAAACGGACAAATTTGTTCGCATTTATAGCATCTTATGCATTTACCAGAATTTACCAGTGGATATAAAAACCCCTTTTCATCCGGGCACATCGAAATTGCACACACCGGACATATCGTGGCACATGCACTACAGCCACAGCAGGTATCCTTTTTTGTGCATAAATCCGGCAGCCTTTTTTCTTCCATATATTACCTCCACCTTCTGAGCCGATTCCAAAATTCTTTCGGTATCATATCCTTTATTTTTCTTTTCAAACTTCTTTTGACAACTGACAAAAACGGTTCTTTATAATGATTTTTTACAAATTTTCCAAATGAAACCTCGTTATATTCTTTCCATACATTTTCTGTATTATCTGGTTTTTTAAATGGTCCTTTAAGTGGTTCCTGCATATACTTTTCTAAAGCGCACTCCTTAAAATCACACCCCTGCAGGGAATCCAAAAACCATTTTTCTCCTTTTTGTGTATTAATAAGAACAAGTGAAACTCCCCTATTATCATCAAATTCCGGGTTAGCAGTCTCTACTCCCCATGCATCAGCTATTGAAATATCCGAGACACGCTGCAGATTTTTATATGGGCATACATAGCATGCCTCACGTAAAAAAGTGTGTTCATAAAACATCTTCATATAAACCTGACTGTCATGCTCTTTCCCATTAATTGTAACTGTTTCCCAATGATCAGACCATCCGAAGCGTTCCTTATTACGAAAATCTATTTTTTCTATTTTCCCATGATATTTTCGTTCCACATACGCCTTATAATCATTCCAGACTCTTGGACTTGGAACACCATGACACACGATATCCATACAAACGAGATGTTCCTCACATCCTTTTGGACACAAAGCCTTTATCCCATCTACCTGACATGGAGTTCCTGTAAACAGGACCAACCTGCCGGCTTTCAAATCTTCACAGGCAAGCCGATATGCATTGTGCATGTCACTCTGCACATACTTTGATCCTCTAAGTTCATCTCTCTCTGTCGCATTTACAGCGCGTTTGTGTACAACATTAAAATTTTTGTCCATTCCTGCACCATAAATCACACCGCCCTGTGCTAACACCTGGTCAGATATTGCTGCAAAAATGCCACCGGACCTGGATAGCATACGACTATCCAGGTCCTTCTGTTTTACGATATATGATTTCAACTCAATCTCTCCATGAATCTTTCTTTATTCTCAATCGCAGTCGTAGTCGGTCTGCCAAGGTCTGCACGGGAACCAAGTGCACATTTCACCTCGATAAACCGGAGACTCTTTGCTTCTTTCGCTGCTTTTAATTCCTTATCTAAATCAGCGAAATTATCAACACATATAGCATAAGGATATCCACAGCCTTCTGCAATTGTGACAAGATTGATGTTTCCTGCAACAGTCGGCATTCCGCCTACAGTCTCATGTGCTGTATTATTCAACACAATGTGTACCATATTATCCGGTTTTCTGCTTGCCAATACTGCCATAGAACCCATATGCATCAGACATGCACCATCTCCGTCTACGCACCATATTTTTTCATTCTTTTTGCTCATAGCGATACCAAGTGCAATCGAGCTGCTATGTCCCATAGAACCGACCGTAAGAAAATCACATTCATGTCCCTGTCCATTTCTTTCACGGATTTCAAACAATTCCCTGCTTGCTTTTCCTGTTGTACTGACAATCGGGTCATTTTCAGTTACTGCAACGATATGTTCAAGAACTTCCTCTCGTTTCATTTGATATTCGTTGGAATAAACGACTTTATTACCATATTCCAAAGCACCTTTTCTCACTACAAAAGCAACGCTCTTTCCATTTGTAAGAACATTACGGAATTCCTTCATCTTTGCATATAATTCGGCTTCCGATGTCTCTTTTCCTATTACAAAAGTTGCAATATCCATATCTTCCAAAAGTTTCAGGGTTACTTCACCCTGATAGATATGCTGTGGCTCATCATGAATACCAGGCTCTCCCCGCCAGCCAACCACAAAAATACAAGGGATTGCATAAACCTTATCATTCAATAAAGATGCAACCGGATTAATGATATTTCCAATACCGCTGTTCTGCATATATACAACAGGTACATTTCCCGTTGCAAGATAATGTCCAGCTGCTAGTGCAGTACAATTTCCTTCATTGGCTGCTATCACATGATGTTCAGAAATTCCGTACTTATCGATCAGAAAATTACATAATGCCTGTAATTGTGAATCCGGAACTCCCGTATAAAAATCAGAATCTAATATATCGAATAATGTTTCTACTCTCATCTCTTTTATCCTCATCAAAAGTTATTATACCACTACATCAATATTCGTAATCCATTTTTAAATTACAATTCATCTATCAATGTAATAATATCTTTAAATGGCATAAGTTTTGAATCCACTTCCAGAGCCCTATGATTTTTCAAAATTTCTTTTGCTGTATTTTCCATTGCCGGAAATGCACTTCTGGTTAACTGATTTGCATAAATAACAATATTTACACCATGAGCCGCCAGTTCTGCCTCCGTAATATAATTATAAGATGTTGGAACAACAACAATCGGTATATCAGAATATTTTGCCCGAAACTTGTCACAAAATTCGATTATCTCATCAGCTGTTTTCTTTCTGCTGTGGATCATAATGCCATCAGCACCTGCTTCCACATATGCAAAAGCTCTGGTTAACGCATCCTCCATGCCACGCTCTAAAATCAAGCTTTCAATTCTGGCTATGATCATAAATTCTTCTGTACGAAGAACATCTTTACCAGCTCTGATTTTTGCGCAGAAATTTTCGATAGAATCCTGTGTCTGTTCTACTTCCGTGCCAAACAGAGAATTCTTTTTCAAGCCTGTTTTGTCTTCAATAATAACTGCTGAAACACCCATACGTTCTAATGTCCGGACATTATAAACAAAATGTTCGATCAATCCACCTGTATCTCCATCCAAAATGATTGGTTTCGTGGTAACATCTAAAACATCATCGATCGTTCTCAGCCGTGAAGACATATCAACAAGCTCAATATCTGGTTTGCCCTTTGCAGTAGAATCACAAAGACTGGAAATCCACATTGCATCAAACTGGTCTAATCCACCGTCATGTTCCACTACCGTCTTTTCTGCAATAAGACCTGTTAATCCAGAATGAACTTCTATCGTTTTAACAATTGGTACTGTTTTTATCAACTGTCTTAATCTTTTCCTGCGATATTCCGGCATTGCCAGTTTTTCCTTAAACTGATCATCGATTTTCTTTACTTTTTCATTATATGTATATGGAACCTCTATTAACTCTCCACCATATTCTTTCAACAAAGCAATTACATTTTCACGAATCGTCTTTTCCGGTCCATCGCACCAATTATCACCATGTATGACATAATCCGGTTTTAATTCTTTGATGACATTATCATACATAATCCTATCCTGTACAATCACTTCATCAATTTCCGGAATATTTCTCACCATTGCCATACGTTCTTCAAAACTTACTGTCGGAAAACGGTTATAACGGACCATCTCTGCATCACATAATACACCTGCTACGACTTTCCCGTATTCTTTTGCTTTTTTAACTACATTCATATGTCCTTCATGGATCACGTCTGTAGCAAAACACATATATACTGTTTTCATATTGTATCCTTTCACTATCTGTATTGTACCGGAACTCGAATATTATTTTCTATAAGCGCTTCCCTTAACACTTTAAAAAACTCTTCAATATCTTCCACATCGATGGCTCCTAACGCACACAATCGAAATGTATCAGTAGTTGTCACTTTTCCCGGATAAATCGTAAATCCACGCTCATAGCAATAGTCATGAACTTTTTGGAAGCTCCAATTCGGATCGTCAGGATATACTGCCGACGCAACCAGACCAATTTGAATTTCAGGACGTATCAGTTCTTTAAATCCAAGCTCTTTCAGTCCCTCATGAATGGCTTTCATCACTCTGGAATGACGTGCCCACTTTGCCTCTTCTCCCTCAGCAAAATACTCTTTTAATGCCTGTCGGGTAGCATATACCGTCTGTACCGGTGGTGTAAAATGCATCTGACCCGTTTTTTCAAAATATTCATACTGTAGATATAAATTACAATAATAGGAACGTTTTGGATAATCCTTGGATTTCTTTATGATTTCTTCGTTACCAACTACAAAAGATAATCCTGTCATAGACATCAATCCTTTTTGTGCAGATGCCATACAAAAATCGATATTGTCCTTTTCAATATCGATTGGAACCATTGCATATGTCGAAGTCGTATCAACAATAAAAATCGCATCGTGTGCATGCGCAATTGCTCCTATCTCACGAATCGGATTTCCCACACCCGTACCGGTTTCATTATGTGTTGTATATACCACAGCAATATCCGGATTTTCCTTCATCGTTTTCTCAACCACTTTAAGATCCGGTTGTTCATCGATTGGAAACTGCAGATTGATATGATCTAATCCGTAATATTCGCAGATTTCAACTGCTCTGCTGCTATATGCGCCATTATTTATAACAAGAATCTTCTTTCCTTCTGGAAGAAGTGAATTTACACATACATCCAGATTCAATGTGCCGGAACCACAAAACAGAACTGAAGTATACTTGTGAGGATCTCCGTGTACGATCCTCACAAGGTCTTTCCTCATCTGTCTCATCATTTCAGCAAATTCATCTTCCCTTGGGCAGATATCAGGCACAACCTGTGCCATTTTTACCGTGTCCGTTGTTGTTGACGGTCCCGGATTCAATAAAATATTCCTCTTGATATTCATTTGTATTCCTCTCTCTGAATGATACGATTCCTATTTGTCCTCGTTAAATTCCTCAGCCGCTGCTGCTGCTGCATTTCTTTCCTGTTCTGTTGACTCATGCTTCTTAACAGATGTTTTGTCCTTAGAGAAAAGCTTCTTGATTTTTCTCCAGTATACACCAACTGCAACACCACCCGCAATAAAAACACCTGCAATAATCTGAACTACATAAGTTAAGGTTGCCGGATCAACATATGCCCATGCATGCGTTGGCATTGCCAAAATAAGAAAGAAAGTAAAATAAGTCACCCAAAAAATTCTTCCGTTCTTTGTAATCTGTTTCATTAAATTTTTCATCAATCTTTTCTCCTTTAATCTTCTGAATGAATTTGTTTTAAACGTAATTTTATATAATTGGCTCCAACTTTTGCGCTGGTTCCCAAATGATATACATATTGTTTCACAAAAGCATCAATCTTATCGTGGTATAAATCTCTCTGTTCGATCAATCTCGTTGCCTCATCTGCTACACGGTCTAACTGATCCAGATTCAGGCTGCATCCGATGCTGTCTCTCATGAAAATATTAATTGGCACAACCCCAATTTTCTCATACTCCGGATTCATGATCTTCATCGGCGTATTAATATACAATACCGGTCTCAATGTTGTAAACGCATATTCATATGCAATACCACTCCAGTCTGTAATGATCAGATCTGCATTAAATACTGTATCGTTCGAAGAAAAATCTGTCTGGATTTCAATATTCTTATCTTCTGCAAACTTATCTTTTAATAATTGCATCTTCTCTGGCATATGTCTTACATGCTGTGGATGCGGACGCACGATCACCTTATATCCTGTAGCCCGCAATTTCTGTAAAATATCCTCGAGACAGGAATCCACAATATTATCTTCCTGCCATGACGGAGCGATCAGGATGGTTTTCTGTTCATTGATCACTTTTTCTTTTGACTCATAATCTTTTCGCATATCATCGAGCAGGCAGTAACCCCAGTTTAACAATACTTTATGCGGAAGATCATAGGTTTCTTCCATCTTCTCTACCTCATCTTTATGATGTGGACCTACGCAGAAAATAGTGTCAAAATGATCGATACTTCCCTTTCGATACGTCATATTCATACTGTCAATACTATGTGGCACATGAATATACTCCATGTCCTTTCTTACATAGCTTCTCTTGATATGATAAGTTTCAAGATCAGGCATTGTCATAACAACAATATCACAATCCAGTTTCATCATCAGAGTGATCAGTTTGATCTCTCCGATATAATATGCTTTAAACCTCTCATGCCTGATCTGGAAAACCTGATCTTCCGGATCACTTGTAACATAATGGATCACAATATCCGAGTTTTCCAATAACTCTTCGATCATTCCACGATAATATTTATAAAATCCTGAGGATTCAGAATAAAACATTAACTGTTTATTTTCATTATCTTTGGCAAAAAACCTCTTATAGTCCTCTTTTTCCTTAGCCTTATAAGGAGCCATCTTTTTCTTATAGGCATCCTCTACCGCTTTCTGTTCTGCCAGCAGACGTTTACTTTCCTCCAACGCCTCGTAATCAATATATTTTTTCGGGTTATAAACTGCATTTAAAATGTAAATCAACGCTGTGGAGAACAAGTTACTGAAAATCCAATACAAACCAACTCCACCCGGAACCAGGAATGTAAAATATGTTGAGAATGCAACTGTAAAAATTGTTACTCCCCATTGTCCCAAAGCACCCTGCTCTTTCTGCAACACGTTCGCCTGATTCTGGCATGCACAAAGTAAAACAGTAGAAAGACAGCTGAACAGTGGAATAAGAAGGATCCATGCCAATACAGTAATGTGTGGAACTACAGACAGATCCAGACCAAGAAAATGTGTGTTAATCGTAGCTGCCTGTGCTGCGATCGCCTCAATATCAATGCCGGTCCCTGTCAATGCATTCTGGAAAAAGCTTAAGTTATCCGGATTCTGCAATGCTGCCATTGCCTGAAGCTGTGCGCCACTCCCCAATTGATCTACCCCCATCAGAGAACAGGTAGCTGCCACGATCTGATCACAGACAGATGTCTTGATATGCATCAAATGCTGCATTGGATTATAAATGACATTAATCAGGCCAAGAACCAATGGAATCTGTAATAACATTGGCACCATACCAAGCATTGGACTATAATGTGCCTTCTTGAATAACTCCATCTGTTCATCCGCAATGCGATCTTTATCGCCTGCATGCTTATATTTAATCTCATTTATCTGTGGCTGGATCTGTATCATTCGAATACTGTTTTTCTGTACCATAATAGATACCGGCAGCATGACGATTTTGCTGACCAATGTAAACAGAATGATTGATAAACCATAGTTTTTCACTAACTGATAGCATCCCCACATGACATATCCAAGTGGAATACCAAACACCGTGTTAATAAAACTCATCATTTCCTCCTAATGTGACCGTATCTCAAAATATTAAGACACCTATTTTATTCTTACATACCAAAATAGAATTTTATCAAATAAAAGGAAACTTGTAAACCTATAAACAATGATTTCTTCTTAAGATTTGCTTAAAATCTCACTGAAATCTATTCCGATAGTTTTAAATATATTCTGTATTTCAACTCCACATCCCGTATCTGTGGAATGATATTATCATACACCTCTTCTTCCTTGAACTTTCTTATCAGATCATCGCTATGTTCATACGCCACACGATCACTGTCAATTGTACTCTCATAATACCGGATCCTGTCTGCCAGTTTATCCATTGTCACAACCTCATGCCCTGATTCTATATCTAAATGGATCTGCTCATCTGTAAGTCCAATAATATTGACAATTGCAATCGCCGGCACATCCCGTCTGATAGCTTCTCCTGCCAACATCTGTATATACTCACAATAACTCTGGTTTCTCTTATCCGCATTGTCCACTTTGTGCTTATGCGTTTCCTGTTTATCTGTGTTCTCTGCATAATACCAGTTTTTTGCGTCTGAGCTTCCGTATAATTCGACATGCTCCGGAAACTTCACTGTCTTGATCACATAGATTGCCTGATCACCAATCACAATATGGTCCACATGCATTACTTCATACATCCCCGCATCATGATTAAACGTCTCTGTCTCATAATAACCATTATTTATTGTACAAAACTTTGGAAAGTTTTTGATCAGATACTGTTTTGCCTGCTGTATTGCCGCTTCATGCTCCTGCTCTCTCTCCATTTCTTCTCTGGAGATATGAATGTCCACATTCTCCCAATCAATTTCGCTGCGACGTAATCCTGGTCTTACCATAACTCACATTTTCCTTTCATTTCTTTCAATCTCTTTTAACAGTTTCCCTAATCCCCAAAGCATCCTGTTAAATTAATTAATTTTATTCCCATTCATGCAAAAAGACCATTCGATATCGCGTAAATTTAAATTTACGTCACATCGAATGGTCTCTTTGCCTTCTGGAATTTACCATAATCTCAAAATTAACTGGAGGTACAAAACCATGAAAAAGAAAATTTTTGCTATCACATTATGTGCACTTATTGCAGCCGCTTCTATTGTTGGAAGTACAGGAGTTGTGGATAACTCGAATGTAGTTGCTTCTGTTCTTGGTCCTAGAGCTGGCGGTTATTAAAGTCTATTTTATAACTTAATCTACACCAGTCAATTACTGTTTCTACTAAATCTTCTCTTTTTACCGCAGACAAAATTGTAATTGCTTGGTGTAGATATTTTTCTGCTTCACTTATCTGATTCAATTCAGCCAATGCAACGCCTTTATTCAAAATGAGTAATGGAAAAAAAGCTAAATTACCATATTGAATACAAAAATCAACACCTTGGTCTGCAATATTTAAAACTTCTTTGTAACATTTTTCATCATCGAACCAGCAACTCAAATTATATAAAATCATAGGATATTTTGCAGTCTTCATCTTTCCATCTACAATTTTATTTTCCAAATACTCTTTCAACCACATATCAAGATGAATTGCATTCATAATAGTTCTCTCGTCATTTGAATATAAAATAGCAATGCTATTAATAATCATAATTTCATCAAAAGTCAAAAGATTGTTTCTAAGTGGCTTCTTACCATCAAAATTAGGTAACGTAATATGTATCGCCTTCATATACAGTTCCATAGCTTTTGAATAATCTTTTTCCTTCTGACGTGCCAATTCTCCCTTGGCAAAATATAAACATTGATGTTCTAATTCCGAAGCATTTGCTGCTAGCTTTTCAACAACTGATATGTGCTCCTCAAGTTTTGTCACATCTTCATCTGTTATGTCCCTAATCAGACTCTGAATGGCAGAATACAACTCCATCTCTTCTTTACTCACAAAAGAATTAAACAGATTGTTTTCTGTACCCAACCGTTCAAACAATTTTTCCAGAATAAGTCTTCCCGGCTTTTGCATCCCATTTTCAATTCTTGACAAAGATGCAGGTGTACAGATTCCGTAACTGACTTCTTCCTGTGTATACCCTTTTCTCAATCTGGTTTCTCGCAAAAAATCTCCTACAACGTATACTGCCATATTGTATCTCACCCGTTTCTCTTTTTTGTATTTGATACTTATAATATAACGAGTTTTCAGTTAAACTTCAACTTTTTATTAATAATTCTTTCAATTCAACAATTTTAAGTATATTTTTCTCAAAACACAAGGCTTTATACATTGTATTCTTTAATTCTAAGAATTGTCAATACGAGCTTTTTAAAACAATAATCACGATATTTTCAATCAGCATTTTACATATATTATGATTCTTTCTCATACTTTTCAACCAAACATTGATGTTCTTTGCAATTTTTATCATAACTGATTCCTACAAGCAGAATATCCCCCGTATATTTTTCAATGGCTGTTGGATACTTTTTATTCTTAATCTGCTGTATGGCAGTCTGTGCTTTCTGATTCCATTTCAGTTCCACAATTAATGCAGGATAATCCGCTTTATATTCAGGTTTTGGTATATAAACAAAATCAGCGAATCCACGACCTGTCGGCAATTCCCGAATTGGTTTGAAATAATATTGCATTGCACTAAGATATGCTATTGTCAATACACTACTCAACGAATTTTCATTATGATACTGAATAACAGAAATATACTCATTATGAATTTTCTCTATCTGGGTTCCAACCATCACACCATCCATATCTAACGTCGCATCCAGAAGTCTTTCTGACTCCTGCTGAAACATCAACATTTCATTCCAAGACCGGCTTTCAACTGCCGCTGTAAGTTCCTGCCGAATCTCTTCATTCGGAATAAACGCTGTTTTTGTATACTGATCATAACCAAGATATCCCAGATGAATCATATAAGTAAGCACATCATCCTTGCTATGAATATTTACAGTGTCATTTTTGAAAGTTGCAGTATCAACCTTCACATTTGCACCAGAAAGCATTTCAATAATAGCTGTTTTCAAACCATCATAATTCATATTAATCAAAGGAGTAACTGCTTCATAAGATGCCGTTTCGGACCAATAACTTTTAAATTCTCCTTTTAACATCACACCTACAACCGCTCTCGGATTATAAACCTGATAATCTTTCAAAAGATAACCATCATACCAGCGTTTGACTTTATCAAAATCCTGATGATATTCCTTCGAAAGTTTCTCTACTTCATCCTCCGTAAAACCAATATAAGGAGCCAGATTGCTCGCACTCAACATTGTAAACTCATCAAAATTATTCAATGCAGACTGTGTTTTTTCTTTTTTTACAGGAAGAATACCTGTAAGATAAGCAAGCTGAATGTATTTAGTTGGTTCAGTTCCTTTAAACATTCCCCTCAGGAAATTGATATACGCCTCCTGAACCTTTCCATTTGTTGCCACGTCTCGAATCAGAACATCCCATTCATCAATAATGATAATAAACTTTTGTCTGGTTTTTTCTCTTACAATGGAAAGTGCATCTGGTAAACGTGATACTTCCCATGTAAAAATATCTGGATATATTTCCCGTAATTCGCCCAAAACTGAATCTGTAATAAGCGTTACAACATTATCAACGTCCTCACAATTCGCCAAGAACCACTGGATATCAATATGAATCACATCATACTTATTGAGATGCTCCCTGAAATCTGCTTCCTTACTAATTTGCAATCCAGAAAACATCTTCTCAGAATCCGCACCCTTACTGTAATATGCTGCCAACATATTCGCTGCATACGACTTTCCGAATCTGCGTGGTCTGCTATTACAAATATAAGCATCTGTCGTATCAAGGACACTGTTCGTGTACTCAATCAAACCAGTCTTATCCACATATATCTTAGAATTCAACGCAACCTGAAATGCACTATTATCCGGGTTTACGAATCTACCCATGTCTTCCTGTCTCCTTCCTGTTTCTTCTAAATAAAGAATAACAGTAATTTTGCTAACTGTAAATGTAAAAGTGGTCGTATAATAATTATTATACGACCACTTTCAACAATGCTATGCAGGAGCAAACATTTTCTTTAAACTTTTTATCTTAATGATACATAATAGTTGTTAACTCACTTTTTTGTAAGAGAATTTAAACTCTTCTGCCGCCTGCGGTATGGTATCAAATCCTACATATGCCCAAGGTGCAATGACAAAAGTCGCCAGTACAGCTGATACCGCACCAACTGTTCCACTGTTAGCGAAATTGTCAATCGATGTATAATTTCCATTTGTCCATGCAGCAATGGCATCAGACTTATGAAACCCCCACCATGGAGCCATATTTGCCAATGATGTCTTACTGCTCACTAAGGCTGCTATCGTCAATGTCACAACAGAAATGCCTAGCAATGCTGCGAGAATCGTCTGTACAATCCCCGCCTTCTTCACGCCAAGAATATTCAATATTCCAAATAAAATCAATATTCCCATAGCAAGCAACATTTCTCCAAGCCAGACATCTTACCTGCCACCTGATAATGCAACCCCCATTTTAAAATATCTGCTGATCCATCTAAGCCATCCACAATTAAACCAATTGCAGTCGAATTCATTGGAACATTGGTCAAATAAGCCCCTACCAGAAACCATCCACAAACATACGCCGTATTTCTGCCAAAGCACATCTTGGTAAAAGTAAATTCGCCGCCAGCTTTTGGATACTTTGGCACCATATACGCATAACTAAACGCAATAATGATCATTACCAATGCACCAAGTGCGATTGCCCATACATGTGTAGGACTCAACTACCTCTGAAGTTGTCCCTGATTATCATTATTTTTATAATTACTCATATTTCTCTCTGTTTTTAACCTGTAACATAAAGTTTATCAATTGCCTTTAATTCGTTAAATGTATCAATCTCTGTAATATCTTCTGACTTGCATTCACGAACATGTACCTGATAATTTTCTTTTTTATACACAAGCGGCACCTGCTCCCAATAGCTCTCTTTTCCACCCGGAGATAAATAAACCTCATTTAAGTCATTGGCAAGCTTAATTCCATCTGCTTCACTCCAGTAGGAAATTCCAACCATCTGATGACAGTCGGTACCACTTACTTTTTCTTCTGTAATCACACCATTATGATCGGTTGCAAAACACCAGTCATCCGTGGACTCCACCGGAATACTTAAGAAATTTGTTTCATATTCATATTTACGAATTAGTTTTTTATTACGAAGCAATAAATCTGCTTCTAGAACATACGCATTCTGTAGAAGGTATCTGACACATACTGCAGAAGAAATATTATTCGCTTCATTATAAATCGGATTCTCAACAAACCTGATGTTCGGATATTTATAAAGAAGCTGATCAAACTGTTCTCCCAAATATCCACGCACAATAACAATCTCAGGAATTCCAGCTTCTACCACTGCATCAAGAAGTGAATCAATAATACGCGTTCCGTTGACTCTGACAAGCGGCTTAGGCGTATTCAAAGTGATCGGCACCATCCGGCTTCCAAAGCCTGCTGCAACAAATACTGCCCTCTTCACACGATAAGGTTCCAATGCATCCAGACCATCCTGTGTGATCCGTCCATTTTCGCAATAGTTTTTTTCTGTTAATTCTTTGACTGTCTTATTCACGGCTTCAGCTGAAATTTTTAACCGCTCTGCCATATCTTTCTGAGATACAACCTCTTTTGTCTCTGTCAGAAGTACCAACATATCAAATTCTCTTTTTGTGATCATACTTTTTCTCCTAAATACATAAATCTTGTTGAAGTATAGTACTAGCATTCATTGTTGTCAATGTTACATATATAAATCAGAACACTTTTCAGTAATTTATCTAATTCTCCAGCTTGCATAAATATCCATCTAGTGTATCATTTTTCTATAATTGAATTTTATTTCAATACATTTTCCTTTAAATACTCCGCAATATATCTGGATACTTTCTTTCCTCCACTCTCATTCAAATGTGTTCCTGCATCCAGACTATCTTCCTCAAAATTCAAACCAATAACATCTGTCACCTTCATACAATTAATCAATTCAACCTCATGTGTATCTGCCCAATCCATAACTGTATTTGTCATCTCTACTGTTTTTTCATTGCATGGGAACGGCGCACGCACCAATACCAATTCTGTACCATGCTCCTTACACAGTTCATTCATCATATCCAGATATCTGAAATTTTCTTCATAAACAGGTCGTCTTTCTTCTGAAAATATCTCATCCCAAGATGCATACCCACAAGGCTGTGCGCCTGCCCAATGTTTGAATCCTCTCCCTTCTTCTGTAAAATACGGATTCATTACACTCTCTTTCCAGCCCTCAAAAGACGAATAATCCAATTCCTCCCATCTGGAATGATATTTACCTAAAGGGAATAAATAATCCAACTGCAAATCTTCCGGTACACAATCTTTTATTGCGTCCACTTTTATGTCAGAATATCGCAGATCATTTAATGAAGAATCTCTCACGCCTTCACTCGTAAATCCTGTATCATCCTCATCATAAAACATACCAAATATCTCCAGCACAACAATATCAATATCGCTGTTATCCAACGCATCCTTGACATAATAATATGTATAATTCATTGTCTGCTGCTGTCTGCCACGATTATAGGTTTTCAAATTATAATCGTCAAATATTTCAGGATCAAAGGTACAGTAACTTTGGCTTGTTCCAAAAAACACCACATCCCAATGTTCTTCTTCATAAAAGTCTGGTATTCTTGGAAGCAAAGCTTTCGAAATATAAAATATTCCGCTTCCCAAAATCCCTAAAAAAAATATAATCTTTAATATACGTCCTGCAACTTTCATCTGATTCCTCATATACTAATTATCAGTTTTTTCTTTCGATTTGTTGATATTGCAATTCCTCTACAATCTCTCTGTCTCAAAACTGAAAATATATAAAATTTGTTTCTGAATATCCACATCCCCAGATTCCAAAAATCAAAATCCCCAGAATTCCGACAATAATAATAGTCCATCTTATTATAATATTTAAATTTAAAATCACATTTCGAACTTTTACTCCACGATATTTACATACATCTGCCAATAACAATAACAAAAGTGAAATAACAAGCACTATAAAATTCGGCTTACTAAGTCCAAGATCATAAAGTGCACCATTAGCCAGAAGTACCGGATCATTCATATGGAAAATGCTCTCTATAATATCAAATGCATGCTGCACTGTATCCGCGCGAAAGAAAATCCAAGTAAAATCCACTAATATAAAGGTCACAAACATATAAACTATCATTAATGGCAAGCAATTTTTCTTCAGGTGTAAATTTTCTTTGATTTTATTTCTAAGAGGTGTAAAAATTGCTCCTATTACCTGATAAACACCATTCAGACCTCCCCATACAACATATGACCAATTTGCTCCATGCCAAAGACCGCTTACCAGAAACACGATCATAATATTTATATATTTTCTGATTTTTCCTTTTCTGTTTCCTCCTAATGGAATATAAAGATAATCTTTAAACCAGGAAGAGAGTGAAATATGCCATCTTCTCCAAAATTCTGCAACAGACTGAGACAGATATGGACTATTAAAGTTCTCCATCAATTCAAATCCCATAACCTCTGCAGCTCCAATTGCGATTGTGGAATATCCCGCGAAATCACAGTATATCTGAAATGCAAACAATACACTGGCTAAAAGTAAATACCTGCCATCATAAATGTCAACATTCGCATATACATTATCTACAAAGATTGCAATTCGGTCTGCAATCACCAATTTCAAAAAATATCCCCAAATCATTAGTAACAGTCCATCACACATTCTCCCATAATGATATGATTTCGGATTTCGCAGCTGATTCAATAAATTCTTTGAGCGTTCAATTGGTCCTGCTACAAGTTGTGGAAAAAAAGATACAAATAACGCGTATCGAAAGAAATTCTTTTCCGCCTCAATCTCTCTACGATACACGTCCACAGTGTATCCTAAAGCCTGAAATGTATAAAAAGAAATCCCTACTGGAAGTAATACATCTAACGATGTATTTACTGTCGGCAAACTCGTGTGATCCAATACTGCATTTATACTTTCGATTGTGAAATTAAAATATTTAAAGAAAAATAAAATTGCAAGATTAGCTACAATACATCCTACAACTACCCATTTTTTTGCCTCTATTTTTTCAGGGCGATTATCATTCAACCACTGAATCACTATACCACTTATGTAAGTAATTGCTGTAGACAATAACAACAATAATGCATACTTTGCATTCCACCCCATGTAAAAATAATAACTTGCAGTCAAAAGCCACAGATAACTTACTCTTTTGGGTAATAGGAAATAAACTACGACAACTATTGGGAAAAATACAAAAAAACTATATGAATTAAAAAGCATACCTTCTCCTACGTTATATATCTTTTATTTATATTGATACAAATACTTTTCTGGATTATCTAACATCTCATAATTTGTCATAAAAATCTCATTTAAAACTATTCTAAGTGTATTAATCCCACTTTCACCTTCAATATCCATCTCTTTTCCCTGATAATAAACACAGTTTAATATATTCTGCATATAAGGCGTTTCTATAGTTGCGTCATACTCAGGCGTTCCGTAGCACTCCATCATATGATAAGGATAACGAACTCCATGATCAGATTGTATAATAATAATAGCATTTCTATCATTTTGTAAAATGCCATCCACTGCATTCTCCATACAGGCATTTACATACTTTAATTGATTTAAATAAAGACTCTTGTCTGCCCAATTGGATGTATTTCTATAATCAACTGCTCCCCCTTCCTCATCGATTACAAATGGAGGATGAGGACATGACACATACCCTATTGTTAAGGTGGGGTTCTCCTTATCAACCATTTTATAGCATGTCTGCATCGTATTTAATATATTTTTTAAATCTGATACATAATATTGTGTATCTGTACTGGTTTCAATTTGTTCTGCTTTATAATCTTTTATTAATTGAAAAATACTTTTTTGCAAAATATAGGTTGAAATTGTATCCACTACATCTGATGTTGCAATAACATTGCACCCATCTTCATCCAAAAACTGGGTATGATTTATCAAATTAATCGTATATCCATTCGTTTTAAAAATTTGATATAACTTAGGATTTTTCATATATTTTAAATTATTTGCTTCCAGTTCGTCTGGAGAAGCAACATACTCCAAATTTAATAAATTAGGTATATTTACTGTCGTAGAACATGACTCATAATTATGACTTGTTGTTGAAATATTAAACCCATTTTCCTCAATATGTTTTAAAAAGACTCTATTATCATAATTATAATACCGTTCCAGCCCCTCTACCCCAGCATATTCATCACATATAAAAAAATATACATTTGGCTTTTCTTCAGACACATATTCTATATTCTCTGAATTTTCCACTTTTTGATAATTTAGTTTTGAGCATATTGTTGGAAGCGCCACAAAAAAATTCATTGCAATTAGTACCAGAAAATATATTCCAATCAACATACAAATATTTTGTTCAGATCTGATTTTTTTCTTAACCAGAATCATAAACATAAATATTATAAAAAATAAAATTACAATTATCTTTTTTCTTCCAATCACATGATCTACTTTGCTTAAAAATACATTAAAATTAGTTAAGATAAAAAGTATTACATCACTGGCTAACACTGCCTTACCAGTATTCTTCATGAAAATAATACAAATTACAAACACTACTATCGCTAATGCCAAAAATTTTTCGAATGCAGGTAATGCATCAATAAGTTTTGCCTCATCGGCATTCTGGAAATACATAAATAAACATGGATACAAAATAACAAACGCTATTGTACTTATTGTAAAAAATTTTTTTATACTTCTTCTCATTTACTTTTACCTGTTTTGTTGCATATATCACTAAAATCCTGTACTTGCCTTAAAGCCTTCCGGTGCTGGCAACATCTCATAATCAGTTCCAAAGTAAGTATTCAGTACCGTTCTCCATGTATTAATACTTGTCATACCTTCTATATCGAGCTTTTCACCCTTATAATAGAAACAGTTTAAAATATTCTGCATATATAAAGTCTCTACTGACGCATCATAGGCTTTGGCACCATAATGATCAACCTGCCAGTGCGGATATCTTGCTCCATGGTCAGACATTAGTATAATTAATGCATCCGAATCGTTTTTCTGAATATCCTCTACAATTCTTTCCATACATTTTGTAATATATTTGTATTGGTTAAGATATATGCTTTTATCTTTCCAATTTGTTTCATCCTCTTTCGCTATCCGATTACCATCTGCGTCAAATGTAAAATATTCATGTGGACATTCTGCATAAGCAAAAGTAAATGTTGGTTTACTATCACTCGTATAATCTGTAATATTTTCCATAATAGTCAACACATCACTCAGATTCGTATAATAATCATTGGAGTTTCCGCTTAATTTTTGTTTTCCCCAACTCACAAAAGAATCAACTTCACTCCAGATACCATTGTCAAGAACATAAGTAGATAAATTTTCTTTCTTCTGTTTATAATTTAAAACATTACAATTGGTATCTGAAAATGTATTCAAATGATTGACCATATTAATCTGATATCCATTATTGGCAAAGAGCTGATATAGATACGCATTCTCCGATCGCGCCATATTATCAATAGAGTAAATATCATCACTTGCTACATATGAGAGATTCAGAATATTGGGTACAATTGTAGATGTCCAAATAGACTCTGTGTTATGACTTCCATATGAAATATTAAATCCCCTCTGTGTAAGAAAATCTGAAAATTCCTGATTATCGTAATCATAATAGTGTTCAATATTCTCAAAACCCGCATATTCATCAAATAAAAAGAAATATACATTCGGCTTGTCTCCGGTAAATCTTTTTTCGGCAATATCATTTTCTTCCTGTGAGACAGCTGTCTTATTATTATTGGTTAATATCTGTGGAATTGAACTTATCAGGTTGAAAACTATGAGAACGAAAAACACAATTCCGAGAATTGTACAAATATTTTCCGGCTCATTTATTTTTCTTTTTACAACAGAGAATACTATCGTTAATATAACTGCAACAATCACAAAAAAATATGCTTTTCTCATACCCGGGATTATTTTTTTGATTGCTCCAAGAATCGTATTAAAATTCATAAAAAGAAGTAATGCTATCTCACTTGTTAAAAAAGCCTTTCTTATGTTTCTAAATAGTACACTAAATGCAACTAATAAAACTACTGCTAAAATCAAATTTTTCCCGATCGATGGTAAAATTTCTATAAAATGTCCCTCCGACATGTTCTGAAAATACATAAACATGCTCGGATATAAAATAATTGCGATCATCGAAATAAAGCATTTGACATTGTTTTTAATTTTCATCTCTTTATCCTCTGTTTTATCAAAAGTTTGCCATCCTAATAATAAGAATCTACCATTGGGAAAATTTCATGTAATTCATTATCATATTGATACTGGATTGCACCAAGATTTCCATCATATTCATATTTATAATAAATATTTGCTCCTCCCTGCATTCCATCGTATCTTTTCACATCCGGATATTCCGTATCATATGTTCTATCATAGAAAACACGATGTCGCACCTCATCCTGCTTAAACTCATGAAAACTCTGTCCAAAAACAGAATAATCTTCTCCTAATAACTCTACAATCGTTGGCATAAGTTCCTCATATGTAATAGGCGCATTATTTTCCTGCATTACATCATGCGTCTCATGAGGCTCTTTCATAAAGAAAATAGGTTGGGCATTTCTACCTGTTCCATGATCCGTCATAATAATAATTGTAGAATCATCATAGGAGCCTGATTCCTTAATCTGGTTAATATACTCTGCCGCTAACAAAAAAATACCTTTTATAGTATCATCTCTATCTGGATCCTGTGCATATTGACAATTTGCATCATTAATAAATTCATGTCCACCATTTAAGTGATTCACAACAAAATAATTGCTGGAATCATCAATCGTCAGACCTTTTTCCATCATTGTATTGTAAAAATTCGGATTTGAATACTGCATCGTATTATTCGGATACGATACAATACTTGCATATTGTTCATTCTGTACATCAAATTTTGGTTTAAAATATTCTGGCATATATCGGTATAATGACATTTTCAGCATAGTTTTATACAAAAGTGGCTTATCAATTTCTCTTGCATCATCTTTTTCTATAATATTGTCTACTTTTCCTTCCGCAATTTCAAGACTATTACCTCCCGTCATAACTTCTGACAAATACGAAAACACATTCATCTTATAATTATGACTATGTAAAATATTAAAATATGCATTCGTTTTCTCATTGTCCCAACTTTGTTTAAAATAATCATTTACAGATAAACTTAGATCCAATGGATTTCCTGTCAAGATATGAATAAAGGATGGATATGTTCCATAATAATTACAATCTGCATTGTTATAGTATGTGAAATCTTCTAACCCTTTTGTAATATCCGGATAAGTTGCTCTTGCTTCCTCAAACCATTCATTTGGCAAATTATCAAAAAGAAGTACAATAATATTCTCATTGGAAGAGATTGTAAACTGCTGCTCCATGTTTAAACAAAGTTCATTTTCAGCATAATGAAAAGCTCCATCATCTGTTGTCAGAAATAAGGAGCCGTATGCAACCAGCTGGACTAATAAAAGCACTGTTGTTGTAAGCTGTATTACCTTACTCCATTTCTTTTTGCAAACAAATGTGATGACAAATGTAATTGCAATTGCAGTTCCCCAAAAAACAGCATTCTTTATTACTCTGTCGGCATCTGGAATATACCCCTCTGCTGTCACACCAATCTGGTCAATCCCTTTATTTAAAAACATAACCTGAATATATCCGGCAATGGATAATCCCCAGACAACTGCTAATATAATCTTCCGAATTATTTCTGGGAAAAATACCAAAACGAATGCAATTATGATGGAAATGGTAAATCCAACCACAAAAAATAACCAACCGAATTCCCCATATACAACTCCCAACTCTGTATAATTACCAAAAAAGACTTCGGACGGACCAAAAATTCCAATCATAAAGATAAATAGAAAGACAGATTCCCAACATAAAAAAAATTTTTTCAAATATTCTTTTTTTTTCATTTTTGCACCTCATATAAAGTTAATAACTCATATCATTTTACATGATAACCCTGTGTATTTCAAGAATTTTCAACTGAATACTATCCCTTCCCTGTGTTCTATGCTATAATTGCATTCGTAATTTTTCAATCGAAATACATTTAATAAGAAAGAGGAAATTTATGTTAAAAAAAGCTGTTACACCTGGTTCTTTTCTTAAAAACTATTTATTTACACTTTTGATCGTATTTCTGCCATTGTTCATGTTTGGCGTTTTCGGACCGTCTGAGATTTTTTTCGGCAACTACAGTGAATTTGGTTTTATCTATAGGGAATTTGGATGGAAATTTCTGGGAATTTCTGTAGTCCTTGCGCTTTTTATCGCCCTAATCTTACAGATTGTTCCAAAATTTCCGCGAACACTGATTCTCTCCGTTTTATGGGGTTTTACCATTGCCGGGTATATTCAGACCATGTTTCTGAATAAAAATCTCGACCAGATTGGGGTATCTGCTGAAGGATATACAGCCAATGCTACACGGGTCATCCTGAATGCTTTATTCTGGCTTGTTATCCTGGCTGCATCTGTGCTTATCTGTGTTTTCAAAAAAGACCTTTGTACCCGACTGCTGACCGTAACCAGTAGTATTCTCCTTGGTATCCAGATTGTAGGATTTGTGTCTTTATTTCTTACAGCAGATGCTTCTGCAATGGCTTACAATGACACCGATGGAGAACTCTCCCTAAGCGGTGCCGGACAATATACACTCTCCTCTAATGAAAATATTATCCTGTTTGTTCTGGATAATTTTTCCAACACCTTCTGGGATGAAGCGCTCGCTTCCTACCCAGACATGACAGATTCTCTTTCTGATTTTACATACTATAATAATGCTGACTGTGCCTACTGGGGAACTTATCCATCACTTGCACATATGCTTACCGGTAATCCTCTGGATACCGGTCTTTCTGTAAACGACTGGTTAAACCAATGCTGGAATAACGATTCCACAAACACATACTATAAACTTCTCGAAAAACACAATTACAAAGTAAATCTGTACACTCCTGTGACCAGTCTTCTTACCGGGACCGATACTCTGGAATTACTTCAGGGGAAAATAGATAATGTAGGAACTGAATCTTCTTCAAGAGAGATTGACTATGAAAAACTCAATAAAACGATGCTGCAAATGTCCTGCTATCGTTTTTTACCTGAATATTTCAAACCTCAATTTGATGTAAATAATTCTCAATATACAAGCATTGTATCTTACCCAGACAATGAAATGATGTATTCCAACTATAGTTTTTATGAAAAACTGCAAGATACCAGACTAAGCCTTGATTCAACATCCAACTATTTTACGATCCAGCATCTAAACGGCACCCATGAATTCGTCAACGACGAAAACTGCGCTTATGATCCCGATAATGCAACTTGTGCGACAACTGTAAAAGGTATTTTTACAATGCTTGATGCCTACTTACAACAGCTTAAAGACCTTGGTATTTATGATAACTCAACGATTATTATTACCGCTGATCATGGTTCCGAAGCACGTTCACAGATGATTTTCTTTATGAAAGGAAAAAATGAAACGCACGACTCTATGCAGACAACGAATGCTCCAATCAGCCTGAATGATCTTGTTCCTACCATTGTGGAAGCTATAGGTGAAGATTATGCTCCATACGGTCAGAGTGTCCACGATTTTTCTGCTGACGAGTCCAGGGAACGCAGCGTTTACATCCGCGTAAGAGACGATGCATATCCTGCCGTCAAACGCTTCGATGGCGTGACCGAAGGCGGCATGAATGCTTATCATGTATATACTTATTATGGCACACTGAAAGACCTTGTCTTTCTTTATGACAATGGATATTATACACCTGTACAGGTAATTGATTCCTATTTCTAATGATTACTTAAGGAGATTTTTATGTCATTTAACTCATCTGACTTTTTAATTTTTTTCCCGATTGTGGTATTGATATACTTTCTGATTCCACAAAAGCTGAAAAACTACTGGCTTCTGATTGCCAGCTACTATTTCTATATGTGCTGGAATACCAAATATGCTCTGATCATTCTTTTTTCTACCATTGTGACATACCTTAGCGGTCTTGCATTGGATACGCTCCAGCAAAGATCTGCTGATCCGCTTATCACGCGGAAGAAAAAAATAGTTGTAGCTATTAGTGTTTTATTAAACCTGTCCCTGCTTTTTTATTTTAAATATATTAATTTTGCAATCGGAATTTTAGGGAATGCACTGTCCGTCTTCCATATACAGCTCAATCTTCCATCTGTCGATATTCTTCTTCCTGTCGGCATCTCTTTCTATACCTTTCAGGCACTGGGATATACGATTGATGTTTACCGTGGAAATACCTGTGCTGAAAAGAATTTTTTTCAGTATGCACTTTTTGTATCATTCTTTCCGCAGCTGGTCGCCGGTCCAATCGAACGTTCCAGCCACCTGCTGCAACAGCTTGCCACACCACATAAGTTTAATTCGGATGAAGCCAAAAGCGGTCTTTTACTGATGCTCTGGGGATTTTTCTTAAAAATTGTACTGGCTGACCGTATTGCAATCTTCGTTGACTGGGTTTACGGTGATTATCACACCTTTGGTGGATGGTATCTGATCGTAGCCACTGCACTTTTTGCCATTCAGATCTACTGTGATTTTGCCGGATACTCTATTATCGCTATGGGGGCTGCCCAGATTCTCGGTATCCGGTTAATGGAAAACTTCCAGTCTCCTTATCTGGCAGTTTCTGTTGCTGACTTCTGGAGAAGATGGCATATTTCCCTGACTTCCTGGTTCAGGGACTACCTCTACATTCCGCTCGGTGGAAGCAGATGCAGTAAATGGCGCAAATATATGAACAAAATGATTGTTTTCCTCGTAAGTGGTCTCTGGCATGGTGCCAAAATCTCATTTGTCGTGTGGGGTGGACTTAACGGTCTTTACCAGATCATCGGAGAGATCCTGCAGCCTTTGCGTGATAAACTTGTAAAACTTTTTCGCTTAAACCGCAATTCCATCGGACATAAAGCCGTTCATATTATAGTGACTTTTGTCCTGATTGATTTCACCTGGATATTTTTCCGCGCCAACAGTTTTTCAGAAGCACTCACGATTCTCTCACAGATTATCCATGTACATAATCCATGGATTCTCTTTGATGGATCGCTTTATAATTGCGGACTAAATTCCAAAAACTTCTGCTTTATGCTTTTATGTATTTTGTTACTTTTTGTAACGGATTATTTAAAACAGAAGAAAATATGTATCCGTGAAATTGTCGCCAGACAGGATGCCTGGTGCCAGGTTCTGATCATAGCATTTTCCGTTGTTTTTATTCTTGTATTCGGAATCTACGGGACTTCCTATGACGCATCCAAATTTATTTATTTTCAATTTTAGAGGTAAAAATAATGAAAAAAATAGTATGCTGCATCAGTTGTGCTGCCATCATTGGTATCTCCGTATTCTATGCCGGACGCCTTTTACAACCTAATTTTACAGTGGATGCTTTCCATGCAATAGAATCTTTTCATTCCATGCCTGAAAATTCATTCGATGTCATTGCCTGTGGCTCCAGCCATGTATATAAAGGATTAAATGTAAATGAAATGACAGAAAGATATGGATTCAGTGCTTATAATTATGGCTGTAACTGGCAATTTCTTAATACCACCACTTTGTTCTTTGAGGACGCCCTAAGAACACAATCTCCTAAAGTGATATTAATTGAAACCTTTAACGTAGACAAAGTTCATGAAGACACGGATCTCAATGGTGAAATTTATTACACAAAAGGCATTTCCGATTTTAAAGGAAAAAGAGAATATTTAGCCCAATGCTTTGGTAAGAATAAGGATCGTTACTTATCTTACTATATCCCATTACTTGCCTTTCACGAAAACTGGACAAACGTTAATTATTACAGTTTTGATTCCGGAACTTCCGTCGAAGAGTATCAGGCAGCGCATGGTTTTTCAGGCAGCGACCATATTGTTCCAACAGTGATCTCCAATCCCGCAACGTTCGAGCAGAAAGAGCTGCCTGATAGTTCTGTCAGATTATTAGATAAAATTGTAAACATCTGCAATGAAAATAATATTCGTCTTATCTTTTATACTGTTCCTTATGAGGGGGAATATAATTATTCAGATGCCATGGCCGAATATGCTGCTGCCAACAACTGCACTTACCTTAACTTGTTTGAACACATGGATGATGTCGGGCTCAACGGTGATACAGATTTTATGGATATCGAACACCTGAATATAAGCGGAGCAACCAAAGTTGCCGACTATCTTGGAGAATATATTGTTTCTCATAATCTGCTCTCTGAGACAGATTAAAAACTCTGTATTTATCATAAGGAGATTTATAATGAGCAAAAGAATTTCTATTTTACATTTTTTATCAAACTATATCATTGTGTTACTCCCAATATTTACACTCTGCGTGATGGGACCTACCGAAATATACTTTGGAAATTATAAAGAGTTAGGCTTTACTTATCAAGAATTCGGGTGGAAATTTTTATTTTTTTCATTTTTAATCACCACCTTATTAACCCTAATTCTTTCCTTTTTACCTGACAAAATTCAGAAATATTTTTTGTCTGTCATTTACTGGATTGGAATTGCAGGTTACCTGCAGACTATGTTTTTAAATAAACAGCTGGATCTGATGGGTGTAAGTGCAGAATCTTATTCGGCTACCCGGATGAAAACCGTTCTCAATGCTTGTTTATGGTTTGTTTTACTTGTTTTAATTTTGTTTTTTACCATGTATCCAAAAACAAAAATGCATAAAATATTATCAATAACAAGCGGCATTATCTTTGGCATGCAACTTGTCGGTTTTCTCTCACTCTTTCCAACCGCTGACGAAGCTGCTTTTTCTTATCCAACAGAAGAATTATGTCTTGACGGAAGTGAACAATATACCATTTCCTCGAAAGAAAATATTATATTATTTGTACTGGATAATTTTGCAATAGACTATTACACCTCTGCTGTTCAGACGTATCCGGAATTAACAGATCAGCTTAAGGATTTTACTTATTACTCAAATGCAGACTGCAATTATCACGGGACCTATCCATCTCTTGCGCACCTTATCACTGGGAATGAGTTAGATCCATCCCTTACCGTTGATGACTGGCTGACACAATGTTGGACAAATGACATAACAAATGATTACTTTTCCCTCTTAGAATCCGAAGACTATAAAGTAAATTTATATACACCTGTCACAAGTATCCTCACTGGCACAAACTCTTTGGAACTATTAGATGATAAAATCAATAATGTCACTTATAAATCCAATACCCGAATGATTGACTATTCGAAACTTTACAAAACAATGCTTTATATGTCGTGTTATCGCTTTATGCCAGAATACTTTAAACCAGCTTTTGATGTAAAAAATGAGACTTATACATCCATCGTAAGCTACCCTGAAAATGCAGTCCAACATGCTAATTATGATTTTTACAGCAATTTATTATCCACTGGACTGACATTAGACAATTCCTGTAATTATTTTACTATCCAGCATTTAAATGGAACGCACGAATTTACCACAAATGAATTTTGTGAATATGATGAGCAGAATTTATCCTGCGAATCTACTGTCAAAGGTATTTTTACAATGTTGAATGTGTACATAGAACAATTAAAAAAACTGGGTGCCTATGATAATTCTACTATCATTATTACCTCTGATCACGGCACAATCGACCGTCCACAAATGATTTTCTTTATAAAAGAGAAAAATGAAACTCATAAAATGATGCAGGAAACATCCGCTCCTATTACCTTAAATGAATTAGTCCCTACTATCGTGGAATCTCTCGGTAAGGACTATTCAGAATTTGGTTCAAGTATTCATGATTTTAATGACGGTGAACTGCGTGAACGTACCGTTTATATTCGCGATTTTGATGAAAGTAAACCACCTGTGCCATGCTACGATGGTCTCCGAGATGGAAAAGTCAATGCTTATCGTGTCTATACTTATACTGGCGGTGAAGCCGAATTTGTAAATGCACTTTACGGTGACGATGTTATCACTATCCCAATGATTGATTCTTATTTTTAATATTTATGTAATAAAATTACGAAATGGAGTCTTAAATGAACACAAAAAAAACTTTATTACTTTTTTTATCCAATTTTATTATTATCTGCTTTCCAATTTTTATACTCTTTGTTATGGGACCATCTGAAATATTTTTTGGCAATTATAAGGAATTTGGATTTGTCTATCAGGAATTTGGGTGGAAATTCTTGATTTTTGCATTTTTAATCTCCTTCATTTTCATGCTTCTTATTTCATTCTTTCCAGACAAACTCAGAAAATATATTCTTTCTGTTTTCTGGGGAATCGGAATTGCCGGATATATCCAGACAATGTTTTTAAACCGTCATCTGGAACAAATAGGTGTCCGTGCAGAAGCATACACCGCATCACCTTCAAAAATAATTGTAAATTGGATTATTTGGACAACTATCATTTTGGGAGCTTTGCTGTTTGCAAAATTTCAACAGAATATCTTCAAAAAAGTAATGTTAACATCCTCTCTCATTATTCTGGGGATGCAATGTGTTGGATACATCTCACTTTTCCTCTCCGCAGATAAATCCGCCTTTACATACTACAGTGACAAGGACGAACTTATACTGGATGGAAGTCAGCAATTTACCGTATCCTCAAATGATAACATTATCTTATTTATTCTGGATAATTTTTCCAGCACTTACCTTGCATCTGCCGTTGAAAAATATCCGGATTTAAAAGATTTTCTGCATGATTTCACTTATTACAATAATGCCGACTGCAATTACCATGGAACCTATCCATCACTACCGCATTTACTAACAGGTAACGATTTAGATCCTTCGTTATCTGTTGATGACTGGTTAGAAGATTGTTGGACAAATACTACTACAAACGATTATTTTTCTATTTTATCTCATGCCAATTACAAAGTAAATTTATATACTCCAACGACATCTATTCTGACAGGTAATCATTCTCTGTCGCTTCTTGACGGAAAAATTAGTAATATAACTACAAAACAAAGTTCTATTTGCATTGATTACCATAAACTGTATAGGACAATGTTCTATATGTCCTGCTATCGCTTTATGCCAGAATATTTCAAATCCTTTTTTGACGTATCAAATGAAACATATACCACTATTGTATCTTATCCTGAAAATACTATTTTACATGCGAACTATGATTTTTATAATCATCTCATAGAAAATGGTCTGACGACTGATTCATCTGGTAATTATTTCATAATTCAGCATTTAAATGGGACACATGAATTCACAACCGATGAAAATTGCCAGTTTGATGCTCAGAATGCAACCTGCCAATCAACCGTTAAAGGAATTTTCACTATGCTTGAAGCTTATTTGAACGAATTAAAAACACTAGGCGTTTATGATGATTCAACTATTATTATCACCTCTGATCATGGTGACGTTGAATATCCACAAATAATCTTTTTCATCAAGGAAAAACAGGAATCCCACGAATTACTTAATGGTACCAATGCTCCTATTACTTTAGACGAACTTGTTCCAACCATCGTTCAATCGCTTGATAAAGATTACAGTGAATTCGGATATAGTATACATGATTTTTATCCCGATCAGCAACGGGAACGTCTGCTTTATATCCGGGATTATGACGCTTCTTATCCAGATGTTCCACGCTACGATGGAATCTCTTCTGGTGGATCAAACGTATACCACTTATACAACTATACAGGTAATATTGATGATCAGATTAATGCCTTGCAAAATTATCAATACACAACCATACCAATGGTTGACTCTTATTTTTAAACACAGAAAAGGATACCTTTTATGAATGAAACAACTTTAAAAATTTTTAATCGAACACTCCATATAAAAAAGCAATGGAAAATTACATTTCTCGCCACATGGATTGGTGGAATGCTGGCTCATGCCTATCGTTTTTTCAACTTTCTGCCATCCTGGGATTCTATGTATAACTTTGCCGGAACCGGTGCTACTTACTCTTCCGGAAGATGTTTTCTTGAATTTTTCAGTAAAATCTCTTCCAAATATGATATGCCCTGGGTGAATGGTGCATTGTCCCTGCTCTATATCAGCCTTGCAAGCATACTGCTTGTTGAACTTTTCGAGTTACAGGAATGCGCATCCTGCGTATTGCTTGCCCTGCTCATTGTTTCTTTCCCTACCGTCACAGCATCCTTTGCATTTATGTTCACTGCTGACGGTTACATGATGGCATTTTTAATGGCTGTGCTAGGCATTTATCTGACCTGGCGATATAGATACGGTATCTTTCCAGGTATTATCTGCATTGGATTAAGCATTGGAACTTATCAGGCATACATCAGTGTCATGCTCTGCATTCTGCTTATTATGTTTGCCCGTGATCTGCTTATAAAACAGAAAGATTTCAAATCGTTCTTCCGCAACAATTGGAAATATATCCCACTTCTGCTTGGAGGCTTTATTTTCTATAAGATTGCATCCACACTCATTAATGCTTACTATCACATTACATTGACCGCCTATCAGGGAATCGGTCAGATCCATATTCTATCCCTTTGGGAATACAGACAGGCTTTCCGAAATGTATATAATGAATTGTCCCACCTCCTTTCTTTTAACGAAGCTCTTAATGTATACTGGTACGGATATGCTAACCGCCTTGTATTTGCTCTGCTCCTACTCTGTACTGTCTATCTGATTTTGAAAAACAAATTGTACAGGCAGCCACTTGCTTGCCTTACCGGAATACTCTGTATCATCTGCCTGCCTCTTACTGTATGTTTTTTATTTTTTGTATCATCCGATGTCTGGTATCACACACTGATGGAGATGGGTGCCTGCTTTATTTATCTGTTATTGCTCTGCTATCTTGAACATGGCTGTGTAAAAACGCGTTTTGAAAAAATCATAAAATCTATCGGAATTGTTGTACTTTGTTATCTTTCCTTCTACAACATCCGAAATGCCAATATCTGCTATAATGAGATGAACCTGAGCTACGAAAAAAGCTATAGCATTGCCAGCAACGTATTAGACCGCATAGAAGATCTGGACGAGTTTCCTGAGATATCCAAGGTTGCCATCATTGGAACCTACCACACCTATTCTTCTAATATTGGCGGAACTGTACCTTATATTATTGGTGTAGATCAGGATAACTTCCTAAATCTTGATTTTCACTATTTTGCTATGTGGAATTACTGTTTTGGTATTCAGCTTGACCAAGCCAGCAGTGAGGAGATTGCTGCCATCAAACAGACCGAAGAGTACCAGAAGCTTGATTCCTATCCATCAAAAAACTGTATTGCAGTAATTCATGACATTATTGTGATAAAGCTGCCAGAAGAATAGAAAAAAGTGCTGCAACTTTAAAAAATTCAGAGTTGCAGCACTTTTTCTATTCTTTTTTCTCCTGTTTTGGTAAACATTTATCCATGTTCAGACTCACTTATTTTTTTCCGTTTCTTCGTCATTGCTTTTCTGAATAATATAATGCGGTCTTTTCTTCACTTCCATATAGGTCTTAGACAGATATTGTCCCATGATTCCCATACAGAACAATTGAATTCCACCAACAAACGTAATGATACATACCAGGGATGGCCATCCACTGACCGGATCTCCAAAAATAAGCTTTCGAACAATGATAAATATGATTGCAACAAAAGAAATAAACGTCATCAAAATTCCAAGGTAAGAAGAAATCATCAGCGGAACATTTGAAAAATTGACAATGCCATCCAGAGAATACGCCAAAAGCTTCCAGAAACTCCACTTTGTCTCTCCTGCTGTTCTCTCTATATTCTCATATTCCAGCCATTTTGTCCGATAACCAACCCATCCAAAAATTCCTTTGGAAAAGCGATTATACTCTGATAATGCAAGAACACTGTTCACCATATCTCTCGTCATCATACGAAAATCTCTGGCTCCATCTACGATATCAGCATCGGATATCCTGCGTATCAGTTTATAAAAGCATCTGGCGCAAAAAGAACGTACCATCGGTTCCCCTTTACGACTTACACGTCTTGTTGCCACACTGTCATATTCTCCTGACTCAAGTGTACTTATCATCTCTGGAAGAAGTGCCGGTGGATCCTGCATATCTGCATCCATGATCACAACATAATCTCCTCTGGCATTATTAAGTCCTGCATAAATTGCCGCCTCTTTGCCAAAGTTTCTTGAGAATGAATAATACTTCACATGCACATCCATTTCTGATAATCCGGTCAATTTGTTCAATGTATTGTCTTTGGAGCCATCATTTACAAATAATATTTCATAATCATATTGTGGCAGCATATCCATTGTATCCGTAATAGCAACATATATGGTTTCTACTGTCTTTTCTTCATTATAGCATGGAATGATAATACTAAGCAGCTTTTTTCCCATTTTCAACAATCTGCCTTTCTCATTTTCTTTTCACAAAAAAACTCTTATGTTATAATCAATTATATACTGATTATATTAAGGAGAATACACTTATGAATATATTAATAGAAAAATTCAAACAACGCAATGAGATTTCTACAATCTTTTTATACATTCTCTATTTTCTGCTTGGAATGTATTACCCACTTTTCAGTTTCATGCGCCAGACTGTTCCTCAATATTGGAATCAGGTTACACTCTTTTATCATATTCTTTTGATTCTACTGCTAGTAAAAGTTATTCTTCAAAAAAATTCTGTTCTGGATTGTTTTTTTCTTATTGTATTGCTCTATTTATGTTATAAGAGTTATCAATACAATTATGACTTCTACAATATTTTCGGCACAATGATGTTCCTCTGCTGCGCCAAAAATATTGAAATAAAAAAAATTGTAAAATTAGATTTGTATGTCCGTATTGTACGCAGCGCCTTGTTTCTCACCCTACCTTTTATGGGATTAATGATCAATAAGATAAATGTATGGATTGGCGGAAGAACACGTACATTTTTCGGTTGGACTCATGCTAATATGATGGGATTAGATTTTTTACTTTTGGCAATGGATATCATGTACCTCCGAAAAGAATGTAAAAAATGGTATGACTGCATCCTTTATGCAGGTTTTATCATCTTTCTGGATCTGACAGCCAACAGCAGAACTGCAGAAGCTGTTATAGCTATGCTGATTGTCATCCACTTATTGTCAATTGTCATACCAAAAAACTGGTTTCATAAAATGATGGTACTATTTACATCCGGAGCATTTCTTCTATGTGTTTGTATTCCATTTATCGGAAGTTATTTATATATCCGCAAACCGGAATTATTTTTACAACATGACGGAACCATGCTCTCAAGAATTCAATTGACCACTACTTTCTATCTAAGAAATGGTGGCGTTGGTTTCTATGGATTTCCTATAGAGGATGAAGACTGCCTCGACATGATGTTTTCTTATATTGGACTACATTGGGGAATTGCTGCCTTTATCGTTATTGTAGCAGCTATTACATATGCCATTTATAAGGCTTCCAGTGAGCAAAATACAGTCTTCTTGGTTTTACTCTTCTCCTTTCTTGTATATGGCTGGGCAGAAGTAGCACCGATTTACCCTGTATATTCCTATTTCTCACTTTTGCTTGGTTATTACATTATGAACCATAAACCATTTTCTTTGCATATAAAAGGAAAAACAATAGCTTTCTGATATTATAAATTGGCAATGTCTTAACCTTTTGTTATGTATTTTACAATAAACAGTTGCCTCTGGATCTGCCCGCTGATTTTCATGAGAACAGCTGAGTGTCTATCAGAAAGCAGCTGCTCTCTAAAACTTGTTGTATGGAGCGCATACTGTAAACGGATATCAAATGCACTTTACATGATTATTAATAAACCAACCATAAAACTGCTACCATGATTATTACTTTAAAAATACATGGTAATATGGCTTCTCTCATAGCCCGCTTATCTTCTACACTATTTTTTACAATAGCAGAAAAAATTAAAGTTCCAATTGCAGTAACTATCCAACCTACAGTTAAAATCAAAAAACAGATCATTAATTTTGAATCCAACCCTTGGGTGGTAATCCAGAGAATAACAAGCATCACCAGCGCAAATGCAAATGAGCAATTCACATAATTTTTATAAATCTGAATCTCTGTAATTTTTAATCCGCGAGATGTTTCCCATAGATACACCCATATTAAAAGAATTGCAAACAGCCCTACGACCACTGAAGTTATAATAAAAAAATTATTCAAATTTGTTTGTAACATATTCGATAACTCCTTCTATTTTTGTTTTTGTACGCTCTATTTTTTTTTGATTTATATATTTTCTAGATTCTTCCTGTTTATCGACTACCCCTTCACTTACATCTTCGATTCTATCTATAATGTCAGAACATATCTTTCCAAATACTAATGGAGTACTTTTCAGACCGGTCATTGTTCCTTGGAAATTATCTGCTTCCGTCAATAGTCGTTCCTGACGTTCAACTAAACGTTCATATGTACAATTATAAACAGTACCACTGTCCAAACAAATTCTTCTGCCATTTAACATAATTACTAACATTATCATTATCGGTACTATTGCGTTCTCCCATCCTTCCAAAAAACTTCCTATTTTCAAACATCTTATTTTAGATTTCTCTGCATTTTCTACAAAAACGAATGCTTTCTGTGCTTTAAGTTCCTCATAATAAATCTTATGTGCAAACGAATCAGGCATATCACGTCCACAAGCTTTACATTTTCTAAATCTTAATGGATTTTTTGCTGAGCACTCGCATTCCCAAAAAGTTGCAATGCCTTTTTCACTCATTTTTCAGCCTCCAATTCTGCATCCTCTGTTTCTACGATACGTTCATCTTCAAACACTGCATTTTCATCTTCAATTTCTATCTCTGTCTGCTCTTGCTGGAATCTAAAGTTCAACGTTTTCTCATTCAAATATTCAAATACGTCATCTCTTCTGACCAATACATCCTCAAATACAAATCCATTTTCTTTCAAAAAAGCTGCATCTGTTTCTGATATGGATAATGGCTGAACAACCTTTTTCCCATAATTTCCATTTTTTATGGACTCAGCATTAACGTTACATATTGATTTATTTCCCTGCATAACAACCATCGGATATTTCATGCCTTCAAATTTAACAAGATATGCCCACCTATAATATATTTGCGTTGTTCGCAAAGACTCAATAGATTTGATTGTATCGCCTTCATTTAAGATATCCATATGCTTATATTCAAGCAATCGTTGATTAATTTCATTACGTAACTCCTCATCATACTCAACAGATTCACGTGGCACCACTCCGTCAGCACGTTCTTCGAGAACAGACTTCAAACGCTTAATATTATTTTCTTCCAGAAAGCTTGGTATCACCGTTCCCGTAGCAGCCTCTATCTGCAGACGCCTAGGAGTATCATACATGACATGACTAACCGAGTTGCCTTGTTCATTTTCTTTAAGCGTTTGCCATCCCATATCAGTAATTTCTCCAGTAGATATGTCTATATGATGATAAACATTAATTTCACTGCTTAGGACTCTTTCAATCATAGTCTCCTTCATCCCTGATAATGAAGCAATCTCTTTACTATCATGAAATCCCGCTTCATATAGTCGAAGAACCAACAATTCCAAAGCACCATAATCTTCTATAATATGTTCTTTAACCATCGCTTCTGCCATGGCAATCGGGCATAAAAAAGTATGAAAATACAAAAGTCTTAAATTTGAGTTTTCGCCTACATATTCAAGAAAAATCTTTTTTGATTCTTCCCGAATGTCTTTCGTTGTTTTTTTCATTTACGCATTCCTTCTAAAAAAATCTTCAGATTGAAAACTATTACCAGCCCCTGCATCTACGTGCTGCATTAATAATCTCATAAATCTCGCAAATTTACGTTCACATATAGCCGGACATTCTGCACATTGATTTATAGTATCATTATCAATAATCTCCGTTTCCTCTTGATGTGCACAAGGCCATTCCGTTCCTTCATCTTTTAATGCTTCCATGTTCATACATTGTGTAAGATAATCAATGTCTCCCACTATCACAAGCTGTTTCTGACAACGTGTAAAAGCTACATTTAATCTTCTAAGTTCTTTCATAAAACCAACTCTTCCCATTTCAGGCTTTTTATATGTCGTACTACGTGTCAAGCTATAAAGAATTAACGGCCGCTCTTGTCCTTGAAAACTATCTAACGAAGCAACCATACTTCTTATTTGTGATTCTTTAATTCCAAGCTTTTTCTTGCTTAAACGCTCTCTTATAAGTCGAACTTGGGCACCATATGCTGAAATAATTCCTATATTGTCTTCAATCTTCTCTAAGTACTCCCCTTTAGCCTTCTCCTGCTGTGACTCCACAATATCAGCAACCATATTGGCAATAAGTTCAGCCTCATATAAATTTTGATATCCCATTTTGCTAGCCGGTTGACTTTCTTTTCGTTTCTTAGCCTTGCTTGTAGAAATTACCACAAGGGGCTTATCTGTCCCCGGAACAATAGCAGAAAATTTATCCATGTTATAGCTAGAATGATAATTTCCTTCATAAAACCATTCGGATATAATATCAGAAATATTTCCTGGCATTCTAAATTGACTATTAAGATTAACCAGTTTTTTAGGATCTTCTGTTACCCGTTTTATCATATCTTGAACAGTTTCCGGTTCAAATTTTTTATATGGTTCAGCCTCATAATCCTCTAGCACCGGTTTAAGTATCAAACTTCTATCTAAGCCCTGACTCTCAAGTCTATCAATTGTCTTTTTTCGCATAGCCTCGAAAATGTATTCAAAGAAGCTCATATTCAAAAGTTTGGTGTCGATTTCATCTGCCTCACATGCGGCAACTACATCATCATTTGCACACGGTGGAATTTGTTTATAATCGCCTAATAATAAATTTTTTCTAGCTCTGCTCATAGGAATCAACGCATTATGAATTTGAATCTGCCCAGCCTCATCGATAATAGCCACATCAAATTTAACATTCGCAAAATCTTTATTAGAATTAATACCTATACAGGTTGCCCCCACAATTTTGCACGTCTCTAATAATGCATTTTGCATAATATCATTCCGCTCGTTATTAACAATATCATTCCACTCACCAAGTGCCCTCGACATCTTTGAAATGATTTTTTCAAGCGAAGCTAATGCTTCAGCTTCGGACATTATGATTGTCCAATTATTACTTTGCTCAATTTCGAAGCAAGGGGTATCATAAAGCTTAGAAATCTCTCCTCTAAATTTAGGCAAAAATTCATCCGTTGAGGTCTTCTGTGAATATTCTTTCAAGAGTCTTAATGATTCGTTATATGCACTCTCAACATTCTTATCTCTATACTCAAGGTTTTGCTGTTCAGCTACCTTTGTCATAGAATTATAAGCATCAATACTCTGCACATATTTTTCTCTAAGCGTTTTTAAATAAGGTTCTCCCTCTTCAAGTTCCGCTTTTGCCCGATTAAAATATCTTTTTCTCAAAAGCCTTACCAAAAAACTTTTCGTTTCATATACTTGTAAAAAAATTTCTTTGCGAGCTCTATATTCCAATAGTGAATCCAGTTCTTTTTCAACTTTTTCTACATTTTCATATAACTCCGCTATACGCCGCATATTTTCCCTATTCATTGCTATATATTCATCTAATACTTTTTTTCTTTCAAAGTATGTTTCATATAGCTTCTTATATATCTCAAGCCGCCCTTTGTATAGTCTTATCTCCTCCTTATTATATTCCAGTTCTTCCTGGACACGATCATAATTTTGGTTGTAATAATCCTGCATAGAAGCAATTTTATTTTGTGGCAGATAAGCCTTGCAATTATCCTGAACTTTATTTTCATTACCCAGTCTAACTGTCTCCGCTATAGTTCCAAATCTTGCCAAAACATTATCTACTGCAGCATTATTCTGCGAAGATATTAAAACTCGTAAGCCCTTTTTTATAAAATATTCAACCCAAAAACTAATTACTGTTGTTTTTCCAGTTCCTGGTGGACCTAGAACCAGCAATAAATCTTCTGTTAATATTCCTTTTATAATTGCCTCAAGCTGCATCTGATTCGGTGGATATTGACTTGCCATCTTCTCAACCAGATAATCCTTTAAATCATCCTGTATTTCCTCATAACCATCTACTGAAAAATCATCAAATACATGATACATATATTTTGATTCCAATTTGCAGCGTTCCATACTTCGAATGACTTTACTTCTCACTCGCGTCTGAGTATCATTAACAGCCATTACTAATCTTCCAGTTAATGGCAAATCAATATCATCTGCCTGATGATAAATTGCAATCGACAAAATAACGGCGTCATCACTTTCATCATCAATATCTTCTATGACACCAGTATACACACCATGCTCAGTTCCATTTGTATCTATTACTGTAACTCTATCTCCTATACTAAAGGATCCATTTTCCGGATTTGCATTGATATCGGTGGAGTAAAATCCATAGACCGGTCCCTTATCATTTTTACGAATAAATTCTCTCCGAAAATACCCTATTCCATCGCCCTGTGCCTGCTTATATTGTTCAACCCAGTTTTCCTTGTCTGTATAATCACGAAAAGGACGAATAATATTTCGTCTAAATCGTTCTGAAATTTTGATTTTTTCTTTCTTAGCATCAGAACCGTCTTCATTCGCATCATCCGCTTCAAAATAAGCCTCCATAGAATCCAACAGGTTATTAAGAACACTTTGTTCCATTTTCCATGAATTATCAGACACCGAAGGATGTATTTCTTTGTTATAGACAACGAAAACACCGCCAGAAGGTATAATAGTAAAAATCTTAGTTCTATATAAATTGTCTTTTTTTTCTACCGCTTTTTTTCCGTATAAGACACTAGTGCACTGTAAATTCAGATAATCACTGCCAAAAAAATTCAACACATAGTGTCCTACATATACAGAATATCTTCTTTCAGAAGATGCATTCTTTTTATATGATGTTACAACTAATGTTTTACTAGCTCGAAGTTCTTTGAAAATACTCTCAAAATTGTTTTGAGAAACTTTTTGCTCATTAATATAAAAAATAACTTTATCAGATACTTCTTTGTAGTTTTTCGGATGTAATTTAATAAAATCATTCATTGCTATCTTCCATCGTACTTCCCAATTTTGATATGTTTTAAATTACGAATTATATCTCCATATGTTAACCTGTCATTTATTTCAAAGCTAGTCATCTTATTTATTATGTCTTCCATCTCTTTAACTCCGGATATCTTCTCTAGATATGCCGGAAGCTGCGGAATCTGAATCCATGTATCTTGTCTGGCCTTATACTGGTATTCTGCACCTATTGTTGGTACTCGTCCCAACAGCATCTCATACATAATTTGTCCAATAGCGAAAATATCCGTCTTATTCGTAATGCTTACTCGTGTATTTCTTATTCCCAGCTGCTCCGGAGCCTGATAATTTGTTGTTCCGATATTTCTTATATAGTTTAGGTTGGCACATCCGAAATCAATGATGTAAATATCCCATTTTTTTGTTTCTTTATTAAAATTTACAAATATATTTTCCGGCTTAAGATCTCTATGAACAAGAACGGGATATTTATTGCTTATATCACGCATGATTTCACATATTTGTATTACTAAGCATTTTCGTATAAATATATCTTTTGCTTGCAGCTCATCCCGCTGATGTTTATCCAACCAAGCTCTAAGAGAAACTCCAGGCATGGTATCCATGATGACTACATATCTGCTTTCCCTCGTATCATCCCAATAGTCTTTTACACTTGGTACTCTCTTACTACATTTGGAAACTTGTTTTAATGTATTAACCTCTTCTCGCAGCACGTTTTTCAATTCGTTTTTTGCTGCCTTATCATCAAGTTCCCCATAATTTAATATTTTAACGAAAGCTCCTTTAAACTCTCCGTCTGATATCTTTCCACACCATATCTTTGTTGTTTCATTAACATATACAGGGCCATTTACTACGTATGTATTTTCATTATTATAAATTTTTAACTGCATACTCAAGTTTCTCCTTAAAATCAGCTGGTTCATCAATCATATTAATAGAACTTTCAAATGTATCTATCAGAAGATCTCCAACTTTCTCAGAAAAACTATCGTAAATAAAATCCTCATCAACTTCACTTTTTACCTCGGCTGGATCCTTGCAGTAAACCATTATTTTTGCAACAGAATATATATCAGCCTTTTCCCATTGAATATTTTCAGACTCATTTCCTTGACGCACTTCACGCGGCATATATGGATTTTCTGAAAATGAAGACTCAATGCTCTTATAAACAGTCGCATCATATCCTTGTATTTTCGCCGTTTCCATATTAACAATTCCGGCCATATAACCACCTTCGCAAGGCGTCACGATTACATTCCCCGCTTGAATATTTCGCAAAGATATACCTTGTCCTATACTTTGAAGTTCAATAAGTATATTCGTCAAATCAATTGCAATCTGCACTATTTCTCTCTCGGTGAACTTAGGATGGTCTATCTCCGAAAGCAGTTTACTATCAGAGTACACAGAATACGCTATGTACTCCCTATCGGATTCCGCAAGCACATTACTAGGATAATGAACATCTAATAAATAACTTTTTCTTCCTTTATCTTCCTTTATCTTATTTCCTGTAAGCACTCCTCTTGCTCCCAGTTCATTATCTCTTTCCTCCATACTATTACGATGAAAGACCTGAAAATAATAGTAGTTTTCCTGTGGATCCTTTACAAAATAATTATTATCACCACAGATAACTTCATTTGGTGCCTTAGGAACAGCTCTTACAATTTCATAATATCCAAATGGAACCTTATTTAAATCGAAGTCTGGAACTAACAACTCTTGTCCAAACACTTCCTTAAAAAGTGTATAAAGGGCTTGTACACACGAACCAGCCTTCTCAATGTTCTTCGCATTTACTACATGCAATTTCTGTGCCCCCTTATTTGCATGTAGAGTATCATTTCCATTTTTTCTAATAAGTGCAGCTGCATCTTCATTCGTAAACAGACCTTCTTTTAGGCAGGTATCAATCATTGTGGCTAAATTAGGTGGAAGATTTACTGTATCTTCAATAGGCATATTGCAATTTTTACAAATCTTAGGCTGCGGCTTAATTTGTTCGACATTATTCTTCTTTATTAATCCCTTACACAATATTTCCAATGCAGCCCTTGAATTTGCAATCGCATTGTACGGAGAAATCATTATATTTCTTTCAGCCGATTTACAATTCCTAAGTAATGATATTTTATCAACTATATCAATTCCATCAAAATTATCAAAATTCATAATTTTTTCCTTCCTCTTCCACTATTTCTTATCTTGCTTATCGATACATGAAAGTGATTTTTTCCTCTAACCATTTAAATCTGGCCTCCCCATCTTCTGAAACTACCAGATCTGCAAATGCACAATAGTTTTCTGCAAGTTCGCCACAAAGTTCAAGTGATAAAATATCTCTTCTTTCTATATTTCCCATTTTATTCATCACTTCAATTTCTCCAAACTTACATACAACATCTTCTGTAGCCCCATGATAAATAAGACAATCCGACATTTTTTTAGCATATTTCAGTTCAAGATCTTTTTCATCTCGAGAAAGAGCAATTAAGCGCATATACTTGAAAATAATTTCGCTAGGATGTCCTGTCAGCGCCCACTCCTTTTTATGTATTTTCTTTCCAAATTTCACTTCAATATTTTGAAGTTCCGACCATACTTTTTCAGTCAATTCAAAAAGTCTAAACACGTATAATGCTCGAACGTATATATATAACGCATATTTCATATTGATCAGTGGATCATTCTTTGAACCTTCATCCATAATATATTTCAATTGATCAATTAACTTTGTCTTTCCTCCAAAATATCTTTCAGCTTCTCCAAGATACGCTTCCTTGTTTCCCGTATCAAGATAATACTGCAATAGATAAGATTGTGTAATTTTGTAATTAGCAGATGCTTCTTCAAAATGTACTAACGCTGCCCTGAACTCGACTTCTGCACGCCGCTCTCTCTTGAAAGCGTATACCTGACCTCGCTGACTATGTGCCTTTCCCATAGCTTCAAAACCGTTATCGCCAACTCCGGGAAGCTCAAGTTTTTTCTTAAAACCAGTAAGCTGTTTCTGATATCTCATGTTTTCATCCGAAAGTTCTTCAGCTCTATCTATTTCAAAATAATCACAATAACTTACAACCAATTTATTTCTTGTGCTTAAATAGTCATCCAGACTTACCAAACCTGCGTATTGCTTGCACTTTTCAAAATATTTTTCAGCTCCTTTGCTATCTCCTATGTGACAACAGGCAGTAACACCAATATCAAACAGTACATATAGAATCCGCTTTGCTTCCGGACTGTGAAATTTTTCCTTCATTACAGGCACAAGTTTCTCTAAAACTCTAAGAATGTAAAAACATTTTTCCTGATCCAGCGTATTATTGTTCAACGTCTCATTTAGCTTACGCACCGCCATGTTAAAGTCTGACACATTTTCACTTTCAATAATTTTTTCTTCGATCTTTTTAAACCAAAGGTTCTTATAATACTTAGCGAACTCTCCGTCCAGTTTTCCTGCATCAAAAGCGATACTTAATGACTTGTAATAATCACCTTCAGCGTATTTTGCCCAAGCTTTAGAATATATATTGTCTATTTCATCATACCCGAAAACCAGATTTTCTGATTTTCCTGTAAGTTTCTTCACTCTCTCGTCTATACATCTAAGCCATTCATCAGTGCTGGTTCCTTCTATATCAAAGCCCAACACTGAACATATACTGTCTGACATGTAAAGGAATTCCATACCTTTTGAATTCCATTCATGATAACCAATAGACTTCACGTTGAAATTTATTATTTTGATGTTTGGCTGCTCTGCCTCGAGTATGGCTTTTGCAATAACAGTTCGATATATATCGGGATTGGTTAATCTAAATTGATAATTTCCATCTTCCGCCTGTTCAGCTTTGTACCCTTGTTTCTTATACTCTTTAAACAGTCTGCTGTTATTCTCTAGAAGTGCACTCCTCCTTGTAGCAATATCCAGGGAAATCTCCTGAATGTCATCTATAAGAGGATTATTAAAAATCAATCGTGAAATCAGCTCATCCGCCATGTGAAAATACAAATTGCTTGCATAATCATCCTTAGCTAAAATATTTGCATTCTGGCTAAGGAGTCTGGTCATCCCCTGGTCACTTTTCAGAATAATGAAAATATAGTATTCCCCATTTCGGTCTTGAAAATCTCTTAGTGTACCATTTCTATCTTCGTATTGCAGTTTATTTCCCTTATATGTTCCACGACGTATAAACTCTGCTAAAGTACTCTTAACAATTTCTTTCACAGGTCTCACTACATTACGATCTCTATCTGCATCTCCGTTTGAATGAAGTGCTTCTGGATAAGAGAAGTTACTTGTACAATTAGCGATCGATGCTGCTTCTGATATAACCGATTTGTAATATGCTTTTATTCTCTTTCTTTCAATCACTTCCTCTCTCCGAATAGAATGGTCATCATATATCACCCCACCAATATAAATAGGCTTATTTGTGTTTTTTAATCCTTCAAAATCACCATACTCATCAAGTGCATATGTAAACATGCTTTACCCCTTCCCAATTTATAAATTTTATAGTGTTGATTCTTCCTTCATTATAACCTACATTCAAATCAAGCGAGTAATCTATCACTCATTTTAAATAGTAATTATACACTTTTATGTAAAATAAGACCATTCGATATGATGCAATTTCATCTTTTCATCATTCGTCATTTGTAATTTAATTGTATTATATTCAAGGGCTTCTTCCAGAAGCCCTCAACATTGGCATCATCCAAATTCAATTCGCCAGCTTTTTCTTCACCATACAACGTTTCTTAAAAAACGAAATGCCATAGCAGAGAATTTGGTCATAATCATCCTCATACTCTTTTGCATACATCCTGTCATCAATCTGCTGCAAGGCAGCATCGCACTCACTTTCCAGTTTGTCCAGAGACTTCGTATACTTCGCTTCGAAAACTGCCACCCGGCTATTGATGGGATCATACACAACCACATCACTGCGACCTTCACCATGTTCTTTGTTAGAATCTACCATATATCCTGCCCCTGTAAAAATACCTGCAAGAAACGCATGATAAAAGTCCTCTTTATAATCATGGTAGCTGATAGTCCTTCGCAACAACACATTCATCTCTTTGGTAAGGTTCTCGCTGTCACCATTCCACACGGCATGAAACAGCGTACTCCTGTCACATTTTTTCGTGCTGTCATCGAACCATTTGACAACAGTCGTTTCAAAGATTTCCTTGATTTCAGCGTTTGGGATCATAAGCGCTACTGTACCATCCGCCAGCTTACCATTATAATCTTCTTCGCGTGCTTTTGTCAGATAGCCGGTAAGATACAGCATACTCCAAAGATTCTCCTCTGAAGAATGCAGATAATCATAAGTCAAGTTCTCATCCACGCGCTGAACAATCGTACCTCCAGCCAGCAAAGTTTCCAGTTTCCCGGTGATATTGCTTCCAGCATAATCAATGAATGAGCGGATAACTGCATTATCACTCGTATTCTTCCAATAGCTGACAGGCTTTGCCTTAGGATTGCGCTGTAACTCCAGCAGATAATTCATCACGTCCCACGGACAGTAAACATCAAAATCACCGAAGTGGTATCCGTCATACCACTCCCTGATGCTTTCTGCTTTATCCAAAACGTCCGCATCTTTAAGAATCTGGTCTACCTCACTTTGAACAAAGCCAAAATACTCATTCAGCCTGGAATCTGTAATCGTGTCTGAAATAAAATTATTTGTTCCGGTAAAAATGCTTTCCTTTGCAATTTTCAAGCATCCCGTAATCACAGCAAAGCAGAGTGCCTGATTGTCCTTCAAAGCCTGCATCAGACCCTTCATGACATCTAACATCTCCTCATAGTAGCCATTGCGGTTTGCCTTTGCCACAGGAACATCATATTCGTCAATCAGGAGAATCACAGGTTTGCCATATTGCTGATACATCAATCTCGTAAGCAGCATCAGGCTTCCTTTCATATCCTTGGCCGAAGCCGTACCCTGTATCAGTTGTTTTACGATTTCTTTATCAAAACTATCTAACTTGTCGCTATCCAACAGATACAAGTGCTTCTTATACAACTCCGAGATGACAAGTGTAAGCATATCGTATGCACTGTTAAAATTCAAACCATCAACCTGCCGGAACGAAACAAACACAGTCGGCCACTGATTCATCCATTCCATACACAGTTCATGCCTCTTTGCAATCTCAAGTTCCTCAAACAGTGCCTTGTTGTCCTTCCTGATATCAAAAAAGCTTTCCAGCATACTCATGCCAAGTGTTTTACCGAACCGCCTAGGGCGAGTGATCAAGGTTACTTTTGTTCCTGTTGTACTGAGAAGTTCGCCTATCAGACCTGATTTATCAACATAATAATAACCATTCCTGCGGATTTCCTCAAAATCAGACACCCCAACTGGAATACTCAACAATTTCATCTCTACCGCTCCTCCCTTGACTTGGCACAGATTTTTCAGTATTTCTATCATACCATAAAGTCAACCCTTATGTATAGCTTTCCTACTAAGTTACTTTTTTCACTATTCATTCACTCTATTTTACACTTATCATTGGTTGCTATAGCCTCAATTATATTGGAAATCATATCCCTCAGAAATTAATCTGGCAATCCTGAATCTTTTTTCTACGCAAGCTGTCCAAAACATACGGTTAATAGCCGTTGGATGATATCTGTAACTTCTGATAGCACCTTCTGTCTCCTGCTCCATTGGAACACTTCCCGGCTTGATCAACTCTCGTTCTATATCCTTCCAGGTACAAAAGTCATATTGAAATTCATAATCTTCTCTTGGCCAGTCACGCATAATGGATCTGAGTTTTTCCATTCCAATATCAGAAACATTTAACTGTTCCTCGATTGAAAAATCATATTGCTCCGCATAATAAGCAAGCTTCTTATCACGTCTGGTTCTTAATATGTAACCATCCTTCGTCAACACAACTGCATGCAGGCAAAAGCTATTCGGTGGAATTTTCTCCAGATCAATTGCTTCTTTACGCATCTTCAAATTCAATACCGCATTCTCGACCTCTTGCTTTAAGGTATCATCCTTTGTATCGCCATTCCTTAACGCTTTCAAATATTCCTGTACACACATGGTCTGTGTATACCTGCATTGATCGAGCAGAATGTATATTCCTTCCTCGTTATTTTGAAACGAGACATTTTCTTTCTGACATTTACTAAAGTATCATACTTTATCATAACGTTCCCCTTTTGAATATGGTTGCTTTGCAACTAGTATTTTCCGATAATATAAAAAGGTAAAACGGATAATTGCGGAAGACCTCCACACGCCGGAACATAACCATTACTCTTAACAATAAAATGATCAGATTTTGGACAGCTAGACGAATCAGAAATCGGACAGTTTGGGAGATCATAAACACTTTATTATGGAAGTTCATAATTATTTTTTCGATTACCCTTATTCATCTTTTCTATATGCCTTAAAATAATGATGACCTATACGATCTTTTTCCGGTGGTAACTGCATATAATCACCATATGTATGACGCAAAACCTCATCATAATCTTTTGGTACACGGAATTGATATTTTTCAAATGGAACCATTATTGTTTCATCAAACCATTTACGTAAAAATATCTCTTTCTTTCCCCCTGAAAGCCATACGACACATCCAATATAGTTACTATCCTCATACTCCTTCAATTCAACAAGTTGATTGAGTTTTTTTTGAAAATACTCTTTCCCTATCAATTTAGATCCTATAAATATAGGATATTTTATAATTTTTCTAAATAATGATGTTGTAGTTTCAATAGCAAAATGTTCCCGTGTTGACTGGTAACAAAGCGAAGACAGTCTGTCCCCTTTCATACCGTAAGTAACTGCTTCTTTTTCAGTTGTTCCAAGTCCATCATATGGATATATGTCTATAAACACTCCCATACCATATGGTTTTTCATTCTCCATTTTTATTATATATCGGTCATCACTAATTCTCGTGATCATATATGGATATTCCTTACACTCATCCAGATTAAATATTCGCAAATCAGGATATTCTTTCCTATGTATCTTCATGTATTCTAAAAATTGATCATAATCCCTGCGCGGCATCATGATATCTACATCATCATCCCATGGAATATACCCATGATGTCGAATGGCTCCTATAAGTGTTCCATATATTAAAGAATATCTAAAATTCTGTTCTTCACATATTGTTGCAACTGTATGTAATATTTCAAGTGATACTAATTGTATTTCCCTCATCGTTAACTCTGTCATTTTTTCTTCTCCACGCTTATCAACGGTTTCCTAGCAAAATGGCCATTCTCAACTTTACTGCCGTATTTTTATTCATATATCTTGTTTTAAAAGATGCTGCCAACTCTAATCGAGTAAATAAATTTCTTCTATATCCAGAAATTTTTTCTAACCATCTTTTTTCTTCTTTTCCTATCCTTGAACCATAAATTTTTAAAATCTGCTCGGCCTGACTATCTATTCCATTTTTTTCTCTGGCAACAATATCTCTGCATCTCGATGTTATCTTATTTAAAAATCCATAAGAAACACCAACAGCATTGTTTTCGTGTTGGCGATACAGCATATAGGAACCCTGATCATACCGTATACTTCCTTTTACTGCCACACATACAAGCGCAATATAAAAATCATGCATAACCAGTCGTTCCGGAATACTATAATTCTGTATCATCTGAGCCAGAGCACAATTAAATATCATCGTACACCCAAGCAGCCCTCCTGCACAAGCCAATGTATAAATATCTGTCTTCGGATCACATTTATAAACATCTCTTCCTAAAGATTTGAGCTTATCGTTCACAAGCTCTGCATTGGAACAATACAGACTTGGCGTTTTAATATCCTTTATCTGCATTATCCCTGTCCACAATTTATCCGGCATCCAATAATCATCCTGATCCGCAAATGCATAATAATCATAATTTTCACAATGCTTTATTAAATCCATAAAACTTAATGCAGGTTTTAGATTTCTTCCTTCATACCAATGAAGCTTTTTTTCTATTTCATACTGCATCAAAATTTTCTTTGTCGCATCAGTCGACCCATCATCCCGAACCCATAAATCCAGTTCAAAGTTCCCTCTCTGGTTTAATATTGATTCAATCTGTTCTTTCATATAGTTTTCCCCATTATAGGTGGACATTAAAACCGCAACTCTCACTCCTGCTCTCCAAATAAGACCTGATAAAATGTATTTTTAATAGTTGTATCCGACTCTTCAAATTTATATGTTAATTTATGAAAGCTTGTCATTTCTTTTACCGCATTTGCAATTGTCTCGTCATACTCCTCGAACAATCTCAGCAACAAGATATGTGGTGTTGCATTACTGAATGGTACAACTTTATTCCACTCATCTGGATATGCCTCTATTACCATTTGGAAAAACATATGAAATAAATAATAATGAACTAATTTCGTATTTTCCTTCCAATATTCATACAATAGAGCTCTCTCCAACATAAGCATTTGATTATTGGAACATGATGTAATAAACCAACTTGAAACCGCAGTACATTGACCATCCAAACCCGGTTTAAGATTCTGAAACATAAAAAGATCTGAATCAAATAAATAATCTGGATATATTGGTGATGAACACCATACAGTTGCATCGATCCATGTTCCTCCATACTTAATTAATAATTCCAGTCGCAATAAATCTGACAGATGTGTTTTAGAAAAACATCCCTTTTCATATTTTTCCAAAATGTATGCCGGAAATTGTACATATTCCTTATAATTATCTTCTGTGATTAAAATTATCCTCTTATCATGCAGATTACTTTTCAAGGATTCAAAACAATACTGCACCATTTTAGGTGCATGCTCCATGCCCTGAAACCAGCACACCCAAACAATATCCACATGTTCATGTAATATATTTTTTGTATCTTCTTTCTGTTGGTATTCACTAATAAACCCTTTATATTTCTTTTTTAATTTACAATATATCCGATTATCAACTGCCAATCGGACAATCTCAAGTGATTTTCTTGACAGACCTAATATTGCCGTTTCCAATAATGAAAACAGTATTACATGCGCCATGCAATACTGTTTCAATATCTCTATACCATTTACTTTTTCAAAAATTTTTTTAAATTCTTTCATATTAGTACTGTTTTTCCCCTTATTTTTCTGAGTTATACATAAATCACTCTTTTCTTCGGGCAATTTTGCTTTACTACCCTCGACCATATCATTTTTATTATTACCAGTTTCTGATTCTTCGTTCTTCTGTATACCATTCCTAACTATATTGTCAATAGCACAACTTAAATATGCCATAAACATTATTATGTATGCAACTATGAATAAAATTATATACACTTTTCCAAAACAGCCTGTTTCTGTCAAAAAATTATAATCCAGTATAAAAAAACCGCATGTTAATTCATATAATAAATCCCATCCACTTCCCTCAAATATCATCTGGTCCGAATACATTCTGATCAGTACATATGCCCCGGAAAATAAAAGTAAAATTTCAATTACGACCTGAAAACAAATTTCGCGCAATACAACTATTCCTGACTCTTTTTTATTTGTGCAAATAAAATCTAATAATATCTTATGAAATGCCAGATATGTAATCATAAATGCTGTTAAACAAATAATTCTCATACACTTCAATAATATTTCCTGACTAATTGTGCCAGATTGACACGCACATGCAATTATAAAAATTGGCATCATATATATAATGGTCGCAAATTCATTTTTTTCTTTTTCCTCTAGCTTTTGACAAATTCTCCCTATATCTTCAATAAAAAAATTAACTATAGACATGATCGTCGTATTAAAAATATATACCGCTAAAATTATTATTGCCTTTATAAACAAATTCACGTTATATTTTGTGAAAATTACAGAAAACAAAAGAATTCCATTCATTACTTCACAAATAACCAATGTAATTCCTTGTGCTTTATAAGGTACAAAAATATACTTCAAACATTTCATACATCTTCGCAGAAAGTGCCTTCCTCTTTGTTTTCCTTGTATAATCAAAACAATATATATCACTAAACTTACTGCTAATGCTATAGCTGTTATATCATCTTTCATTCTTTCACCTTATTAATTTCATGTACATCCTTACTTCTTTTGAGCAACATTCAATTTTTCCTATTATTTTTCAGACTTCCGAAATGCCCAAAACTTATTCATAATAAAATTCAAAGGCACACTAACCAGCAAATTAATAATCGGAGCTATTATTTTCGGAATACCCAAAACTTCTACCCATAGTAATGAAAAAATACTGTTCAGGAACAATCCTGTAAAAGCATATGATATATAAGTCTTTATCAAAGCGTGAACAATATTTCGTTCCTCATTATCTGCCTTTTCAAATACAAACTTATTATTCCAATAAAAAGACCACAAAACACTTAAAACAAATGCAATCACCTGTGCTGCCAGATAATCAACACTTGGTATCAGATTATTTTTTTGAAATAATATAAGTGTCACAACATAAATAACATACGATATAACTGTATTACTTAATCCTACAATCCCAAACTTAACAAATTGCATCAATAATTCCCATTGTGTTTTATTTATCTTTAATCGTAACAATTTACATAAAATAAAATCTAAAATTTTTTCGATAAATTTCCATAAATTCATGTTATTCTCTTTATCCTGCTGTATGCTCATTTTCACACTCCTAACCTTTTCCATTTCATATCTGTTTCTCCCGAATCAATCTGTATTATCGAGAAAGCTTCTCCCTGATACTTATTAATTCTTCTATGTCTTTGTTCTCTACAGTCCATTCCTCCAAAGGACATTCATCGATATATATATCCCATTTCTCTGTCAACAACTAAGAACTATTCCTATCCATATACCCTTGTTTTTCTTATCTTTTTTCGCATAATTATTATCATCTTTTTTCGAATCATTGTTCTTTTTCATTTATTCCCCCGCAAAATTTTCCATCAAAAATGTATTATAAACTATATTTTGACGTTATTCAACATTGCGCCTCCAAAAACTCAGATTCGTTTTTCAATGAGTGTTATAAAACTTAAAACCGAGCACTTATTTTTTCCCATAAAACAATAAGGTCTCCTATGACTTAATATTTTGTCATAGAAGACCTTAAAATCCTATTTATAAAATTTCCAGTTCTATACTTCCAAACTATAATTTATAAACCTGCCTGATTGCCTCATCCCATTGACCACGTTCTTTTAGAACATGACAGATAATATCTCTGACAGCTCCATGTCCACCACAGTAACCGGAAACATAATCTGCAGCTTTTCTGATTTCCTCACAGGAATCCTTTGGACAACCAACGAAACCAGCCAACGACATTGCCGGCAAATCATTTAAATCATCCCCAATATACCCCAACTGTTCTTTTTCAATTCCATGTTCTTTCAAAAATGATATTAAAAAGTTTTTTTTGTCTTTTATATTCTGACAAATAAACTCCACACTCATTTCCTGCATCCGTCTTGTCACTGCTTTACATTCCCTTCCAGTCAGAACAATAATCTTCATTCCAACTGCATGCGCAGTGAAAAAACCAGCAGCATCTTTCGTGCAGAACTTCTTTAATTCATTGCCAGAATCATCATAATAAATTCCGGCATCTGTCATCGTTCCATCAACATCAATTACAAAATATTCTATCTTACCGTAGTCTGCCATCATTAACTTCCTTTACATACATCCATAATCCACAAAACGTTTCCTGATCTATAAATTAGTACTTGCTATGCCTGCTTTCAACGACATACCTGCTTTCAATGTCTTTCATACCAACAAGGGAAGCTATCTCTTCCAGATAACTTCCCCTTTCACTTTTCTCTAATGCCCATTCATCTTTCCAACTAATGCAGCTTTAAGAAAACTTGTTCCACAATCAATTGTTATTGTATGCGTTAAAATCCTCTATTTCGTAATAATTAAAGTTCCATTCATATCGCAAAGCGGAACCTTGCACATATGCACATCATACTCCTTTTCATATCTATTAACAGCATCTCTGCCCCCCATCAACCGGCTATTATAATCATGAATAAATATATATCCCCCCTTATTTAATCTCGGATAAAAATATTTTATGCCCTGATAAATTGATTCCCCGAAATCTACATCATTCGAAACAAATGCAAACGTTTCATCCAGTCCATTCAATGATTCCGGGAAAAAACCCGGCACAAAAATGACCCGTTCGCGATTTGGAAGATGATCCTCTACCATCTGCATAGAAGTATTCTTAAACGCTTCTACAAATGCTTCATTACAATTGCCCTGCTGTATTTCATCTGCTGCTTCTTTCGTATTAAATCCCTCAAATGTATCAAACAGATAGCATTTTCCATCACAAAACACTCTATTAATGTGCTTTGCGAATTCCCCTTTAAACACTCCCAGTTCTGCAACACAGCCTTGTATTTCATTCCCAATAATTTCCGAAGCAATTAACTCAAAATTTTTCAGTCTGACATAATCATTTTCATAAATTGGATCTGCCATATATGCGTCATAATCCACGTTATTTATTACCTCTATTTCTGGTGTACTGATTACATGATAACTATGCTTCAATGTTTGAATGTACCCTTTATCCAAAATACCCTTCAGAACATTATAGTCTTTGTTTAGATCTCGAATATAATAATTATTATATAAAAAAATTACTTTCTCTAAATTAATTTCTAATTCGATACATTGCCGGCGTATCTCATTCGCAAATCTATTCGCAACAATGATAACATCATATTCCCTTCCTTTGATCTGAGCCGGTGCTATTATCGGACGATCCATAAATTCTTTCTTACTTAAGTCATTATCGATAAATGCTTCAACATCCTCTATTTTTACCCTATATTTTAATACATGTGCAACTGCTCGACCTGTTCCCTAAATTAAAATTTTCATTATCAAAATTTTCCTCATCTTATGGTTATTGTATACCTGAAAATCTCATAGTAATTAAAATACCAATCATACCACATTATAGAACCTTGCTACACCCAAAGAGTTATTAAACGTCTCAGGCGCATATCTATATTGTCTATCAAAAAAACATCTATAAAGGTGACACAATTACTCCTTTTATGTGAACTAATAAGCATTTCCGCTAATAAATTTTCATTTCTTTACAGTTGCTTTTTTACCAAATAATCCTTCAATAATTATTTCAAAATATAATAATAAAATAGCCAAACTTTCAATGATTGTTGATACATTCAATAAGTAATAGTCACTCGACAAGGCACTAAAAAATGATTTTTTCCATATAACAAAAGGAACGAATACTAACACAAATAATATCGCATATATATTGTCTCTTTTTTCTTGTTCTTGATTTAAAAAATCAAGTAATGGAATAATCAAAAAGGTTAACGAATATATAAAACTAAATCCTGGTATCAAAATCATCATCAATAATGGAATTGTCCATAATTTCCATCTTTGTTCATACTTTCCAAATATTATCGCCATTATTCCAACAAATCCCACGCCTATGCACATAATGTTTCCAATGTGTAACATTACCTCCTTCTTATCTAAAATACAACCTATCCATCCTAATGTATTTGATATATTAACTTTATATCCGTATCCCAATTCACCACCTATCACCTTTAAAGAATTAATTAAATTATCCCAAAAACCTGACAATCCTGCTAAACCCTGAAAAGGCAAAAACGGAAGAAAAAAGATTAATATCCCATACATTAAACAGCTTAAAACTTCTTTAAAATCTCGTCGACGAATTATCAATAATCCTAATATAGCTGGATAAATTTTAATACCCGCTGCTAAAGATAGGCAAATATATGCAAAATGCCTCTTATATAAAATTTCAGAATCATAATTATACAAATAAACTCCAACTAGAGGCATTACTAAAAGTACAATATTTGCTCTCTCCAATAAAAACAGCATTGGAAGAGAAAATAATAATGTCATTCCAAATACAAATTTCTCGATATTATTTCCTATAAAATATACATTAATAAAACTATATATTAAAAACAAACAAATTGTCATAAATATAGCCAAAGAAAACATTCCCATCTGACTGTCACGCACGGAAAAGAAACCTTCTGTTCTTATTTCTCTTGGTACAAATCTCCCAAACAGTCCAAAAATCAAATATGCTAATGGCGGATATGAACCATTAGCCTCATATGGATACTTTCCATACACTATGCTCTCAAAATAGTCCAAAAATGTTTGATTTTGTTGGCAAAACAACAAATTATTAATCGTTTCACCACTACTTTGTATAGACAGAATCAATACATTCATTATTCCTGCCCACATTAATCCATAAAATATAATCTTTTTCTGTTTAATTGATATATGCATTTTAACGTCTTGATTCATTCCTGTCTTTGTTTTCTTATTTACATCTTCACAACAATTAATCATTAATTTCCCTCATATCTTCTCAGTTTTCATGATTTCTAAATACCTTTTTAAACAAATCCATCATTTATCACTTTTAGATATTAACTCAAGCCAATTTCCCTCCGGATCTTTTGCAAAACAACACTTGTTTCCATTTAAAATATATGTCTGTGTCTTTATTTCCCCCTGCAAATCGCATATCTTTTTTTTAACATTTTCCATATTATCAACTCCAAAAGAAATATGTATTGTTCCTATATTATCTATTTCTTTATTTTTATCTGAACATGTTCCCTGCTTGTTTTCTACCTTAATAAGTTCTAACATTTCCCCTATTCCTGTTGTTTCTCCATATTGTGTAATTAACTTTTCTGTTGAAATAATAGCTTTTTTCTTATTAAGCAATTCGTCTAACATATTCGATGTCTCATTCTCTTTACTCACAATACTTTTCATATCAAAACAAGCCATATAAAATTCTTTCATTTTTTTTAAATCATTAACATACAATCCTATGTGTTTTATATAAATCATTTTTACTCCTTAATTTGATTAAAATTTATTCTTTCTTCTTCGATAACTAATGGTCTTTTCATCATTCGCTTATTAATAGTTAAAATATATTCACCAAGCATTCCCATAAAAAATAACAATAACGACCCCAAAATAAGTACCGCAATCAAAATTGGTGCTGTACCAGCAACAAATTCTTCCCAATATATTAACTTCAATATTAAATAAACAAAAGCTAAAACTATGCTTATGATTCCTGCAAAAAAGCCTATAAACGTAGCCATTCTTAATCCCACTTTGGTATATGCTGTAACGCTTAACATTGCAGCATCATATAATGTATACCAATTATTATGTGTTTTTCCTGCTCTACGATTCTCTTGTTGATATTCTACATTTTTTCGTTTATATCCTAATTCAGCAACAATTCCTCTTAAGAAGGGAGTTGTATCATCTAAATTTCTTAAAACTTCAATAAAACTTTTATCATATAGTCCGAAGCCTGTAAAATTTTCGATTTGTTCAACATCAGAAAATTTTTTTATAATTTTGTAATAAGAATTTCTCAAAAATCGAATAAAACCATTTTCTTTACTAGAAGTTTTTATAGCAGAAACTATCTTATATCCTTTCTCCCATTCATCTACAAATATTGGTATCATTTCGACTGGATCCTGAAAATCGCAACTAATTAATACTGTACAATCCCCATCTGATTGGCACATCCCATAATACGGCGAATTAAACTGCCCAAAATTTTTTGCATTAAATATTGCTTTAATTTGAGTATATTCATTACATAATTTCCTGATTAATTTTCGTGTTTCATCCTGAGAGTCATTGTCGATAAATATTATATCATATTGATAATGTTTTAATTTTTCATCCATAACATTCATTATAGCCCTAGCTATCTCACAAACATTTTCTTCTTCGTTGAAGCATGGAATCACTATACTTATCTTACTCATTTTTTTGTTCTTTTTCCTTTTCCTCTAAATTCCAATTAATAGTTTCTTTTATACCATCCTCAAAAGTGTATTTAGGAATAAATCCTGTGTCATGTCTTAATTTTTGTATATCTGCTTGAAGAAACATTACTGTATTTTCATTATATGGAATTTTTCCAAATCCCAATTCTATATTAGGATTGATAATCTTTTGAATTATAGATAAATAATCCTTTAATTTCTTACTTTTACCAGAAGCAACACAATATGTTTCTCCATTTTTTCCATATAAAGCCAACCTAAGCAAAGCATCTCCTGCATCTTTTAAATACAAAAAGTCCCATATCTGATCTCCTCCAGATAATTCTGGGCTTTCTCCTAATAATAACTCCTTAATTGTATGTTGAACAACTGTACTATCTGCGCAGCATGGTCCATAAACACTAAAAATTCTTGGCCATATATGTTCAATATTTTTCTTTTTACAAGCTAATCTTGTCATTTGACCTGCACACAATTTTGCTATACCATAAGCTGTATCTGGCAAAGGCTGTGTTTCCTCATTAATAATGTCCATTTGTTTTCCATATTCAGCCTGTGAACCAGCCCCTATGTATATAGTACAACCTAATTTTTCAGCTAAATTAACTGAATCCAATGCATACTCAATATTTTTTGCTTGTGGATATAAATTATTTCTTTCAAAATTATTGATTGACGCTAACCACGCCAAATGAAAAAAGGCATCATACTTCTTTGTGTTATTAACATTAAGTGTGCTGTATTTAGATATATCACATTCAACAATCGTCAATAAACTATTTTGGGGTAACCTATCTAACTTTGTACAATTCTGGCTACAAATAGCAAGCACTTCTATACCCTTTTCAAGTGCTTCATTAATAACTGCAACACCAACTGTACTAGTTGCCCCAGTAACAACAATTCTTCTTATTGCTCTTTCCATTTTCATAATTGTATGATAACATAAAATATTAATTATCACACATTTCCTCACATTATAGTAGTATTTTTTATTGACCCTCTCCAAGGTCTGAACTCTATTATTATAAACCAAAAATATCACGACATAATTTTTAATCTGTATTTTCTGATATAACTAATAAAGCAATTTCATTTCTCATATAATCATTTATTTATACTTATAAATGTTTTATTGTTGTCAGTAAACTACGTCAAATCTTTTCTTATTATATTTTCTACCTACTCCAAAATACTTTATCTACAATAAAGAAGAACCACCATCAACCACTATATTAGCCCCTGTAATATATGATGCATCATCTGACACTAAAAACAATGCTACTTTAGCAATTTCTATCGATTCTGCAACTCTTTTCATTGGAATTTTATCTATAAACCTTGAATAATCCTTATTTGTAAATAGATTTGTTTTTGTTGTACCTGGACAAATGCAATTAACTCTAACTGTGTCAGAATAGTTTAATGCTAAAACCTGCGTAAACTGAATTAATGCTGCCTTTGATGTAGCATACATGTAAGCTCTGCCCCTTGCATTATACTGTAATCCATCTATGGATGCATTATTCAATATTACACCATGAGATTTAATCAACAACTCCATAAAATTCTTACACATCATAACTGGAGCCGTAGTGTTTATTTCATATACACTATTCCACTTTTCATACGTCAAATCCTCTAGTGCTCCTGTTTCTAGTATTCCAGCATTATTAAACAGAATATCTAATCTACCAAATACCTCTTCAATTTTTTTTCTCAAATCACCAATTTGGTTATTACTGGTTATATCACATTCAAAATAAAATGATTTTGGGTTATACTTTTGAATCTCTTTTTCAATTTCAGCACCTTTATTTTTATTTCTGCCAACAACAATAACAGTCGCTCCTTCTTCTGCAAACAACTTTGCTGAAGCTTCTCCTATTCCGGAAGTTCCCCCTGTTATCAATGCAATCTTTCCATCTAATTTTCCCATAGTTCACCTCTCATCCCACATTTTAATATACATATTCTTTTTTAACTCATCGTGTTCTAAAAATGGTGCCAAATCCTCTAATGGTGGAGAATATAAGCTTCCATCTTGTAATTTTTTAACTGCGGATTTTGGTTCAAATATTTGTGTCGTCGAACATACCACTTCCAACATACAATAACTATTTTCATTAACAATCCATTCAATTTTTTTCTGCATTTCATCTATGCTGTCACATCTTTGATATGGAATTCCAAAAGCATACGATACCTTTTGGAAATCGGGAAAACTCAAATCACCACTTTCCGGACCTATACCTACAAAATTTTTATTAAATAAATTTGTTTGTGTAAGTCGGATCTGATGATATCCATTATTGTTAATAAGAATAATTTTCACAGGAAGTTTGTTTGTTACAATAGTCTGTAATTCCTGAAGATTCATCATAATACTGCCATCCCCTGCAATACAGACAACCTGTTTTCTATCGTTTGCAACACATGCACCTATAGCTGCCGGCAAATCATATCCCATAGAAGACATGGCGCAGTTCATTAAGAATCTCTGTCCCTTCTTTATATAATATGCCGCACTGCCAACCACACTTGCAGATCCGTTAGTTACAACCGTAATCATATTCTCTGGTAAACTCCTGCTAAACGAATCGATAAATGCATACACATTTAACGGTTTGCTATTTTCGTAATGTTTCTTAGTCACTACCGGATATTGGAGTTTCCAATTCTTACATATTTCCAGCCATTCTTTTGGATTAGAATATTTCACCTTTTCATCTGCAATAATATTTAATAATTTATTAATAAAAATCGCTGCATCTGCGCAAATAGGTAAATCTACTCTAATAGTTTTTTTCTGCAATTCAAGTTCATCTATATCAACATCAATAATATAAGCCTCTCTTGCCCATGACTCTAACTGATAGCCAACCTGATAGATATTCAGCCTATTTCCAATTGCAATAACCAGATCACTATTCTGAACTGCAAAGTTACCTGGCCTATCGCCCATTGTCCCAGCTCTGCCAACATAATACTTACTATCTGTTTCCATCAGATCTATACTATCCCAACATGTAACCACTGGAATTTCTACAGCACTTGCCAATTTTGTAAGGTCTTCCTGCGCTCCACTTATTCTCACACCATTTCCAGCATATATAATTGGGCGCTTTGCATCCTTAACCTTGTCAATAACGCTTCTTATCTTTCTTTCAAGTTCACCATTCTCATCTACTCTTGCACCATCGTTATTCCGAACAATGTCATATCCGACAAGATCCTCTGTTTCCACGAATGCTCCCTGAATATCAAGCGGTACCTCAAGCCAACATGGTCCAGGTCTTCCATTTTTCGCTAAGTAAAAAGCTTTTTCAAGTATATATCTAACATTATTAGGATTCATTAAAGTTTCAGCATATTTTGTCATTTTACTCAATGCTGACATAATATCAAACTCCTGATTTCCTAGTGTTCTAAGATCTAATCCGCTGTTTATTGTCATCAATGATGTTTTAGTCTGTCCAGACACTACTATCATCGGAATCGAATCCTGATACGCACCCGCAACTCCATTTAAAGCATTAATAGCTCCAGGACCACTTGTTACACACAAGCCTGCCATTTCATTATTCACACGAAAATAAGCTTCCGCTGCCATTGCAGAAGCTTGTTCGTGATGATTGTAAATGCACTGTAGTCTTTCATGATGACCAAATGAATCATTCATATGCATTGCACCGCCACCAACCACAGTAAATATTGTCTTTATTCCATTATCAGCAAAATAATTTGCAATATAATCAGATACTTTTACTCTCATCTTTACGCCCTATATAATTTTTTAAAATAGTTTATTGCATAGTCAATTTCCTGCTCAGTAACATCATGTACTACAGATAATTCACCGTTCTCACCATAACTACTGATTAATACAGCTGTAAGCGATTCACTAACCTGCTTTTTATCTTTCCGAATTGCTTTCATATAATCTTCTAATGGTTTATCTAAAAGTTTACTGTCAATATCAATCACTTCAAGCAAAACTTTTTCGCTTCTCTTTACCACATCAGAAGATATTAATCCTCTCTTTTCAGATATACTATTTGCCATAATCATACCTATTGCAACTGCTGTGCCATGAGGTATCTCATATTCTGTAATAACCTCTATTGCATGACCAAATGTATGTGCAAAATTAAGTTTTATTCTTTCACCTTTATCAAACTCATCTACTTCAATAAATTTCTTTTTGAAAGACAAACTACTATGAACAAACTGATCTACAATCTGTGGTTTTCGTTCAAGAAGACCTTCAATATTATCTTCAATATTTTTCAAGCCATTCTGACCTGCCATAATATTAAATTTTATAACTTCACCAAGTCCACTTTTAAAGTCCCTCTCTGTAAGAGTATGAAACATTTCAGAACAGATATGAATTTCATCTGGTGGATAAAAAGTTCCCAAAAGATTCTTGTATTTTTTATAGTTAAGAGAGGTTTTTCCACCAATACAACTATCACAAGCTGCCAGAAGTGTAGTTGGAACAAATATCCAATTAATTCCTCTATATGTGACATTTGCAACAAATCCTGTGATATCCTGAATGATTCCACCACCGATTGATATCAGAGTAGCATTCCTTTTTGCTGGAATCTCTGTTATCTTTTCGCAAATATCAAGAGCAGTATCCACCACTTTATTCTTCTCTGTTGCTTCTACAACAAACAATCTTTCTGATGGGATCTCTTCAAAACAATCTTTGTATAATTCATAGACATTCTTATCTACAACAATTTCACTGTTAGGTTTTGACACTAAATCTTTCAAAAAAACTTTGTTATCTTCGAAGATCACTTCATATTCTTTGAATCTTGATTGAATTTTCACTTTATCATCCTTCCTAAAAAGCTTCATCGTGTTCATTATTATTGGTATCATACGCTGAATATGTTAAGAATCTAATATCCATTGTACGGCGCGCCTCATATATGCTCTCACGCATATGAGTATTTAAATTATGAGCCTCATCTTTTACAAAATAATACTCCATCTCTGGGTTGAAATAATTGTCCTCTTTATCTGAATATCCATCAAAACCAGCACAGCATATTTTATTAATTCCAATACTTTCAAGAAGTTTTATTAACATAAGAAAAGAATTATCCATTATCTTTTCATTTCGTTCAAGTAGAGGAGCTCTATTAAATACAAAGTCGAACTTTCCATTTCTACATTCTACGTTTGTTGTTGCTATAACCTTTATGCCATCCGTTTTCATATCATGATACCTTTTTACATTAGTTGTAAATACCGCATCTACTTTTATTTCTTTTGGAATATAATTTATAGAAATCACATATGGATTTTCCTTTGCTATATATTCATCCACTCTGGCTTTTTGTAATTCTATATTTTTTCCCGGACCAACAACAAGAATATTTCTATTTTTCAGTTCAGCGCTTAATTTTTCTCTTGCCTCATCTTCTGAACACTGTTCTGTAACAAATCGATCATACAACTGTTCTGCAACAATTTTATCATATAATAATTTCTTATCTTCCGGCTCAATCATAGAAAGAATATCATTTAATTTAGAAACCGACAAATTTTGTTTATCTTTATACAAGGTAAGATAGTTTGGATGGCAATCATTAAGAGCACACAAGTAGAAAAACATTTTGTATCCCCATGGTGCTTTGTCATAAAAGCCCATAATGCTCTCCTGTATAGCCTCGAGCATTGGATTTATATTATAACTCTTTCCATATTTTTCATTTAGCCGCATACTGACTAATTCAAGAGGTGCATTTCCTGCGCTCTTTCCCATTCCATAAAGCGTAGCATCCACAACAATATCCCTATCTGTCTCTTTGCCCAAAAAAGCAAGTGCATTTGCATACGCCAGCTGAAAATTATTATGTGCATGGAATCCTATTCCGATTGTCGAATCTACATTAGCGTCTAAGATTTCATAATAATGAAGCAAATCTTCCGGATGAAGCAGTCCATACGTATCTACCATTGACACCGCATATGGCTTTACATCATTTACTAAACTGATCAATTCCAACAAATCTTCATCCGTGTAGCTTGTAATAGAAACCAACTGTGAATACACTTTATATCCAAGTTTCTTTATCGCACGACAATACTCCATTGCCTCATGCATGATACCTTTTTTAAAGATAACTCTTATTCCATCAATATAACTTTCTGAGCAAGGCTTAATATTAGAAATATCACAAGTTCCATAGTCTATCATGCCTACGATCTGTGCCTGTTTTCTATCAAGATTTCCATATATCTTTTCAACTGAATCTGTATCTGGCATAATGCTTCGCTCTATATCAAAAGGTCTTCTGTCATCTAAAAATCCAATTTCAATGACATCAACTCCTGCATCAACAAGCCGTTCAAATATGCTTTCTATATTATCATGACCAAACTTCCAGTCATTAACATAACCTCCATCTCGAAGTGTACAATCTAACAATTTAATCTCACTCATTTTCTTTCTCCGTTCTCTACTGATTTACAGCCTCTTTAATGACCTGTGCCATATAATCAATCTTTTCATCTGTCATTCCCGGATATACTCCAACCCAGAATGTATGAGACATAATAAAGTCTGTATTTTTCAACTCACCAACAACTCTATACGCATCTGTTCCACGAATCTGGTCAAAGCATGGATGTTTTATTAAGTTACCACTAAAAAGAAGTCTTGTCTGAACATTATGCTCTTCAATATACTTTGTAACCTTATTTCTATCCAGTCCGCTTTCTTCCCTGACACTTATAAGGAAACCAAACCATGATGGTTCAGAATTTTCTGCTGGTTCCGGTAAAATAATCTTATCAGATACTTCTTCAAGATTTTTTCTTAATCTATCCCAATTATGTCTACGTCTTTCAATAAAGGAAGGGAATTTCTTTAACTGTTCGCATCCAACAGCGGCCTGCATATCTGTAACCTTAAGGTTGTATCCAAAATGACTATATACATATTTATGATCATATCCTACCGGAAGTTCTCCGTACTGACCATCAAATCTGTGTTTGCAGAAATTATCCTGTCCTGAAGGACAAATGCAGTCTCTTCCCCAGTCTCTGAAGGAAAGAATCAATCTGTGAAGTTCTGGATTGTTTGTATATACACAACCGCCTTCTCCCATTGTCATATGATGTGGTGGATAGAATGAACTTGTTCCGATATCTCCCCATGTTCCCGAGAATCTTGTCTCACCATCAATTGTATATTTCGTTCCGAGAGCATCACAGTTATCTTCTACCAGCCATAAATTATGTTTATTACAGAACTCTCGGACATGTTTCAGATCAAATGGATTACCAAGTGTATGAGCAATCATTACCGCTTTTGTCTTTGGACTGAGTGCCGCTTCAAGCTGTGCAACATCGATATTATACTGTGGGACAGTCACATCAACAAACACCGGTACTGCACCGTATTGGATAGCCGGTGTCACTGTTGTTGGGAATCCACAAGCTACCGTAATCACTTCATCTCCCTTTTTTATCTGTCTGTCACCAAGTTCTGGTGCAGTAAGAGTCATAAATGCGATAAGGTTTGCTGATGAACCTGAATTCACTAAATGTGCATATTTTGCACCGATCCAATCGGCAAATTCCTTTTCAAACTGATCTGAAAATCTTCCTGTTGTGAGCCAAAAATCAAGTGTAGCATCTGTAAGAGCCATCATCTCTTTTTCATCATACACACGTGAAGCATATGAAATTCTGTCTCCCGGTGTAAACTCTTTATCCTGCTCAGGTTTCTTAAAATCGTTATAATATTCTGCAACAAGTGCTTTAATCTGTTCTCTTGCTTCTGATTCGTTATTCCAATTAGACATTTCAATCTCCTAATCTTTATTATTTAGTATTCTTCAAAAAATTCTTTTATCTGCTCATCCATGCATTTAGGAATATCTTCACCTTTAAAATATACCTTAGACCATTCCACAGTCTTTTCAACCGCCTCTTCTACTCCCCATCTTGGTTTCCATCCAAACACTCTCTTAATCTTAGAACAATCAAGTTTAAGGAAGTTAGCCTCATGCGGTGCATTAGCTTCAGCTTTATTAATCCACTTTACGCAATTCCCATTTTGTTCATTTTTATTCCATTTCTCGCAGAATAAATCAACAAGCCGTCCTGTTGTAATACAATCTCTGTCATCTGGTCCCACATTATAAAAACCGGACATTGTTTTATCTTCATACTGTTTTTTTGCAATCAACAGGTATATCTTAAGTGGTTCAAGAACATGCTGATATGGTCTTGTTGAATGAGGATTTCTAACAACAATATCCTCCTTTTTCCCTGCTGCTCTCACACAGTCAGGAATAATTCTATCGTTCGCAAAATCTCCTCCACCGATTACATTACCCGCTCTGGCTGTTGAAACCGCTACTTCCATATCATTGTAAAACGAATTGATGTAACTATGCGTCACAAGTTCTGAGCAGGACTTACTATTGGAATAAGGATCATATCCATCCAATGGTTCATTCTCACGATATCCCCACTCCCATTCATTATTCTTATATACTTTATCAGTCGTAACATTCAAAAAAGATTTGACACATGGATTCAATCTGACTGCCTCACAAATATTAACAGTCCCCATTACGTTCGTTTCATATGTATACACAGGATCTTTATAGGAATCTCGCACTATTGGCTGAGCAGCGAGATGAATCACTATCTCAGGCTGTGTTTCGTCAAACACTCTTAATATGTGTTTTCTGTCTCTTATATCTCCAATCACAGAATTCATCTGTTCTTCAACATCTGCTAATTCGAACAAATTAGGATTAGTAGGTGCTTCCAAAGAATACCCTGTCACATCTGCCCCGGCTTGTACCAAGATTCTACATAACCAAGAACCTTTAAATCCTGTATGTCCAGTCACAAGGACTTTTTTCCCCTTATAAAAATCTAACAATTCACTCATATTAATCTTCCCATTTCTTCCATGGTGCTTTTCCATTCTTTAATAACTTCTCAAGCAAATCCATTTCCCTCTTATTATCCATGCACTGCCAAAAACCTCTATGCATATACGACATCAATTCTCCCTGTTCAGAAAGTTTAACAAGAGGATCTTTTTCAAATACAGTATCATCTCCATCAATATAATCGAATATTTCCGGATTCAACACCATATAACCTGCATTAATAGGTGCACCATCGCACATATTCTTTTCTCTAAATGCTCTAACTGTATTATCAGGATCTATATCAAGGATTCCCTTTTCCTGTTCCTGAAGAACAGCTGTTAAAGTAGCTATTTTCCCATGCTCTTTATGGAATTGTAAAAGTTTATTAATATCTACATCACACACACCGTCCCCATATGTCATCATGAACGGCTCATCACCTACATATTTCTGTATACGCTTTATCCTTCCACCAGTCATAGTGTTGAGTCCTGTATCAACAACAGTAACCTTCCATTTATCCAGATGCTGATCATGTACAATTATGCTTCTGCCTCCATTTGTATAGTCAAATGTAATATCACTATTGTGAAGGAAATAGTCTGCAAACCACTCTTTTATAACGTGCTGTTTATATCCAGCGCACACTATAAACTCGTTAAATCCATAATAGGAATATTCCTTCATGATATGCCACAAGATAGGTTTTCCCCCTATTTCAATCATCGGCTTTGGCTTGTATTGTGATTCTTCACTTATACGTGTTCCTAATCCTCCTGCTAATAATACTACTTTCATTTGTAATCTCCTTATTTTTCGTACTTGTAAACATATAAATCAACTATATCATGAATCAAATTGTAACGCAACCCCCCAAAAAAACGCCATGTATTGCTATTTTTATTTTTTATGTCTGCATTTTCCGAATAATATCTCCGACATGTTTTTTGCAAATTCATTCCGGGTTAAAATCAATACAATAAAATATCCTAACATACTGAGTAAAATTGTCAGAACTGTTTTTGTCCAAAGATTCTCTGTCACAATTGCAACGCATTTTCCGATCAAAACGATCAACATCACACCAATTACAGGTCCTGTCAAATCTTTCCTGTATGCTATCAGCTTTATTTTCTTATCCACCCTGCTGATTGCAATACAGAGTGATATTAATTCTGAAACAGCAGTCGTAGCTGCTGCAGCAGTAATACCATACTTTGGAATAAATAAAAGATTCAGTATAATATTTGCCATCGCCGAAATCACACATGCGATAAGGCATGTTTTTTCCTCCATTGCCGGAAGCAGTAACACATTTCCAATCAGTCCTCCAATAAGTGAAATTGCTAATGCAATGGAAAGTATATGTAGGGAACCTGTCGCTCCCAGATATTCTTTTCCTGCAATAATCTCTATCATCTCCGGACACAATATATTGATTCCGACCACACATGGCAGTCCAAGAATCACAACAAAATTGAATGCATATCGAAACAATTTATTAATTTCATTGTAATTTCCTTCATTAAAATTCTTTGTCATCTGCGGCATAACCACCCATGCAATGGATGCGATCGTAGAATTTACAAGACTATATATTTTTACGGATGTGCTATATAGTCCAACCTCATAGTTACCTTTTATGATTCCCAGTATCGTGATGTCTGAATTACAATAAATAGTCTGTGCAAGAACCATTACAAATAGTAAAAGAACTGGTGGCAGATGTCTCTTCCAGTCAATGTTCAATGTCAGTTTCGTTTTACAAAATTTTCTTCTGTATACCATATTGGTAATACTGGCTCCACTTGAAGCAATTACTGTAATGACAGCATAACGCATATAATCTTCCGGTTTCCGTACAAAAAGGAGCATTGCCGCAATGGAAACTAACTGAAAAAGGAATGTACGGACTGTAATATACTTAAAATCCTCCATAGCTGTATTCAGCCAGTCCGCACCCAATGTTGTAAACAATACGGTTGTGCTTAGAATAATGATCATTTCCCGATAATTTTCCAATGGTTTTGCAGCTAACAGTGCCAGTGCCAGACCTATATATGCAATAAATGTAGTAACCATATTAAGGGAAATAATCTGACCCACCATATTCTCTAGTTTATTCTTGTCATCTTTTATTTTCGAACACTCTCTCACTGCATAAGTTGTAATTCCTAATGATGCAGCCAAAGAAACATAACTGATAATCGAATTACCAAAATTCACTTTTCCTACATTCTCTGCATGTAACACTCTGCTGATATAAGGGAAAGTTATCAACGGAAAGACCACTTGCGAAAACGCTTTCAGCAAACTGTATATTGAATTTTTTCTTACTTTATTATCCATGAATAACTCCCTGTATTATGTTTGTTAATGCAAAACATTCTTTATTTTTCTAATCTGCATCCATACTACATGCAGTAATCTGAGTATTCCCACCGGGCAATTTACAAGTATCCAAAATGTTGTTTTTAAATCGTGATATGTTTCTACACACGGCCATATATATGCTTTTCTCCAGTTTGCCTGATTTTTGCATGTACAACGGAATCGGATTACAAATTGTCTTACTGTATTTTTAGTGGATTTATAATAAATATCTGATAATATTTTTTCAGAAAAGCCACCATTCTTTCCACCTTCTAATATCAATTTGTGATAATTATAAAACCATACCTCATACAAATCATATCCAACAGTTTCATTACTGGAGGCTGCAAGATAATTATAGGTATCAATAATATATATCCCCTGCTCCCGCATGGTTGCCAGTGCAATATAGCTCTGTATAAAATATGTTCCAATATATTGTTCTTTATTTTCTACTTTTCTTACCAATTCCGTTCTAAATACAAGAGAGGACATAAACGTAATAAAAATTCCTGTTTCTTCAAGGAATTGTTCTCTGGAAGAATAAATCTTTAACCCTGTTTCCTTCCAGCGTGGTTCATTATACACAAAAGGCGCCTCACTTACTAACCCAGAAGTATTTAAATGCAAAAATACCGGTTTTTTTTCCAATGTATCCAAAAGATGTTCCACTGCCATCGGAAGTAAAAAATCATCATCTCCCAGTAAAAGGACATACTCACCCACAGCCTTATCAAAACAATTTAGGAAATTTTTATCTGGTCCTACATTCTCTGTATTTCTGTAATAATGGATATTTTCTGCTTTCTTCACCAATTCGGTCATGTACTCACCAGTTCCATCCGTAGAATCATTGTCTGAAACAATAATCTCAATTTGTTCTATTTTTTTCTGTTCCATCAATCGTTTTAAACATATTTTTAATTTTTCCAGACGATTATAAGTAGGTATTGCTATTGTTAATGCATAATTTTTCTGCTCTGCCATCTATCTAATTCCCTTAAAAAATCCCGTGCACTCTCTGGGTTCATCACTTTTCTATACCAAATATCTTCATGGAGCTCTATAAATTTCCTGTCGACTTTATCATAATCAATTTTTACCAGTTCCTTTATCACTTCATCCGTGAACCGATATTTTATAACCCTGGCAGGTACACCGCCGACAACTGCATATGGCGGAACATCTTCCGTCACAACTGCGCCGGCCGCTATCACTGCTCCCTGTCCAATCTCTACTCCTGAAAGAATGAGGGCTGAATCACCAATCCAGACATCATCATTTACAATAATATTTCCTTTTGCCTGAGTCTCCCCTTCTTTTTTTAGCACTTTCGCCTGAAATGGATATGTAGAAATACAATCCAGCCTGTGCTCTCCCCCCAGAACAAAACGAACGTTTTGAGCAACAGAACAAAATTGACCAATTATCAGTTTCGTATTCTCACATCCAAATGTTTCAACACATATTGGTCCATATGTATATCTTCCAACGTGTATTTGTTCTATATCACATAAATTAGTCAAGTATGTCATATTATATCGATTTCTTTTTTTCCACTTTATTTTAAGTTTAAGTAACGCTATTACTCTTTTTATCAAAAATTTTTTCCTTTCATTTATCCATTCACTTTAGGAACAATTTTTCATATTGTCCGGAAATATACTCCCAACTATACCAGTCACATACTCTTTTTCTTGCTCTTTCTGTATATTTATTTATCTCAGACTGATCTAAATGATCCGCTCTTTCTATCAAGCCAGCAAGATTCCCCTCTTCTTTTGACCAATACATTGCGCCGTCCTCTGCTACCTCCCGGTTAAATCCTACATTCAATAGCAAATTAAGTTGTGTGCTCGCCAGAGCTTCCAGAAGACTTGGATTAGTTCCTCCCACTTCATGACCATGAAAATATCCATATGCATTTTCCCGAATTTTCATTAACATTTCTGAGTCATATACTGTACCCGCAAATTTAATTCTGGAATCCTTGGAATAACCGGTTTTCAATTCAAGTTCTTTTAAAAATTTATCATTCACATTCGTGATAAGAACAAAATCTCTTTCGGATTTGCATTTTATAAATTCTTTTATCATTACTTCATAATTATTTTCCGGAACGAACCTTCCAACTACCAGATAATACTGCTTAGGGTGAATTTTTCTCTCTGCATACCATTTTTTTAATTTTTCATCTGAATCTGCCATCTGACTCTTTCTTATTTCCGTTCCATATGCAATAAATGTGGTTTTAGGATAATATTTCTCATATTCCTTTTTTATATATTGCTCTATATTTTTACTGTCGCAAATTAATAAATCTGCATTTTTTACCATCATTTGTTCTGATATTTTCCAATATTTTCGTACATAAGCATTCCACTTCTGCCGCATCCATTCATGCCCATCCGGATTGACATATACCTTTCCTCCAAGCTTATGTAATTTTTTTACATAGTGCCTTATAAATGGTCCTATACGACACGCTAATATATAAATAACAGGCTGTTTCACCTGCTTTTTCTCTATATATCTGCAACACTCTTTTAACGCAGCTACGTCATAATAAATAGCTTGTGCTGATCCAACATCAGGTACTTTTATCATAAAACATCTGGCATTATGATATATATACTCTTTGTTTTCCTTTCCCTTGCATGCCACATGATACTTTATCTTATCATTATTTCGCTGATATTCTGTTAATTTATCTACAAAAGTTTCGTACCCACCATATGCCGCCGGTATCCCTTTTGACCCTATTATAAATACATTCTGCATCTTTTACATACTTCCTTTTCCAGATATCACAACTTGAACTGTCCGAAATAATATTTTAATATCATTCGCCATGCTCCAATGACAAATGTATTCTGTATCGAGTTTGACTACTTCTTCGAAATCTGTAATTTCACTTCTTCCTGAGACCTGCCAAAGTCCTGTAATACCAGGCTTTACCGACAATCTTGCTTTATGATGCAATTTATACTTCTCATATTCATCTACTGTAGGTGGTCTTGTCCCCACTAATGACATATCTCCCCTTAAAACATTAAAAAACTGTGGGAACTCGTCTAAGCTTAGTTTGCGAATCCAGTTTCCAATTCCCGGTATATATTCTCCTGTTTTCTGATCAATTTTGCTGCCAATAATCCTTGGATCGTTCTCCATTTTGAACATCATACCATCCGCTATCTGATTTTGCTCCAAAAGATTTTTTTTTCGTTCTTCAGCATCCAGATACATCGTCCGGAATTTATACATATTAAATTTTCTGCCATTTTGTCCCACTCTCTCCTGTTTAAAAAAAATCGGTCCTGGAGATTTTATAAAAATAATAGGTCCCAAAAAAAGTATAAGTATAAGCGTAATGGCGGTTCCCACCAGCCCCCCAGCTATATCGAGCGTCCTTTTCATAAAATATTCTTTGTTGCTCACAATTCGAATACTGGATGTAAGTACTAAATATCCACATACCATTTCAGCAGTCTGATTTTCACTTTGTGTCAAGCCATCCTGCATAATCGTGTAATGAACCACAATCCCCATCTCAGAAAACTCACGTGTATACTTTGCAGGAAATGACATATCATTTGGCAAAACAATAAGCACTTCATCTACCCAGTTCTTGCATACCCATTCTGCCATATTTTCTTCCAAAACGATCTGGATATTTTGGTATTGCTTCTCTTGTTTTATACAATCCATAAAAACAATACCTGATAACTTATAAGTTTGATAGTTATTCTCTCTGATTCTCTTTAATGCTTCTTCTGCCATTTTTGATGTTGTAATCAATAACAGAGAGCAATTTCCTTCCTCTGTCTGATATTTTTTTACATGAAGTTTCCATAATGTTCTGGTCATCCACCCTATGCCTAATTGATAAATTCCCAAAAGAAACAATACTGTTCTTGAAAAATCATCTCCGTCTTTTACAACAATCAGGTAAAAGCTTATAAATAATTCAAGTATGCATACCTGCTTTACGACAGACACAAACTCAACATAATACCCCCGCTTTAGGATATCCTTATACCCTTCCAAGAAGAATGCATATATGAATTCAAAAAGCACAAGAACAAGCATCATATTCTGATAAATAACTTTATGTGGATTTCCCCCAAAACCATGTCTGCTAAAATATGCTAATGCAAAGCAGACCTGCAGGCAAAGCAGATCCAGAATAATAAAATCCATATGCTTTAACCAGCCTTTATTCTTTCGCCGATACATATTATCTCCCTATGTTATACATATTTTCAAACTCCAACCAAATTATTCTAACATAATACTCTATGAAAAACAATTTTAACCCTTCTCTCTCCCACCTAAGAATTTGCAAGCTTTTATTTATTATGCTACAATAACCCGTGTCTGTCTTCAAGGCTTCGTAACAAATTTTAAATTATAATTAATAAATAGGGTAAAACATTTATGAATAAAAATTTTTTTAGACAATACAATAAATTAATACTTGGTTCAATAATTTTATTTTTTACTGCATTACTTTTTAATCATTGGACTCCCTACGCAGCCGATGATTACAGCTATATGTTCAACTTATCCGATGGCTCACGTATGACTTCCATTGGGCAGATTTTTTCGTCCCTGGCTGTACACTATACAAAGTATGGCAACGGACGCCTTATTTCCCACTTTTTTGTTATGCTTTTTCTGATTGGTTCCAAGTGGATTTTCAATCTCGTGAATGCATTTATTTTTGTGTTGCTTATATTAAGCATTTATCATTTGACCTCTCATAAAAAAGCTTGCAGCCTTTTACTTTTTTTTGCAATTCCAACTTTATTATGGCTTTATATGCCTGCCTATGGTCAGATTTTTTTATGGTTGGATGGTTCCATTAATTATATGTGGAGTTATCTGTTTGCTCTGTTGTTTCTGTCAGTCTATATTACTTTATTACGAGGAAAATCTCTGTTAAACCAAACCTGGAAGTTGATCCTGTTCTGTGTATTTACATTCCTTTTTGGAAATTACTCAGAGAATGTATCTTTTTCCGTTATCTTTACCGGTTTTCTTCTTCTGTGCATTACAATGTACGGACAGAAAAGTTTCCGAAAATTATTCATTTATGTTCTTCCGATTGTATGCGGTGCTCTTGGATATCTGATCTTACTGTTAAGTCCTTCCGGAAGTGCCAAGTTCTCCGAAAATCTATCGCTTTCGCTGCTTTTTAAAAATGCGATTAAGATATTTACAGAATATTATAATGCCTGTCGGATCCCTTTGATTCTGTTTTTTGTACTTCTTGGCATTGCTATTTATCACAAATTGAATAAGACAGAGATTCTCATTGCGCTCTCCTTCTTTTTCATCAGTGTCATATCTTCCGGCATGCTTATGATTGCAAGCTATCTGCCAGAGCGAAGCCTTGCCAATGGAATTGTGTTTCTTCTGATTGGAATTGTCCAATTGCTGCAATTATTGCGCGGACATGTACGCTTAGAATGTATCTCCCTGTGTGTGTGCATTTATCTTCTGGTCAGCAGTCTGATGTCGTACTGGGAAGGTTCCTACGATATTTACCGGGTGCATAAGGAACAGGCAGTTCGTGATGCTGCAATAGAGAACTCTGTAAATTCCGGCAGCATGACGATTGGTGTACCAATTATTACTTCCACAACAAAGTATAGCTGTAAATATGGCTTGTTAGATCTGAATGGGAAAGATGCTGATGAACCATTTCCAAATGTGTATATTGCAAAATACTACGGTTTAGATAAAATTTATGTAATTTATCCTGATTTGGATAATGAATAAGTATTTTCTGTAAAACAAAAAAGAAGAAGATCACTGACAATTTTCTCAATGATTTTCTTCTTTTTTGCATATTATATTTATCCATTATTACTTATTTTATGATCTCTCTCAATCAAAATCACGCGGAATCTGTCTCCTTTCCGATATCCAAATACACGCTGTTTTTCACTATATCGAAATTTCATGATTGTCTGAGAATATCCTGCAAAATAATTTTTCTTACCTGCGCCACGATACTTTTTGTATTCCAACCCATCATCCCGGTCTATTGTATCCCACGATTCGTGCTGAACAAATTTATCCAGTGTTCCTAGCAACTGCTTATATTCGCTTTCTTTAAGCTGATCCGGGCCTGACTTTTTCTCCAACAAACTACAGTCTATTCTTGTCCCCTCATATCTGATTTTCAGATAATCACATCTTCCTATATTCAGGTCTATGTAATGATTTTGTGCAAGATATCGTGGTGAATATATAGATAACACCTCATATTTTTGACTGCCTTTTTGTATATCTAACACACAATCTGTATATTTTTCAGACTTGAACGATAATAGTGAACATCCATGCTCTGCCGCCTCTGCCAGTGCAGTTGCGGTGACATTTTCTTGCTGACAGATATTTAAAGGACATTTCATCCGAAAGTTTTCCTTCACTTATCACATCATTCTTATCATCTGTCATATGTCTGATAATTTTTTGGTTTACCGTAATCTCGATTTCTTTACTGCCTACATATTTATTTTTTAACTCACTGATTTTTCCGATATCTATATATTCTCCGCGAAAAGGATTCTTTCCCTTCTGTATCATTGCAAGCAATGCCTGAATAACGGTCGACTTTCCCATGGAATTTTTTCCTGCAAGCAGTGTCAGATTTTTAAAGTGAAACTCTGCCTCTTCAAAACATTTTAACCCTTTAATTGTCAGCTCATTTATCATTTATTTATCTCCTCAGATAATTAATCCATCGACTTATATTAGCATAGGTTACCGATGTGTCATGCAGCATGCTGTACAAATATGATCTCTCGTCATATAATTCCCTCAAATTTCCACGTATGTCATTCATACAAATTGCAATTGCCATAAATATTGACTTATATTTCTCATCAAATCTTCTATTTACAATCCTCACTGTTTTTTCATAATCAATCTCTTCACACCTACTGCATGTATGCAAAACGCATTCTACAAAGTCGTCAATATATCCATCTCTCAGATTATCCATTTCATAGATTGCATTTTCCAACAGATATTGTTCATTCGTAATATATCTGTCTTCATCCACATTTACTTTATTTGTATATGCCATCCAAATAACAAGCATATAAAAAATATTTATTTCATTTAATGATCTAACCAATCCCGTTCTTTGAAATTTACAAAGTACTTCTCTGATTCTTTCGATCAACTCTATCCTTGAGTCTTTATAGATAATCTTGCGTATTGCATATTCCCTGTTTTCCGTCCAGTTTTCGATAAATTTTCCTGTCAGCATATGCATGTATTTCGGCGATCGGTATTCAATAATCTGAACAGGAACCACTGTGCGCATGATCATACTGGCTAATCTTGGATTTTCATGATCAATCTCATAGAAACTCATTCGGCGATCTGCATCATCCTGGTCAATTTCGATTCCCATATTATTTTTCAAAAACTGTAACAGACTATATATGGTATCTTTGGATTCCAGAACAAGATAGTCTCCATTTTGCTGTTCCGAAACATAGATTGGCGGCATTGGTATTCCAAGTTCAATTGCTTCTACTGCATTCCTCACAATGTTTCTGATCCTATTTCTGTTACGCCTGACTGGAGCAAATAAAAGCCTGTCATCTTCATCCATCCACCAAATTTCCTGTATTGAATATTTTCTTTCATAAATATCAATTGCATCTCGCTCACTATAAAACATTTTTCCCTCTTTCATTCAGAAAAATATCACATATCATTTACTTCATAAATTCCAAGTCACTAAAATCTTACCACAATATAATCATCATATTCCCTGATATACCCTTCTAACGGATATTCATTCAATTGTTCTTCCTGTTCCAACGCTTTCTCATAGAGTTCGGTTCCACCCCAGATCAATTGATATCCGCGCTCTTCGAACAGTCTTATCATTTCTCGGTTATATCCTTCATAGATATAGAATCCCGGAATCGCCCAGTCGATCAGTGACCAGGAAAGTGTCTGCACATAGACATACCGTTCTCCAGTTTCCTCCTCCATCCAGTCGTTCAGGTCTTTGATCACCGAATATCCCGGTGTGTCGGAACCCATGGAACACTTTTCCAGAATTGCAGGATTCAGTTCATAACTACCGATAAATACAACCGGTTTTTCTGCAATATTATACCCACCTTTCTGAAGATCATATGCTACCTGATCTACCACTGCCAGCTCACTCTGATTCTTCTCATATTCAAAAGCAAACCAATGATTCAGATCAAACGCCGAATTATATACAACAGAAATTACCAGAACCATTCCAATTACATTGATCAGCTGGTATCTGCATTTCAGAATCACATAAGTCAGATAGAATAGTACCATTGCAACTAACAATGCTATCATCAGATTGGACCGATATGGAAGTGCATCCCCCTGCGGCAGTGACAACACGAAAATAGATCCATAGCAAATAATGCCAAGAAACAAAATATATAAATTCTTTTTGTAAATGGAACCCGCAATAATAATAACTATAAACAAAATGCTTGTGGCCACGAATAAACCAATCGGATAATAAGCTAACCCGACAAATACATAATCCCTCAAAATCTGCCGGATAATCGTAAGGATTCTGCCTGGATATTTTAAGATTCGCAACATACTTCCAGCACTACGATAGCTGTATGGCTCAATTCCAAATATTGCCATACAGACTTTTGTAATCAACGACCTCTCCACGATCGCATATACAAGAACTCTTCCAACAAGAAAAAGGCTCATGAAAAATTGTTTAAATTTTCGGATCCGCATATGATTTGCACCAAAGCAGTCTACAATCATAATCAAAAGTACCCCGGTAAGAAAAACATTTGCCGCTGCCTCATAAAATCCGACCGATACCGATACCAAAAGGCTCATTCCCAGTTTATGCAGAATCCGCTGTTTTTGCTCCAGATCATGTGTATACAAATAGTAGAAATCAAAAACCGCCATTCCAACAAGTGTATAAATAATTGGTACTCCATTCTGCAAATAATAAATAAATACCTCTGCAATCAGAGAATAATCTAAAAACATAGCTGAAAATACCGCATAGCAGGCAATCGGCAGCTTATCTCCGAGAATATACCTTAATACTGCTGACCAGACAATTGCTGCAAACATCAGAATCAATACTGCAGCAAACTCCATAATAAACGGTTCAAACCCTGTCACATGAAACAGTTTATTAATCACATAGAAAGGCCATCGCCCAATGGAAACACCCAGTCCGTCATCAAAGTATAGACCAATGCACACATCATCGATTCCCAGTGAAGAGTGTGTGATTTCATAACCGTATCCTGCAACTGCTGCAATTATAAGCGATACCATGTATATTTTATTTCTAAGAAAATATTCTATCTGTTTCCTTAATTCGTAAATCACTTAAATCTCCTTCTTAAGCCACTGGTAATAGTTTTCAATTCCCTGCACAATAGGTACTAACGGTACCTCATGGATACTCATAATCCGTTCATTATTGAGAATAATTTTCTTGGCATCCACGCTTCTCGCCGGAAGATACACTACCTCCGGTGCAAGATGCATTTCTTCCAACATTCGAATAATATCTCTCTGAGAAGTTCCTGTATTCGAGCTGATATTAAAAGTATCATAATTTCCCTGATAGTTGAATAATGAAATCAACATCCTGCATACATCGTCAATATAAATATAGTCCCTGACGTTATTGCCATCTCCCCAAATCTCGATTTTCTCTCCTCGGATGGTTTTCTTAATAGCGGCATCAATAAATCCGACACCTTTATTAAAATCCTGTCCCGGTCCATATGGATTTGATATCCGGGCAATCAGAATCTTTGTATGTGCCTGATAATTAAATGTTCGAATTGTATTTTCAATACAAAGCTTTACATTACCATAATGATTAATCGGTCTTGGAAGTGCATCTTCCACTATAGGCTGTATCTCCTGATTTCCATACACTGTTCCACCGGAAGACAGAAAAATCATCCGTATCTTCTGGTCAGTGATCATCTTACAAAGCTTTGTTGTCTGGATAAAGTCCCTCTCATATCCCTGAAGATACTTTTCATTGGAATTTCCAGGATTTACAGTGCTGAGAGCATGTACTACATAATCCATACCTTCTAATGCATGTTCCAGTGTGTAATCATCAAAGAAATCCCCACATATATAATTTACGCCTGCTATTTCATGCACAGGTTTTGACATATCGAAGCAGTATACTTCCATATCATTTTTTATCAGATGCCTTGAAAGATTCGATCCGATAAATCCTGCTCCACCTATGACTAATACTTTTTTCTTCATTTTTCTTTCATCTCACTTCAAAATTTGACCACTTAACAACAACCACTCCATCAATAATTTTTATGGAACCATCGCATGGATAACAAGGCATCTTCTGAAAATTTTCACTTGCAATAATCGTCTCCCGATTCTCAGGTTCCTGATAAGTATAGCCACAATGTAATTCCAAAAATTCTTTACCTGCATAATATGAAATAAAATCATGCATATTATTACTATATCCCTGCAGCTGAATATCATCAAACCTCCACAAAATTGGAATCGAGTCATCCATGCTTCCTGCCGCTCCATAAAACAATACTGGCAAGTTACTATTATATTTCTCTGTGCTTTTAATCTGTGAAATCACTTCTGTATAATACGCTGTTGCTGTCTCTTGTTGATAATTTGCTTTCAAATACGCTATATTATCTAACCGGATATAATAGATTGATAACAATATTGCAACTGTACAATAGAAAACCGAAATACCTTTCCAGAATTTTCCTTTCAGATTTTCTTTTTCCAGAAGCACGATTGGATAAATCAATCCAAATACATATGGATAAATCATCAAAGTATGGATTACCGTCTTATCAGAAACTGCCATAACATAGATGATACTAATAGACAATGGTATCAAGCAACACAATACAAAGAAATATATTCTATTCCACAGTTCCATCCCCCTCTTGCATAAACGTCTAAGCACTAACACTCCAACCATAAGGTAAACTGCCAGATAAAGAATGCGAACCGCTTTTTGATTTGAAATGCCACAAAACTCCCCTAATATAGGTTGTAAAAAACCAATATATGCGTTCTTCACAGAACCAATCAATGATTTGACCGTAACATCCGCCATATCATTAATTCCCTGATAATCTAATAATGTAACATGAAAATTGCGAATACAGATTGTATTACCTAAAAAATAACAAAGTATTCCTCCTAAAAGGGTTAACAAATATTTAAAAGCCTCTTTGATATTCTCTATAAAATTCCTTGTTTCTGCATCACTTACTAGTATCAAAACAAAAAGTGTCGTTGCCACCCCAAAATAAGTCTGATAGATTCCCATTGAGAATCCCATCATTATTATTGCCGGCAAAAATCCGTAAGAATATTTCACAGTCATATAAACAGCACTTATCATTAATAATACAGCAAACATATAGTAAGGAGCTGTAAACATATAAGCAAATAATGAAGTCATCGCCGGAAATGAAATGAGTAGTACCCCCACTAAAACAGCATATCCCGTATGTTTTATCTGAAATAATTCTGACAAAATCATTGCACATACTGCAACAAGTAAAATACTGAGTAATCCATTCCACCAGGAACTACTATAGTTAAAAAAGTCAATTTTTGTAAGAAACTTCTGAATTAATCCAAGCGCCCATCTGCCGGATTCAAATGTCGTACCTACTCCAAAATAATTGACACTGTCATCATGATAACTGATTTTATTTGTCAATATATATCCATGTGTCACCAAACCACATATAAGGACTGCTGCTCCCGCGAGCCATTTTTCCCTTGATTTTCCTGTACAAGACATGCTTATTTATCCTTTTTATTGAATACAAATATTTTGCTAAACACATAATTCAGTATTACCACAATTACGCTTACCAATATCTTAGCAACGAAGCCTTCCACTCCAAATAAGCTCTGCTTCACTCCAATATAATATAATAGTGGAAGTCCGCCAATCTCAATCACTCCTGTAGCTATACGTGCTCCAAAAAACTTTACAACTTCTTTCCACACTTCTGCCACATTCCATGACTTACTCTCAAACACAAATAGTTTATTGGTTATATAAGCAAACACAACAGCTGTAAACCATGCGATTGCGTTACTTATCGTCATGTTGACAGCAGATGTCTTCATTAGCAGGCTATATACCACCCAGTTTACCAATGTTGTAGCCACTCCAAAAATAAGGTACATAATAACTTCTTTATACTTTAATAGTAATCTTTTAATTTTCTTCATGATCATCCTTCTTATAGTCTAATAATTTCTTCTCAATATAGATAGGTCTATGCTTGCCCTGAATATACATTCTTGCTAAGTATTCTCCAATAATTCCAAGAATTGTAAGCTGGATTCCACCAAGTAGAAGAATCAATACAACAATAGTCGGATATCCAGGCACTGGATTACCAAAACACAGTTTTTGAATTACTACTACAAACAAATAAATAATCGCACATAAAGAAGTAAATAATCCTATTCCGGTTGCTATTTTAAGAGGAAAAGTTGTATAAGAAATAAACCCTTCAATCGCATATTTAAAAAGCTTGCTGACTGACCATTTTGTCTCCCCTGCATTACGTTCCTCCGCTATGTATGGAATGTAACAGGTATTGAATCCGACCCATGAAAAAATTCCTTTTGAAAATCTATGGTATTCCGGCAAACTTAAAATTGCATCCACAACAGTTCTGCGAAAGGTACGAAAATCAGATGCCCCCGGATAAAATTCAATCTCACTTGTCTTATTAATGATTTTGTAGAACATATTCTTGAGACCGCCAACCATTTTCCCTTCGTGTCGCTCTTCCTGATATGCCGCTACACAATCGTATTCTTCATTCTCAAGTAATATTTTTACCATTTTTACAACAATTTCCGGTCTCTGCTGTAAGTCAGCGTCAATAACAGTCACCAAATCACCAGCTGTTTTCTGGAATCCTGCATAGATAGCAGCTTCTTTCCCAAAGTTTCTTGAAAACATTTCTATCACAATATTGGTCTCGTGAAGGTTATATACTTTCTCTAGTTCCTCCTGTGTTTTGTCTCTGCTTCCATCATTGACAAAAATAATTTCATACTCGTAATCTTCTGCATCGAATACCCTCTTTGCTTCTGTATAAAAAGCACGAATATTCCCCTCTTCGTTATAACATGGTACTACTAATGATAATTTCATTTTTTATCCCTCATTTACTCTCGTACGTATCTTATTAGATTATCACATTCCATGTGGAATTGCCACACTATTCTCCCCTCACCTGCACCAACAATGCATTTTCTGCTGCATTATTTGTAATATAACACTGAAATACCTTCTCTGTCAGCATATCTTTTCTGCTCTCGTCTGCATTCTCCGCATATACTGCCTGTATATAACTGTTGCCTTCTTCTATCCAGTCAAGAAGCCTGTCACTTTTTTCTCCCCGGATCAACGGACGATTTAAAAAGAGTAAGATTGGCTTTTTCTTCCGCTCCTCACTCTCAATCTTCTTCATAATCTGTTCTGTAATGCCCTGACTTTGATTGTCTATCTTACAAACAATGTAATCTCCATATTCTTTACTATAGAATTCTTCTGATCCATCGCATAGAATCCGGTTCTCTCCAATGTCATTATTAAATTCATCTAATCTTCCATCCCCATAAAAGAGAAACTGCTGTTCCTGTGTAAGTCCTTTGATCATAACATCTTCCACATTGCAAATTCCAGCATCTGTCTTCCAGTCCGAATCATATATGTGATACAAATCTTCTTTTAATTGTTCCTGATTCACATAATATAATATATAATTATCTGTCTGTCCAACTTCTACACATCCACCACCATTTAAAGCTGCTTTAGCTCCGGTATACTCTTTTCTCACGACGATATAGTCAATCTTTGCATTTACTAAGATTCCAAGCATCAGATTCCCGCTGGCATTCGAATCATTTTCTGTAATGATATGATAAAGATATTCTCTCTCTCCTTCTGTTGCCAGACAAATATTCGCATCATATTCCCTGATTCCATACATCAATTCATCCTCTGCATATACGATGACCCGCTCCCCTCCTGTCACCTCTTCAATCAGATCTGCCACCTGAATTTTATCTTCAGAAATCTGATAGATGTTCTCTGGCAGTGTCACCCAGTCAGATATTTTTCCTCCAGAATACAGGAATATCAGACAAACCATAACTGCAACACAGATAACTTTCTCCATTTTTGATTTCATTTTTTCGATGAGCCTCAATCCCCCCCATGCGGCAATCAATGAGACCGGGAATATCCATAAAAAGCGATAATACGTATCTCCCTCTCCCAATCGCTCGATAATGCGGTAGGTTAACTGATTTAAAATCAAAAACATAAGAACTGCACAACTGAATGTATAATATCGATATTCTTTTTTTCTTCCCAACAAATAGACAGTCATCAATACCAGCATCAGACCGATTGCTGTGCTATTCCCATAATACCAGGAGATGACATTCCATATTGTTTCTGCATTAGTCATAATTTTTATCCCGTTTTATTCTTCTTATCAGTTTCTCAAATACAACTGGTATTAATAATACTCCACATGCTGCTCCTGTTACCATAATAGCAGATGACGAAATTGCAATACATGCCCACAATGTCAAGATCAGATAGATGCAACTCCATTTATCTCTCTGCCTGATATATAGTATACACAGATAGATTGTAAAAAGCAGCAGCATATTTCCCGCATATGCTTTTCCCTCATAAGCTCTGTGTAGCAAAAAAGCCGCACTTGTATAAATCGTATTATCAAAAAGGAAATTGCATGCCAGGGCAATACAGGTAAATGTTCCTGCCTTCCAGAATGCATCCTTCTCTTCCTGAAAAAAATTGCGTCCGATCAGATATACTGCCCCTGCTGTAAGGATCATATTCAAGCTTGCACGTGTTATTCTTGTGATCACAAGTGGATGAATATGATATATTTTACAGGCAACTGTTGTATTAATATCAAAAGTAACCAATGCTCTTCTCAGATACAGAGAATGCACCTGTTCACCTGTATAAGCATTAAATTTATATAACCGTCCTGATGTCAGTGTTGTATTGATCAGTCCAATATAATAGGTAGAATCATCATTCATCTCGCCATTAATGGACACATAATAACACATTGCAAAAAGGAAACATCCCATGAGAAGGAACCATATTTTATGTCTAAAAAACGCTTTGATGATCATTGCAATATCTTCTGCGATCCGTTCCCTGCAAAAAATTGCAGTACCAATACAACATGTGATTACAATCACACCCCATAAAACTGCAAGTCTGGCAAGAGTCTGATCTGCCTTGATCATCGGAAGCGCACAGATTTGAAACAAAACCTGATATACCAGAAACCCACTGATTTCCTTAAAAACAACGCCATGTTTTTTCCTGCAAAACAATTCAAATATTGTCCCAAATAAATAATATATGATTATCTGTAGCAATAGGATTCCAATTGCTTTTATCACAGCTGTCATTCTATTCCATCTCCAAATTTTACTATTGCTTTTTCTTTTCACTCAACTTTTCACTAACAAAACGAAAATAAGCTTTCCAAAATACCAGAAAAGATTCTTTTTCCTTTAACTCTGGATATCGCTTCATTAAGAAATACTTATCCGGCCACAACCGGACTCTTCCAAAACTTACAAACTTGAACCATTTCTGTTCCATTCTGCATCCGTAAAAATTTCCAATTTTCCGGTAATTCTCCGGTGTTTCATTCCACAACGGCAATGGCAATCTATAATCCTCTATCTCCCGGATTGTCTCATATATCTCAATCTCTGTCAGTCCAGCCGCCGATCCCTCCACCTCTTCCAGCACGAGTTCCACTCTTTCCGTCAGCTCCATTTCCGGTACTTTTATGACAGTACGGCTGCCGTCATGATTCAACTCCCCTGTATGTATTACACACCCATTTCCAAAGGTTATTTTTATTCTATGAATTATGCAGTCCTCATCTGGATTTTCAAATAAATGAATCTCTCTGATTCTTGCCTTTTTTTCTAATGTTACTACAATCTTCTTTTCAGCATCAGTTTTCTCAGGTATCCAAATGCCTGCATCATAAACCCACATTCCATGGATAATATCGGAACAGTCAACACACTTGAAATCATTCAGATAAGCCGCATTACCAGAGCTTGTTTCAATCTTTGCACGATAACTGAGACTCTCTGTTGGCCTTCTCCAATACACCATATCCAGATTGATGAACTGTATTGCCTTTAAATCTACACTCTGGGAACGGTACTTTTTTGCAGCCTTATATAAAATATTTTTCTTAAGTAAAGCTGTTTTACATTGATCTGGTACAGAAAAACGAATCCTCTCTTCCCATTTATCCAATGAATGGATATAATCCGTTCCATCTGCCTCATTCACAAGTTCCGTCACATTATTTTCACTGTAATAATCTGGATGTCCTTCCCATTTTCCATTATAAGCCTGTGCTTTTAACACAAGCGGATGATAAGATGTATCTTCTCTTAGCAGTTCTCCCAGAACTTCATCCACCATGAGCGACAATGCCAGATGATCCATATGATTATCCCAATCTGTTGTCACTAGAATAGACGGATAGAATTTCTGAATGACTGCCTTTATATCATTTTTATAATTTGCACGAGTATATGCATGGTGTACACCATATTCAGTCATTGCGAATTCTGGATGTTTATCTGTTCCGTAGGTACGGATGTTTCCATTATAAGAAGCAACGATTTCTTCCGGTACACTATTATACAAGTGTCTGGTCTGTGTTTGATCCCCATATCCTAAAAAGATAATATTTTCCGGCGCAACACCAAGTTCCCCCAATGCCTCCTCAGCCTCGCGGATTCTTATAATCCCTTCATGTCTGTAATAATCTCCGTTCGTGACAAACACAACTTTTATATTCATTTTCTGCTGTACCGCTCCATAAATCATTGCTCCCGCAATAGCAAGCTCATCATCCTCATGTGGCACAATTACCAGTAAATCTGTTTCTGTCATATCATCTCTCCACAGAATCTGTCTTTCTTTTACTTTCCATAAACACGTATCGCTGCATCATAACTTCTCTTTGCATAGTTCCGTTTCAGATCGTTTTTATTTGGAATAATTTTTCTGAATGTCTGTCTTAAAATCTTTTTATATTTATTCTCCTGTTTTGGTGCTTCTTTCTGTTTTATTTTCATATGATCTGCACCCATTTCCTTCATAATCATCTGCCACCCGGTCACATGCACGGTAAAAAGTTCCGGTCTTGCCTTATACGCCATAAGTACCAGTTGCTGGTCATCATCCACACAATCCAACATTAACAGTGCTTCCATTGCATTTCTTACCAATTTCCAGAAGGTCGGTACTAATTCCCTGGATAACCCATACATACATCCCATCACACAGTCATTTTGAAACTGAAGCGTCTCCATGCCAATCCTTGCATCCGGGTCATACAGACATGAAATATGGATTTTTCCATTAAAATCATAATTCCACAGAAAATCATAGTCCTTCTCATCACTGTAAGTAATTCCACCATGATCAAATCCAAAATCCATCCAGACCACATCTTCTGTCAGAAGTCCCTTTTCATAGGCATCATTCATAAAATAGTATTTCATCATCCACAGGTAATCATATTTTGGATTATTCGATGATGCTTCCGGCAGATATCGAAAATCCAGAAAGTCCTGATTTCTGGATGCTTTCTCCATTCTTGCAAGCAAATCCCCTTCTAATTCAAAGAGATTGTCCGTTGCCACGATAACTGTCTTATCTAATAAACCATACTCTGCACGAATTGCCTTGATTGTCTCTGCACTCTTTGAATCCGTATACACAATTAATTTATTCTGTATTCTTGCCCAACGTCTGAACTCATCAAAATACTTTGACGCTGTCCTTCTCAACTCTTCATTCTTATCCTGCCCTCTGCCAATATCAAAGAAGTCTGTTACCAGTGTTATTTCGCCCATTTCTGTTCCTTCCAAATTTAATTTATTCCTTAAGCCCCTATAACAATCATACCAAGAATTGGTATCTGATGCTCCCTGCATCGGATCACTTCCTGATACATATTATTGTATCTGGACTTTCTCATTTCTTCAATAAATACAACCTGTCCTATCTTCGCCAGTTCTTCAAGTGCCTCTGCATAATAACAGATTTCTCTGCCTGAAACTACCGTCAACCCTCTCTTTTCACACTCTGCCTTAATTTTTTCCAGTATTTCTGTCGAAGTTCCGGACAAATCACTTCCTGTAAGGTATACTTTCTGATTTTCTTTACAAGCAATTTTCATATTGGCACAGATTAATTCAACTTCCTGCTCCAGAGACATTTTACCGGATTTTCCATATCTCGCTCCAACGTACCACTTGTCAATTTTACCGCGTTTTCCATCTACACTGCTTCGGATTGTTCCAAGCACATCATTATGATAGAGTGCCTTAATTTCCGCTTCAGAACGCAAATTTCCTGAAAGCAGATATTTTAACAATATAAAAATAATTGCCAGTGCTATTCCAATTATTCCACCAATTATAAACTTTGATACACTAATGTGTACACTAATCTGCTCCGGCACATCTGATCCATTTGTTTCTTCTTCATTGCCTGTCTGTTCTGCACTATCCTCATTTTGCTCTGGCTGATTCTCTGTAAGTTCCACATAAAGCTCCAACTGATTACCATTCATCTTACTTTTAATTGTATCCAAGTGTTCGCCAAGATTCTTGATTGCCAATGCCGTATCATCCTGCAGCTGTGCAAGTTCCTGATCTACAATAATATTTGAACTTTCATTCACAAGTTCTAATTCATGTGCAGTAAAGTTTTCATCCATCCTCTGTGCATATGCACTAAGTCCCTTCTTCACATTCTCTGCAAGTTCTTTACAATCCGCTTCCCTGCTTCCACGAATACGTACTGTAAAGCCAGTCTCATAAGTTTCCTTCGCATATATTGTTTCATCTTTCCGGCTGTCACAGTCAATCATTTCCGATGCCAGTTCACCATACATAAGATAATCCTGATAAATTGCTGCAAGTTCTGCAGCATTTCCTTCATCACTCTGCACACGATACTGTAACAAAATTAAATTCTCTGCATACGGATTAACAGCCATTAATGGGGAGTTATCTGCATAATCGCTTTTCTCATCCAGCTGCTTTTTAATTGCGACTGCACCATAGACTTGATCCAAATCCTGTGCCCCAAGAGCTTCTTTCATTTCATGCACTGTTTTGGAGTATTCTTCTACAACTTCATCCGCTGTTGTATCTGCATTCCTGCTGTCTTTTATATACTGATAACCGCATAATAAAACGGCTCCTATTATCAGACAGATTGCAATAACTCTCCAATTTCTTACAATTTCCCATAAAAAATCTGTAATTTCCAGATCAACCTCTTTTCGCCTTGTCATATTTTGTTCATTCATTAATATTCCTCACCTTCTGCTCATATACCATGTGCCAAACCAACCCACAATACACGCATATTATAGCATATTTTGCCGGCAATACAAATTAGTGCCGGTACATACTGGAGATTATTTTCACTCCCAGATTATTGGAAAGGATTTTCGCAAGAATCCGTTCTTTACTATTGAAACCTGTCTTTACAGCTTCCTGTGGCAGTTTTCCTTCATATTCTTCCCCTTTTATATGAATATCTACTTTTTTTGCAATATCTGCGATATAATCATCCGACTGTTTCCTAAGATTTTCATTTTTTCTTACAGTCTGCTGCATTCCTGTATTACTCCGGCGATACCAGAATCCAATTATCGGCACATGAACCGGATGTTTTCCCGCTCTTAACAATTTCAGATAGAGTGCCCAGTCCTCATCGTAATGCTTCCATTTTTCCGGGAAGCATCCAACCTCCTCTAAATCACTCTTGCGAAACAGTGCTGCATTCACCAGTGTATTATTAAACGTCATTCGACCTGCCGAAAAGGGCTTACACCAGATATATCTCTGACTGCCAAATCCAACAAGATCTGTATAACTCCAAGCTGCATCTGGATACTCGTTCAATGCTTTATATAAAATTTCCAGATAAAACGGTTCTATTAAATCATCAGCATCCAAAAATGCTATGATGTCTGCCCTGCTGTTTTTTATCCCGTTGTTTTTTGCCACGGACTGTCCTTGATTTTTCTGATGAATTACACGGATACGGGCATCCTTTTTCCCATATTCCTCTAACAGCTCAACTGCAGATGGTCTTGAACTTCCATCGTCTACAATTATCCATTCAAACGCCTCCATACTCTGATTGACCACACAATAATATGTCTGTATGAAATTCTGCTCTGCATTGTAAAATGGTGTCACAATAGAAATATTTGGTTTTTCCACAGATTCTGTAATATTTGATTTCACCTGTGTTTTTCCCGGTTCTTCATCAAAAGAAAATTCTTCTATGACTCTCATTGTTCAATCCCTTTCTTAAGATATTCAACAGACTGCCTTCTGTAATTACAAAGTTTATCCCCCACATGAGTATAATCAATCCCATCTGCGTAGTTCATTGCATCTTCAGCCGTTATATGCCTTTCTTCCAAATTCAGAAATGCAAGCAGATTGCTGATACGTCCATTCTCTTTGTATACACTATAAAACTTTTTTTGAAAGAGAATGGAGAAAACCGTTCCGTGAAAAGAATTGGTAAATATCATTTCTGCATCACGAATATACGTCAGAAACTCTCTCGGTCCCGCATCAAAAATCATATTCTCACTTTTCATTTTCGGTGTTTTTTTATAATGTAACTCAATCAGTCGATATCCGAGCACTGCTGCCGCTTTTTCTGCGCATTTGCCCAACAACTCATCCTCTACCACAAAATAGGCAAATATGTATTTTTCCTTTACCAACGGCTCTTCATATAATAAATCCTCATAATCTGCCCTCTCTAAAAGAAGTGTCGGATCCACAACCGTAGTAACTTCTTTTCCTGTCAATTTCTCAACTACCCGTGCAAGTTTCTCTTCCCTTACGGATATATGTGCAAGACTCTTTAATGCCTGTTCAAAATAAGCCTGCTCCGCCTCAGGTATACTTCCGTTTGGCACACTCGCTGCATAGGAGATTTTCTTACACCCCGGTGCAAATTGTCCAAAATATGCCGGGTCAAAACCATGTGTCAGTTCCCTTGCCCATATCTGATCGCTTCCCAAAATATAAACATCGCACTGCTCCTTTGCTAAGTCATCCAGTGTCAGTTTCTTTTCCTGTCCGTCTAGCAGTTTCTCTCCTATAAATTTTTCAAATGCAGTCCACTGATTCTTCCATTCCCTCAATCCATAGAGGTTCTCACCCACTTCGTGAAATACCTTGCCCCATCTTGATGGCAGAATGTCTCTCTTCCAAAAATCAATATGAATGCCTTTTCGGTATAATCTCGCAATATAGGGATTCTGATAATTTAAAATCTTTGCCTTATATCCCATTCGGTTCAATTTTGTTTTCAATGCATACGCCTGTAATACTGCCCCATAATTATGCGCGTTATGAAACGTCAGAATTCCAATTTTTTTCTTTTCATCCATTATTTTCTTACCCTCGCCATAATTTTATTTTTCATAATACTTCTTTCCGTATGATTCAATAATACAAAAAAGTTAACAATACATCCAGCAACTCCCGCGATCACACATACTACAAAAAATGTTATCCAGTTGATCGGCAATACATATAGCCTTTTAATTCCAAAAAATGCGATCATCATAATAAATGTCGTTCCAATATACCTGAAAATAATTGGATAGAATGTATTCCATTTTATTTTCAAACATTTGCATGCATATAGCGGAACAAAAATCAGATTACCAAGAATTCCCGTCACCTTGCTGACACCTGCCACTGCATAAATTCCAAGTGATGTTGTATTCAAGTAAATGAATACAAGCAATACATTGGTAAAACTTATAATAAGCCAGAAGATAGAATTCACCTTTAGACGGTTCGTTATAAGAAATACATTGTTTAAGGATGTTGTCACCCCTGATACCATCAGACTCATCATAATGACTACAAGTAATGAGTAAATCAGGTTCACATCCTGATTTGGCACCCAAAGTTGTACAAAATATTTACCAAAAACAACAAGTACACAAAAAATAATATTGACAAAGAATGAGGAAAATTTCATGGAAAGTTTCAGTTCCTTTACCACCGCCTCTGTATCATCCTTTGCGTAGTACATTGTAAGATTCGGACTAAATAAATTAATGAGCGTATTCGTTAATGTCGAAATATACGTTGGAATCTGTTGCGCAATAGATAATTCCCCCATCAGGTATGCACTGATCCAGATATTCGTAATTACCAAATCCAATCCGTCTGAAAGAACCTGTGATAATCTGGATATGGAATTCCAGATTCCGGCACTGATAAGCTCTTTTACCTTGATCCAGTGAACATAACACATTTTCAATCGTATATCAGGTACAAGTAATCTTGTATAATACATGTTCATTACCAGTCCTACAAACGTACAAATACAGGTTACGATTCCAATATAGGCTACATTTGGAGGCAGCATACCAAATAACAGACACATTAAAAACACTCGCAATAATGCTGTCACAATATTGGCAATACTGCTTAAATATAATCTATTGGTAATAAAAGTTGCTACATTATATACCGTACTGATCAAAGTAATAATAAAATTAAACAGAATGAAGAAAAATAAAAGCTTTACAGAAGCTTGCAACTCAACCGGAATATCCAATAACTTCTCAGCATTTAAAATTGCCGGTACTGCAACTGCAAGAATTACTGGTATGATTGCTATATTAGCCATTAATACAGACGAGAAATACTCATTCGCTTCTTTCTTTTTCCCCTGATGATATTCGATTGTGATAAATCTTCCCGCTACTGAGTTCAGCGCTACCGTGAGAATTGTAATATAGTTAATTACATTATTTCCAAGACTTACAAACCCATATGCTTCTTCCCCTACCGTATCGGTCAGAAATGGTGTAAAGAAAAATGCGATGCCAAGTCCTACAACAAATGTCACAAAGCTTGCGATTGTATTTATGATAAGTGCCTTATCTTTTCCTAGTTCCTTCATGTTCAAAAACCTCTATATAATCTTCGTAAAATTTCTTTTTCGGAAATTCTTTCGCCTGCTCCAAAGATAACTCACTCATCTCTTTCCGCTTTTCTTTATCATCTGCCAACTGTATGATTGCAGCTTCCAGATTCGGAATAATATTATCTCTATCTATCCATACAGCCACATTTGAGGGGGCATACTCTATCATTCCACCGGATTTCGTAATAATAAGGGGCAGTCCGGAAAGCATTCCCTCAATAGCAATCAGACCCGCTGCCTCTTCCCACAGAGATGGAATAACCTGGATATCTGCCGACTGATAGTACCGATATAATTTCTGATTCTCAATATATCCGGTAAACTTCACACGCTCTCCGGCTTTCTCCACCAGTTTCTGTACTTCCTGCACATAAGGTGTCACCACATTACCGCCAAACCCAGCACTTCCTATCATGAGAAGTTTTATATCCGGCCGCTTTAAATTAATAACTGCCTGAAGTAACTCTCTCACACCTTTTACCTCTATAATTCTTCCACAGAAAAGCAGGATAGTATCGTCCCTCTTAAATCCAAATTCTCCCCGGATTCTTTCCCGCTCTTCCGGCGTGATCCTTTTCTTAAATTTATCCTCATTCACACAATTATATACTGTGTAAGCTTTTACATCTTTATCCTCAGTTGTCCGCATCCACTCTCTTGTTGCAAACTGACTGATTCCAATCACACTTCCGTAAATATGATCAATATATGGCTCGCACAAAAGGTGATGGTGAATATGAAGATATACATTCTCTTTTCCGAATTCCTGTGCAAAACGTTTGAATTCATGATATAATCCACCTTCTGCAACAATTGCATCCGGTCTGTATTCTTTCAGATAACGAAATACTCTGCGATAATAAGCAATATCAATCCATGTCTTGTTCTTAATAATCCGATTACTGTAACGTATCACACGATTGATCAGACGATCTGCCAATGTTGTCTTTGGAAGATATATAATTTTCGAATACTTATACTTCTCTGCAATCGCCCTCGCCTGCTCATTGTCCGCACAAAATACCATAAACTGTACCCGGTGTTCTATTTCGTTTTGTTCTACAAGTATGGTCAACAGTTCTTCAATTGCCCCACCCTTGACAGCTGGTACCGGACCTGCTTCCGGCAATACTAATGCTATTTTTTTCACTCATTTATCCTCTCATACGTCGTGATAATGTCCACAAATAGAAATCTGGTATATATACTTTCAGCCATCCTGAAATCTTCCGATGCCTGTCTTTTGTCTGCAAAAGTGCATTCTTATGTTCTCTTGCAAATTTTTTGCAATATTTGAATTCAGCTTTGTACTGTTTTTTCTTCTCTGGAGACAATGCAGCATATTTTTCAAATACCCTGCTTACACTGCACCCTATCAGATTAATATCTGCAAATTCCGGTGAGATTTTCGTTAATTTCTCATAACACAATTCTTCCACTCTCATAGCTTCCAGATATTTATCCTGAAATTCCTGCTTCATCGCACTTCCAGCATAAATCATATAATGATAAAATGGATATTGAATCAATGAAGCTCTCTCAAATTTTTCGGAACAAACCACATTCGTGTTAAACAATAAGTCCTCTGCCACTTTATATTCTTCAAACTGAATATTTTCAATTAAATCTTTGCGATATAACTTACACACCGGTCCCCACACAGTAAGCAGTGCAAGACCACTCTCTGTTTTGTTTTTTCCATGAATAATTGTACGTTCAGTTATAGTGCAGTTATCCTTTTCTTCCAGTTGATTTTCTTCCCGAAGCAAGCAGCATGCTACATCTGCATGATCTGCCTCAGCTAACCGATACAGACTTTCCAGCATATCTGCTTCAACCCAGTCATCTGCATCCAGAAACATCACATATTTTCCTGTTGCCAATTGTATTCCTTTATTTCTTGTTCTTGAAACACCTTGATTTTCCTGCTCATAAACCTGAATTCTGTTATCCTGTCGTGCCCATTTATGACAAACTGCAAGACTGTCATCTGTAGAACCGTCATCTATCAACAAAATTTGAAGATTTGTATAAGTTTGTCCACAAATACTCTCCAGTGTATGGGGCAGATATTTTTCAACATTGTATACAGGCACAACAATTGTTATTAAATCATTCATATATTTTCCTCATCTATCCGATCTTCTACACTCTTTCTCTTTGTAAAATGAATATCACCACTGCCATATCCATGAAGTACTACTCCAATCCAGTGTAAGAAAATGGAAAAAGCAAAAGCCAGAATACAAGTTGTAATTCCAAAAATCATATTATTAATCGTACCACCATCAAATAACAATTTGGTATATGGAACAGATAAAATACAAAGTGCCAATACATTTCTTTTCTTTAAGAAATATGTAAGACTTCCTTCTGCAATTGCAAATGGAATCAACATATTTATCACCGCACCAACTACTCCGAAATTTGCATAGCCTTCTGCAATAAGTCCAGGCTGTGCATAAGATGCTGAAATATATTTTGCCGAAAGAAGCGGCAGACTCACATATTCGAATCCGAAATATCCCGCAAAACTCTTCACGTAAGTAATTCCATGGAAAAAACCGTGTACCTTCACATGTTGGATAATATTACCTCCAAGCTCCGTCCAGACACCAAATAGCCTATAAACCTGTCTTACACATGAATCATAAATACTTTTGAAATTTGTAATCTCACTTAATATATTATAGCTCCTGTCATAATAGAGATTTAACTTCACCAATTCAGATACCATTCCATATGCCATAACAATAAAAATCCCGAAAATCAATAACGGAACTATCTTTTTTCCTTTTTTATAATTATCATTCACTGCCGCAAAGAGAAAGAAGATTAATAACAGTGGCATGATATATTGAATAAAAAGGAATCGATTAGTTCTTACCTGATAAAGGCAATATAAACCTCCTAAAAGACCACCCACTGTATACAAATTAAGATTTCCGTGTGTACATAAGAATCTGGCTGCAAAGTAACAGAAAACCGGAACATATAGCACAAGTCCAGCTGTCCCCAATCTAAAATTAAAAAACAAAATAACAATTCCCATTAAGAAAACAGTGATATCATCCGTTCTCTTATACCTTATAAAATCACTCTGTTTCACTTCATCTGTCGTCTGTTTCGCACATAACAGATATAGGAGTATTACTGCCATAATAATAAAGTATACTCCTACATAAAGTAGGAAGAAATCCTGTGGTTCCTGTACTCCCTCTCTTTCCATCTCCCTTAATCTGCTATCTGTAAAATACCCCGGGCATAAAACTCCGTCAATAAACACGTTAATCAGTATAAACAAATACCCTACACTGAATATTTTTCGCTTTTTCTCATAAAAAACAGACACTGCTAAAAACACCACTAACGATATCAAAAGCAATGCACACCTCTCCCAGATATGTCCATCTCCAACCATAACTTTTTTATCCAACAGAAGATTCAGACAGATAAATATCGTGACTGCGACCATCCCGGCTCGTGTCACCTGAAACATTTTTTTTGTCATACATACCGCTTTCCTAAACTCTTATCATTCATTAATACCATCACACATTTCACTGCAAGTTTCATGTTCTCTTTCCAATTATAGAGATATGGCTTTGCAAAAATTTTCCAGAAATACTTTCGAATATCTTTTTTCAATAATCTTTTTTCCGGTTCTTCCATAACTTGCCCATTCATTGCAAGATAAAGCACATTCCATGCCAGACAGCTCTGTATCACAGGTGCCAGAAGTTCTCTGTCTTCTTTTGTCTGAAAATAATCTATCCGCTCATGCCACATTTCAAAATAATCCATGCAATCCTGTTTTTTATAAGTAACTCCCATAATGGAATCTGCACGTTGTAGATAGTAGTATATATTCTCCGGAATACACACCACACATTCCTGATTCTCAAAAACAGATACAAACACATACTCATCTTCATAATGTCTTCCACATGGGAAACGCAGTTCTTTAAAAATTTTAGCATCATACAAAGCCCCCCATGCTGTAACTAGTACCCATTCACCCTGAAGCTCTTTTTTTATAATCTCTCTTCCCGTATAAAGCTCCTGCTTCTTATCCTGTGTCACACATATTTGCTCTGTAACTTTATTACTCTCATCTATTATTTGAATTCCGCAAACTGCAATTGATGCCCGATTCTGCTGTAATGCATCATACAGTTTACAGATATAATCCTCATCAATAAAATCATCTGAATCAACGAACGCCACATACTCTCCCTGCGCAATATCCAATCCGGCATTTCTTGCATCAGACAATCCACCATTTTTCTTATGTATCACTTTGATTCGATTGTCTTTGTTCTGATATTGGTCACAGATTGCCGGACACTCATCCGGAGACCCGTCATCTACCAAAATAATTTCCAAATTTCCATAACTCTGACGGAGTAACGAATCAACACAGATTGTAAGGTATTTTTCTACTTTATAGATTGGCACAATCACACTGATTAATGGTTTCATTTCATCTCCTCATACATTTCTTCTAATCGTCCTGCCTCCACACGGATATCAAATCCATGCTCTGCAAGCTCCTTCTCAAAACTTCGTCTTATCTTTCCGCTTTCTTTATAGCGTCCTGCCGCTCTTACCGCTGTCTTCGCCCATTCTGCCTTACTTTCCTCCAGCGACAGGAATGGACTGCCCATCACATCCACTTCTCTGGTGATCGTATCAGAAAACACACATGGCAGACCGCATGCCTGTGCTTCTACACCAGTCATTGGCAGCCCTTCGAATAAAGATGGCATGACCATGACATCCATTGCCTGATATAACTCTCCTGTGTTATCCACCATTCCAAATATTTTTACTGAATTTATCAACCCAAGTTGTTTTATTTTCTCCTCAATCTGTGGTCGAAGTTCGCCATCTCCCACCAGCCATAATACACTGTCTTTGTGGATTTTTCGTATCTCCGAAAAAATATCTACCAGATACATCTGGTTTTTCTGCTGACTGAAACGGCCTACATTTCCAATAACCAGTTTATCTTCTGCCTGATACTGTGTTCTGATCTTGCTTCTTGTCGCCTCGTTATAAGCATATTCTTCACAGCAAATCGCATTTTTCAACACAGTATAATCTTTTTTGCCAAAAAGAAACGCTCCTGCTGCCTGAGAGCATCCGATCCGATTGGTAATGTACTTCTGGGATATACTCCAAAGCATTCTATTCCGCACTGCTTTTCCTTTACTTTCCGCATATACAGTTGCATGGCTATGTACAATACGATGACTGATTCCATACTTTGCTGCAACCGGCAGGCATAAAAAAGCAATATAGGGTGCATGGAGATGAACAATATCATATTCACTGTGATGTTCCGAAAAAAACTGTTCAAAATATTTCCTTGTCTGTCTCATCTGTCTGCCGGACAATGCCGGATAAGTATAGACTCTTGAGCCAAGTTTTTTCACTTCTTTATCAAATGTCTCTTCCTGCTCTCCGAAGATCAGATAATCCATCTGGACACGTTCCATATTCATATGTCTCTGATAATTGAGCATCACTGTCCCGACACCGCCCACCGGGCGTTTTCCAATGATCTCCAGCACATGGGCTTCACGCATGATTTTTTTCCTCCATTTATGCCTTACCCTTTAAGCATTTATAGCATAATTTTCTTTACACAAAAGAATTTTTCTATGAATTTTTTCTTAGTTATTCAGATTTGCGCAAAAATCTCTTATAAGAGTACTCCTTCATCCACCCCGGCATCATGAGTACAACAAAAGTTCCAACCTGCGCCTTTATATATTCAAACGTATTTGTAATTCCCAACTCGTGCTGCTGTTTTCTAAGTTTTTGAAAATCCTTGTAATAAGCCCATCCACTTCTTCGCTTTACTAATCCCATGCTTGTTCTCGCCCGGACAAGTATATCTTCCATGTTCCTGAACTGATATCCCTGTGACAACATCCTGCTCCATAGCGAATAGTCCTCCAGAAATGGAAAATGTTTATAATTTCCCGCTTTTAAAATAGAATCTTTCCTATACATAACTGTCATGTGATTTAATGGATTACGCACTTTCACATACTCTAAAATTTCTTCCTGAGTCTTTGGCATATTCTTGACGCGGTCTATGGTTCCTTCATCATTAAATTCCCGGATAGCACCACCTACCACATCCACTTCAGGATGTGCTTCCATATATGCCTCCTCTTTCTCTAATCGATCCGGCATCGCAATATCATCTGTATCCATTCTTGCGATCAGATCATATTGGCATAATTCCACTCCTTTTGCCAGTGCACGACCAAGCTGAACATTCTGTTCCATGGCATGCACATGGAGATAATCACATTTTTTCTGATACTCCGCCACTACCTGATATAATTCCTGTGTCAGAGGTCCATCTTCGATCAGAAGAATTTCATCTGCGGTCCTCGTCTGAACTAATATACTTTCTAAGGACGCTCTTAAATATTCTGGATTTTCTTTTTTATAAACAGACATCAATACGGATATTTTACTCATATTCTATCTCCTTAGATTTTTTTATACTCTCCAGAAAATCCACCACTTCATACTCTCCCACTTCTTCAGGAAAGGATAGTTTCCGGTCATAGGTCAGGCTGCCAAAAACCTTTGAGAATATGTTAACTCTTCCGGCAAGCTTACCGATGATCCACTCGAATCCCGGAACGAGCCATATACTTCTTCCATAGCTTTCGGCGATCCGTGCTACCATATCTGATGTATTCACATATTGGCTGTTTTGTGGGCAATAGATACCATCTGCATCTCCTCTGATAATCCGATATAAGAACTCGCACAAATTCTCGATGTATATCATGCTTCTCTCATTGCTCACTCTCGGAAAAACAGGTATCTTGCCCGCCAGCTTCTCCAATGAAGCATAATTTCCGGTACAAGCTTTCCCATAAATCATTGGAGGTCTGATAACTGCTACTTTGAATGTATCACTTCTTTGCTCATATAAGTACCGTTCTGCGGCAAGCTTGCTTTTTCCATAAAAAGTAATCGGTGTACATTCTGTTTCTTCTGTAATCTGTCCCATTGTCATTCCATAAACACTCATCGTACTTAAAAAAACGAACTGACGAACCCGCTCAGCCTTTGCCTTATCCGCAAGTTCTTCTGTCAATTTTGTATTAACTGCATAATAGAGTGCCTCCATTTCCGGCTGTTCTTTCTGATGTACAATTGCAGCCACATGGAGGATCGTATCATATTTTGAAAAATCCATTTTCTTCCATTCTGAATTTCTCACAGAAACAAATGTAACATGCCATCGGTCTTCCAATGGCATGTTTCCATTTTTTTTCTCTATATACTGTTTGAATGAAGTGCCAACATAACTGTTGGTTCCGGTTATCAAAATCTGTTTTCCCATTATTTTCCCTCAAATAACCCAGCATGTCTTTTTATCCGCAGCTACTAGCTATTTATGCATTTCTCCGGTTCCACCTTCCACAACACCTTTGTGTGACAAAACTGCTGTGATCGTTCCAAAAAAGCACTTCAGATCCATTATGAATCCAAATTTTTTCACATACTCACCATCCAGTTTTGCCTTTACATCTATCTCCAACTCATCACGTCCGTTGATCTGCGCCCATCCGGTCAGTCCCGGCATTACATCATTCGCACCATACTTATCACGTTCTTCAATCAAATCATACTGATTCCACAAAGCTGGCCTTGGTCCAACAATACTCATCTTTCCCATAAGGATATTGATGATCTGCGGCAATTCATCCAGACTGCTTTTTCTTAAAAATTTCCCTACTCTTGTAATATACTGTTCCGGATCAGCCAGCATATGAGTTGGCATATCCTTTGGCGTATCAATTCTCATAGTTCTGAATTTGTAGATCATAAAGTGTGTCTTATGGATTCCAACCCTTTTCTGTTTAAAAAGGATTGGTCCTCTACTATCAATTTTAATCGCAATGCATAAAATCAAAAACAACCAGGATAACAGAATTAATGCCAGAGCAGATAATAAAATGTCAATTACCCTTTTCACTCCCATATAAATTTTCTGTGGAATTGTAAACTGTTTCATCTTTTTGATTCCTTTCATGTATCTGCAATTTATGCAAGCATCAGACAATAAATAGATATACCTGTGCCTATCAGCATTAAAAACGCTATAAGACTCTGATAATTCTCTAATTTCATGCTGCATCTCACTTTTTGGTTTATAAAAATGAGACTCAGTGGAAAGATCAGCGGCAAATAATATCTTGGTGATACTCCGTTAATTACCATCGACCCTACCGGTGTAAAATCCAGGTATAATGCCGTCCAGACCAGACATGCTGTTCCAAATATTAATACTGCATTCCATATTTTCATCATCAATATTTTTCTTTTCATCTGTGCATCATATGTTTTTTCTGTCATTCCAAAATCGGTCACAAATGTAAACAACATCGTAAGCAGTACTACAAAATATCCTATTCCATCATAGATTCCACGGTATGCAAAATTTGCAAGCACTTTGGAACCAATAAAATAAGATGCAAACGTTGTTCCAAGTGATTTCAACAAAACTCCTGTATACGTCAACGGATATCCCAAAATCATAGATAACTGACTTGTCTGGCTCGTATCTCCTCCACGGTAATCTCCTACCTCTGCTCCGCTTGTAACATTACCTATTAACGGCAGTATAAAGGACGCAAACATTAATATTAATAAGACAAAGATTCCTGCTTTAAACAGATTCTTTTGTCTCCTGCTATAAAACTTGTCCTTCGGCATAAGCCAATATAATGCCAAAAATGGAATATAGACCGCCTTTGAAAAGCATCCCACAACCATAGCAAGAATAGATACCATCGTCCGTTTTGTTTGAATTTTTTCTTCACTCAGGTACTCTGTTACAAACAATGCTATGCCCAACATTAAAAGTGCTATCACAAATGCATCATATGTAAATGACGAAAAAAGAAATACCGTTGTCGGCAGCAACCCAACACACATCAATGTACGTTTTCCATACTTGCTGAAACGAATCGCACACGTAACGACAGCTGTACAAAACAGTAAATTAAAAAACTTTCCTAAAAATACTGTTGCTACATAAGACAATCCCAGTGTTCTTCCTAATCCAAGTCCTAATATCTGTGGAAGATAAGCCCTTTGTCCATATCTGAGAAATCTACCTTTTTGTGATGATAATACAACGGTATCATTTGCCTGATTAAGCCATTCTCCTATCCATTGTTCTTCCTCTAACGTGTCCCCTGTTGGTACACGCATTTCTACATTCGACATCACAGCATCACTGTACTCCATATAATTCCATACCCAGGAGTCTGTATATGCTATATTATAATGAATCTGTTCATCCCATGAATCAAATGAATGATGTGCTGATAAGATAATCACCGTTCCTAATGCAACTGATACCATTGCGTACATCCATTCGGGTCTTTTTCCAAAAAAAGTACAATGAGAAACAAATAAGTAACTTAGCAACAATACTGAAAATACAAGCAGAAACTTTGCCCAGGAAAATACCGTGTGATTTACAAATATTATTGAATTTAACTTATCCGCATCTTTGTTTTCCACTGTCAATTTCAGGCTGTCAACTTTCTGATCTACCCAAACTGCAGATTTTCCAAGCAAAAATGATGCAGTATCTTCCAGTTCCATCACTTCTTTTTGTCCATATCCATCATAGAATGTCACTTCCATTCTGGAACTGATGTCCGTTTTGCTTTGATAAATCAAATAGATAGAGCTCACATATCTTCCATCAAATAAAAAATCATACGTTGTCTCTCCATCTTTATTCTCTGCCTTTTGTACTTCGCTCACCTGAAAAGTCTGCTCATATTTTTCGTTTTTAAACGAATTCCACTGTAATAATACCTGTTCTACAAATAACGATAGGAAAAATATTACAATAATTGCAATAAAATCTCTAAGATATATTTTTTTATTTTTTAGAATTTGTTTTATCTGTTCCATTTTCCTTTTTCCTATCAAGCTGCAAAATAAATCCCATTCCTGCAAGCACAAGAATTAAGATGACTTCCCATATTTTTTCCATATTAGATTCCCTGTTTTCTGGTTCTACCGATTCTGAATAGAGTATGTTGGCACCATCTTCTGCACCCATTCCCGTATATCATCCGGTTCTTCTACCACATGCTCTTTGATTTCTTCTAACTGTTTTAAAAACTTCTCTTCATCCATCTGTATTGGTTTGCCAATATGAATTAATTTATTGGCTGTTTCCTGCATGCCTTCTTCTTTCATGAGCATCTCTTCATACAATTTTTCGCCTGGTCTTAATCCTGTAAATACGATCTGGATGTCCTCGTCAGGTTTATGTCCTGAAAGAAGTATCAGGTTTCTTGCAAGATCTACAATCTTAACCGGTTCTCCCATATCCAGAACAAAGATTTCTCCCCCTTTTGCATAGGCTCCTGCCTGTAACACAAGAGATACTGCTTCCGGTATTGTCATAAAATAACGGATAATATCCGGGTGCGTAACAGTAACCGGTCCCCCTGCTTCAATCTGCTTCTTAAATAAAGGAATCACACTTCCGTTGCTTCCAAGTACATTACCAAATCGAACCGCTACATATTCTGTCTTAGAACGATTATTGTATGTCTGAATAATCATCTCACAGATTCTCTTGGTAGCGCCCATAATATTCGTTGGGTTTACTGCCTTATCTGTAGAAATCATGACAAAACGTTTTACATTGTATTTATCTGCGGCCTGAACCACTTTCCATGTTCCTAAAACATTATTTTTTACTGCTTCATTCGGGCTGTCTTCCATCAACGGTACATGTTTATGCGCTGCCGCATGATATACGATCTCCGGACGATATTTATCAAAAATCAGATCCATGCGCTTTGTATTTCTTACGGAAGCAATCAATACAACCAGATCGAGTTCAGGATAATTTCTCTTTAATTCCTGCTGAATATCGTATGTAGTATTTTCATAAATATCAACGATCACTAACTGTTTTGGATTGTGTGATGCAATCTGGCGGCATAACTCGCTGCCAATCGAACCACCTCCACCTGTAACCATAACTACCTTATCAGAAACATATCCCATAATGGAATCAAGATCAACCGTGATCGGATCACGTCCCAAAAGATCATTTACATCAACATCTTTTAATTTGCTGATACTGACATCCCCATTTACCAACTGATACATACCAGGTAAACGTTTTAATTCACAGCCGGTCTGTTTACAAATATCTAAAATTGCCTTTGTCTCTTTTGCACTCGCTGTCGGAATTGCAATAATGATCTCATCTACAAGATACTCATTTGCAATTTCTATGATATCATTTCTATCTCCAAGGACTTTGACACCATGCATATATTTTCCAATTTTGCTTTTATCATCATCCACAAAACCTACAATATGCATATTCACAAAACGACTGCCGGAAATTTCCTTGATAATTGAATTTCCTGCTTCTCCGGCACCTACTACAAGCACTCTCTTAAGATTCTTCTCATCCACTTTTTTTCCAAAAAAAGTTCTGACTGCCCGATAAGAATAGCGGCTGATAAACATAAACGCCAATAATAATGTTCCATAAATAAAATACCAGCTTCTAGGCAGCGGATACTCCTGATCTCTGTAATTCAGAAGAATCGTCACTGTATTGAGCAGCGTATCTACAATACATGCTGCTGCAAGATACAATAATTCGGTTACCCCTGCATATACCCAAAGGCTGCTATACAAACGAAATACATAAAATACAATAATCGCGATCACTAACGTTGCCGGCAATGAACTCCATACAACACCAATATAATACTTTGGTACAGCCGAAAGACTAAATTCAAATCTTACAATCAATGCCGTGATGCTTGTCAATATTACAATGCAAATATCCATCAGCACCATAAATATTCTCTTGATCCATAATGTTTTATCTAAGTTTTTCATAAGTCCGCCACTTTTCTCTATAAATTATTTTGCATATACTTCATAATGTTCTGTATTATAAATTTTACTAAATCCAATGCTATTAAAAAATTCAATATTGTCATACTCAGAATTAATAACCAGACAATTGCAGCCATAGGAATCTGTTTCCATCTGCAGCTGTTCCAGATTCTCCTGTGTAAAAGATAAACCTTCACCATAAATAACTGCAAATCTGGTATCATATTCACGAAGCTCGCCTGCCACCTGTTCCGGTGCAAGAACTCTTGGTTTTTCTACAAATTCCAACTGTTCAGCGATCTCCATGACTTCATTTGATATTTTATAACTATTCGTGATAAATTCCAAATGCTGCGACGTATAATTTAATCCCATCCCTGCCTGGAGCAGTAAAATATATATCACTATGACAATTATTTTTTCTTTCTTAGTGGGTATGTTTATCAGATAGTCTGTCATTACAACTCCAACAACAGCTACTATATTTAGTATTCCATAGACCATCCAATGATCTGTGTTCTGACCGCTCATATTTAGTATGCCATTTGCAATTCCCGGCGTCATCAGAAAAAGTATACCAAAAATCTCATATATTAACAAATTTCTTTGTCTTTTTTTATTTATAATCAAGAAATAAAATATTGCAACAAAAAGGAAAAAAACATTTGTTCCCATCCCATTGTAAGAAAAATATGCATTTTTAATGTCTTCCCACAACCCGGACATATTTATACCCCTTCCTTACAAACCAGACAAGAATCATCAGCAACATCATCAGGAACACATAAAACCAGCCTTTGTGATGTAACAATTGTGCCGCCGGATATAAAATAATAAATAATACTGCCTGCATCATAACCGGATGTTTTACACAATCGGATACTTTATTTTTTTCTCCTCCATACATGAAATTTAACATACGCATCACTTGTAAAAACGCATATGGAAGAATGCAGCATTCCAACATTACACTACCATTCCAACAGCTTCGGAATATGCCTGTCACCGGAGTTTCTACCGCTGTATATATTGGTACATAATAGATAATTTCTACAATTATTAAAAATACTGCCTGCATTTTTTCCTGCTTAAAAAAGAACTTTCCAATTTCCCAATAACAGCACATAAAAAATGGTAAAATGAATAATGGAAGTATTACCTTTATCAGCAATGCCGGATGTAATCCGGAAACCCATGCAGTGACCGCATATAGCATCTCATAAGGCGAAAATATCTTTTCCATCTGCGTGGCAGGATACTGTTCGCCAGTATATGGCTGATATATATATGCAGAATTGGTATCAATTGATGTCATTACTGTTTGTACTGTCTGCTCCATCTGTGGTTTTACGCAAACTACAGAAAACAATATTGCTATTGCGGTTACTACCATTGCAATTTTTACAGCTTTATGCCCACTTCCCGATTTTCTTTTATGTTTGAAACATCCAAGTATTGCTTTTTTATTTGCTAAAATGGATACCACACATATCGTAATCGTCGCAAGCAGCCAAACCATACTAAGTTTTTCTAATGTGCAGCCACGATATAAAAAAAGTACCGCAACACCCCAAAATATTCCAAGCATAATAACAAATCCATTTGCATATGTGCTTGATATATTTCTCTTTTTTACACCTGCTGCTGCATCTATCAATGCACCTGCTAACCATGGTACTAAAAAAAACAAATAAATTACCAGCAATATTCCTGCTGCATTTTTCATTCATTTTCTCCTAACACTTTATCGACTTTGCGTTCTAATAAAGTTTTATATACTTTCGTTCCCTTAATATACTCCAGTTCGTTTTCTACTTTGTTCATATGACATTTTAACTCACTAAGTGCACTGAGTATCGGATTATCCTGCAACCCTGCTTCCCTGATTCTAAATGCAATTTTTACCTCTCTTACATTATTTTCCCATTGATTTTCAAATATGATCTGTGGATCTTCCGATGCAAATATAAAATCATGATCTTTTGTTATGATGGCATTGTGCCGATAATGTTCAATTTCATATTCATTGTTATCTTTTGTCACAATTTGCACCTTGAGATTTTGCAAAACACATGAAACATTTAATGGATCCAATCGTATTTCTGATACATACTGTGTGAATTCAATCGGAATATTCAATTTTACATTCTGTCCTATAATATGATTTGTAATTGCCTTGTCTTCAAGATAGTTTGTTCCATCATTTAAGAACACCTGTAAGAATAAGTTTTCCTCCGGAAGCAGTTTTTTCACATCGTATACTTCTTTTTTGTAAGCAATAAGGCTTGCGTTATAGCCATTTTTCCCACCATATACATATTGATTAAATGCTTCATTCATATTTTCAAATATAACAATTTCTTCTTCCGTAATATCAAAGCAATCATAAATTTCATTGATTGTCATGATATCTTTCATAGCACTGCCATTTCTGGTATAAAAAGCAGACACCGCACGATATATTACAAATTTCACTGGAATTGGAAATGAAAATACCCATTCATAATCAATAATTTTATATTTGCTGTCAGTCTGATCTTTTATGATATTATCAAAGCTCATATCGATATTCATTTCTTTTCCACATTCCATCTCATCTGGGAAAGAAACTTCGCCAAACACCTGTACAAATTGTGCATCCGGCATAAATGTTCTTCTTTCTATATTAACATTGCTTCTTATGATTCCATCATACATTCGAAGCAAAGAAAGAAATCTTACTTCGTCTTTATCCTCAAGAGCCTCCAACATTGTATTGCAAAGACTCTCCCCGGTTAAAAATTCAAAAGCGATCTCGTTTTCTGAAATCAGTTTGGATGGACACAGGATACCTTCATCCTTATTTTTTTCATAATAATCAGACATCTTCCTGATATGTGCTACTCCGTCTTTTGCCAATGCTCTTTTTACAACCAGTCTCTGTTCCCCATCCTTCATTATGTAGGTTTCTATCTGAAACTGTTTTCTTCTCTCTTTTGTAATTTTTGAGTAAATTTTCTTCAAGATATCACCTCACACTATTTTGTAACTTCTATAAAGAACGAATTTGCAAAAAATTCAAATTTTTTTTCTTTTAAAAGATTTGCATAGACTCTGTTTTCGTTAAAAAGCATCATTCTTGTATTATCGAAAGTATCTAAACCTATATTAAGATCATCTTCTCGTGGAAGGTACTCATCAGAAAAAATCTGTACAGGGAATTTATAATCCGGAAACGGATAATAAAATTCTGCTTTCCCATATCCAGCATCTGTAATTATTTTCTTTAACGCCTCTTTACTAAAAGTTCTCACTTTACTATCTGTATCAATATAACCTTCCAAACCATCAAAAAATTTTCCAGTATGGTCTTCTCTGGAGCCTGCCCAATATTTCAATCCAAATTTATTTTCAATAGCAATCAGCAGTTTTCCATCTTCTTTCAAATATCCACTGATTTTTTTTAAAAAGGCTTCAAATGGATGTTCATCATCCGTGTAATAACCGGCATATTCCAATACTCCGATCAATGTAATATAATCATACTTTTCTTTCAAAACAACATCATTGAAATTTCCAACCATAATTGTAAGATTATCGTATTCTTTATTACGGTTTGCATTAATTAATGATCTGCGTTTAGAAAGATCTACACTTGTCACATGCTTTGCATTTCTGCAAAGTACTCCACTGATAGCTCCACATCCTGCCCCAATTTCAAGTACAGATGCATCTTTTTTAAAAGGATACCACTCCAATATATTTTGTCTGACAGGTGAAAAATGATATAACACTGGCCACCGGTCATCTTCTGCAAGTATCTTCTCTACGTCTGGTTCTTCCATAATAAGCTGTAACAGATCATTCTCGATGTCCCCGTCACTATATTGATCCTGTCCATTATAAAATGTATAATCTAACGTTACTTTTCCAATCTGCTCTGTCATAGAACCTCTTTTCTATAGTTATCTACAACTATTATTTTTTACCCAAGAATCTCCTTGATATCCTTTATAAAATCAAATACATGCTCATTTTTTACATATAATGGATTCGCTGTCACATGTTCTACCTGCGGTCTGTAAGCTTTACAGATTTCAGTCAGATGTGTTGCAATGTTCATTGGACTGATATTATCCAGTGATACCATGTTATCATTGAAATCCTTAAGATCTTTATTCGCATAAGTATTCGTGATCGTCTTTACATCAAATACCGACATCTCAAGTGGCGGATAACTTGGATGTGGTGAACACATCAGTGAAATTCCTGCGTAAGTTTCCTGCAAAGTCCGCGCATATTCTTCAATTGTAAGCTTTCCAACGGAGACAAGCTCTTTGCCGTTTCCAAGCGGAATTGAACGGTGCATCTCCCCTGCCGAAAGAATCTCCCATTCCTCAATATCCGGCTGCATCATCACCCATTTTTTCAGAGCCGCTACTACAAGGTTAAATGCATTACGCTCCGTACCTGGACGTCCATAAACAAGAATCTGTTTTTTCTTATCAACCTGTGCAGGCATTTGCTCTAACGCTTTTCTTAATCCATCATTTAAGACAGGATCAAATGCAAAGCTATGCGTAAAATGGTAATGATTTTCATCGAAGAATTCTTTCAACAACATACTGTTAAAAATTGCAATTGTTGGATAATCACTTTTGTAGGTAGAATCTGCAAGCAGGTACTTCGTAGACCAGGAGTAAAATCCTGGCTCATAATCCTGAATAAAATAGAGAAAAATATTTGGTTTGATTCCAAATGTATTTTCAAATCCAACATAAGCATCCTGACAACAATACGCTGTCCACCAGCCAGTAAATAAGAAATAGTCATTCTCTGACACTGGAATACTGCGGTTAAAACGATTGCTGTATGGAATAATCTGTTTTGCAACGAGAGAATCATCTTCTGCTTTTACAAATGTATACTCATCGGAATATTTTTTAATGGCTGCTTTGTCTGGCTCTGCGTCTACTAAAATAATACGTGCATCATAGCCTAATGCTTTCACTAAAGTATCGAAAAACTTCAGTGCAGTTGAGATTCCACCAAAGACATGCTCTGCATTGATAGACGGAACCAGAAGGTTCATTCTGCGGTTCGGATATTCTATCTTACGGAAAGTGTATGGTGTAATTTCATATACATTCGTATCCAATTGTGGAAGTCCGGTTTCTCTTTTTCTCTTCAGAAGCATTTTTTCCTCCTGCTCTTTGACAGTCTGCTGCACCGCGGCACAAATTTTGGGCTGACAACAATAATAATCAAGATTTCTATTATAATATGGATCTCCGTTTTTCCGGTAGGTCTTATACATCTGATCCGACAAATCAAAGTCAATCTGTGGGATTTTACTTGCATCCCTGCTCTTAGATTCATAATGATACAGACGAACATTTGGATCGTAGATATTCACGAGTCCATGCTGGTTTGCACGAAGTGCAAGTTCAATATCGCTTCCACATACAATGAATTTCTCATCAAATCCACCGATTTTCTCAATTGTCGCCTTCGAAACTGCAAGGCAGGCTCCCGTTACCGCCGAAACATTTCTTGTTACCATCGGTGACACAAATGGCGATCCATAGTGCTGCGGTTTCATTCCCTTGAATACATGATCAGCCCAGCCACCCATTCCAATAACTACTCCTGCATGCTGGATCGTATTATCTTCATATAAAAGCAATCCACCGACAACACCAACATCTTTTCGTATAGCTTTCTCTACCAGTCTTGTAAGCCATTCCGGTTCAATAACTTCTACATCATTATTCAAACATACATAGACATCTCCGGTTGCGAACTTCATTCCATAATTATTAAGCCTTGACCAGTTAAACTCAAACGCCGCATCTTTCACGATGACATTGTCATGTTCTTCTTTCACCTTCTTCAGATAAGTAAAAGTCTCTTCCTTCTCAGAATTGTTATTTAAAATAATAATTTCAAAATTTTTATAAGTTGTCTTCGCATAAATACTGTCAATTGCAGCCTTTAACAAATCTGCATGATCTTTAATTGGAATAATAATGGAAACCTTCGGTTCCTCATTCATGTGATATCTCACATCATAGACAAACAAATTCTCTGTCTCATTTGCAGTCGCTGCTCCTTTGCCATAAACACGGTCTAAATGTTCCTGAATCGCATTAAGTCCTGCTGTCTGTGCATATGGCTTTGACTCCGGGTTGGCTGCTGTGGAGCTCGGAAGATCTCTCCAATGATAAAGTATCTCAGGGACATGTCCAATCTTGTCCGTCATCTCTGTCATTCGAAGTAACAGATCATAATCCTGGCTTCCGTTGAACTCACCGCGAAATCCACCCACTTTTTCAAATAAGGACTTCTTGAATCCAATCAAATGTCCTAAATACATCTGGCTCAGGAAAAGATCCGGAGACCAGTCAGGTTTACATAATGGATCTCTCGTTTTTCCTTTCGCATCAATAATATCCATATCGCTGTATATGATCTCAGAACCTTCTTTTTTTATCTTCTGATAAAATTCATGTAATGCAGACGGTGCAAGCTCATCATCATTATCCATAAGAAGGATATACTCTCCGGATGCAAGCGCTGCTGCCGCATTGGTTGCTCCTGAAATCCCCTGATTTTTTTCTAATAATTTAATTTTAATCCGGCTATTTTTCATTGCAGATAAGTGCTCTCTTACCTCCTGCTTTGTAGAACAGTCATCTGCAATGCAAATCTCCCAGTTTTTGTAATTCTGCTTTTCTATAGATTCAATCGCCTTATCAAGCCACTTAATTTCTACATTATATACAGGCATTACAATGGAAAAAAGAATCTCTCCACTATAATTTTTTAATTTTTCTTTCTTCACTCTGCCGTATCCAGGTTCATAATTTACACTGGCAGATAAACGCTGTTTAAAGATTTCCGGTCCCTGATTTTTTAAAACTTTTAATCCTTTTTTTATTTTCTGAGGATTTCTTACTCCCTCTTTTATAATTGCTGCAAGCTTCTGTGTTCTTCCCATAATGCTCCTTTTTATATACAGCGATTCCTATCATCGCTGATTTTACTCGCTGTTCGCCTTCCCATAGCCTACTCTTCATTACAACTTACTATCGAGTTCAAATCAAAATACCCAACAGTAACTTTTTTAGATAAAACCTGTATACAACAAATATCATATAATCTGTGATGAACTTCTAATTCGTCACCATTATATCCTGTACATCCTAACTGTAGCAGATACTGTCCTTTTTGAAATGGCAATTTTTGTCTGAATGATACTGTAAGTGTCGTCCCTGCCTCTATCAGTCCAGGCTCTAACCCTTCAATAAGTGAATTGGTTCCGGTAAGATCTGTTCCCTTTAAATCCCGGATTGTAAATGCAAAAATTGGATTTAGCACATCCTCATGAAACTGTACCTTTAATTTCAAAACACACTCTTCGAATTTAGAAACAGTATTCGTAATCTTTCCTGTTGCATCGAAAATTCCAAAGTCAATAATCTCTGCCTTTTTATCGCCATACTCCTGCTTATCCGGATTTAAAATCATGGATTCTTTCCATGCAACTCCTTCTATTGCTGCATGACCGTCTTCTTTTTTGGGGCTGTCTTCCATCTTTGATTCTGCCATTACCCTTTTGTAAAGATCGATCATGTCCTTTGGTTTACCCTCTGCAAGCTTTACTCCTTTATTCAAAAGGACAACTCTGTCACAGTATTTTCCAATGCTCCCCAGATCATGGCTAACAAAAAGAATGGTCTTTCCCATTTTCTTAAATTCTTCAAATTTGTGATAACATTTCGTCTGAAAAAATACATCCCCAACCGAAAGTGCTTCATCGACAATAAGGATTTCCGGCTCAATATTGATTGCAACTGCAAATGCAAGACGTACAAACATACCGCTGGAATATGTTTTGACCGGCTGATTTACAAAATCACCAATATCCGCAAAATCTAAAATATCCTGCAGCTTTTCATCTATCTCTTCTTTGGTAAAACCAATCATGGTTCCATTCAGATAAATATTTTCAATTCCGGTATATTCCATATTAAATCCGGCGCCAAGTTCTAACAACGCAGAAATACGCCCATTTACTTTGACTTCCCCATCGGTTGGATTCAAAACTCCAGTGATGATCTTTAAAATTGTAGATTTTCCTGAACCATTTGTTCCAATAATGCCAACTGTCTCTCCCTGACCAACCTGAAAAGATACATCATTCAATGCGTAATGCTCTTTTCCAAGTGGTTTTTTTGAAAATCCTAATGCATCTTTCAAGCGATCCCGGTTTCTGTCATATAATTTATATATTTTTTTTACATGTTCTACTGAAATTGCGATGTTATCCATGCAGTTACCTTTCTATAACACATCTGCAAAATGTGGCTTTAATTTTTTGAATATTTTTGTCCCGATTATGAATAATACAATTGTAAGAATCCAATAATAAATTGTCATGCCTGGTTGTTCCCAAAATCCAGCCTTATTGATCAAAGAATCCCTATATCCTGCCACAATATAATACATTGGATTTAACTTTAAAATTGTAATCAGAATCGGATTCAATTCCATCCCATCAATATTCCACATAATTGGTGTCATCCAGACACCTATCTGCAAAATAATGTTAATGATCTGTCCAAGATCTTTGAAAAATACTACTATTGCAGATGTTGCATATATCAGTCCTAATAAAAGGATCATCATCGCAAAGGTATAATATAACATTTGCAATGTATACAAATCCGGATAATACCCATAACACGCATATAAAATAATTGTAAATGCAATAAAAAACAAATGCACAAACAAAGCTGATATCAATTTAATAATTGGTAAGATATCAATCTGGAATACTACCTTTTTTACCAGATAGCTATACTCCATCAGCGCATTTGTTCCCCCACTGAGCACCTCCTGAAAGAAAAACCACGGTACAAGTCCTGCTATCAGCCACAAAACAAAAGGTGCTGTAATTCCTGATCTGAGATTAATACCGCTTGCATGCATTCCTTTTTCAAATACAAACCAATATACCAATACTGTTACAATCGGCTGGACAAAAGCCCAGATGATTCCCAGATAGGATCCTGCAAATCTGGTTTTAAAATCATTCTTTGACAAGTCCCATATTAATTTTCGATTACTTATTATTTCTTTCAGCATATTGGCTTGTTTTATTTCCGTTGGCATGCTTTTCCTCTAACTTTCATTCTCTTAAGCTATAACTTATTTACGGTTTTTGACATATTCTGAGATTCCACTCCATACTTTATCCTTATCAGATAATGTAAGATCCGCCTCAGTCATTCCTTCCGGCATCGGCCATTCCACACCGATCTCCGGGTCTTTCCACAACAGTCCGCCCTCATCATTTGGATGATAAAAATCTGTTACCTTATAACAGAATTCTGCATAATCGGACAATACGATAAATCCATGCGCAAATCCCTTCGGAATAAAGAACTGTTTCTTATTCTCTGCGGATAAAGTCACACCAAACCATTTACCAAATGTCTCTGACCCTTCGCGCAGATCGACTGCAACGTCAAACACCTCTCCATTTACCACACGTACCAACTTGTCCTGTGGATAATTAATCTGGAAATGCAATCCTCTTAATACGCCTTTTTTGGATGCAGACTGATTATCCTGTACAAATTCGCAGTCAATTCCTGCCTCTTTAAAATCGTTGTAATTATAAGTCTCCATAAAATATCCACGGGCATCCCCAAATACGGCCGGCTCGATCACTTTTAATCCTGCAATTCCATTGCAATTGTCTGTTACTTTTATTTTTCCCATTTTCCATACTTCCTTTTCGAATTTTTTCATTTTTATTCATAGATGAAAATAAAGAATTTATAATCCCTCTGCGATTTCCATCAGATATTTTCCATAGTCTGTTTTCAACAAAGGTTGTGCAAGTTTCACAAGCTGCTCTTTGTCAATGAATCCACGCTTGTAAGCAATTTCCTCGATACAGGAGATATATAATCCCTGGCGTTTCTGGAATGCTGACACGAAATCTGCCGCAGCAAGAAGCATGTCATGATTTCCTGTGTCTAACCAGGCAAATCCTCTTCCCAATGTTTCAACATTTAAAGTTCCACGGTTCAGATATTCATTATTTACGCTTGTGATCTCTATCTCACCCCTTGCGGATGGTTTTACATTCTTAGCAATCTCAACTACATCATTGTCATAGAAATAGAGTCCCGGTACTGCATAGTTTGACTTCGGATTTTCCGGTTTTTCCTCGATGGACAGTGCTTTTCCATTCTCATCAAATTCTACAACCCCATATTCTCTCGGATCTCTTACATAATAGCCAAAAATGGTTGCACCGGCTTCATTTTCTGTACGCTCTGCTGCACTCCGAAGAACTTTTGAGAAACTCTGTCCGTAAAAAATATTGTCTCCTAATACCAATGCCACTGCATCTTTTCCAATAAATTTTTCGCCGATAATAAATGCATCAGCAAGTCCTCTTGGCTGTTCCTGTACCGCATACTCAAATCTCATTCCAAGCTGTGATCCATCCCCTAATAACTCCTCAAACACCGGCAGATCCCTTGGTGTAGAAATAATCAGTACTTCTCTGATTCCAGCAAGCATTAAAGTTGATAAAGGATAGTAAATCATTGGTTTATCATAAACCGGCATGATCTGCTTTGAAATTGCTTTTGTCAATGGATATAAACGTGTTCCGGATCCTCCGGCTAAAATAATTCCTTTCATTCTTCATCCTCCTGAAAAAAAATTCAATTTATCACTTTTTGGTAAAACGCAAACAAGCAGTATCATCCGACCTACGGACGGTACTGCTATTTGTGCTATTATTATTTTCCCTGATACATATCTTCATAATATTTCTGATAATCACCACTGGTAACGTTGTTCATCCAGTCTTCATGTTCTAAATACCAGGCGATGGTCTTCTTAATTCCATCCTTGAACATCGTCTCCGGTTCCCAGCCTATCTCAGCTTTTATCTTGTCAGGTGCGATTGCATATCTGCGATCGTGTCCCTTGCGATCCTCTACATATGTGATCAAATCCTTGCTTACATTTGCTTTTCTTGGATCAGTATCAGGAAGAATTTCCTGTAGAGTCTCAATGATAATATTGATAATCTCAATATTACGCTTTTCATTATGTCCGCCAATATTGTAAGACTCACCAAGCTTTCCATGTTCCTGAACCATGTCGATTCCCTTTGCATGATCATCTACATATAACCAGTCACGGATATTCAATCCATCTCCGTACACCGGTAATTTCTTTCCGTGCAAAGCATTGTTAATAATTAATGGAATCAACTTCTCCGGGAACTGATATGGTCCATAATTATTAGATGTATTCGTCACATTAGCTGGAAAATGATACGTATCAATATAAGCCTTCACTAACATATCAGAAGACGCTTTACTAGCGGAATATGGACTGTGTGGCTGATATGGAGTTGTCTCATAAAAATAGCTTTTTCCATCATCAGGAAGTGAACCATATACTTCATCTGTCGATACATGAAGAAACTTTTTACCAGTTTTAAAACTGCCATCTGGCAGCTCCCATGCTTTTTTTGCACAATTAAGCATAACTGCTGTTCCAAGAACATTTGTCTTGACAAAAACTTCCGGATTTTTAATACTTCTGTCAACATGACTTTCTGCCGCGAAATGCACAACACGGTCAATATCATTTTCTTCAAAGATCTTCATGATAGCATCCTTGTCCGTGATGTCCGCTTTAATGAAAGTGTAATTATCTCTATTTTCAATATCTTTTAAATTCTCCAGATTACCTGCATATGTCAATGCATCTACATTGATAATTCTGATTTCATTATCATATTTGCGAAACATATAATGAATGTAGTTCGATCCAATAAATCCAGCTCCTCCAGTTACCAAATAAGTTCTCATTCCGAGATCCTCCTATCATCACAATTATTTGCCATTTTACCATATTTTATATACTAAGACAAGTTTTACACATCTTAGGATTTTATTAACTATTTCAGCTCTGCCATATAAACATCCAATGCGTCTTTCCAGTCAGCCATCTGATAACCATCCGCTAATCTCATCATATAATTATCCAGAATAGAATATGCCGGACGGTCAGCCGCTGCCGGATTCATCTGTTTATACTGCTTACTTGTTACATGATTTACCTTTGTGCTTTTTCCTGCTCTTTTGAAAATTTCCTCTGTAAAGTCCGCCCAGTTTGTATCTCCCTCGCAGGTAGCATGATACAGACCATAATTTTCCGTTCCCTCAAAATGATGGATTGCCTTTGCAAGCTCTACTGCACTTGTTGGCGATCCAAGCTGATCGCAGACAACACTCACTTCATCATGAGTCTCCGAAAGGTTCAGCATAGTTTTTACAAAGTTTTTTCCATCTCCATATAACCAGGCTGTACGAAAAATAAAGAAATGGTTTGAAAACTGTTGAACAAACTTCTCTCCCTCGAGCTTTGTTTTACCATAAGCACTCACCGGATTCGGTGCATCAAATTCAGTATATGGTTTTGTACCATTTCCTTCAAAAACATAATCTGTTGAAACATGAATCATCTTTGCGCCAACTGCCTCTGCTGCAATGCTTAAGTTTCTTGGACCCAAAGCATTGATACGATAGGCTGCATCCCACTGCTTCTCACATGCATCAACATTTGTATGGGCCGCACAGTTAATGATCACTTCTGGCTGTTCTGCACGTACAAGTGATAATACCTGCTCAATTTTTGTAATGTCAAGTGCTGTCACACCTTCCCCTTCCACTACATCTGTATTAATAAATGTCACATCACTTCCTGCGTATTCCTTATTGATCGCACGACCAAGCTGTCCATTACATCCTGTTACCAAAATCTTTTTACTCATTCTCTTCATTCCCTCTTTCTTTTTATAAAATTTTCCATCTTTTATCACACTTCAGTTTTCTTCTTCCTGTCCTTTACGACACAGGATGTTATTATTAAAAATACTATAAATACTACTCCAAACGAAAGGGTACAACTCAGTGCCGCTCCCAGCATTCCAAGACTCTTTACGAAACCCGATCCCAGAAATACTGCAAATATAAGTCCGGCTCCATATCCCAGCAATAAAAAAATCTGTTTTCCCGTAACTGTTACCACATAATAGAGACAATATACATAGGCATTCAGTCCTCCGCATATCATAATGATCACCAATTCCATTCGATATGCCCTCAGATCAACTCCATACACAAGAGATAATATTGGTATTCCCAAAAGATACGCACCCACACATGCTGCAATCGTAAGTGCACCAATTAAAATCATCATTTTTTTCACAATGTCTGTAAACTCTTTTATATTTTCCCCTTCCCAATCTCTGGCAAGATCTGTAAGAAGTGGCCGGAATACAAAAAGGCTTAATAAATTGATCACAAATGCAGGCATAAATAAAATATTATAGCTGTTCTGAACCGTCTCATCGTAATATGTGTTAATCGCATATTTGGGTGCATTGTTCAGATAATTCATAATAAAAGATGACACAAACAATGGCCAGCATGCATTATAAATACCTAAAATCCCTCTCCATTCAAGATGCACCGGTGTTGGTTCAAAGTATTTTTTCATATGTAAATCATAAAACAGCATAATAACCAGTGATGTTAATGTAAGTGTCATAGCCGCATATAACAGGTTGTCTGTTAACCATAATATAATTGTAAATGTAATGGTTGAAATTCCGCTCCGCATTAACATCTCTTTTCCGGAAATATCAATGCGTTCTCTCTGTTGGAATAGTCCACTATATACATCTGCCACAGCCTCTACCATTCGATACCCCAGAATCCAAAACACGGTAAGTGCTTCTACTCCAGTATAACCATTCACAGCAATATAGCCTATCATGCAGATCAGCATAATAATACAATTGAACATTCTGCTGGTAAAATATTGATTAAATGTAAATTTATTTTTTATATCCGTCGACTGAACTGGTCTGATTTCAAATCCACCGACAGAAAACAAAAGCTGCGCTGTAGAATACGCCAATGCAAAAAATCCACCCCTGCTCTCTCCGCTAATCCGGTTAACGATAATCAACAGAAGCATAGAGGAAAGTGAATTGCAAAGACTTCCAGCCATATTCCACATAAATTTCTTCTTTGCTGTTGTTTCCTTCATTTATTTCTGTTCCCTTTTTTCTTTCTCATCAATTGCAATCTTCTGTACTAATTCTTTTACTTTATTGTCCAGTTTAGAAATGTCCATAGTGAGTTGAAAACATTTGACAAGTAATATAAATATAATCAAAAGAAATATGAAATTAGTTGTGGAATATACGCCTACCAACTCTGACAACCAATCTGCAATCTGTGGAAAAATACTAAACAAAACGAGCATTATCGCAAACAATGTCCAAAAAATAGAATACTCTATCTGTAATTTTTCCTGTTTTACTTTTTTGCACATATAAAGCAATGTAAAAACAGATACGATAATCAATGTAATTCGAAATGCTATCGACATTCTTTTCTCCTTTATCCTGTCTATTTTGTAAAATCCACTTTCTTTTTATTGCGAAAGTTCTGTATTAATAATATAGATATCAACATTCTGGCCATATATTTTGCAGCATTGACGGCATTAAGATAACTTTGTCCGGCAATTCTTTCATCCATCTTTGCCTGTATTTCTGCCACTTTTGCTCCCATTTTAATCAAATACGATACGGTATCCGGTTCCGGTCCAAAATTTATGTTGTTTGCCAATACTTCTATTAATTTTTTATTATACATACGCATTCCAGATGTCGGATCCATGATTTTTGCACCTGAAGTAAGTCTGATCGCAGTGGTGATCAATCTGCTTCCAATCATCCTTGCTGTAGCCGGTTTCTTTTCTTCAACAAATCTGGATGCGATCACAATATCATTTCCTTCTTCTATTTTCCGGATCATTGCTGCAATATATTCCGGTCTGTGCTGTCCATCTGCATCAAACTGTACTGCGCAATCATATCCCTTTTGATATGCATATTTCATACCAGTCTGAAATCCACCTGCAAGTCCTAAATTTACCGGAAGATCTATAATATTGTAATGATTTGAATGGCATATCTCAGATGTTTTATCCATTGATCCATCATTAATCACCACATAATCATACTCTGGATAATTTTCTGTCAAATGCTTCACCACACGTTCTATATTGTCTTGTTCGTTGTATGCCGGAATGATGATCAATACTTTCATTCTTTCTCCCCATTCATGTCTTTTGCAATCTGCATAACCTTTTCAGCAGTGGCATCCCACGTGAAATATTTTACTAATCTGTCATAACTTTTACATTCTGCCTGTGTTCGGTATGCATCATCTTCTATTACTTTTTCCAAATTTTTCTGAATTGATTCAACTGTATTATCTCTCATGATAATTCCATACTGTTCATCTACAAGTAACTCTTTCGCTCCCCCCTGATAGGTTGTTATCACAAAACACTTACATGCCACAGCCTCCAGGACAGAAGTTGGAAAACCTTCTGAATCCGATGGCAGGCAAAATATATCTGACGCATCCAAAATTTTAACAATATGTTCAAAATCAACTTGTCCGGTCAATATGATATACGGATCTGACATTTCTATCAATTCCTGATATAATATACCATCCCCTGCAATCATTAAATAAACTGGTGCCTGTCCTTTTTTTGTCCTGCTTATATTTATCTTTTTTACCGCTGATACAAGCTGTTTAATTCCTTTTTCCGGAATTAATCTGCCAGTAAAAGAAATTACTTTTGCTTCATTCGGAATCTCATATTCCTTCCGATAATCAATGTCAGACTCTTTTAAAATCCGCTGAAATTCTTCGATTTCAACCGCATTATATAGTGTTCCCTTTGATTTGATATGGAAATGTCCGCTCCACTCACAACAGGCTTCCGAAACTCCATAGTAATCATCACAATACTTTTTCAACAAAAATGTAAGGAAATGCTCATACCATCCCCCCACTGTGTCAAACAACTTATTATTTACACTTAGGTGAGATGTTCCATGCTCTATTACAATGGATGGAATCCCCTTACTTTTTGCAAATTTTGCTCCGTATAATGAATGCAAATAGAATCTCGTATTAATAATCACAAGATCATACTGATTCATCCTGATCAACTTTTCTACTTTTTTAAACTCTTTATTTTTTTTGAACACCGGATATCTTCCACCTAACAAATCGTAACATGGCAGACGATAGATCTGTATTCCTTCTTGTATTTCATCTCCTGATAAATTACCCGTATTTGATGTTACTATAGTAACTTTGTTTCCCGCAGCGATCAATTTTCTGCTCAAATACAAAGTATAACGTTCTACACCACCAACATGCGGATAATACTGTGCAGAAAAAATGCAATAATGTTTTGACATTTTTTTCACCTGTTCAATTGCTCTAATGTATTTTTTCATTATGAATAATAAACTTTTTTAATATATAACATTAAAATTCTTGATGTCAATCCAAATCCTAATATACGATATACCCTATGAACCAGATGAACTGCCGGGTTTATATCATAAGTTAACAGATATGCATATTTTTTCATTATCTCACGATCATTTTTAATTTGCTCATTCTGTTCTATCAAGTATGCCTGTCCCATCCAGACTGCAAACGGATACGCTAAATACGCATAAAAAACTTTCCGATATTCTTGATCCAAATATTTTTCTGCATATTGGGTATATTCTATTATAATATTTTTCAGATCATTCACCATATAATATTTCATCTTCTGACTTGTCTGAGCTGTTTCATGGCCTTTGCGATACACATAAAATGGTTTATCATACCATTCAAACCGTTCTGCGTAAATCAGCATTCTGGCAATCCAGTCTGTATCTTCATTGCGGATTCCCTTTTTAAAATACAGATCATGTTCCCGTATCAAAGAGGTTTTTACAAGTTTTGTCCAAACTGTAACGCTAAGCATTCCAGCTTTTATCAGATTTTCCACTGCCTCTTTTCTTTTCTTTCCCGATACAAGTGTGCGATCAAAAGAAGACGGTTTTACAGTTCTATTTTTATCCTGCCAATACACCATGTTTGCGTGCATCACAACATCCGGTTCTGTCTCACTTATCACTTTTATGATATCACACAACGCATCTGGATCACTCCAATAATCATCATTGTCCATAAATGTGATGTAATCACCACTGGCTTTCTCCAATCCGACGTTTCTTGCATCTGATGTTCCACCGTTCTGTTTGTGAATCGTAACAATTCTATCATCTTTTTGGGCATATTCATCACATATCATCGGACTATCATCCGTAGATCCATCATCTACTAACAAAATTTCGAAATTGTGATACGTCTGCGCCAATATGCTTTCCACACATTGTTTCAAATATAAAGTTGAGTTGTATACCGGTATAATAATGCTTATTTTCATATCTTACTTAATATCTTTTTCTTTTAATTTTTGAAAAAATATCCCTTACTCTCCCAATCCATCCTCAATCGCTTCCACGATCGCGTTTAAAGCCTCTTCCTCGTCTTCGCCCTCGCATATGAGTTCAATCTCATCTCCGGACTTGATACATGCGCCTAACACGCTTAAGACACTTTTTGCGTTTGCGATATTATCGCGGTAGCGGAACGTGATATGTGATTTAAACTGCATTGCATCCTTACATAAAATTCCCGCAGGTCTCAAATGCAGTCCTGTCGGATTTTTTATTACTACTTTCTGACTAACCATGCTGTATTACCCTCCAAATTCCAGTCCCCTGATTTTTTTATCCGTATGCCGGTCTGAATCACCATGTTATAATCAGACCAGCATTTTGGTATTCTATAACATAATTTTTGTGATCAATTCCGCCAGTTTCCTTGCTTCTTCATCGATCACTTTCTGATCTTTCCCCTCGATCATGACGCGCACCAGCGGCTCTGTTCCGGATGGGCGGATGAGAACCCTTCCCTCGCCCTTGAATTTTTTCTCAACATCTGCCACAGCATCTGCAATTTCCTGATATTCCATGAATTTTTCTTTTTTATGGTTTGGAACTTTTGCGTTGACAAGAGCCTGTGGGAGTACTTCCATAATCTCAGCAAGTTCTGACAACGGTTTTCCGGTATTGACCATAACCTCTAATAAATGCAGGGCACTTAATAATCCGTCACCGGTTGTATTATCGTCTAAGAAGATAACATGGCCGGACTGCTCTCCTCCGATGTTATAGCCATTTTTTCTCATATTCTCAAGAACATAACGGTCGCCGACCTTTGTCTTTTCCACATGGATGCCCTCTTTCTGCCCCATAAGGGTAAATCCGAGGTTCGTCATGACTGTGACTACGATCGTATCTTTCTTCAAAGTTCCTTTGGACTTCATGTAGTTGCCACAGATTGCCATGATCTGATCGCCGTCCACAACATTTCCATGCTCATCCACTGCAAGCATACGGTCTGCGTCACCGTCAAATGCAAGACCAACTGCTGCCTTTTCATATACAACACGCGCTTTCAGCTCATCCATATGAGTGGAGCCACAATTGGAATTGATGTTCGTACCATCCGGATCGGTGTGGATTGCGATAAGATCTGCTCCAAGATCTGTCAGTGCTTTGACAGATGTATAATGGGATGCACCTTCTGCGCAGTCTACAACAATTTTCATACCTTTAAGATCCACCGGAACACATTTTTCCATGAATTTCACGTATTCATCTCTCAGGTCAAAGCGGTAATCAATCTTTCCTACGCCGGAACCGATCGGAAGTACCACGTCTTTCATATTATTTTTGATCAGAGCCTCAATCTCATCTTCCATCTCATCCGGAAGCTTGTAGCCCTCTCCATTGAAGAACTTGATCCCGTTAAATTCCATTGGATTGTGTGATGCGGAGATGACTACTCCGGCATCTACTTTGTGTTTTCTGGTGAGATATGCGATCGCAGGTGTCGGCATCACTCCGACAAATATTGCATTTGCGCCAACCGAACAGATACCTGCCATTAATGCGCTCGCTAACATTCCTCCTGAAATTCTCGTATCACATCCTACAATAATGGTTGCCTGATGCTCCTGCTCTTTTGTGAGCACGTAAGCTCCTGCCTGACCTAACTTTGTTGCCAGTTCAATTGTCAGTTCCGAGCCCGCCACACCACGGACGCCGTCTGTTCCAAACATTCTTGCCATATTACTGTTCCTCTCTTTGTTCCTATTTCAAATTTTTTAAATCTGCTAACGTTCACTTGTTTTCCTTACCGTTGAGGTACTCTCCAGTTCCTCATCTGTATTATCAGCAGAAGCTGATGTATCAGATGCACTTTCAATGGTAACCGCTGCATAAGTATCCGCATAGCTGACCGTATCCTCATCCAGTTCAAATGTAATCAGTACATTATGTGCACCCAACTTCAGATCAGTCAGATCGATACTGCCGGAAATCGTCTTTTCGTCCAGTGCATCGATCACACTGCTCCTTCCGGACACAGTGAGGGCAATGTTGTCTTCCTCATACTGCACTTTTTCATCTGCGTCAAGTCCGATCACCTGAAGATTTGTCACCGGAATCTGCAGAGTCTTTGTCTTCACTGCCTCCACAACAACCGTAACATCGATCTTTGAGTCCGAACTGATCACCAAAGCAGTACCTGAAGGAAGATATGTGGAAATATCCACAGTCTTTTCAATATCCGAAGATGCGTCTGTAAGGTCTAACACTTCTTCCGGGATCGTGATCTTATTAATGGTATTTAAAATAGCCGCCTCGCCTTTAATACGTACTTTCTGTGGCGTATAGGTGATATCCCCTGCCTGATATCCATCTGCCGGAGTTCCGGTTGTCAGGAATTCCAGTTCCACATCTTTCGTATTCAGGATCTGTGCACTGATATTGACTGTGCTCACACTCAGCGTAAGCTTTGTCGTATCCACAACCTCTCCCTGTGCATCATAAAATACAGGTGTCACACGGTCTGTGATATCCGTTGACATGCCATCTACATTAATAGTCGCCACAACGGTATCGATCTGATTTACCACAGAAGCCGGACCGGATACTTTCATAACATTCGCATCTGTGATCTCAACATCACCAAGCGCGCATCCCGACGCAACCGTACCGGTTGTGTTTGTCTTGATCGGGAACTGCTTTGAAGCAGAATCCTCCAGTTCAAGATCCAGATACAGATCTTTGCTGGTAATATTAATACTGCTGTTGTTACGGTTACAGGTCACGACAACCGGCACACGGTAAGTCCCTGTTTTCTCATCATATTCAATTTTCTGTGCATCCGCCGTTGCTGTAAAGTTCGCATTGGTAAGTGTATTATGCACAGAGCGTTTTGCATACACGCTGAACGTGATCGTATTCTTTCCATCCAGATAATCTGCCCATTTTCCCATGGAGGTGATATAAGATTTATTTTCCAGTGAGACACTGGTTGTGTAAGGTTTTGAGTTGCTCGGATCATCAATATTCACGACTACGATCCATAAAACAACAGCAAACAAAACAGCAAGGATTTTAAGGCCAAAGTTATTCATTACTTTCTTTCCGAATTTTTGTAACATCTTTCAGCCTCCTTCTCCATGATTTCACTTTCGAAGTGTCCTGCTCACGTTTCTGAATGTAAGCCAGTTTATTTTTTAAGAATTCTGCATCTACATTCCGGTAAAGTTCACCGTCCAGTGCAATGGATACTTTTCCGGTTTCCTCCGATACTACAATTGTGAGTGAATCGCTCACCTCACTGATACCGACTGCCGCACGGTGTCTTGTTCCAAGGTCTTTGCTCAGGCTTAAGGAGTCCGTCAGTGGAAGATAGCAGGTGGCAGAAACAACTCTGTCTCCCCTCACAATGACTGCTCCATCATGCAGCGGTGTGTTTTTTTCAAAAATATTGATCAGAAGCTGGCTGGTCAGGATACCATCTACGGCAATCCCTGTCCTCTCATACTCCGTCAGAACGATTTCATCTTCCACTACGATGAGCGCTCCTGTTTTTACTTTTCCCATCTCATAGCAGGCTTTCACCAGCTCTGTGATAGTCTTGTCGGAAAACTTTCCATTCTCCACTTTGTTGAAATCAAAATTAAAAAGATTTACCAAAATATTCTTCCGTCCGAGATTTTCCAGTGCCTTGCGCATCTCCGGCTGGAAGATCACGACCACAGCGATCATTGCCACGTTAAACAGTTTGTCGGCGATCCAGACGATCGTATTCATTTCAAACAAAACTGCAAGCAAAACAAAGGCAAGGATCACAAGGATTCCACGGAGAAGCATCCACGCTCTCGTATCTTTGATCCAAACCAGCATATAATAGATCAGAACTGAAATGATAATGATCTCTATAATATCTGTGAGGGACATCTGAAGTGTCAGGTAAGACACCGCTTTTTCCCAAAACGTCCGCAATATTACGCCTAAATTCTGCACCGGATTCACTTCCTTTTAATCTAATAAATTTTCGTCTATGTCCATCTCTTCTGCAAATTTCTTCTTGTTCAAACGTTCCTTTTCACTTTTTCCGTTAAAACGTTTGATCTGTTTATCTTTCTCCGTCACCAGAGATTTTGGAACTGCTTTTACATAATAATAGTAATCATCATCCTCGAACTGGAGGCGTTCCGTTCTGGAGTAATCCAGATTAAAAAACAGAAACTGGATGATCATGGCGATCACACCGGAGATCACGCTTCCAATGATCACACCGGCAATTTTGTCTGAAATCCCAAGTAAAATGTATCCTGCTGTCAGTCCGATCGCTTCAAATAAAATACCGGATGCCCATGCAACCGTCCATGAATGCTCAATGTCAAGCTTTCTCACCACATAGACAATGAGTGTCGTAATGATAAAAATGCCAAGAACAAGGTACATCTCTTTATTTCCAATCAGCTGGTTCAATGCTACTACTACTTTTGATACCGAAGAATCAGTCTCTTCCGCTGCATCGCTCAATGCGCTTGCATTCTCACTCACTCCATGGATAAAGAAATAAATCACAGTACCGCAAGCAACAGACACTACAGAATACGCCTCACTCAGCAGACCGGAGCCAACCGGTACCGCATAAGGAATATGCAGCTTAAAGCAGACCGGTGTCAGAACCGCATTGATACCACTCTTTGGGGAAAAACGGAAATAAATAAAATAGATGATCGCAAACATGAGAAGTCCTACCAGACATACCTCAATGGATAATGCGTACAGATCCGCCAAAACGACCAACGCAGCAATTGCGATCAGTCCATTGACCGGAAGCATGGAACACACAAGTGCAAGAATGACTGCAACCGGAGTCTTGCTGACCAGTTTCATATATCCAATACTGTTGTTGATCACAAGGAATGTAAACAATGCAAGTATAAACCGGATCGCCGGTTTCACATATATTTCATTTTTTCCGTAAAAACGGATCAGTTTCTCTTTCAATTCTAATAAGGTTGTCATTTTAGCCTCCCGCCGTTTGTTTTACTCCTGATTTTCCTGCTCCCGGCAGTGTTCAGTGATTATTCCCAGTCTTTATTCTCAGACATTTTCAGCTTGTCTTCCCTCTCGTATAACTGATTCAGCTTCTTCAGATTGCCATAATACTTCTTTACCTCACGGCGTCCCTTTGTATATCTTCTATTATAAACAAAATACGTGATCGCCATGTAAGCAAGCATAAACACAATATACTTTACCAGCACGGATGTCAGCAGTTCCTGAATATCCATTGCATTCAGATTCTCCATTAACTGGTTCATGGAATAAATGCCCCATGTCACAAGGATCAGCGCAAAGCCAATCGTTCCTGACACAAAGCTTCCAAGCATACGCAGCGAAACATAATCTTTTCTTGCATACTGTGTCATCGGCTTACATTCTTTTCCCTGATTGGTGTCAAATATCGCCATTTTTATCATATGATGTAAACGTTCTTCGTTAACCATGCAGATTTCCTTCCTGTCTGTCACACAATGTATCTACTATAAAATAAACCCATCTCATTTTCTGAAAAAGTACATTCTTCACGCAATTATGCATTCTTATTCATCATTATAACACAGTAGGCGGTATTTTCAAACAAAAAAAAGCAGATGCGACCTTTCTACGTTTCTATCTATATAAATAACGTAGCTATGCGCCCTGCTTTTTTATAAATTCTGTCCTTATTTTCAGATATGTGACATTCTGTTCCCGGTTCTATCTCAGGAATCTCATCTTATCCCCTTCATCACGCTCTCCGCCCGATCTCTGCTGCATTGGACGTGGTCTGTTCAAAGCACTCTGCAGATTATTTGCCATAGCAGCTTTACACTTGTCACAGAAGCGTCCGCTTGTGATCGGTCTGCCACAGTGTTCACACAACACACCATCTAAAGAAGCTTCCGAGAGGATCAGTCTCTCCTCTTTCACCCACTGTTTGATCTGTTTCACAGAAACATCCATATCCTCTGCCACCTGACTGATGGATGCCTGTGGATGTTCACCGATATAATCTTTCACGCTGCTAAATTTCTTCTCAAGCTTTGCCCTGCATTCAGGGCAAAGCTGTGCGCCACTCATATAATTAAAGAGTTTTCCACAGCCCTTACAATTTCTTACATCCATAGCATATTCCTCCTAAAATCCCTCGCCGATACTGATACATAGGAAATAAATCTCATCCACCCCTGCCTGCAAAAGTACCTCTGCCACTGCATCGATCGTGCTTCCCGTCGTATAGATATCATCTACAATTAATATTTTCTTATATTTTACTATATTTGGTACTAACTGGAAAGCTTTTTTTAGATTTATCTTCCGTTCGACATCATTTAATTCTTTTTGCGGCGTGGTATTCCGGATTCGTTTTACCATGCGCTTTTCCACCGGAAGATTCATTTTTTCTCCCAGAGTCTGTGCAAATACGGCTGCCTGATTATACCCTCTCCCCTTTTCCTTCCAACGGTACATGGGAACGGGTACAATTGCTTCGATCTGTTTTCTCCGGATCCAGTCTCCATAGATGCGCACTGCTTCTTTCGCATAAAAATCTGCATATTCGCGTTTATTACTATATTTAAAACGGTACATGGACTGGCGGATTTCTCCCTGATAAACAAAAACCGCTTTTCCCTGGGAAAAATAGTGTTTTTTCCTCATGCAGTCTGTGCAGTATTCCCTCCTCTGGTCTTCTAATGGCTTTCCACATTTTTTGCAGGACGGTTCCCCGATACAGATCACTTTCTTCCGGCAGTCTTCACAGGTATCTTTCCCAACATATATCACCTCATCACAGACAGGGCATCTTGGAGGAAATACAATGTTGGATAACCCCTCTTTTATTTTCATAAAATCCTTTCTAAAAATCTCTCCGGTTTCCATCCTAACACTTTTCTGCCCTGCATACTATAAAGGTTTTCTTAAGATTTTAAATCTTTTTCTTATGATCCTCACCGAAAAAAGGAGTGTCCTTTACACATTTTTTCTCAAATTCCGGTTGACGAATCCTGTATGAGTGATTATAATTCAATCATTAAAAGCATTAATGCTTTAAAGCATTAAAGGCTATGATCAATGATAAGGAGAATGAATATGAAAAAGATGAACAAAATACTCTCTGTTATGATGGCAGCTGCAATGACAGTTTCCATGACAGCATGCGGCGGCGATACAGCCTCCGACAATACCTCTGCATCTGCTGATAATTCAGCAGCAGCAACAGAATCCGCTGCAGCAGGCAGTACCGATGGTCAGAAATATACGATTGGTATTTTACAGCAGTTAGAGCACCCTGCTCTTGACGCTGCTTCCCAGGGCTTTGAAGACGCACTGACAGAGCTGCTCGGTGCAGATAATGTAACATTTGACCTTCAGAACGCACAGGGCGAGCAGGCAAACTGTGCTACCATTGCAAACAATTTTGTTGCCAGCAATTATGACCTGATCCTTGCAAACGCAACCACTGCTTTACAGTGTTCTGCCGCTGCCACAAGCACGATCCCGATCCTTGGAACTTCTGTCACAGATTATGCTACTGCCCTTGAGATTGACGACTGGACAGGTGCTACCGGAAGAAATATCTCCGGAACTTCCGATCTTGCTCCTTTAGATGAGCAGGAAGCCATGATCAAAGAATTATTCCCGGATGCAAAAACAGTCGGTATCCTTTACTGTTCCGCAGAGCCAAACTCCAAGTATCAGGCTACCCAGATCGAGTCTGCTTTAGATGCTGACGGCATTGCGTACAAAGAATATACTGCTTCTGATTCCAATGATATCACCTCTGTGGTACAGACAGCAGTTTCCGAAGTAGATGTTATTTATATTCCAACAGACAACACAATGGCAAACAACACGGAAACCATCAATAACATCGCTCTTCCGGCAGGTATTCCGATCATTGCCGGTGAGGAAGGCATCTGTTCCGGATGTGGTGTTGCAACGCTTTCTATCAGCTACTATGATATCGGATACATAGCAGGCCAGATGGCTTATGATATCCTTGTAAATGGTGCTGATATCACAACGATGGAGATTAAGACTGCACCACAGGTAACAAAAGAATACAATGCAGATATTTGTTCCCAGCTTGGAATCACACCTCCTGATGATTATGTTGCAATTGAAACAGAATAATATTTCATCAATGCAACAAGTTAAAGCTTTAAATCGTTTTAGTATTATGTTATAATATGCCTGCGGTATTTCGTCTCAACAAATACCGCAGGTATTTTATGCTGTGGGTATTTTGTTCTGCAAGCAATTGATTTCATGAATATTATTTTATATTTGTAGATAATTTTTGCACCAAATAGTTCCGCACAGGCATTTTATAAAAAAATAAGGAGAGATTTCTTATGACGATGATGTTAACAACTTATTTAGCTTCCCTGAGCCCGCTGGCATTGCTCCGTTCCCTGCCGGGCGCATGTGCACAGGGACTCATCTGGGGACTCCTTGCACTTGGAGTCTACATTACTTACAAATTGTTGGATTTTGCCGATCTGACCGTTGACGGTTCCATGGCGACCGGAGGTGCAGTCGCCGTTATGTTGATCCGCGCAGGCATGAACCCATGGCTTGCTCTTATCTTTGCTTTTCTTGCAGGAATGGCCGCCGGATTTATCACTGGAATGTTACATACCGCACTTGGGATCCCGGGAATCCTTGCAAGTATCCTGACGCAGATTTCACTTTACTCTATCAACTTAAATATTCTCGGAAGTTCCAATCAGGCAGTCAGCGTTGACAAATACAGCCTTGTTGTTTCACTCCGTTATATCTCGGACTCAACTGCAAGCAAAATCCGTATGTTTACGACCTGTATCCTCTTCTGCGTTGTACTCGTTGCCATTCTCTACTGGTATTTCGGAACAGAGCAGGGACATGCGATCCGTGCAACCGGCTGTAACCGGCAGATGGCAAGAGCGCAGGGAATCAACACTGATTTTCATACCGTACTTGCACTGATGATCTCTAACGGTCTTGTAGGACTTTCCGGTGGACTTTACGCCCAGTATCAGGGAGCAGCGGATGTCAATATGGGACGTGGTGCGATCGTTATCGGACTTGCTGCTGTTATCATTGGCGATGTCCTCTTTGGAAAAATGTGTGCCGGCAAAAAAATTGCATTTGCTTACACACTGCTCTCCGTCATTGCCGGAGCTATCCTGTACTACCTTGTTTTAAGTGTTGTTTTATGGTTGAAATTCCCATCCGATGACCTGAAATTATTCTCTGCAATTGTAGTAGCTATCTTCCTTTCAATCCCGTATCTGAAAGCGAAATATAGCAGGAAAGGAGTGGCAAAATAATGGCTGAAATGTTAAAAATCGATCATATCTGCAAAACATTTAACGCTGGTACGATCAATGAAAAAATTGCTTTAAACGGAGTTGATCTGACATTAGAAGATGGCGATTTTGTCACTGTTATCGGTGGTAACGGTGCTGGAAAATCCACAACTTTAAACGCTGTCGCAGGTGTCTGGCCAGTGGATTCCGGCAAAATATTTATTGGCGGTGATGATGTCACAAAATTATCCGAATACAAACGCGCCAAATATTTAGGCCGTGTCTTCCAGGATCCTATGACCGGAACTGCAACCACCATGTCCATCGAGGAAAATATGGCAATTGCAGCCCGCCGTGGCAGAAAACGTGGGTTAAGCTGGGGAATCACGAAGGCAGAACGTGACACCTACCGGGAAATGTTAAAAACATTGGATTTAGGTCTTGAAGATCGTCTCACCAGCAAAGTCGGGCTGCTTTCCGGCGGACAGCGTCAGGCAATCACACTGTTGATGGCTTCCATCCAGAAACCAAAACTTTTACTGTTAGATGAACACACCGCTGCCCTTGATCCGAAAACGGCCGCAAAAGTACTTGAGATTTCCGACAAGATCATCTCCGACAATCATCTGACCGCTATGATGGTAACGCACAATATGAAGGATGCTATTGTGCACGGAAATCGCCTGATCATGATGCACGAAGGAAAAGTTATCTTAAATATTTCCGGCGAGGAAAAGAAGAAACTAACGGTTGAAGATCTGCTGCACCAATTTGAAAAAGTCAGCGGGCAGGAATTTGCTAACGACAAGGCATTATTGTCATAACCGGAGTTTAACGTATGTAGTGTCGCAGATTCTGTGGTGTTTTCTCAGGGTTTGAAGGGCAGATATAAGCATTCTCTCACAAGTCTTGATTTTATAGGTTTATGAAAAGAAAAACGGTACAGACAAAATATGATGTTCCTGTTCGCCGGGCATTCCGCTGGGCTTCTGAGCAAAAATTTTGTGAAGCAGAGCTTCACGAAATTTTTAGAATCCCAGCTCCATGGCTCACAAAGGAAATTATATTTGTCTGCACCGTTTTTCTTTTATTTACGTTATGGATGACTTGTGAGAGGACGCTTATACATGCCCAATTACGCTGTGAATTGCACCACAGAATCTGCAATTTACGTTATGGAACTCACGGTTATGGGATGAGTGCCTATAAAGAGAGGTAACGACAAAATTCAGTCAGATTCAAGTGATATAGTTTCTACAACAATCACATAAATCCCCACTTCTTATTTGATTGTAATATGATTTGGTTTTCTCAACATCCAAAGCATTCACATCCTCAAACTTGAAGTTGTTAATTGCAGTCTCAGAACAGCGATCAGTTCTTCGCCGTCCATTTCACCGGTTTCTTCGAAACCGAAAGAGCGATACATCTGACGGGCAACTGCATTATCGGGTTCATATGATAGCCAACAGTATTCCGCTTCTCCACAAGGCATAGATTTTATGAACTCTAATGCAAGGCTGACCGCTTCTTTTCCGTACCCTCTGTTTTGATATGCCTTATCGATCATAAGACGCCACAGATTATAGTTTCCCTTTGCAATTTCAGGTGCATCCGTCCAATAATCATCAACATCAAAACCAATCATCAGGAAGCCTACAGGCTTATCCTCATCATATATACCAAACGGGAATGCATGACCGTTTCCCGTAATTGCAGTATACGCTTCAATGATGCTGATCTCATTGGTGGCAACGAAGTTCTTCTGCGATTTCGATACCGTCAGTTTCAGGATATCCCAGACATTATTACCATTTACTTTTTCTAAATGAAGCATATATCTTTACCTCGCTAAATAACGATTTTCTCAATTCTTCAGTCGAGTAGACTAAGACCTCTCAATCTTAGCCCCTCACAGATCCGTACGTGCGGCTTTCCCGCATACGGCTCCTCATAGTAACATTCGCTTCAATATAAACAATAGTACGTTTTAGGTTTTGCTAACGGGTAATACTTGAGCATTTCCACAAATCCATTCCATGTGTATGCCCGTCTACAACCTCTCCGATTCATGGCTTTGAATAGAAACTGTTGTACTCTATGCAGGAATGTTGTTATCTTCCGAAAATTCCATGTAACACCATAATACCGGTAGTGTCCAATTAGTTTTACGTTCAACTCTTTAATTATTTCTCGCATTGGTCGATTTCGATTATCGTAAATCCAGTTCTTGTATGCTCTAACCTTTTGCTCAAACTTCTTTCTTGAAGTCTGTACCTTTGGCACGAAACCTCCCTTTCGAGTTTTGCTACAGTAGAAGGTAAACCCCAGAAAATCAAATGTTTCAGGTTTACATTCTCCTCTTGCTCTACGATTCTGCTCTGCAAATCTCCCAAATTCAATTAGTCTGCTTTTACTACTTTCCAGCTCCAGTCCAAACTTTTCCATTCGTTCCTTTAACTCTTTATAGTATCTTTCAGCTTCTGACTTATATTGAAATCCTGCAACAAAATCATCCGCAAAGTTGACGAGAAAACACTCTCCCTGCATTTCCCTTTGCACCACCAGCTTAAACCACAGCGTCAGCACATGATGCATGTATATATTTGCAAGCATCGGACTCATTGCTGAGCCTTGTGCCGAACCTTCCTCTGTTGGCTCGAATTTTCCTTGCTCCATTATTCCTGCTTTAAGGTATTTACGTATTAGCCACAATAAGTTCTTATCCTGTATATTCCATTCAAGGAACTTCATCATCCAATCATGGTCGATATGGTCAAAGAAACCTTTGATATCGGCATCTACGATATAGCTGATTTTTCCATAGCTTATCCGTTGGTATACTTCTTTTATTGCTTCGTGACACCCCCTATTCGGTCTGAATCCATACATGCAGTTTAAGAATCTCGGTTCATAAATAGCTCCCAGTATTTTCTTCACTGCCATTTGTACAATCTTATCTTCATAGGAAGCAATCCCTAATGGTCGTTTCTTTCCATTTCCTTTAGGTATATATACCCTCAGTGACGGAAGTGGCTTAAAGGATTTGTTTTTCAACCTCTGTACCAGTTCCTTGATATTTCTATCAAGGTTCTTCCCATACTCATCCTTAGTTACCTTGTCAATTCCGACTGCTTTGTTCCCATCTAATTCCTTATGGCATTGCTTTAGCATATCTTCATTTATCAAATGGTACACTGATGTAAATATAGGATGTTTTGATGTTGCCGATATCTCAGCTATTCTCACTAATTTCGTTTCCATTATTTCCTCCGTCCCTGAGTACGGATAATGTGTCCTCAGTAAGACCTTTACTATGCAATCCCCTTCCCTCCATCGGCATTGCCCGATTTCTACAGTACTATGGGATTGTCCGACCACCTACCATTCATTTGAAATACTCCGTTTTCAGTTGCAATTTCATACTCTTCTTCGAGAAATGGCAGGTTCTCCCCAGTTGATGTGTATTCATAATGTAAAACATGATTGGTTCTCTGACTCCGCAGTGCCACATAACACTCGCCATATCGCATTACATGATATTGTCTTCCGCACCAGTTAAGACGTCGACCGACTGAAGTTAACGTTTCGAAGCTCAATCACTATTCAACCCTGCTTTCTTGCTGTCTACGCTTGTCAGATGCCGTTACCGGCATCATCCCAAGACTCGCTATTATCTGGTTGGCTAAACCTTGGATAAACCGGAATCCCACCGGCTTGACTACACACCCTTAGCTGGGCGCACAACTGGAATTGAACTAAATCGCTGCGCGATGGCCTTCGAAGGCTGTGGCGCAGTTTTCTCTTTAACTTAAAAAAGGCAGTAGATAATGAGTCCTAAAAGTAGTATTGTTAAATCACCACAAAATAACAATCGAACAGGATCATCATTAACACTGCCATGAATAGAATAACACTAGAATCTCTTTTTCTCAAGAGGGTATCTTTAATACGTGGACCTCCATGATGGCAGTGACTCATTAACGTTACTAGTATCATGGAGGTTTATTATGTACGAAAAATATTTTAACAAGCTCAGAGAGGAATGCCTGATTCGTAACAGGTCCTCCCGAACTGCAGATACCTATATCAACAACATACGTCACTTTATGAAGTGGACAGGCTATAAACCAATGGAAGATTTATCCCTTCAGGATGCCAGATTATTTATACTGGAAAAACGTAATTCCGGTCTTTCATCTGCAACCTGCAACTTTTATAATTCTTCCATTTGCTTTCTATACAAACATGTCTTACACATTTCATGGGATCAAGACATTGTTCCAAGAATGCGATTGGATGTAAAGCTTCCGAAAGTGCTTTCTCTTGAAGAAATTGAAAAGTTAATCAATTCTGCAACCCAGATCCGTAACAAAGCAATCATTGCCCTGCTTTATTCATCTGGAATGCGTGTAGGAGAACTTGTCTCTCTTAAACCTGAAGATATCTATATGAGCACTATGCAGGTATATATTTCCAAAGGGAAGAATCATCGTGACAGATGGACGATTCTTTCAGAAAGAGCCCTTGATTTACTAAAAGAATACTGGAGAAGTTATCCGGTAAAAAGAGAGTATCTTTTTGTTTCTTTAGATGCTCCTCATGAACCACTAAAAGTGAGTGGTGTTGAAATCATGCTCAGGGCAGTAGGAAAAACAGCGGGCATTGAAGCACATCCGCATACGCTTCGCCATTCCTTTGCAAGTCACATGATTGAACAAGGTGTCCCTATCAACTATGTACAGGCAATGCTTGGACACCGCTGTCTGGAATCAACACAGGTATACATCCACATATCAAATAAAACTGTTATGGGAATAAAGAGTCCGCTTGATCATCCTGTCAAGAAAAAACGAGGACATAAATCTAAGAGAAACGCAGGTGATGCAAATGAATCATGACATCACCATTCAGGATGTATTCCATCGATTTCTTCCGCAATACTGTGAGACACACAACTTTTCTCCCCAACAGCAGCTAACGGCACTGTGTATCTCCAAATGCCATACTCTTGAAATGGGAGCCAATTTAAGCGAATGCGAAAACTGTCACAAGAAATATATTCATTATAATTCATGCAAGAACCGTCACTGCCCCATGTGTCAAGGAATGGAGGTCGATGAATGGATTGACAAACAGCAGGAAAATGTACTGGATGTTCCATACTTTCATACGGTTTTTACAGTTCCTGAAGAATTATATTCCCTGATTTATTCAAATCAGAAACTCCTTTATGATGCTTTGTACCATGCAGCACATCAAACAATGGAAGAACTGTCTGCGGATCCGAAGCATCTTGGAGCAAGGATTGGATATATCTGCGTACTTCATACCTGGGGCTCCAGGATGAATTATCATCCTCATCTCCACACCATTGTTCTTGGCGGTGGACTTGATGCTGCAAACAAGTGGAAGGATAAAGGAAAGAAGTTTTTCTTTCCGGTTAAGGTCATGTCTGCCGTCTTCAAAAAGTATTATCTTTGTGAGCTGAAACAACTCTGGGAAGAAAAAAAACTTGAGTATCATGGAACGGCAGCACATTTAAAAAATCATTATGAATTCAAAGTTTTACTGAATTCCCTCTACGATAAGAACTGGGTTGTATATACGAAAGAGGCATTCAATGGAGCGGATTCTGTGATCCGGTACCTTGGCCGTTACACTCATCGTATCGCTATCAGTAATCGTAGAATCGTCAGTATGACAGATGAGACTGTTACCTATCTCGTAAAGGATTACAAAAATGGTGGTAAATATATCGAGCAAACCATCAAAGGAACAGAGTTTCTGCGAATGTTTCTGATGCATGTGCTCCCTAAAGGTTTTGTCCGAATTCGCCACTATGGCCTGCTTTCCTGCAGGAACAAGAAAGAAAAGATGACTCACTGCCGGAAGCTTCTCAACAGCATTCAATATATTTCAAAACTCCGAGGCAAAACCTGTGCGGAGAAGCTGATGATCCTTTACAAAAAAGATATCTGTAAGTGTGAAGCCTGTGGTGGAAATCTTCTTTCGCTATCGCTTCGAGGACACTACATGTTGACTTGAGCGAAGTCATTTGAATACTGAAAAACAGCCGTCTGAATGAAGGCTTATTAAGTGCACCCTTCATTCGATAAGACAGGTTACTATTTTTGAATATATGCTGGAATCAGTTTCCAATGTATAGATTCTTTGGTAAAATCAAGAAGAAAATCGATTCAAACTCCATACTGTATCAGCTGGAGTGACGCAATTTTGTTCAATCGGTAAAAATCGGTGTGCAGTCCAGAGAAAAGGGCAGCTATCAAAAGATGGTAAGCTGTTTTTTTCTCTGTCCTGACGCCGATTGTTCACGTATCAATTTGTTCTTTCAATAGTCTAAATGAAATATCTGGTGATAATATATCATACACATTCGAGTCATAAATTCCATTTATATATCTTATACGCTTATCAAGATTATTTCTTGCTAACTTTTCTATTATAAAATCAGGTATCTCCCCACTAAAGATATAATAATCAGTCTCCATTAACTCTTCTACCCTTAGATTGGAAAATTGCTCTATTGATTTCTTGCGAACATCAAAATCCTTTGATAATGAAATTACAGAATAAACGCTATCCGAATTATTGGTCACACATATCAGAGTTTTCCTCTTGTTCGATTCAGCAGAAGGTATTCTTGATACATTATCATCACGACATACTGCTACTGTATCAACACATTGTTTATTTTTAGACTGTCCCCCCCCCGAAATATTTTCATTCCACATCTTTTTATATTCCACCTTTTGAAGTCTTGTAAAATCTGTCTGTGGTTTATATCCGTATGCTTCTAACTCCGTCTCTATATTGCTTATATTATTTTCATCTGCTATGACAACATAATATTGAGAGGCCTTATCCTTCAATTCAATAGAATTTTTTACTTCCATTGTGCCAATCTTTTTGTTGCTGTAATTAAAATGAAAATATGCAATTGGGGATTCTCCTCCTAACTTCAAATTGTAAAAAGCATTTCTTGCTTCAGATGAATTACCATAAATCACTACTTTTCTATCCGTTCTTACAGAAGCCAACATACTTGATTTGATATTTTTAAAGTTTCTAACAATAGCCCATACTATTTCTACAAATAAATTATACGCAGTTTGTGCCTTTAAATGAAAAACATAATCTGTCACATCATTTGTCGACTTAATAACTTTATTAATATCGACCAGTGCGCATTTTCCTTTATTTTCTGTAACGATTTTATCTAAGACCTTATTTATTCTTTTAATCTGTTCTCTTACCTCTGGGCAATGTGGATTATTTTTTCTAAAGAAGTCAAGTGTTGGTCCATTTACAAATATCAATTTGGTTTTCTCTGGCAATCTGTTTATAATCCATTTAATATTTTCATAAAATCTTTCTTCCGATATATACTCTCCTGGATAAAAATTTTCATCCAGCCACTTTTTTCCTCCCTCATAGGTAGTATCCTCAATTCCTATAACTGAAGTATCACCAAATTTTCGTGAAGGGCTTAGCGTAACAGAGAAGCCCTCCCTTTTATTGATATAATTTTTAAATATCATATCATCATGGAAAGACATAATAACATAATCCCACTCTTTTTCAAACATCTGAGAATTAAATGCTAATGAACCAGTATAATTAAAAAAATGATTTCTACAAAATGCTTTTTGTTCATCTGTCATTTCAATTGTAGACCTAATGTATTCAGTTCCAACATTTACACCACGTTCTTTTCCATTGAAAACATTACACTCATAAACAAATTTCTGATTAGGCATAGAAAAGTAGGCCATAGGGTGGTACAAATCGCATGCCCCAATTCCAAAAATCTTAAGCTCCGATTCAGATTTAAGAATGTTCCATATCAATGCTTCATCTTCGCTATTATGTACTTGTTTTTCCTCAATAACCTTAATCCAATCAGGCTCATAATTTAACTTACTGGCACATTCGCCAACAACCTCTAATTGAGGTTTTCCAAGATAACAATATATAAATTGTTCTACTCCCATACTCATTATTCTGCATGAGAATACAAAATGAATCAATTTGTTATTTTTTATAGAATAGAAACCTGCCAGCCCATAATCACCATAATTATCTGTAACTTTTATTAGTTTTGTTTCACAGCCTCCTTCTTTCATCAAATCATGTAGTTCATCTGAAGACATTCTATTCTTTGTAAAGTTTAATTGATTTGTTCGCTCTGTCAATTCGCATAATCGTTCAAAATTTTCTGAAGAAACATCTATAAATTGTACACATATATTGCTCTCTTTCAAAAATGCTTCATTATTTGAATAAGCCTTTCTGTTTTCAGCCTTTAGTTCTAGCTGCCTATATTGTTGTAATCGAGTAAGCTTTAAATCCTCTTTCCCTTTAAGAAATTCATTTTGCAAGATAGTATCTGCATCATCTGCATTCAGTATACTTAATTCTGGATTATAAAATTCTGCCTCTTTTAAGTTCAGATCATTATCATCAATAAATAATGCATTCTGTGGTCTAAGATTCATAGCTGATAATAGATTCTTTATCATTTCTCCTTTAGGCATAAATTCAATTGTTGGGAATACAAATAAATCCCAGATTTTAAATTCCTCCAGTTTAGATTTAGCTTTATCCGGATCATTTTTTGAGCATATTGCATTTACAATTCCACGCTTATTAAGTTCCTTTATTATTGCGACTCTATTTTCTAGTAATTGAACATCATCACCTTCAGCTAAAGTTCCTTTCCACAAGGTATCATCCAAGTCCCAAATAACGACCTTTATTTTATCTTTTATCATATACCCACTCTTTCTCTCAAATTTGATTTAAATAATGTATTGATATAATTTTTCTGCACAATTGTCTAATGGTAAAAAGAAATCTTTCATTCTCTGATAGTACAAGTCTTCCGGCTCAAATTTTCTTTCTGATATACAATTCAAATATTTAATCACATCATCATCTTTTACAAATAGTGGACCAAATGCTTTATCAAATGGAAGATCCAATTCTTTATAATGATTCATACCTGATTTAAATTGTTCGTAATCTGTAACATAATACATAATTGGTCTATTCAAACAAGCATAATCAAAAACATATGATGAAAAATCAGTAATAAATGCACAGTACTCCTCAACCTTGACTTTCACATCACAATTCAAAATTTTAATTCTATCACATGATACTGAAACTAATTCCGAACCCTGCTCTGCTATAATTGGGTGCAACTTAACATGAAGTTCTAAATCATTCTTTTCCAAATAATCACTTAATTTTTCATTATTTAAAAATGCTAAAATCCCATTAAAATAATCAGATTTCACTAACTTATCTGTTTGTAATTGCCAATTTGATGCTTTCGGTGAATAAGTCAAATATTTTCTCCAAGAAGGTGCATACAATATTTGCCTTTTTGCAGAAGTTTCTCTATTAATATGGTCATAACGAGCCATTCCTGTAGTAATCAAATCAGAATCTTTGTAATGATAATTCTTTTTATAATTTTCGACTTCAAATTGTGACGATACTACTATCTGTTCAGCTCTACATCTTTCTACACTATTAAATGTACGCAAGGCAGCATGCAATACTCCATGTTGTAGATATATAGTTTTAAAATCGATTAAATCTATATATTTTGCCTCATTCGTTTCTGCTAAGAATGGTGAAATAGGCGAAAATCCATAATACGCTGTAAACACCCTTTCTGCCGCCAAATATAATAATTTATGTTGCTCACTTCCAAATTCTACAAAATGCTCTAAATTATCATTTTCTTCATATATTTTCTTATTTGTTACAACATAATATTTTTCTATTCCATCATTATGCTTGATATCATTTGCAAATTGAAAATACCCATTATCCTTTTCAACCGTATATGCATCATAATACAGCCATACCCTATGTTCCTTCTTATATGCAATACTCTCTTGACGCATCTTTGTCACGTATGAGTCTTTTTCAAATCTCTTCGAGTTTTTATTTTCTATATGCGTTTTCATATTGTCATCAATTTTTTCAAGTCTTATATTTCTTTTGTCTTGAACTGATATTGAGTAATTTTCTCTGACATATTGAGTAATACTATTGTCATTTCCAAATACTGCAACAGGCATAAACCAATATTTAGTTGGATATATAATTCCATCTAACTCAATTTCAAAATAAAATTCGAAATTACTGCACCCTGTCAGATCAATTTCATAATCAAATGCCCAAAAATTATTTGTTTTAACAAAGGTATTTTGAAAATAGCTATGAACTGAAGGAAAAACTTCTAATTTCCTTTTATTTGTATCGTTTTCAACCACCCATACATGAGCTTCATCCTTTACCCAGTTATATACAGGTGGTTTTACAAATGCTAACATACGGAATTTGTTATTACAAACTCTGATTTTATGCATAATGATTTCAAAATAATCCCTGCTATATATTTTTTTATTATCAACATATATTGCAGTACTCTTATCAGTTGCTACCACAAGCGGATATGCATTGTTCTTTAATCCTAACCAGTATTGAGCATGAAAGTTATTCATGCTAGGATGGCTAGTAATAATATCAACATCCACTTTGGACAATAAGTTTCTAATCCTAGCCATTGCATTATTAAAGTCATTGGTTTCATAATGAAATGGCAATAACTTATCATCTTTTAGTTTCCATACTAAATCATGTACAAATAAGGCCTGTATATATCTCGGAACTTCATTATACTCTGAAAATAATCTTTCATAGTATGCCATAGTAGTTTCAAAAATATAGTATGGATACATAAATGTATTAACTATCCCCGTATCATTATCACGATTATATTTATATTCTGCTTCTTCCACAAAACCAATCTTTCGTTTTTTCATTAAAATTTCATTATTATAGGCCTGGTCTTCGTGTCTAAAATTAGGTGTCTCATCAAAGAAAATATTATCTTCTAACAAGTTTTTTACAATAATATTTATTGTAGTTTGTGAAACAAATGGAAATTCATCCAAATCATAGATTCCCGTCTTTGTCTCGTATTTATACCTATAGTGCATAGGTAGTGTTTTCCCATTTTTATACCTTACAATCGGAATTGTAATCTCATCAATTTCTTCATAATGCATATCAAAAAAATCACAAACATTTTTCAAAGTCTCTTTTGAATACATATCATCACAATCAAGATATGCTATATATTTTCCATTTGCTCTTCGCAAACCATAATTTCTTGTAGCAGATAATCCCTCATTTTCTTTATAAAAATATTTAAAATTTTTATAAAATCGAGTATATTCTTGGCATATCCTTTCACTCTCGTCTGTGGATCCGTCATTTATTAATAAAACTTCCATTTGATTATTTCCAATGGTTTGCCTTAATAATGAATCCAAACACTTTTTCAAATATTCACTTCCATTATATATAGGCACAATTACTGACACTCTATATTCAAAATTTTCCACCGTTCTACCTCTTTCCTGACAATTTATACTTTATCCATGCTATAGTTGATTTAATTATTGTTCCCATGCCTAATTTACCATTTTGGTACATACTCACCACATACTGCCCTACTGCATAACCATTTTGATACATACTCTCCACATGCTGTTCTACTGTATAATCATTTTGTTCTAAACAACTTACTCGAGTTTCCAAATTCTTTATTGCGTTCTGTAAATTTTCTATTAATTTTGAATCTCCTTTTTCAGCAATAATCTCTTTGTCTGCCAAAGTCTCAAACTTTTCATACATCTTTCTAAATTGACTTACATCACATCTTCCAATTATTGCACACAATTCTGGTACAATTTTATATTTTTTTAATTCTAATTCTAAAATTGTCTTATCTAATGAAAGACTTGTCATACATTTTTGAAGGAAAGCATAAGCTTCCTCATTTACATGTTCAATAGATTCTTTAAATGCCTTATATAATGCCTTTTCTATAACATCTGTCACAACACCAATTCCAATGATATCTTCATTTTCAATAATTGACTTAATATATCCATATTCAGTTTTATAGTCAACACATATCCCCATATCACCAATTTGATATGCGTATGCATCAATCATTCTTGCAGTCTTGCCAGCGAAAGAATACTTCAATTGCCAATTTTTACATACACATAATTCGTCATCATCTACAATTTCAAATAAATCATGTAATGAGTACAATTTACAATATGGCGAAACTTGTATCTTTTCATCTGCAACATAGTTTCCTCCTGTATCAAGCTTAAGGTGGTTTAGGACAAGTTGTTCATCTGATTCCACGTCTGTCATCATAATTTGCTCAACTGCATTAGGTGCCAAAATTATTTCTTCATTGACAAACAATACATTTTCGATATCATTTGCTTCCAATATTTGCTTTAATTCATTTATGTTGTTAACCACTTCATTGTTTGAAACTATATCATCTATTTCTGCTGATATAGTTTCATCTACTTCGGTAAACTCATCATTTTTTCTACAATCATACAGAATCACCATCATAATATTCTCATATGATGTCTGACGCTTGATTGCATTTACTGTTCTTATGATGTTGTTCTTTTTATCCTTTGTATCAATAGCTATACATATTTTCTTATTTTCCATATCCGCACAAAATCATCCTTATTCTTCCATAATCTTAAGTGTTCTGCTTATACCAGTCTCTATATCATATCTAGCCTTAAATCCAAGTTCTGTTATTTTCCTATTATCCAGCCTTGCTTTTGTTGCTGTACTATACCCAGCAGCTTCCACTGCATCTGGCACATCAAATACAACTTTCGTACCACTTGCCTTAGCAATTATTGCCGCCAAGTCTTTTAACATAATATCTGATGCTTTATCTGATATGTTATATGCTTCTCCCTTTTCCCCACAAAGTAATACTATAAATAATCCAGCCACGGCATCTGCCACATAAGTATATGAATAATATTGTGTACCTGCACTTTTTAAAACAATATCTTCATGAGCCAATCCCTTTTTCAAAAACTGGCTTAATGCTTTCGTATCACTATCCAAAAGTGTTGGTCCATAACTTCTTGTAAGTCTCGGTATTACAACATCCAGTCCTTTTTGTGCAATATATGCCTGACACAATGCCTCTCCGCACCGTTTACTTTCCGGATAACCAGCTCTCATTGTATTACAATCAATATATCCTAAATATTTCTCATCAAATTTTTCTACATCTCCACGATTCTCACCATATATCTCATTTGAAGATACAAATGCCATCCTCTCAGCATGTACTCGATCTGCAAACTCCAGCATATTATATACACCCATAATATTTGTTGTAATTGTTCCAATTGGATCTGTAGAATATGCCATTGGATGTGTATTACTTGCCAAGTGAAGCACATAATTTACATGATTGCATTGTATACAATCCATTGCTTTATTTACGTCATGCTGCACAAAATCAAATAAATCATTCTCCCAATATTCCTTAAAACGATTTCTCGCTTTTTCCTCATTTCTTCCTACCGCATATATATGACAACATAAACCTTCGTTTAAATTCTTGTACATGATGACATCGATCAGGAAACTTCCTATCATTCCGGTTGCTCCAGACAAAAGAATTGATTTCTTCTTTAACTTTTCCCATGGCAAATTCAATTCTGATACATATGCTAAATCTTCCCTATATAATTTGTTCTTTAATAAATTCATACCGCACCTACTTTAATTCTGTTTCTTTATTCCGTTTCAAGTATCCCATAAATATTTCTAAATCATCTTTTGTCGTCAGTTTAATATTTTTATCAGAACCTGCTGCGAAATGCAGAGTCTCTCCTAATTCCACCATCATTGTGTTGGTATAGGAGCTTCCATATATACCAATTTTCTCTTCAAATGCTTTATGATATGCCCAATTCAGTTTTCCAAATTTATATGCCTGCGGTGTTACAACTCTGCGAAGCGTTTCTCTTGGAATATACTTTGTTGTCGTTCCTTCATCATTAATCACAAAAATCTGTTCGTTGTAAGGCATTGATGATACTCCATTGCCATACTCATTGCATTTTGCAATCACATCTGTAATAACTGCCGGCTCCACTAACGGTCTGATTCCATCATGTATGATCACATTGTCATCGTCATCACACTTATCCATCAAATTGTATACACCATTTCTAATGGATTCCTGTCCTGTTTCTCCCCCAGATACTACCCACTTTAACTTATCAATTCCATACTGCTTTGCATAAGCCCAAACCACATCATGCCATCCGTCTATACAAACCACTTCGATTGCATCAATTTGTGGATGATTCTGAAAATTTTTTAACGTATATAATAAAACTGGTTTATCATATACATGAATAAACTGCTTCGGTATATCCTGCCCCATTCTGTGTCCTACACCACCTGCTATTATTACAGCTATATTTTTCATGATTTTTACCCCTCACAACTTTCCTTATTCATTTAAATTCATCTTCCGATAAGCCTCGCAAACCACCTTCGGCTCACCGCACATTTTCATTTTTCCTTTTTCGATCCAGACCACCCGGTCACAATTTTCTAAGATCGTACCCATACTATGCGACACCAGCAGCACCGTACTTCCTCCGTGGATCATCTCTTTCACGCGCTTCAAACTCTTCTTGCGGAAAAATTCATCCCCGACCGAAAGCACCTCATCTAAAATGAGGATCTCTGCGGTTTCGCCAATCGTTGCGATCGCAAAGCCGAGACGGCTGACCATACCGGAGGAAAAGTTTTTTACTTTCTCTTCCATAAAGCCTTCAAGTTCTGCGAACCTGACGATCTCGTCATATTTGGAATCGATAAATTCTTTGGAATAACCGATGATAGCACCATTTAAGTACACATTTTCCTTGGCGGTCAGTTCCACATCAAAACCGGTTCCAAGCGTCAGCAGCTGCACTTTCCGGCGGTCGCACTGCACTTCGCCGCTGCTCGGTTTTAAAGCTCCGGACACAATTTTAAGAAGTGTACTTTTACCGGAGCCATTCGTTCCGATGATTCCTACCACTTCGCCCTTATATACATTGAACGACACATGATCTAACGCAAGCAGTTCCCGGTAACTGATCTGTTTTTTCAAAAGCTGAATCACATACTCTTTGATACCGGAGACATTGTTCATCGCAATCCGGAACTGCATCGTGACATCCTTCACAGCAATGACAGGCGCTTCTCCTGCTTGTTCCTCCGGCACAGCCGTATTGGAATACTTTTCAGCAGCATTTTGTCCATCAGAATTCTTTTTATCGGATGAATTATCATCTCCGGCAGACTGTTCCAGTTCCGCCCGCCATGCGCGGATCTCCTCCTCAGAGATATCCAATGCCAGATCTTCTATCTCAAAATCATCTGCCGCATTTGTGTCAGAGGAAGTTTCGGATTCCCCTTGTTTTAATTTGTTTTTTCTGGATTTAATCCGATTGTTTGTTTTCCCGGATACAGATGTACCATCCTGCCTCTGTTTATTTTTATCCATATGGATAACCAGAAGAATTGCAAGAAACATGATCACTAATGTCACAGCCAGAATGATGATCAATATTTTCATCTGATTCTGAAAGTTCTCCTGCCCTTCATTCGGATTCCAGGTTTCCAGCTTATTTCCGGTCGTGATCTTATAAAATCCGGTCTGACCTTCCATATCTATCGCATAGACGATGGATTCGCTCTGGATGATGTCAAGTGTCAGTTCCTGTGGCCACTCACTGCACACATACGGAGACATGAAGTAATATTTTTCTCCGTTGACTGTGATGGAATTGCAGGGATACAGTTTATCTTTTTCACTGCTGTAAGCGTACAGGTAAAGGTTTTTTTGACTGTCCGCCAGATACACAAAACTGATATCTCCATTTGCTGACAGATATGCAGCTACTTCTGTTCCCTGATAGGTGATGGTTCCGGTATCATACTGGAAATCAATGTTCTCCGGCGTGTACTGGGAGAGATCCACCAGATAGTAGGTTTGCTCTTCCACTGACACTTCCATCACTGTCGGAATATCCGAAACCGGATTCTCTTCTTCAGTTTCCGTCTCCTGACTTTCCTCCTGCGGAGCGTCCCCAACCGTATCTTCACCGGAAATCGTGACATAGGTGGATGCCAGAGTTGCCACATCAAACTCTTCTTCATTCTCTCCTGCTGTGTGGATCACTGCACTCTCTATTTTTATATCTGCCGTTCCACCGCTTCGTGTCTGGAACTTTAACATGTATTTGACCTGCGCATTGACTCCGGTTCCACTTAACGTGATAACTCCGTTTTCCTCGGAATCACCACCCCCGGTGTACTCCAGACGCCTGTTATCGTAGGATATTTTAACCTCATAGGTTCCGATCTTCGAATCCCCATTCAGGTATACGCCGATTGGAAATGTCTCATTGTCGGTTGCCGTATAGTAATTCGATCCGAACGTGACAGTTGCATTTTCCGCACGGATTTCCCACGGTATTCCTATTGCCAACACAAAGAATGTGCCCAGGAGTATTATCCTTTTCCATTTTTCCCAGATTCTTAATCTCACTTTTGTATCTTCACTCCAATCTCTGCTTTTTCCTTGTACTGTTCCTTCACGGATTTTTTTTTCTGTATATAACCATTATATTTTCTGCATCACATTATTTTCTTTTTTCGAGAACACGTAGTAACCGATCAGAAAACTTACAATGCCCCACAAGATCATTTTGATCCATAGATCCGTCTCCGGCCATTTCTGATACATGACGCAGTCCCTCGCAAATGCAATGTAGACAAACACCGGATTGTTTCCGATGACTTTCTGCATCATCAGCGTTGTACTCTCATACGGATAAAAGATCGCTGACATGTACATCCAGAGTGTCAGGACAATCGAATACAGGTATTTGATATCCGCAAAAAACACGTATAAAATCGAGAGCACATACCCGATTCCCATGGAGAACAGCAGGCAGAAAAATACATCGATTGGAAACAGTAACAGCGTCGGACTGATTTTGATCTGAAACACCACGAGCATGAGCACATAGGCAATACAGGTGTAGCCAAAGTTTGTCAACGCGGTATAGATCCTTGCTAGAACAAATGTTTGTTTTGGCAATTTTACTTTCAACAGCAGCGTCCGGTTATCGACGAGCGCCGTCATTGCAGAGTTCGTTGCACCGGAAAAGAGCTGCCAGAAAATCGTTCCGGTCAGATAGTAGATTGGATAGTTTTCAATCGTACGTTTAAAAATCGTGCTGAAAATCATGGACATAACTGCCATGGTCATCAACGGATTTAACACACTCCAGATGACTCCGAGAAAAGACCTCGCATATTTTCTTTTGATCTCTCTGTCCACAAGCTGCTTGATGACAAAGTAATATTGTTTCAGTTCTTCCTTATTCTTTCTCACAATGGTAATTTCCTGTCTTTTTTTATCTATACTTTGTGGTAAATTTCTTCTGCAATTTGATAATCTGATTCAGGTTGTAATTTACTTGCCATGAATCATATTTTGTTTTATCCATTTGCGCATATAAATGATATATTTATAAAAAACGGCATGCAAACGGTTTCTCGCCCTGCCTTTTTCATCAAGTGTTTTGCACGATGCGATGCTGCCCTCGATCCACGCACTCTCATGGAGTACCTTTTTCCGAATGCCTGTCATGATGAGCAGACGGTTGAGCAAATGATGGTTTTTGATCTCCTGCTCTGAAAAATCTGCGGACACTTTCTGATTGTCATCCTCTCTCACATCATCCGAGAAAAGCAGGCTTCCGTATGCCTCTGCCTCAAACTGTGTCGGGTTTCCCATAAAGGGTGATAGAAGTTCCTCCACATACCCGCTGTCTGCCTGCGGCAATGATTGCTTTTTCTCCTGCAGAAACTCTTCCAGCCAGCAGATATACCGGCTGATCCGTTCCCGGTTCAGGTTCTCCCTGCTGTCTGTCACCGGAACATAGATGATTTTATCCTTCCCGCTCTCTGTCCTGTAGGATAATGTCATGCCCTCCGGTGCAGAAAATACTGCTTCAAACAGGCTGTTACTGAAATGTACTTTTCTTTTGATCTCGCCCCACGGCGTGAAGTAAAAACTGTGATAGTTTTCCCTTTCCTCCCCTTCCGGGATCTCATACAGACCAAAATAGTATCCTTCGAGCTTTCTGTCCGGCTGTTTCTGACGGAGCAGATGTTCAATGCTCTGCTGGATCGTACCGATCCAACCACTGTCCACCAGTGCATAAGGAACCGGTTCCAGCAGCCCCTCCTGCGTGAGATAGCCGATTGCTGTCCCATAAGCTTCTTTGGAATGTCTGTCTATATAATGAAATAAAAGTGGTATCTTTTTTAAGCGGTCTTTTAACTGCATGACCTCGTGATAATTGATGACTTTTCTGTAATTCTCCGTGTACCCGGCAAGTGCTGCGATCTCCTCTGCCTCTTTGTCTGTCAGTGCTGCACGCTGCATGATTTTTTCAAAGGTCACATCGATTCCTCCGACACAAATGCGTTCCAGACAGCGTTCCCCGAGAAGATGATATTCCGGCACACGCACCGCATATCTTGACACTTTGAGATATCTGCACTCGATGTCCAAATCATATTGTTTGCAGAGCTGTTGTGCGGCAAGATACATCTGATAGCCATCCCTTGCCAGAAAGTAAAGCCGCTTTTTTCCGCTTTGCAGAGTCTCCTGCAAAACCCACAGCACATACTCATAAAGTGTCGGCGCAAGCACACGCTCATAGATTTCTTTCTCGGATTGGGCTTTTTTATAAGATTGTAGTCTCTGTTCTCTGCGGTCGGTCGGATTCATAACTGCTATACTCCAATCTGGCATTTTCGGGCATCTGTTCTTTTTTGGATTTCCACCATGTCTCACCGCGTTTTAATAACGCAACGATTCCAGGCGGAATCAGACCGCCCACAACCGGACGGATTACATAGAGCCAGCCCAAGGGAAACAGCAGATGCATGGCTTTAAAATTCCGGTAGCGGAGTTTTGCCTCGTTGATCCGGAAGTGAAATCTGCGTTTCTGAAAAGACTGCTTGTCCTCCCGGTACGCAAACAGGTATTGCTGAATGTTGTACCCCTGATAACCAAGCTGATGCAGACGCATGAATATCTCATAATCTTCACAGCGCAATGTTTCCGGGGAAACATGATAACCTTCGTTTTTTTCAAATAGTTTTCTGCGGTACATGACCGTCGGATGTATGAAGGGAGAAAACGGCAGATAGTCTTTATCGGACGGAAGTTCCGGCATTTTGCGTTCTCCCCAGACACCGTTTTCATCAAATAATCTCGTATTGCAGCCACACCACGCATACTCTTTGTGCTGCTCCATAAAATCATACTGCACCTGCAGACGCTCCGGCAGTGCGATATCGTCTGCATCCATGCGGGCAATGTATTTCCCTTTTGCAGCGCCAATACACATATTTAAGGAAAAAGCCAGACCGTGATTCTCCTCTTTTCCAATCAGGACAATCCTCTCGTCAAGCTTTTCTAATTCTCTGATATAACCTGCCACCTCCGGATCAGAACCGTCATCGTAAATGATGAACTCGAAATCCGTGAGTGTCTGGTTCAATATGGACTTTACTGCCTTTTGCAGTGCCTCTCTGTTCCACTGGTTGTAAACTCCCATGATCACAGAGACTTGTTTTTCAAACTCTGCCCCCATACGCTTTTATCGCTTTCTTTCCTGCGTCACGCTGATCTCCTGATAGACACGGCGCATTATTTTATCTGTTGCCTCTATGCTGAATCTTTCTGCTGTCCTTCTCCCATGCTCTCCCATTTCCCTGCGTAGCTGCCTGGACTGTCTCATACGGCAGATCGCATGCATGAAATCTGCCACTTTATCTGCCTGACAGACAATGCCATTTTCCGTATGGCACATGTACTCCCTGCTTCCGCGGTTATCTGATGCGATCACCGGGACTTCACATGCCAGCGCCTCGATGGCTGCAATCCCAAGTCCCTCTCTCTTAGATGGAAATGCAAAGCAGTCTGCACTCTGCAGAACATCCTGCACATCATTGCGGTAGCCTAACAGTCTGACCTGTTTTTCCAGATGATATTTCTGGATCAGATGTTCTAATGTTTCCCTGTAAGGGCCTTTGCCACAGATACTGTAATAAATATTTTCGTCGTGTAACCGGGCAACTGCCTCGATCACGACTGCATGATTTTTATTTTCCACAAGTTCTCCCACCGAAACGATGTGAAATCCATCTGGCGGGATATCCAGTTCTTTTCTTTTTAATTCTCTCAATTCCGGTTTTTTCCGGAACTTCTCTATATTCACACCGACGCCCGGAATCTGTTCCACACATCCATGCTCTTTTAAACGAAAGCGGTTTGCTCTCTCATAATCTTCTCTGTTGATTGTAATGATCCGATCGGTAAATGCTGCCAGAAACCTCTCTGCCGTATAGTAGAGCAGCCAGTTTTTCTTCGGTGCCCCCTCATAAAAATGAAACCCATGTGCCGTGTATACAACATATGGTTCTCTTCCGGAAGCTTTTGCGGCAAGCCTTCCCACCACGCCACCCATTGGATTGTGGCAGTGTACCAGACTGATCTGTTCTGTTCTGATGATCTGTTTTAACTGTAAAAATGCTTTTGTATTTTTTGTGATCTGAAACGGACTTTTTCTGATATCGATATGATGTAAAATCAGTCCGTCTCTTTTCAACTGGGTTTGATCGATATTGTAAATCGGATTTTCAAAATCGGATGCATAATGAACCGTATAACCATTCTCCTGTAAGATTCTCACATCATTCATTTCAAATTGCGGTACGAATCCGCTGATGGTTGTGATTATTAATGCATGCTTCATTCTACTTCATCCTGTCAGTTCTTTTTCCGGCGGTCTGCATAACACAGACCGCCTGTTATTCCTGCTTTTGCAGGAACTACCACATGTTCATTCTTTTCTTTTTATAAATCTTAAGATTCATAAAATTAGTTGTTAAATTTAACTTTTGCTCCGCATACTGCGATACCTGCTACACAGATAAGCACAATAATTGGTAAAACAGGTGTTGTTTCTCCTGTCTGAGCTGATGCATTGTATGCAACAAATGCGATTGGAGAAAGAGATGTAAATGTAGCTGTTACAGTTCCGTTTCCAACTGAATCCGGGTTGATAACTTCCCAGCTTCCGTCATGTTTCTGATGTAAAACAGCGATTTTCTGTCCTGCTGTCACACCGTTAACAGAGAATGTCAACTGTGCTTTCTCGAAAGAAACAGGAAGAGTTACATCGATCATCTGTAAAACTTTAGCTGTAGGAGCTACGCTTGCAACTGCCTGTGTCTGAGCTGCTTCAACCTGAGCTGTTGTAACAGCTTTTACAGTTGGAGCTGCTGTAGAAGCCACGCCATCGATCACGATGCCGTCTGCTGCTACTGTAACGTTAGCATAAGCAGTAGCCTCTGTTGTAGTTGTCTCAGATGTTTTGGTTGTTGGACTTGTTGCAGCGAAAGCTGTTGTTCCCATAGCCATAACCATTAATGCTGTAAGTACGACTGCGATTTTTTTCTTCATAACTTGTTTTCCTCCTTTCCTCACGTATTCCATGTGGTTTCTATATTAAATAAGGAATTTTCCTTACTTAATATCCTCTGATTCTACCGGTTCGTAGAACACGTCAATGATGAGCTGATACAGCGCATCGTCATCGACATAAAATTCCTCATATTTATCTCCCATCAGTGTCTCACCCTGCATGGTGTACAAATGGTCGATATCAAAGTTGTATCCCAAAGCCTCAGAAGCGAGGTAAGTAAATTTTGTAATATCAATGTCTGTCACCATATATTTGGATATGGTGTTGTATAAATCCACTGCAATGGACGGATTTGTGATCGCCTTGTTTTTTGCCTGTGCAATAAACGTGGTCAGGAACTGTTTCTGGCGCTCTAAACGCAGGGAAGAACTGTTAAACACATTTTCATTTCTTCCGCGCACATACCAGTAAGCTTGATGTCCGGTCAGTGTCACTTCATCTCCCTGATGGAGATCCATATCGTATTCCGGGTATATGACATCATCTAAAACTGTCACCTGCACACCGCCAACCGCGTCGTTTAAAGCCGGGATAGCTCCCATGTTGATTGCCGCGTAACCGCTGATCGGAAGATTGTAAAAAAGTCTCGACACTGCCGCCACACTCCGCTCACAGCTTAACTCCATGCCGTCGCCGTAACCGTGCTGTAAAGTGATCTGCTTCGTATACTGTCCCATGTAAACACCGTCCTCATCGTAGACATCCACGAGTGCCATCGCATTGCGGTTGACCGCAATAATGGAAACGGATTTATCGTGCGGATTCATCACTGCCAGAAACATTGCGTCAGCCTGTCCGCCGCTCAGACCGTCTTTTGCCTTTTTTACAACATCGTCATTGTCAACACCCATGACGAGAAATGTCATGATATCTTCGTTGTAGGCATAGATCTGACCATTATAGCGGATCCATCCGTCCTGCCAGCCCTCTTCGGTTGATTCCGTGGATTCGAGTACCGGTGCTTCGCCGGAAATATTTTTTCTGATTCCACTTTTTCCAAGTGCTCTTAACACTCCAAATGCGATAACTGCAAAAAGAATCAGGCATAACAGTACAATTCCCACGATTTTTAAAATTTTCACCCATGTTTTCTGTTGTTTTTTTGTCTGTTCTGTACTTTTTTGTTTATTCATTCAGTAAAACTCCCTGTACAAGATAACGCATGTTTTTCTCACCGGAAACGCAGGTCGACAATGTGACAATGCGGTTGTCTGCATTGACCGTAACATCCCGTCTGATGTTCGCACTCATATCACGTACCTCAAAAATCTGGTCGAGGTAATTCTGAAAAATCTCCGGATTAGCAAGATCAAAGTTGTAGATCAGATGAATCGCATTGTATTTGTAAGCGGCAAAAATTTCATACACATAGGTTTTGTCTTCCGTATAGATATAGAAGTAAGGGTTTTCCTCAAACACCTGCTGGTCCTCAAAATTATGTAAAGATGCAAACATGCTTCCGTTTTTCATGTTGTGACCGTATAAAACAGTGTTCGGATCCGTAAAATCTTTCGTGTTCACGCTTTCCGTGTAAATGCAGCCTGGAAGCCCTTTTGAGCCGTCCATATTGTGTTCCAGATAATAGGCATCATCCGTCGGGTGCTGTAACACCGGGTAATCAACATTAGTTCCCGGCACATAAATCCAGGCATACACATCGCTGTTCTCTTCTTTTAATGCTGCGAAATCAATGTCTTTTTCCGGGATTTCAATTCCAAGGCTTTTTAAAACATCCGGTGCTTCTTCCGTTTCCGGCTCTGGCACCTCCTCAGTCGCCTGCGGTTGACTGCCTGCATTTTCCAGTAAAGCTTCGTAATACTCCTGCTGCTTTTTCTGCTGATATTTTTGGATTCCAATGATTATGAGACATATGATAAGAACGATACTGAAAATGATAAGCAGTATCTTCCATATGATATTTTTCTGATTTCTTTTGTTTTTCATAACTTTGCCCTTATGCGTTATAAACATATTTTGTTTTCGTGTTTTAAACACTATTTATAATACACATGTCAGTTGATTATGTCAACAGAAGAAACTTACAGTTTTCTGACATATCTTACTTGTTTTTTTGTTCAATATCACATTTAAAACGTATCTCGCACATACCTTTTAAACTCACTATTAAATTACGTTTCCATTGTGTTTTATTTCTACGTTTTTTTCGCAAGAATATGATACAGAGAATCACACACAATAAGAAACAAATGAGAAAGGGGAGTTTTTATGAACCGAAAAAGAGAAGCGTATGACCGTTTAGCCGTTGGCGACCGCATTCGAAAAAAAAGAGTCCAGTTAGGATTTTCACAGGACGAAGTTGCAGAGAGAATAGACCGTGCACCGAAATACTGTTCAGATATCGAGCGTGGCACCTGTGGAATGTCCACAGAAACAATGCTTGCGATTTCTGAGTGTCTCGACATGAGCCTTGATTATATGATGTTCGGGGAACAGACAGACGAAGAGGCAAGACGGCAGGAAAATGATGAACTTGCAGTGATCCATATTCTCTCAGGCTGTTCAAAGCAACAGCGTGATTATGCGATCCGGCTTTTGAAATTATATATTGCATCTATGCAGATTTCGTAGAATCCGTTATAATGAACCATGCGCCTGGTAATTCCGGGCAGATTTTATGGATCATTGCAACATGCAAAAATTCATCTGTAGTTTCGCAATTATCCAAATTTTTCAGAATAAGAGGTACTCAAAATGGCTCTTGATGGATTTGTGATTTCCAATATCGTATATGAATTAAACCAGACAATTTTAAATGCCAAGATCAGCAAGATCGCACAGCCGGAAAACGACGAACTGCTCTTCACCTGCAAAGGAAGCAACGGGCAGTTCCGTCTTGCCATGTCCGCAAGCGCATCCCTGCCATTTCTATATCTGACCGGTCAGAATAAGCCAAGCCCTATGACTGCGCCAAACTTCTGCATGGTGCTGCGCAAGCATATTGCCAATGGCAGGATCGTAAAGATTTACCAGCCGCATATGGAGCGTATCATTCACTTTGATATTGAACATCTGGATGAAATGGGCGATCTCTGCCGGAAAACCCTGATCGTAGAGCTGATGGGAAAACACAGCAATATCATTTTCTGTAACAGTGACGGAAAAATTATTGACAGTATCAAACATATCTCATCGATGATGAGCTCACTGCGTGAAGTGCTCCCGGGACGCGACTACTGCATCCCTGCCACACAGGACGACCGCCTGAATCCGCTGGAAGTCACGGAAGAAGCCTTTATGGATATGGTTATGAAGAAACCGGTCTCCATTGCAAAGGCTCTCTACTCTTCTTTTACAGGCTTAAGTCCCCTGCTTGCCTCCGAAATCTGCCACCGCAGTTCCATTGACGGAGATATGCCGGTCGACTCGCTGGATGATGATGGCAAAAAGCATTTATTTAACAATCTCACATGGATTGCAGATGATGTAAAAAATCATACCTACAAACCGAACATTATTTTTAAGGGAAAAGAACCGATTGATTTTTCCTGCGTTGAACTCACACAGTTTTCGGATTACGAAGCAAAGAATTTCGATTCCATCTCACAGGTTTTGGAGGAATATTATGCTTCCAAAAATGTGTATACAAGAATCCGGCAGAAATCCGTTGATTTGAGAAAGATCGTTTCCACTGCCCTAGACCGCAACCGCAAGAAATACCAGTTGCAGGAAAAGCAGTTGAAAGACACAGAAAAACGGGATAAATATAAAGTATACGGTGAGCTGATCCACACCTACGGCTATGGTTTAGAGGAAGGTGCAAAGAAGTTAGAGGCACTGAACTATTACACCAACGAGATGATCACCATTCCGCTCGACTCTCAGTTAGACGCCAAGGGAAACGCGCAGAAATATTTTGACAGATACAACAAATTAAAGCGTACTTATGAGGCACTCACCAAGCTGACGGAGGAGACAAAAACAGAGATTGAACATCTCGAAAGTATCTCCACGGCTTTAGACATTGCCCTGACGGAAGACGATCTCGTACAGATCAAAGAGGAGCTGATCGAGTTTGGCTATATTAAGCGCAAAAAGACCGATAAAAAAGCCAGAATCAAGAGCAAGCCGTTCCACTACCGCTCCTCCGATGGCTATGATATTTATGTTGGGAAAAATAATTACCAGAACGATGAACTCACTTTCAAGTTTGCAACCGGAAATGACTGGTGGTTCCATGCAAAAGGAATGCCGGGTTCCCACGTCATCGTAAAATCCAACAATGAAGAATTGCCGGACCGCGTTTTCGAGGAAGCCGGAATGCTTGCCGGATATTACTCCAAAGGACGCGAAGATGAGAAAGTGGAGATTGATTATCTGCAGAAAAAAAATGTCAAGAAACCAAACGGGGCCGCGCCGGGATTTGTCGTGTACTACACAAACTACTCCCTGACTATCCATCCGGATATTTCAGGGCTGACGCTGGTTTCGGATTAAAATATACCATTGCCTTTGTGACATTTAAACGATAAGTAAAGCCATCTGAAACTTAATCCAAATGGCTTTATTTAGTGTCTGCTCATTAAGCAATTTGTTTTTCAGCTTCATAAGACAACTTTAGCTGAAGTATGTTCCAATGAGTCTAAACAACATCATCTATGATGATATAATGCTCTGTTTTTTCACTTGATATGTTGGCTGAAAAATAGAGCAAAAAAATACCACTAAGATCTACAGCAAAGAGTACTCTAAATCACGCTTGACATAGCCGTGCTGCTTCCTGATTGTTGCGCGTATTTTCTTTTCTGTACGTTTTTTGGACTTTGCAAGTGCAAGATACTCTTTTCTGGCTATCCTGCGGTAGGTGCGGGGCTTATCCCATGGATGATAGTTCTTGTGAAAATAGTCAATCATATCCTCAAGTTTCCCTCGTGCTTCGTTGAGAAGAGAAAAATCCTGTGGATATCTTATGTTGGATGGAGAGCAGGTGGCATCAAGGATTTCTGTTCCAAGGTTTTCAAGGTCATCTGAGCGTGTATTGGCAGCCTTTGCATTTTTGCTTTCGTTCTTGGGTTCATGCTCTTTTGTAATGCCACTGATTTCAAGGATGTACTCGTTTACTTCCATCAGGTAGTCAGCAGTCTCTCCATAGGTTAACATATAGCAATGTATAAAATTAATATAAAAACTCATTCAATATACCATTCAAATTCCTTATCAAACAAATCAAATTTAATGTACTTATCTATTAGCTCATCCTGTTCCTCTAAGGTTAATAATGCATACCACTCCCCATATTGACACTTTATTTTCTTTAAACTCAATTCATTTAGTTTTTCAATTACGTTAATGTATTCATCATTAATAATTCCTCTAAAGTTATTTTTCCACTTCTCTAATTGTATTTTTAGCTCCTTTTCATTTATTTGATACGATTCAGCTTCATCCTTAACTAAATAGAAATTTGAACTGGCTACATACTCAATTATCTGTCTTAATATTGCATCTTCAGTATTTTTTGCATAATAAATTCCATTTGATTCTGCTCTTTCACATAACCCAACCGAATACTCTTCACCATTATCTGCAACAATCCATACCCATTTATCTCCTGCACCTGTGATTGCAAATGGAACTATCGATTCAGTTTCACCTTCGTCATACTCATATTCTTCAATTTTATCTATTGACATCCATTCCATTTCATTTAGCCATAAATATAAATCACTTTGTGCATTTGTATATCCTCTCTCATCCATCTTTTGATATACAAGCGGAATTTTATAATTTTTATTAATCATATTTTCACTCCTAATGTTTAAAATCCATTATCTATTGCAAATTTTCTTGTTTGCCATGCCAATTCTGCTATTTTGTCCCTTGGCACGCCAGCATCCTTCATAATTTGTATATTATCCAATACGTTTTTACGCCATGATGTTCCTGCTAAATTTTTCTTGTTTAATCCTAAACTTTTTTGTTGTCCACTAATAAACTTATGAATTGGATTTTCTCGCAAAGCAATTGCGGGATTCTTTGTTGAAAGACCTGCTCCTCTTTTGGGAATCTTGCCATTAGCTTCTAACCATGCATTTTGTAATAATTCATGCCCAGTCAAGCCATCACCAGGATAATCCTTAAACTTTCCATATGGAACAATATCAAATTCTTTTAATCCAGTCTCTCTACCACTCTCTCCATCACCACTTTCCCCCACACTTGTTTCTTCCTTGCATGGGGTCTGACGTTTATCCTT